>Ga0272442_10000317_pt1 | contig 80761 bp, 69 predicted proteins | sample SSMForm2O_FD_200262 | JGI IMG/M metagenome (GOLD analysis project Ga0272442, IMG submission 200262) | Marine sediment archaeal communities from Little Sippewissett salt marsh, Falmouth, MA, United States - SSM-Form-2O | ecosystem: Environmental > Aquatic > Marine > Wetlands > Sediment ...
ATGACATGAGAGGGGGCGCCGGATTCATGTTTGTTTATCCCCATGCAATCGGAGAGAACAGCTTTGCGGTAATGGTAAACAGGCGTTTTCCTGCAGAACTTTGTCCCCGGATGATAGACCACTTTATAACAAAGAGCTTATGCGCCGACTGGTTTAACAATGCCCGGCCGGTTCACCACACAGAAGCAATCGTTACCGTCAGGCCGCCGATTAATCCCCCGTATGCGGGCAACGTGCTCTTTATCGGTGATGCCGCTGCTTTCGGTGAAACGCTCGTTCCCGGCGCGCTCAGGTGCGGATACCATGCCGCAGATGCAGTAGTGCAGGAACTTGGAGGTGAGAAGGGGTTTGAAGGATACGGGGAGTTCTGGGCGACAAATTTTGATTTTGTGGGAAATCCCCAGAAGCAGAAGGACTACACGAAAATTCTCAGACTATACAACGCCCTTTCCGACAGCGAGCTTGACTTTCTTTTCAAGCTGTCTGAAGAGCGCGGCCCCATCGAAATGGAGGGAGAATCATCCCCGTTCAACGAATACACTGCGGGGTATGCCATGATCGACCATTTTATGGGATTTTCCGAGGTTCAGGGCGAGCTGCGTGACAAACTGCAGATGATCAGAGACAGCTGATCGCAGTGGCTGTGGGTTTGCTGATGGTAAAAAATACCATACGAGGTAATGTTTGAGTGTCGGTAACAGGGGGGGTATGTATGGGCAGCATAAAACAGGAAATAGAACGCTATCTCAAAAAAAACCGTTTTGGCGTGCTGTGCGTGTGCAGCAATAACGATCCCCGGGCAACGCCGGTTCGCTATCGCCCCGACGGGGTGATGCTCAACATCTTTTCTGAAAAATACACCGCGAAATTCAAGGTGCTTGAAAAGAACCCCAGCGTGTCTCTTGGGATCTATTCAGCCAGGGCCCCCCGCCAGGGGGCTTCAGCTGTGGGGAAAAGCTGAAATCATACCCCACAGGGACCCGCGCCACGCCGCAGCGCTGCCGGCGATGATCAGGAGACATCCAAAGATTGAGACAATAAAAAAAGTGTTGAATCTTATACAGATAATACCGTATAAGATTGTACTGCTGGACAGAGCACGGCAAGGCGGCACGTATCTGCTCTGGGAGGTTGATAAGAAAGGTAAAGAAAAGGAGCGCGAGATAAAGAATCTGCGCTCTGCCAGCACGCTGTAGAAAAAAATCGATGGGTGGTATTTTTATTGTAAATATGTAAAAATATGTTTGTCGAGCGGCCCCGGGGAGAATTCTTGCGGTTTTATTGTTCGCAGTTAGTCCCGACAGGCCGGAAATACAGAACCACCCCGATATAACGGGGTAGTAGTTGCATCGCGCGTATGGTTTTTCGGCACCCTATTAACAAGGAGGAGGAATAATGGTGGAGTATGTGAAGAGAATCTTGCTGGTGTGCTGCGTTGTTACGGCAGCAGCTTCGGTTTCAAGTGTACATGCCGTTGAAAAGAAAGGGCTTCTGGTTCACGCTTCCATATACGGGTCAACCATTGAGGCGTCATACTGGGTAAAGGCGATTATCGGCCATGAGCATCACCTTGATGTAAAGGCACTGCCCCAGGTCATTACGGTTGAGCCGTATGACTACGTGATAATAGGGAGCCTGACAAGAAATGAGAAGCCCGTGGAGCCGATATATGAGTTTGTTGAAAAATTCCGGGCCGCGCTTGCCGGCAAAGAGGTGTGCTATTTCCTCACCTGCGGTGATACCGATGAGACCATGGTGCTGAAGGTGCCCGGCCAGGATGCACATTTGATCGGGGGCAGAAACTACCTGATGGATATGCTGCAAAGCTTTCCCGAGATTAAACCGGTTGTTATCGCGGGGTTCGGCGGCAGATCAGTGAAACCGACCCTGAACCTTAAGGATTCATTTATGGTGTGGCTTGTGGGCAAGCTTGCCAAAGAGGGTGAAGTCGGCGGGGGACTGGACATTTGGGAGTCACTGGTCCCCGAGCGCGTGGAAGCGTTTGCCAACGAGGTCCGGGTAAAGGTCCTGGGGCTGGGGCCCCGGGAAAACGTTGAGCAGTTTCGCGGCTACTGGCAGTCGCTGCAGCCCGCGTCACTTGCCGATCCGAGCAAAAAGAAGTTTGATCCCCGACCCTTTGATTACAGGCACAGCACCGACCGGATACACTATGTCCGCGCCAGGATGCCCGGCACCCTTGACGACGGGATAGCGCTGCTTGATACCTGGGCCCGGGAGGCCGGTATTGACCTTCGAGAGCAGGTGAAAAACTTTTTCAATGTCTACTACCATGGGGTAAAGAGCTACGGCGGCAAGGAGATGACAATACATGTTGTCCCGTCGACATTGCCCGAAGATCCCGGCTCCGTCCATTTTTCCTTCCGTTCTTATGATAAACCCGATAACCGCGCAGGTGTTGAAACCGACATAGACAGGGCCGCGCAGATGATCACGGCCAGAAGCAAGTAACCGGTCAGGTAAGGTCCTGCATACCACTGATAACCGGTAGCACGCATGAATATCAAAACGGCCCGCGGCCTGCCCGGCAGACTGCGGGTCATATTTTATGCACCATGCAGGCACCCGGACAGCATTGGGGAATGCCCCGTGCCACCTGGTATGGTGGGGCGACGAACGTTTAATTTTCTTGACACGAAATAGCAACTTGTATATATATAGATTTTAGATTCCTAATTATAAGCATACTAAATAAAAATCTATAGCTATTTACTAAGGAGGGCGAAATGCTGCAACCCATTCGTAATTTTCTTGGATTTATTTTTAAACCCATAGGGCGGCCGATCCTCATTGCCCTTGTCGGCCAGTTTGTGTTCCTTTTTTCTGTTCTTACCATGATTCCATTGCGCATGGCGGCAAATCCGGTGGTAAATTACAATCTGTTCTATACGCCCATTATGTCCCTGCTGTTTTTCGGCTTCTTTTACCGGGCCTGCGTTGAGGAAATTGAGTCCAGGGGCGTTATTTACGGCTATCTTGCCGCACTTTTCGCATGGCCCGTCATCGGTGAGGTTGCAAGCATGCCCCTTGATGAAGGCATTGTCAAACAGTTCAGCGGCATTAATATCAAACTTCTCGGGGGATACTTCTATGTTATCGTGGGCTGGGTCCTGCTGAAAATAATGTGGCGAACAAAGGCACTTAAGAATTCCGTTTGCGCATTTTTTCTTGTTTTTCTGTGCATTTGGACCTTCGAGCTGTACATGGACAACTATTCCTCAAAAATACCCATCGACATGATGCCCGCCATCGGCAACTGGGTTGCCCTTGTATTCGGCATGGTCTCCCTGCTCATTCTCATCATTGCCTGGCGGACCGATTCGGTGGTAAAGAAAACCGTCATGGGAACGCTCCTGTATATAACCTTTTCCATTGTAATCATGGGTTCAGGACAGTGGCAAACGCCCTCTAAGTTCTATGTAAAATACGAGGGTGCCCACATCGGTCACGAAATTCAGGAGCTCCAGAAGGAGCAGGAGTACCTGCAGTATCTCAAAAAATATATGATTGAAAAGGGACTGGCAACAGAGGAGGAACTCGGGGCCAAGGGTCACGACGAATCCCATGATGAATCCGAGCATACAAACAAACAATAGGTTCAATAATTATACATAACTGGAGGAAGGTTTAATGGCAAACGACTACACCACACCACTTGCCAGATGGGCGAGATTTCTTGAAATAGTTATACCGGCGTATATGTTCGGGAAATCATGGGGGATCGCCGACGAAAAAACGGTGGATTTGTTCAGGGCCGAGTTTCCGTCCTTTCTTATTAACGGGGCTGAATACCTCAAGGGCCTGTTCAGTACGGGGAGCGAGGTCTTAGGACGCTTTGTTGCCACCTATGCAGGCGCACTCATCGGGATTATTATTGTTATACTTATGGGAGCAGTTGTCCATTTCGTTCTCAGAGACAGAAAATACATCGACTCTCTCCGCTTTACGTCTGTAACCCTTATTCCGATTGCTATCCTGAACGGCACCCTTTCACACGTGATGAAAACACTTCTTGAGCAGGTTGATGCAGCATCAGCCACGGCAGAATCGCTTAAGAAGGCCGCCGTTGACGCATCGTGGAACTATTTTTATCTGAACTTTATCTTCTATTTGATCGCTTTGTGGGTTATGGGACGCAGGACCGGTGTTACCGGGTGGCGCAGGTACGGCCTTATAGGTATCGGTATAGGGTTTATGATAATCTATATTGCCAGTGGCCTGATGATCACGTCCGGTGAGTGGGCCGAGCTTCAACCGAAACTTATGGAAGCGTTAACGCATTAAGGAGGTCCTGCCATGAATATAACGAAACAGCGTTTTATTGCCATTAACAAGTATATGATCCTGGCTGCAATTGTTGTCTATTTCATCGGTGTCTTTACGCCGGTAAAATATCTTCAGCCCGGCCTGATATTCGTTTTCGGTGCGGGCTTTTTCTGCATGCTGCACATTAAGTTCTTTTCCAGCCGCCTGCGGCATGCTGCACACGTGTGGCTGTTCCCTTTTATTACGACTATAGTCTGGTATCCTCTTTCGCTGCAACGGAACCCTGACGCCGACTATACACTGCTGTATGCTGTAACCCTGCTTTTAAGCGCGGTGCCGGTATGTGCCTTTATGTTCGGCAGCACCGATGAAAAGCCCGGGAAAAAGGGACGGCTGCCCATCGTCAGCGCACGGACGGTCGTCCAGACGGGATTTTTTATGGGCTGGGCAGCGGTTACCGCTTTTGTGTATATCAGGGGGGTTGGTTATTATCCTGATACCCGGCCCGACCTTATGTTCTGGGGGCTTTTTCATGTGTCCACCGCGGCCTTGTTTCCGTTTATCATAGGCAGGGTCCTGTGCAGCTGGATGTGTCCCAATGCCACCATGCAGGACGCCCTGTATAAGAACATGGATTTCAAGCGGCCCCTTTCAGGGCTGACCCGGGCAATAGACGAGCAAAGCCATGCCACGTCCATGAACATCGCGGGTACGGTGGATAAAACCGCGCCCTACCTGCCGTTTACCCTGCTGCTGGTATGGTTTGTGGGCTTTAACATGGAAACCATCTGGGATCTGACATCGCTGCCCTGGTGGCCGGCGATTGCCTTTATGATGCTCCTTATGATCTGCTCGGTGCTGTTCCCGTGGCGCAAGCTGTGTACCCATTTTTGCTGGCTGTCGGGGTACCGGTGCCTCGCGGCACAGAACAGCCTGTGGCGTATCCGTTACAACAGATCAAAATGCAGGGACTGCAAGCGCTGTCTTGCTGAGGAGGCCTGCCCGTTTTATATTGATATCCGTAACCAGGACAATGAGATGCCGGCAACCTGCTGCCTGTGCTTCAGCTGTATGGAAGCATGTCCCTTTGATGATGTGATAACATTTAAAAGGGACCCTGCGGAGAAAGCACGGCTTAAGGCCGCTTCAGCGGGTGCCTCGTCGGGATAGCGGGTCGCTAAAGGCTGAGATGAACGGTTTGACGAACACGTGCCTGAAGAGATACTGTGCTTCAGGCATGTTTTTTAACCGAAGAAAGACCACAGTAATCTAAAGGAGAGGCGCTATGAAAATACTTGCTGTTTGCGGAAGTCACCGTGAAATGAGTAATACTAATAAAATAGTACAGAAAGTGGCAGAAGCCTCGGGATGTGATTTTGAACTTGTCTATCTGGGAAAATTAAGCATAAAGCCCTGTACAGGGTGCGCTAACTGTATGATGAACGAGGGGCAGTGCGCGGTGGATGATGATATGCAGGGGCTCTACGAGAAATTGATGGAGGCCGATGCCCTGATACTGGGCGGCCCGACCTATTTTATGGATATATCCGGCGCGGTGAAGGACTTTATCGACCGGAGCAGTGCGATCTATTATCGCGGCGTGGGGCCATCCTATCACCCTGATATGCCGTGGCTGGGCCAGCGGCCCCTTGCCGGAAAGCCCGCCGTTATTGTTACGACGGTTGCAGGGGGCGGACACGAGCGCGCCATTGAAACGCTGTCCGTATGTATCGGTGATATTCATCGCATGGAACTCGTGGCAAAGCTGGCCGAGGTTGTCAAGATGGACGATGTAGACGACTTGCCGGAAGTATTGCAGCGTGCCGAGGATGCCGGGAAAAAACTGGGAGAGGCCCTGGGAAAGGGCTGAGCCCTGAAGTGAGGCGGACTGCGGCGCCAAGCTACCAGCGACAACGCCCCGGCAACCAGGGGGCGTTCTTTTTTACCGGAGCGTGCCGCGAAAGCCCCGTCCCGCCCCGGGGCGGGACACTACGGGATCTGACGACAAGCGGCACGTATCTACATATAACATGTAAGCACCGGGATGCCCCGCCTTGCCCCGAACAAAAAACGGGATTTCCGATAGGCGGGGAGCATCACAATTTAGCCCCGCAGTATTTGCAGAACCCCGCATCACTGTCGTGACCTTCAGCGCTGCATGTAGGACATGCCCTGGTCGTGATGCTCTTCATCGTTGCCTGTGAGATTGCGACGGTGACTATGCCGGTGGGCACGGCGATGATGCTGTATCCCATAATCATGATACAGGCGGCAAGTGTCTGCCCCAGGCCGGTTTTGGGGGAGATATCACCGTATCCCACGGTGGTGAGGGTTACGATGGCCCAGTAGATACTTCTTGGAATACTGGTAAAGCCGTTTTTTTCGCCCTCAACAACATACATGAGAGAGCCCATTATCACGACCAGGGTGAAGACAGCAAACAGGAACACCGTGATCTTTCTTCTGCTGGCGCGCAGGGCCTGGATAAGCAGGTGTGCCTCCCCGAGGTATTTAACCAGTTTGAGCACCCGGAATATCCTCAGAACACGCAGAAGCCGTATTACCAGGAAGAACTGCGTGCCCGGTACAAGCAGGCTCAGAAAGGTGGGAAGGATTGCCAGCAGATCAACAATGCCGAAAAAGCTGGTTGCATATGAAACGGGCCTTCTCACGCAGGAAAGCCTCAGGACATATTCTATGGTGAACAGCAGGGTGAAGAACCATTCAACAGCATTCAGAAGGACTCCGTATGTTTGCCTGATGGCGGCAACGCTGTCAAGCATAACAGCTATGACGCTTAAAACAATGCTTGCTATAAGCAGTTCGTCAAAGTATTTGCCGGCAGGTGTTTCCGCCTCGAAAATTACTTCATAGAGTTTTTGCCGCAGTGTGCCGTGCTTCTTGTTCATACAAAACACCTCTTAAGGCAGTTGTTGAAATTTTTTCTCCCGCGTTCTGGCAGCACAGCGCGATACCGGGCGGCGTGTATACTCATTGACCAACAGGCATTTTCCTGCCGAGATAGTGAAACGCCCTCGCAGGATTTCTATTCATGGTAATAACGTCTGTTTCCCACAGGTCGATTTTTGTGAAGGCTGCTGTAAGGAATTCAATCCAGCGCATGTCGTGGTGACGCAGGATAACGCCCTCAGGCAGTCTGAATACCCCGTAGGTGCCGAATTCGCGTTGAAATTTTTTGTATCGTTCGGTGTTCCTCGGGTCGTGCTGCAGGGGAAAATCACTCAGATAGAGTATTCCCCCCGGGCGCAGAAGTCGAGAAACCGTGTACATGGTTTTCTGCTGAACATCACTTGAAGGAATACAGGTCAAGATCCCGAACAGTACTAAAGCATCAAAGGAGTCCGGCTCAAATTCCGGTACGGAACCTTTCATGACATGAAGAGCAAGGTAGGGAAATTCTTTACGGCCCCGCTCAATCATGTTCGGAGACGGGTCGATACCGATTATATTCCGGTAACCGCATTCCCACAATTCCCGACAGATGCGGCCGTATCCGCACCCGTATTCGAGGACGTGCCGGTCACGGGAGACATGGGCCGCGAACCGCCTGCAATCCACGGGCAGGGTAAAGGTTTTATCCCGGGAAACCCTGTCCCAGTATGCTGTTTGATTGTGGACTATGGACATTTCTTAATCTCTTAGGGGTCCATTCCCCGAAGCTTGCTTCGGAGTAGTTTTTTCTGATATGGTTAAGCTATCAATAGTTATATGTATATAAACTGTAAAAAGTAAAATCAATTGTTTTATAATTATTTTTTAGCATTGGTTGCACAGATAGAGTTATTGCTTTGCATACGTCAGGAAATTATATATGCTTTTGTCGACATCAACACTTACCACAGGAGGGGACTGTTATTATGAAAATTTTAGGTTTTATGGGAAGCCCCCGGACTAAAGGGCTTTGTTCGCAATTTACTGAGAGTGTACTTAAAGGTGCTGCCGCCAGGGGTGCCGAGATAAAGCAGTTTAATCTTGTAAAATATAACATAATGTATTGCAGGGGCTGTTATAAATGTGTCCACCATAATCATAACCTGCCCATCGGTATCTGTCCCCTGAGGGACGACATGGCCGGTATTCTCAAAGAATACCATGATGCCGATGGATATGTTCTTGCCACGCCGGTATATGATTTCACCGTTACTTCTGTAATGAAGGCTTTTACTGAACGGCGCTTTCCCCTGTTTTATAAAAAGAAGGGTGAGCTTGGGATCCCCGACGCACGGGTGAAACAGAACTTTAAAAAGAAAGCCCTTTTGCTCGCAACGGGAAGTGCCAGAGAAGCGTATGCCGCAATGGCCGAGCCGTGCTTTGATGTAATGTCAGGGCACTTCATGGTTGAAGAAATAGATACCGTTGATCAGATTTATATAGGGAATATCCATAACTTTGATGAGAACATGTACAAGAAAAAAATTGCCGAGACCTATGATCTGGGTGTCCGCCTTGTCGAAGAAATTGAAAATGCCCGCAGGGAGGACCGACAATCATAAAAAATATATTAATTGCAGGCCCAACAGGGTACCTTGAAAAATATCCTGTCAGGGAGTGCAAGAATCAGGGTTGCCTGATCAGGGCACTGGCCGGGAGCCCTGGAAAACCTTTTGAAAAATCAATGATGTATGAATTCTGTTAGGTTTTTTTAAGCCCCTATGGGCGGCTTCCTAATGCCTCCGGTCCTGCTGAAGGATTGTTACTGCACATGCAGGCTTTTTTTGAAAAAAGCCCACACCTTTTTATAATATGAATCCTGGGCAACGGCCATGGTAGCGCCGTGTGCAGCCCCTTCAATTACCCACATCTCTTTTGGATTACCGGCTGCCGAGAAAAGAGCGCGGGAATGCGTTGCAGGGATCATTTCATCTGTGTCGCTCGCGATAAGCAGAACGGGCCGGGGGGAGATGCCCTGAATTGCCTTGATCGGGGCCACATCATCCATCCAGCCGCCGAACAGTACCCGGTAAAATAGTCCCGCAAGATCAAGAAAGGGAAAAGGCGGCAGGAAATAGGACGTCTTCAGAACGCCGGCGGACATTTTTTCAAGGCTGGAGAAGGGACTGTCGGCGACAAGGGCCTTTATTCGCGCGTCTGCGGCAGCAGCAAGAATGCCCACTGAGCCCCCCAGAGAAAATCCGTAAAGACCGATTCGCTGAGCATCGACATCGGCACGGGAGACGGCGTAGTCAATGGCCGCGATAATGTCATCCTGCTCCTTAAGGCCGAGGGAGCAGGCCCTGCCGCCGCTGTCACCGTGCGCCCTGAAATCAAACAAAAGGACGTTGAAGCGGCGTTCCAGCAGGTACGCCCCCAGCCCTACAAAATCGGATTTTGAAGCGCCGAGGCCGTGGGCAATAATGATGACCGGCAGGGGCGTGTCTCCCCCCGGACGCAGAAACCAGCCCCGAAGCTCAATCTCGTCGCTGGTTATAAATGACACCTGCTCAAAGGCAATGTCGTGATCCCCGGGGGACGTTGTCCGCCAGTAGCGGGGCTGATGCGTGTTCACATACAGAAGGGTAAAGCTGAAAAAAAGAATCAGTATGATGATAAGAACTGCAATTTTTATTATCATGCTCATCATGCTGTTATAGGGGCCATCTGGAGCGTGCATTCATGGAAAAGGGAAACCCGGCAGCCTGGGCCAGCCGGTGTTCACCCGCACGGGCGATCATCGCGGCGTTGTCGGTGCACAGGACAGGAGAGGGGAAAAAGACGTCGATTTGTTCGGACCGACCCCTTGTGTTCATCTGCTCACGAAGAAGGCTGTTGCAGGCCACCCCGCCGGTGACCATAATCGCCCGTGCATGGTTCGCCAGTGCGGCCTGCATGGTTTTTTCCACGAGTATGTCAACAACCGAAGCCTGGAAGCTTGCGACGATATCCTGTATCTGAGTGTCGGAAATGGTCATGGGGGGGATCTTTTTTACATGATACAGAACGGCGGTTTTCAGGCCGCTGAAACTGAAATCAGACGTCCCGTCGTACAGCATGGGCCGGGGAAAATCAATGGCTGAAGCATCGCCCTTTTTTGCCAGCCGGTCTATAATTACCCCGCCCGGATACCCGAGGTCAAGAAGCTTTGCAACCTTGTCAAAGGCTTCACCGGCGGCATCATCGCGTGTTTTGCCGAGAAGCCTGTATCGGCCGATGCTGTTTACCAGATAGAGATTGGTATGCCCGCCTGAAACGACGAGCGTAACAGCCGGAAAGGTGATGCTGTGTTCAAGCAGGGGCGCAAGGAGATGCCCCTCGAGATGGTTGATGCCTGCCAGGGTGATGTCGCGGGAGTAGGCCATTGCTTTTGCTACATTGATGCCTACCAGCAAAGAGCCGACAAGGCCGGGACCCTGGGTGACGGCGATGCCTTCAATGTCGCCTAGTTTCATATCTGCCTGAAGCAGTGCTTCCCGAATCACCGGGATAATATTTTCCTGATGCTTGCGTGATGCTATTTCCGGAACCACGCCGCCGTATTTTTTGTGGAAGTCGACCTGGGATGAAATAACGTTGGAAATAATATGGCTGCCGTCTCTGACCACGGCAGCTGCCGTTTCATCACATGATGATTCAATACCCAATATAATCATAGTTTTTCACGGTTGTTTTTTTTGCTGCATAGTAGTAATATTAACCGAAAAATAACAAAAAAAACCAGCATAAAAGAAGACGAAAAATGGAAATAAAAACAGACTTTCTCATCCTTGGTTCAGGCATTGCAGGGCTCACCTATGCGCTGAAGGTATGTCCGTACGGCAGCGTTGCCATTGTTACCAAAAAAGATAAAAAGGAATCAAGCACCAACTATGCCCAGGGCGGCATAGCCGCTGTTACAGCACCTGAGGACAACTTTCAGATGCATATTGAAGATACTATAACAGCAGGTGCCGGTTTGTGCAACCCTGATATTGTCGACCTGGTTGTTTCGGAAGGTCCCGAGCGGGTACGGGATCTTATGAACTGGGGCGTTATCTTTTCAAAAAGAAAAGAGGGCAGTCAGGCAACCTTTGATCTGGGCAAAGAGGGAGGTCATTCAAAACGCCGCATACTCCATGTGGGAGATTTTACCGGCCATGAAGTTGAAAAAATACTTTTAAAGAAAGTTGAAGAATGCCCCAATATACAGATTTTTGAAGACCATATTGCCATTGATCTTCTCACGGCCAAAAAGCTGGGCATGAACAGCGTGAATAAAAATGTTTGCTGCGGTGCCTATGTGCTTGACCGGGAGAAAGGAGCGGTGTGCACCTTTATAGCGAAAGTAACCCTTCTGGCAACCGGCGGGGCGAGCAAAACCTACATCTATACGAGCAACCCGGATATCGCAACCGGTGACGGTATTGCGGTGGCGTATCGGGCGGGTGCCCGAATCGCCAACATGGAGTTTATTCAGTTTCATCCAACCTGTCTGTATCATCCTGAAGCGAAGAATTTTCTTATATCAGAGGCCGTGCGGGGGGAGGGAGCGGTTTTGCGGCTTCAGGACGGGACGCCGTTTATGGAGAAGTATCATCATCTGAAAGACCTGGCCCCCCGTGATATTGTTGCCCGGGCCATCGATACAGAGCTCAAAAAAAGCGGCGATGAGCATGTGTTTCTCGACATAACGCATAAGCGGTCAAGCTTTGTAAAAAAAAGGTTCCCGAACATTTTTCAGAAGTGCCTTTCTTTTAACATCGACATGACCACCGACCCGATACCGGTGGTGCCTGCCGCACATTATATGTGCGGCGGCGTGCTCACTGATGACTACGGGGAGACTAATATCACCGGACTTTTTGCCTCAGGTGAAGTTGCGTGTACCGGCCTGCACGGCGCAAACAGGCTTGCGAGCAATTCCCTGATCGAGGCTCTGGTTTTCTCACATCGCGCGGCCGTAAAATCGATACAGGAGGTTGACAAGAAACGTTATCCGACGGTGTCAATTCCCCCGTGGGACCCGGGCAAGGCAATGGATATCGACGAGTCCGTTGTCATTGCCCATAACTGGGACGAGATCAGGCGCCTTATGTGGAATTATGTGGGGATCGTCAGGTCCAATAAACGGCTTGAGCGGGCAAAGAGGAGGATCACGCTGCTGCAAAAAGAGATCATGGACTATTACTGGAACTTTATTATCACGTCCGATCTCATAGAGCTGCGCAATATTGCCACCGTTTCGGGGCTCATTATCTCGTGCGCGCTGAAGCGCAAGGAGAGCCGGGGCCTGCATTACACCATAGACTACCCCCGGAAGATAGAGCGCCTTAAAAAAAAGGATACCATTGTTCAGATACGGCCCAGGAAAAGCCCGTTTCTCGGGCAGCGGGTTTCAGGCAGTAAGACCGGCAAGAAGTCCGAACCTGCCAGTTTTTCCCTGTTCTCTTCTGTGCGAAAAGAACATATCTGACATACAGGCGGTACACAGGCCCGCCGTTTCTATATTATGTTCGCCGCACCCTCGGGAGATAAGCTGGAGCCTGTTTGCCTCACCGAGGCTGATGACAAATCCGGTTATGCTTTTTTTTACGAACAGCGCCGCGTTTGAAAATCGTGTGTAAAACCGTTCAGCAACATCGCTTCCCACGGTAAAACAGCAGGGCCCTATTGCCGGTCCGATTCCGGCAAGAATATTACCGGGAAGGGACCCGTACCGCGCAATCATGGTTTGTACGGTTTTTCCCGCAATGCCCGCCAGCGTTCCCTTCCATCCGGCATGAACAACGGCAAGCACCTTTTTTTCTTCGTCAAACAGCAGCAGGGGAACGCAGTCGGCAACACGCACCATGAGCATAATACCGGTTACATCGGTTATTAAAGCATCAAATCCCGAAAAGGTATACGTCATAGCAGACCCGGGCTGTTCAACCGGGTGTTGTGCAATACATTTGATCGCGCAGCCGTGGACCTGGCGTGAGGAGACCAGCCCGTGCAAACTAAAGCCCAGGGCGTTGCCGATAATTTCATGATTCGCGCGTACATTCTCAGGGGCGTCTGCAGTATTCAGCCCGAGGTTGAGGCTCGTAAAGGGCTCGGGGCTGATACCGCCCCGTCGTGTTGATACCGCATGCTGAAGGCTGCTGCACGACGCAAAGCGCGTAAACGTCAGGAAAGGTATGTTGTTTATTACGACGGTTTTCACAATAGATCAATCTTCAATTATCCATTAGCATGACCGTTAGGAAAAAAATTATTGATCTGCTGAGCGCGGGAGAGCACAGTGCCGGGGATATTTCCCGTGCCGTGGGCATACCGGAAAAAGAGGTGTACGGTCATCTTGAGCATATACGAAAAACCCTGAAAGGGACCTTTAAAATTATACCTGCCAGGTGTCTTTCCTGCGGCTTTGTATTTGTCAAGCGCGGTTCCGTCCGGTCTCCCGGCCGCTGCCCCGTATGTAAAAGCGAGCACATCCGGGACCCTTCCTATTGCAGCGGGGGGGCGACATGATGCTAACCGGCGAACTCATGGTAGCCAAAGTCACCGCCGGCATGCAGCAAGTAATGCCCCCTTGCGTTTTCCCAGGCGGGAAGGGCGTAAAAACTGTGCTGCTTGAGGTGATGCTCTTCCTTGCGGTGGCCGTGGCCGCAGATAACGGTGTCGATACCGTCTGAAAAATAGTCCCTCACAAGGTCCATGGTGAACTGAAACCGGGACTGCTCCTGGGATTCTATAACTTCCTTGCTTTTTAAAATAAACTTTTTTGCCAGAAAGTTCTCTATGAATCCGGGCAGAACGCGGTCAAGACGCCTGAATAGCGGCCATACGCGTTCTTTATAGCGTAAAAATTGTATGTCCCCCAAGCAGAGGGTATGCCCATGGGCAAGGAAAACCCTTTTTTTATCCAGGATTATTTCCTTTTCTTCGCCGAGAAAATCAATGCCATAGGGGGCAAGGGATTTTTCACTGATGAGAAAGTCGCGGTTGCCGTACAGCAGACCAACCCTGCTGCCGCATGAAGCAAGGGCCTGTAAACCCGTTAAAACAGGGGCATTGTCGTTGAGGATTTTTTTATTGTTTGCCCAGTAATCGAACAGGTCGCCGAGAATATACAGGTCCCCTCCCTCCCGCTGCACGAGGTCCATGAATGATAACAGGAGGCTTGTTTTTTCGGGGTAGTCGCTGCCGAGATGGACATCGGCTATAAAAAATGTTTTCGTCATGCAAAAGTATGTTACAATTGTTTACCTGTTATGGGTGATTATAAAGGCTTATAGATATCATATACAGATTTTACTTCAATAAAAAAGATTGGGGAGAAAGCTATGGTACGTGCCAACCGGCTGCCGGGAGGAGCGGTACTGCTGATACTGTGTCTTAACATGGTGGTTGCTTTCAGCGCGCGGGCAGACGATGATAAGCAGGTTTCCGTGGGCAGGCCGATGCTGCACACCTTTGTCGAGATTAAAGCGTATGGCGAAAATGCACAAACGGCAATTGAGGCGGCCATGTCGGAAATGGAACGGGTTAATGCGCTTCTGAACAATTACGATCCGGACAGCCAAGTGTCCCGTATCAACCGTAACGCGGGCATCAGGCCCGTTGAAATAAGCCCGGAGACACGGCAGGCGTTGCAGCTCGCAATAGGCTATGCCGATGTGACCGGCGGGGCGTTCGATTTTACCATAGGGCCCCTTCTCAAACTGTGGGGGTTTGCCCAGGAAAAGGCCCGGCTTGAAGGCGGTGAGCCGGACACCGGTGTGCTTAAGGATTCGTTGCAGCTGGTTGATTATCGGGCACTCCGGCTTATGACCGTCAATAAAGATATAGCAGAGATTTACATGGCAAAGCTTGCCAGGAAGAATATGTGGATTGATGTCGGCGCCTTCTCCAAGGGGTATGTAGCTGACCGCGCAATGGCCATCTTGGGCAACAGCAATATTAAGGATGCACTTATCGCTGCAGGCGGAACGGTTTGTGTCATGGGTGAAAAGCCCGGCGGGATACCATGGCTGGTGGGGATACGGCACCCGAGGGAAGAGGGTATGTATATGGGGGCTGTCCCACTTAAAGACAGGGCCATTTCAACATCGGGTGACTACGAACGCTTCTATAAAAAGGACGGCAAACGAAAGGCCCACATAATTGATCCGCGCAGCGGCAGGCCCGTTGAACGTATGCAGTCGGTATCGGTGATTGCAAAGACCGGTATTGAAAGCGATGCCCTGTCAACGGGGCTTTTTGTTCTCGGACCTGAAAAGGGTATTGACCTGGTAGACAGCCTGCCCGACGTTGAAGCGCTGCTTGTCACCCATGACGGGCGCGTTCTTTTTTCAGCCGGATGGCCTGAAAGGAAGATTGCATACTGAACTGGAGGGCATGCCTTTCTCAGGGATCAGGAATGATCAATCTTGATTATTCTTATTGTTTTTAAGATATTGAAATCAAGTTTTAATTCTTTCTCTTTTGAATCCTGCACAGTCTTGCCGTTCACAAATAGTTTGTGATCTGCAATGCCGGTATCTTCACCTTTGCGTAAAACTTTCGGGAATCTGGTTGTGGCAATAACGTTTTTGCCGTCTTTGAGGGTTATGCTCATGTCTTTTCCCACATCGGAAAGTCTGAAGTCAATCCGGTCAATCTGCTCCAGGGGAATTCGTATGGTTTCTATTGAAACTCTGCGCGGATTATCTTTATGGGGGTTCATTACTTCAAGGACCAGTTCTTTTGAGAAGTGTTCATAAGGTTTGAGAAAGGGTGTTTCTCCTCGTTCCTCCCACCAGTAAAGTATCCTGAACCTATCGACAGTGAAATTTTCTTTGTAAACAGTACTGACCTCAGCAGTGAAATAGGGCGGTTTTTCCCCTTGAAAGCATCCAGGCAAAGCACACATCAGCAGGATCACAACAGGTATCATGAAATATGTATACACCATGGGGCAACAGTTTTTTTTATACGGCATAGTTTGTCCCTTTTAGAATGAACTATTTCGGTATCGAATTTAAAATGGTTTTATATTATAGTAACTACAGTGCATTAAAAAATCTCAGTTTAAATATTATAATATTATTTGCGGATTAATTGAAGTGTTAAATTACACTATTTTCACATCCCGAAAATGAAGCCATGAACAACAGCATGCTTGCGAAAAAAATGAAGATGTTTCCCAAGGCAGACCTTCATCGTCATCTTGAGGGCAGCATTACGCCCCGCACCCTGCTTACCGCGGCCACGCGATACGGCGGAAAGCTCCCAACCTACGAACTTGACCGGCTGATCGAGCTTGTTCAGGCAGACAAAGAGCCTCCCGGATTTACACATTTTCTCAGCAAATTTGAGATTTTCAGGGGATTTTATCCCGGGCGGAAAGCAATCGAATACATTGCTCACACGGCGGTAGCGGAAGCTGCCGAAGACAATGTCAAGTATCTTGAACTGCGGTACAGCCCGACCCATTTTGCCTGTTCAGGCCGTTTTGACGAACGGGATGTTATTATGTGGATTACCGGCGCGCTTCGGCGCGCATCAGAAGAGAGGGGAATCGTCGTGGTCCCCGTTTTAACAATCAGCCGGGATTACGGTGTCGGGCTTGCGCAAAAGACCGTTGATCTGGTGCTTGACATGCCCAACGGCTTTTTCTACGGTCTTGATATTGCGGGCAATGAGCTTTGTAACTCGGCAGGACCTTTTGCGGACCTGTTTTCTATGGTCAAAGCACGCGGTCTCGGTCTTACCATTCATGCCGGGGAAGCAGGGGGCGCTGAGAATGTACGGGAAGCCGTTATTGATTTTAATGCCGATCGTATCGGCCACGGGATACGCGCCGGTGATGATGCATCGGTCATGGGGCTTCTGCGGGACAATGATGTTCTGCTCGAGGTGTGTCTTACCAGCAACCTGCAAACCGGCGTGGTCCCTTGTGTTGGTGAACACCCCCTGCCGAGGCTGATAGAGCACGGTGTTCCGGTGAGCCTTAATACCGATGACCCGGCAATTTCGGCCATATCATTAACCGATGAGTATGTCAGTGCGGTAACCGGCTTGAAGCTGACGGAGATTGATTTAAGGGCCTTAAACCTTGCCGCGCTTGATCATGCCTTTTATCCCGACAGGCGGGAGCTTAAAAAAAGGCTCAGGCGGTACTGGGAATGAAGAAGTCCCGGGCAGCAGGCGTCAGTCCGGCCCGGTATAGATAAAAAAAGCGCAAGCTATTTATAATTTCAGTGTTTACTATATCAGGAGCGGCTTTCAGCGCGCACATGAGAAGAGGCGAGATACATGCAATCCAGCAGGACTGACGCAGAACTGTTGAAAGCCGCGGCCGGCAAGGACAAAGGGGCCTTTAAGGAGCTGATGGAGCGTTACCAGGGACGCATATATAGTCTTGCTTACCGATTTTCCGGTGACAGGGAGACCGCACAGGAACTTACCCAGGATATATTTTTCAAGGTCTATCGGTCGGCGGGCAGATACCGGCCTGATGCACGTTTTTTTACCTGGCTGTACCGCATAGCAGCCAATCATTGTATAAATTTTACTAAAAAAAGACGAAGGGATCCGCTCCAAAAAGCGGTGGCTTCAGAGGATGATCATGAATCGGGATTTTGCCTGCGGGATGATGCCCCCGGTATAGCCGAGCAGCTCGAGCAACGTGAGCGGGCGATGATTGTCCGTTCCGCACTGGATTCATTGCCCGAACGGCAGAAGATGGCGGTCATGCTTTTACGCTTTGATGATCTCAGTTACCGGGAAATCAGCGAGGTTCTGGGCTGTTCTGTTTCAGCCGTGGAATCGTTGATCCACAGAGCGACCACGTCATTAAAAAGAACGTTTCTAAAACGTATGCCGGGGAGTGAGATATGAGATGTTCAAAAGTACACAAGCACATCAAAGCCTACCTGGATAATGAGCTGTCCGGGGACGACAGGCAGCGTATGCAGCAGCATCTCCGAACCTGCTCCCGGTGCTGCCGTGAGGCCAAAGACGTTTCAGCGCTCTGGGACCGCCTGTCGGCACTGCCCCAGGAAAAGGCCCCCCCCGACATACTACCCATTGTAATGGAGCGTATCAGCGATTATGAACAGCGGCCTTTCAGGGGAAAACTGGCCGTATTGTTAACAGCCATGCGCTCTTCTTTTGCAACGGCCGCTGTTGCCGCAATGCTCATAGGATTTTTTAGCGGCTTTGGTCTCGCAAAAATACAGTCACATAAATTTGTTACAGCATCGATGGATGATGACCCCCTGGGGCTTGAGGTCTTTTTCGACACGCCCCCCTCGTCCATTTCCGGTGCGTATACGAGCCTTTTTCATGAAGAAGGAGAGGTGCTATGAACTCATTATGGTTTAAGGCGCTGTTTGTTCTGTCCCTGGCCTTAAACTGCGTGATTGCGGGAGGCCTTTTTTACAAGTATTTTGCCGTACCACACAGTCTGGAGCAGATGCAGAAACCTTTGGCCGGCAGCAACCTTTTACATACCCTGCCTCCGCACGTGCGCACCCAGCGAAAAGGTTTATACAAGCAGATTAAAGACCTGAAATGGAAAATAGGCAAAGACAGAGAGGAGCTTTTTAATCTCTTGAGCAAAACGCCGCCGGAGCGGGAAAAGATCACGGCACTGGTTGACGTAATCAGCAGGAAACAGGCTGCCATGCAGCACACCATCACGAACCGCATACTCGAAGACCTCCAACACGTATCTCCCGAACAGAAAGATGCGTACCTTTCAATGCTTAAAAAACGCATGTTTCGGGAAAAGCGGGGGAGGAGAATGGGGCGAGGGAAAAAAGGTCCCATGCGGGGTGACGGTGCTTTCGGCAGAAAAGATATGAGTAAATAAAGACCGAAGGTTTTTTTTACCACGATTGTTTATTAGTAGTGAAAAGAGACTAACAGATAGTATAAGGAGGTATGACATGATGAAAAGAACTATTTTACCGATTGCTGCAGTTATTGTCGTGATGGTCTGTTGTACGATGGTCCATGATGCCCAGGCGCAGCGCGGCAGAAGGGGATGCGCGCCCGGCGGTATGTGGTCCGATTCAGGATTCGGCTTTCCGCCGGGTCTGAACCTGTCCCCGGAGCAAATGACTGCCATCGGCAAGGTGCGTTCCGATTTTTTTCAGGAAACAGCGTCACTGAGAAACAGCATGCACAAAAAAAATCTTGAAATGCAGGCTCTTTTTCTTGAGCAAACGGTTGACGGCGAGAAGGCAGAGAAACTTCAGGATGAAATCTTTGCGTTGAAAAAAGATATTGCACAAAAGGGTCTCAAAGCCAGGTTGGCGGTGCGCACCATACTTACCCCGGAGCAAAGAGCACAGCTGCCTCCGGGATGTAATGTTGGATTCGGGAGACCGGGAGCCGGCAGCGGCACCGGTTTTAAGCGAGGGCAGGGTTTCGGACGTGACTGTTACATGCCGCGCTGGTAAGCGGTGACCTTGTCCAGGGCTCAACGATAAAGGGCTCCGGCCGTAGTATAGACCGGCACAATAAAAAAACCCACCTGCAGATGCAGATGGGTTTTTTTATTGTGCAATGAACGGTGGTATGATATGCATTTTACATGACAACTGGATTTGTTTGTAACAGTTTTCAGTATAACCTGCCGTGATGTTCAGAATCTGTAGAATCTCAACCCGATAAGAAACATGCTGTTTGTTACGGCAGAAAACCGCACGAAATGTGGAGCGTGCCATAATCTTAGGATTTGTTTTCGCTGAACGAGAACCTTTCAACAGTTGACGGCTGATACACATGGATAAAGCCAAAGCAAGAGATACCGTTGTAGACAAGGTAAAAACACTTCCTACGCTTCCCAACATCATTTACCAGCTTTTACAGCTCTTGCAGTATGGAGATGTTGATATTGAGGAAGTTGTTGAAGTTATCACCTATGACCTTGCTATTTCGACCCGTCTTTTGAAGGTCGCAAACTCCGCATACTACGGGTTCATGAAAAAAATTACAACGGTTCGCCACGCAATAAGCGTTCTGGGATTCAGGCAGGTAAAAAGTCTGGCACTCGGCATTACCGTGTTTGAAACCATGAAAGGCATCGGCGGAAAATCGTCCATTGATCATAAGCAACTGTGGCTTCATTCCATCGGGTGCGGCATGGCCGCACGGCTTATCTGCAGATTTGCTCCTGCAATTGATCCCGAAACGGCCTTTACCGCTTCGCTGCTGCATGATATCGGGAAGCTTGTTATGGACGGGTTTTACGGCACTCATTATCAAAAAGTGATGGAAAAAGTGTCACAGGGGGTCCAGCAGTTTACGGCTGAAGAACAGATTTTCGGGTTCGATCATGGGGAAGTCGGGGGATGGCTGTGTGAACGCTGGAAACTGCCTTCTGAGCTGACATACCCGATAATGTACCATCATCACATTCAGCGGGCACAGGGTGATTGGAAAACTATTGCCGCCATTGTCCACTGCGCAGATTATTTGAGCAAACGGTTAAGCGATGAAACAGCACCGTCACCGTCCGACGCGGCTCTACGGGTACTTGCAGTGAGGGGGGAGGAGCTTGATGATGTTCTTAAAGAACTGGCCATGGAAAAAGAGAGCATAAGCTCCCTTATAAACGCCATTGAGTAACGGATAGACTATGGACAGCCGGGAGACAAACGAGAAAAAGATCAAGACATTGTCTGAAAAAATTGCCGTCTATGAGACCGCCCTTCATGATGCCAGCTGTCAAATAGAGGAAAAAGTACAGGAACTGTCAATAATCAAGCGCATTGGTGATATTGCCGGACACATTTATAACCTTGACTATTTCTATACGTCGTTTCTCGATATCCTGCTTGAAGAAACCGAGGCAATGAACTGCTCACTGATGCTGATGGATCAGACGTCAGAAAGGCTCATAATAAAAGTTGCCCGGGGCAGAAATGATGACGGTTCATTTTTTTATTATCCCCTTGATAATATCTCTTCATTTGCTCTGGGCGAGGGGGTGGCCGGTACGGTTGCTGCACAAAGGCAGACCATTCTGCTTCATGACGCCGGCAGCGACCCACGATTCACCTATCGCGAAACCCGTTTTATTATAGGATCTCTGCTATGCTCTCCCCTTGTTTTTCATGAAAAGGTGCTCGGGGTCGTCAACATAAGCCATACCCAGACCGGTGCTTTCAGTGAAAACAGTAAGCGCTTTATCGAGATTCTCAGCGGATTCGTCAGTACGCTTATGGGTAACGCCCTGAGACACATACAAGATGAGGAGCGATTCAGGGGGATGTTTGAGGGCGTCAAGTTCGCTATCATGATCATTGATCCCGACACGAGAAAAATAATTGACTGCAACAGCTATACACAAACCTGTTTGGGCTACAGCAAACAGGATCTTTTAAAAACGTTTGAGGTAACTGAAATCGTGCCGGAAGAATACCGCCAACGGTTGTGCGGGATACTTTTTTCAGATCTCAGCAGTATTTCATCGACTTTTTTTGAAATACCTTTTTTGCAGCATACCGGCACGGAGAAGATGTGTGAGATCAATGCGGGTACCATAAACTATCTTGATCAGGATGCCGTTCGTTTGACCTTAACGGATATTTCAGAAAAAAAGAAGCTGTCCGAACGGATGCTTCAGGCGGAAAAACTCAAATCCCTGGGGGAACTTGCAAGCGGCGTGGCCCATGATTTCAACAATGTCCTTGCCGCAATAATAGGGCGTGCGCAACTGCTCAGAATGCATTTTGATGAGAAAAGACCCAATGTTCCACCTGAGATCGTCAAGAGTCTGGATGTCATTGAAAAAGCCGCACATGACGGTTCTGAAACCGTGCGCAGGATACAGGAGTTCTCCCGCCGGCAGGATGAAAGAAAATATGATACCCCGATAGATTTGAATAAAGTTTTCGACGATGCGCTTGAGTTTACCAAGGTGCGCTGGAAAGATATGGTTGAATCGGAGGGCAGGGGTATAGACGTTGTCAGAAAATCGCATAAGCTTGCTCCTGTTGCGGGAAACGTTTCAGAGCTGCGGGAAGTTTTTATCAACCTCATTAACAATGCCGTGGACGCAATGCCTGACGGTGGTTCACTGGTTGCCGGGACCTATATGGATGGGGACTCCGTCGTTGCCGTTCTTGGCGATTCGGGAACCGGTATCCCATCAGATATTAAAGATAAAATTTTCGATCCCTTTTTCACGACAAAAGATGTCGACGCGACAGGGCTCGGCCTGAGTGTTTCCTATGGCATTATCAACCGCCATAATGGAAAGATCAGCGTTGAGAGCACCGAAGGCAAGGGGACGCGTTTTTCTGTCCGTCTTCCTGCCTGCGGAGACGCAGTGGCAAGGGAACCGAAGGAAGAGCCTGTTAAGAAAGCAGAAAAAGGATCGGTGCTCGTTGTTGAAGATAAAGAAAATGTACGTCAAACCCTGTGTGATATCATGAAATTTTCAGGATACCGCGTAGACGGTGCCGATAACGGCATTACCGGACTGCAGATGTTTAAAGACGCAGCGTATGACGTGGTCATTACCGACCTGGGAATGCCCGGCATATCCGGCTTTGAGCTGGCAAAAGAGATTAAGAAGGTCAGCGCCGATACACCGGTGGTTCTTGTCACGGGATGGGAGCTCCAGATGTCGGATCAGGAGCTCAGGGAGAACGGTATTGATTATCTTATCAACAAGCCTTTCAGATTGAAGCATGTGCTGCATGTAGTACGGAATGCCTTGGCCAACGCCATCGTTTAATACAGAAGTCTTTAGGGAAATACGTTTGACCTGTACCGATAAAAAACTTGACAATATGTTGTGTAAGGATATATTTATTGAGAAGTAGTCTTTATAACTACAATAGATTGTTGCTGAAAGGGGACAGGCTATGACTGATTATGACGTGATCGTAGTAGGCTGCGGCCCGACCGGACTTATGTGCGCGGGTGAGCTTGCCGCACGGGGTGTCAACGTGCTCGGTGTCGACAAAAAGCCGCATCTTGATAAAAACATCAGGACAGCCTCGGGATACAGCTTTTTTGATCAGACATTCAATCACGAATATATCCGCAGGGAACCGGCGGGTGATAAAACCCTGCTCCATTATGAAAAGAACGGTTTTACCATTGAATATCCCGGTACGCTTCAGGGCGTCTATTCGACCCATATGTTTTCGGACACCGGCAGGCACTGGCAGGCATCTACGAGAAAAAAGCCGCTGTTCAGCCTGTTTGTTCCCACGAGGTGGCTTGCCGGCCTGTACGCCCGTGCACAAAACAACGGCGCATCATTTCTTACGGGCACCCTTGCCCTTAAAGTAAACCAGAGCGCCGCCGGGGTTGAGGTCCTGGTGCGCACCGATGGTAAAAACAGTACGCTGACATGCAAAAAACTCATCGCGGCAGACGGCCTGTCCTCCAGGGTTGCCACCTACATGGGGGCCAATAAAAACAGGACTGTTTTCGGCAAAGGGCCCACGGTCGAATATGAGGTGACGGACGTTGATTGTCCCTATGAGCGCGGCGACATGTTTTTCTTCGGGGGGAAAAATTTCGGCGGGCGACAGGGCGGCCTTATCATGATTCCCAGCCCGAACGGGAACAACGCGTTCAGGATGGAAACCATTTCAGGGTTGCCGGCGGGAAATTCAACCGAACTTATTGACTTTTTCATTGCAAGCGGTCCGTTTGCCCACTGGTTCAAAAATATCACGGTCATCGACAGGAGCGGTGCCCTGGTAGAGCTCATGACCCCCATGACAACACCCTATATGGGCAACGTTCTGTTTGCCGGCGATACCGCCGCCTTCGGAGAATGCCTCTATCAGAGCGCCACCATGTCGGGGTACCGGGCCGCGTGCTGCGCGGAAATGGAGCTGAAGGGCAAAAAAGGGTACAAGGAATATACCCAGTGGTGGGGCGATCATTTTGAGTGGGTGAGAAACCCCAAGCGTATGGCCGACTACGTCAAGCGCACCCTGTTTCAGCGGTTCTTTTCCGTCAAGGAGCTCGATTTTCTCTTCGATCTGTCCGAGAAAAATCCCATTGTCATCGACGAGGCGGAAGCCTCCCCGTATGATTTTTTCAGCATGATCGTGCAGCAGTTCGTTGCCATGCCCGAGGTGCCCGACGACCTGAAGCGGCGCATGCAGGAGATCGACGAGGCAGACATGTCGAAGATCGCGGGCGTTATCGGAAAGAAGCAGAAGGAATAAACGGGTAGCCTCTGAAACTGTCATACGGCAATTCGATTTGACATAACCGGAAAACGGTCTTTTTAAAATCAAAAAACAGATACTGCTTCAGACCAATGGTACACAGGAAAGGAACGCACCACGGAAAGGAGGATCACATGATGAAAAAGGGAAAACATCCGCAGTGCAGCACATGTCCCGTGCAGAGAAAGATATGTGTTTTCGAGGACGGGCAGGGCCCGCAGTCCTGCCCGACAAAAAACATGTCAGATGCGGTTGCCGCAGCGGCCGAACGGTATGCCGATCAGGAGACCGCGGCGTTTGCCCGGGCGGCTTCCGTTCAGGAAGCAGAGTGCTACCTGGACCGCCACAAGCGTCCTCTCAAGGTTGTTCCCATCAAGACCCGGGTTGAGGAAATAGTGGAGTTTGCCGGTCGGATGGGCTATAAAAGGCTGGGGGTGGCGTTCTGCGGCGGCGTTGCCGGCGAGGCCTCACTGCTGACCGGTATTCTCGAATATCACGGCTTTGAGGTTGTGTCGGTTATGTGCAAGGTGGGCAGAGTATCGAAAGCAGACATCGGGATCACGGATGAAGAATCTATTTCGGGTGACCGCTCTGAGGTTATGTGCAACCCCATAGCCCAGGCCGAGGTACTCAATCGGGCAGGTACGGACTTCAATATCATGATAGGCCTGTGCGTCGGCCATGACTCGCTTTTTTTAAAACATGCCGAGGCCTATACGACGGTTTTTGCGGTCAAGGACAGGGTACTGGGACATAACCCCATGGCAGCCCTGTATCTGTCCAAGAGCTATTACCGCCGCGTTCAGGAAGACTACTACAAGCCGTGAACCTCCCTGCTGCACGACGCCTGAGGGAAGCGATGCGTTTCTGCGGGAGGTCGTGAGCATGAAGATCGTCATAACAGGGGGTGACGCTGCCGGTATGAGTGCAGCCGGCCAGATCAAGCGCCAGGTGCCCGACGACCTGAAGCGCCGCATGCAGGAGATCGACGAGGCAGACATGTCGAAGATCGCGGGCGTTATCGGAAAGAAGCAGAAGGAATAAACGGGTAGCCTCTGAAACTGTCATACGGCATTTTCAGGATAGTTTTGATCCAATTTTTTAACGGTAGATTTCCTGCAGGTTCCCTCACGACATCCCCGCACAAGCCTGTAGCGGGATAAACTCCGCAGGGAATCTATGGTTTTGTAATCTGTTGAGCGCCTTTCCAACCAGCAGACTATTTATTACACTTCTTTTCCCATATCTACAGAAACACTTTTTCCTTCCTGGTTTCCTCCTGTAAGGTAACAATTAAAAGGATGAATTAATCCATTTCAGATAATAGGGATATTATTTAGGAATAATATTATATTATACTTATAAAATATTATATTTAGATCTATTTAAATAAATTAAATTGACAATGTTTATTAAAATAGATATAAGCAGAAATAAACAAAAGCAAGAGTCTATATAATATATACGTTAGGCGGCATCACGAGCATGAGAAACATCATGAAAGCAATGCTCATTACCACCTATGGCGAGAACGCTAAATTTGAACCGGCGGAGCTTGAGAAACCTGAAGTCAAGCCCGGCCATGTCCTTGTGAGAATCGCAGTATCAAGCGTAAACACGGTTGATACCATGATTCGCAGAATGGGCAAGGAGTTGCCACTCTCACCCGATACACCTGCCATTCTGGGAATGGACTTTGCGGGTACGATTGAGTCAGTCGGCGACGGCGTGAAAGATTATTCGATCGGCGATGAAGTTTACGGCTGTGCAGGTGGACTTGAAGAATGGGGTCAAACCTAAACAATTAACTATAGAAAATTCAGAACTGAAATAGTTATACAAAGAGCATAGCGGAAATTTGAAGAAACCGGGGAAGGATAAGAGGAGCGGAATTAATATTAAACGGCAAATGCCTCGGATCCGTTGTTAAGACGAACAGAAAACTAAAGAACTGTAAAAAGTGATTTATAGTTAATAATTTAGGTTTGACCCCAAATTTACTGTACCGCCTCAGTATCTTGACTACAGAGGTCTGTAGGTGGTATTAAATAACTAAGGTGAATCAAAGCTATATATTCTAAAAACAGCCGTTTACATCAAGCTAGGAGGAACCAGCATGAAAAAACAAATATTCGTGGTTGGATTTACTCTCGTTTTTTTAATGATTGTTTCCAACGTTTATGCAGATCCGCAAACGCTTACTATCGAACGACAGTTTAAAAAGCACATGACGCTGACTGAGCTTTTCAGTAACAAGTGCACCCAGTGCCACGAAGCCAGCCGTGCTCAGAAAATCCATGACAGCGGCAAGGTGCCCATGGATGTTGTAAAAGCCATGCAGAAAATGAAAGGTGCGAAAATTTCTGATGCGGATGCCATCGATATTGGAAAATTTCTGGAGGCACCCTTCTGGCTCCTGCCCCTGTTCCGCGGGGAATGCACCCAATGTCACACGGTTGACCGGATTATTGAGGTCTGCGGGAAAGGCCCGGTTTCAAAAGAAACAATTAAGCGGATGCAGCTTAAAGGTGCCAAGCTGACGGATGCACAGGTCGATCAGCTTCTGGATTCGATAAACAAAGAAAGGCGGCATCGCCGGCACGTAGCCCTGACGGATATCTTTAATAAAAAGTGCACCCGATGCCATGACGCAGCCCGCGCCCAGAAAACCCATGAAAGCGTCACAGGATTAGTAAGTACCATGCAGAAAAAGAAGGGCGCCGATATATCTGATGAGGATGCCATTGATATAGTAAAATTCCTGGAGGCGCCCTATTGGCTCATGCCCCTGTTTCGTGGTGAGTGTACCGGTTGCCACTCCCTTGGAAAAATTGCCGAGACATGCCAGAAGGGCCCGGTATCAGAGGTGATTACCAAAGACACCATTAAGCGGATGCAGCTTAAGGGTGCCAGGATTACGGATGCGCAGGTTGATGAAATTTATGATATTCTGACAAAATAGCTTGTATATTAACTCTATTACAATCTCAGACAAACCTGCTACTTTCTGTGCGGTGCCCGGCATAAAGATGGCGCAAAGCTTGAAAAGTAAAGAGCTGTCAAAAGAGATTTATAGTTAATAATTAAGTTTTCAACCTGCATTGATTGCCGGAAACCCCGTGTTCCGCACGGGGAGGCAAAAGTAAACAACCCATTGGCATTGATCTTTGGCTTTCGGCCTCTGGCCGTAATTTAAAGCCGGGCTCTTCGAGTCCGGTTGTTTACTTACCGAGACATTGAGAATGATCCTTAAGGCGCTCATAGTTGGTTTACTTATTGCCTCTGGAGGAGTGTTAAACGGAAATATCCGTGTCAGGTATTTGCAGCGAAAATATGGGCGAAAAAGGGGAAAGCACATGAGCTTTTTCTCAGGGGTCTTGATATTTACCATGATCGCCTGGTTTTTATTACCCTGGGTACGCCCGGGGAATATTCCCGAGTGTTTTCTTGTCGGAATTAGTATGGTGTGCGGACCAGTCGCTGGAGGTGACGCCCCTCGCTGACGCTCCGGGCGCACCCCGGCTTTTAAAATTATAGGGGCTTAGACTATTTATAAACATTCTACACCTGTCAAGAGTGAAGCCCTGCCCCCAGGTTTCCCCCCAAATCCGAGCATTAAGCACCATAATGGACGACAATATCAGCAAGAAACTTGATGAGCTTGCGGACGGATCGGATACTATTATTACCAATCGAGACGATATAGAGAAACTCAAAGACCAAGGTCTACCAATTTTTGATAATCATTGATCTATAATGTTCTGGGCCCTTGTTTCAAAATATCTTCCAGTGTTGAGCGCACTGCAATTGCTTCTGGACTTTTTTGCTCTGTAGCAGTATTGTTCTTCATAAGCGTATCCTCCTTTTCGGTTTTTTGGATTTTTGCCGATTTCTTTGAAACCCAAGGATACGCTTTCTTTCTCATTTATTCAATCCACAACTTTTGGTTATAACGCCAGGAAGATAAGGAAGAGGTTTCAGGGAATTGTAAAAATAATTGACAAAGGTCAAACGTAGCCCCCAAAACAAAAAGCATATTGTTTATCTATAAAAATTAACAATTATAATGAAAGCCCGATATGAAAAAAAATTGCCAAAGACTAATCACCACGTGTCTGTTGATCAGTTCATTTATTTTTTTCTGCGGAATTAATGGCTGTGAACAGATCAGCGGAACTGTGCACGGAGATGTGCAGAAAAATGTGACCCTGACCCTGTCTGGAAATTTAACCGACACAACTACAACCTTATCAGATGGAAGTTACAGCTTCGGGTCTCTCACAAACGGCAATTATACGATTACACCAATTAGAAAAGGTTATATCTTTGATCCTGCAAGCCAAAATATAACCGTTCCAGGTGATACGACAGGGGTTGATTTTACGGCAACGGCAACTGCAGAAGTCTTAAACATTATCGAAAGCATCAACAGCAATATGGTCTCGATCCCCGGAGGCACCTTTTTAATGGGATGCACACCAGAGGATACGGAATGTGATTCGGATGAACTTCCCCAGCACAGCGTAACGATTTCACCGTTTGAGATTAGTAAATACGAAGTAACGCAGTACCAGTGGGAAGCAGTAATGGGAAGCAATCCATCTGAATTTGATTCCTGCGGGGATAATTGCCCGGTTGACACTGTTTCCTGGAATGATATTCAGGTTTTTATTGAGGAACTAAACGATTTGACAGGATCGAGTTATCGACTTCCTTCCGAAGCCGAGTGGGAGTATGCGGCAAGAGCAGAAACCACCACCACGTGGTGGTGCGGAAATAATGTTACATGCCTTGATGATATTGCCTGGTATACCGAAAATTCAGGCAGTATCACCGAAGGAAGCCATCCGGTAGGTCAGAAAAACCCCAATCTCTGGGGACTGTGTGATATGACAGGAAATGTATGGGAGTGGGTAAATGATTTTTATGACTACGACTACTATTCATCTGACAATGCAACGGACCCAACCGGCCCTGCCAGCGGCTCTCTTAACGTGATTCGCGGGGGTAGCTGGTACTCCCTTGCCGAAGAATGCAGGTCTTCCAATCGTATCAACTACAATCCCGAGGCTTTGTGGAACAATTTTGGTTTCCGACTTGCACGATGATCAGGAAACGGTCAGGGTCGCGTCTTCATGCATGACAGAACTCATTGGTGAAGAATGAAGACCTGAACGCCGCTTACACCGGCATCATTACTGCAGGCTGAGCTCAACCCTGCTGTTTTTAAAGTTTTCGATTTTTTCTGGTTCCAGGCTTTCCGGCTCGACAATAAATAATCTTTCCGGCTCGACCTTTCCCGATGCAACAATGCTCTCCTTTACTTTCTGTGCGCGCTTACGGGCAAGTATCCTTAAATCAGCATCTGCTATCTGTATATTATCTCGTATCGCCTGTTCCATTGCCTCGGGGGGCAGCTTTTTAACCATACCGATCATATTTTTAGGCTTCTCAAATTTTGCTTCTTTGTAAGCCTTCCAGAGAAATTTTTTGTATTCATCAGGCTCAAGAACAATATCATCAACGGGTACAGCCTCTCTGCCTTTTTTAAGCATATGCTTAAGCTTCTTGGATTTAACCGTTTTTGAAAGGGTATATTCTATCAGCGACGTGCGGTCTTCGGCTGTGCTCACATACCCTTTTATTTCAAGGTCAAGGCCGGGACGGTTATACAGGGCCTGAACAAGCGATTCAAGCTTTTTTGCATTTTCCTCGGAGATGTCCGTTTTACCGTAATCGAATTCCAGGTGGCTGAGTTCTTCTCCGCCGCCGAAAAGCGAGCCCATCAGCTTGAACGGTGATGCCGCGGCTTTAACCAGAAGATTTTTGATAATCTGGAAAATGATTTTTGTGATACTGAATTCAGGGTCGTCAAGCCTGCCCGTTACCGGCAGATTCAGCTTGATCTCACCGTTTCTGTCCTTCAGAAGGGCAACGCCGAGTTTCACCGGAAGGCTGACGGCATCCGGGCTTTCGACTTTGCGTCCGAAGGTGAACTGGTCGAGGAAAACATCATTTTTCGAATCAAGTTCATTTTTGTTGATCAGGTAGGCGAGGTCGAGATTAAGTTTACCCTTGCTTATACCATAGCCCACATATTTTCCGGCATACGGGCTGAAAGCGGAAAGGTCGATATCATTGAACATGACCTTCAGATCGACAAAGAGATCGGAAACAACTGGATGAATCGTACCGGTTATCGCAAGGGGGGCCTGTTTGTCCAGTTTCCCTTTTAGGGTAACATCAGCGCGTCTTGTTTCTTGCGTCGAGAGACCGGTCACCGTAGCGTATAATGCGGCAAGGGTGGTTGAGTAGGCAGGGTCAACGGACCTGTCGGTGAATACCAGGTTACCATTTTGGAGCTCAACGCTGTTAATCGTCACCGGTACTGACAAAGAAGAAGAAGGTTCCTGACGGGGAGTGTCTGCCGGCTTATCGGCGGCGGCAATGGTCTCGAGGTTAAGGGTCCCGTCACTGTTTATAATAAGCTGGCTGAATAAATCCACCAGCTTTATTTTTTCAATAGTCGCGTACAGGGGGTTGTAGCCGGCATCAATTGCACCAACATAAAGGTTTTTCCAGGTTAGCAGTTTCTTTCCATCTTTTTTGTGAAGTACTTCCAGATCAGAGATTGCGCTGTTACCCTTGAATGTTGCCCTGGGTTCACCCGCAGGAGACAGACTGAACGTAACGGCTGCATCTGTTGAGAAAGTTCCCCGGGGGATGATAACTTTTACCACATTCTCAATGTACGGCTGAAGCCACGAAAGGTTCAGGTTTCCGGCGGTAAGTTTGAGATCGCCGGCAACGGGAGAAATACCAACGGAACCCCGTGCCGACAGATCGCCTTTGTCGTTAATCCTGCAGGTCACATCGAGCCCCATCCTGCTTTTGGGCTGTGTTGAAAAATTGCTTGCCCCCAGTGTAATGAGGTCGATCCGTACATCGGCCCCATCCGCGGGAATTATACGCTGTGCGTCCAGGCTGTAGCGGGTAAGGCGAAAATTTTTCAGATCTACCAACCATGGCGTTCCCTCAACCGGGGCCTTTTCAGCGGGTGGTTCCTCCTTTTTTTGTGGCGGGTCAGGCACAAGGGCCAGGAGGTTTAACGTACCGTTTTTCAGGGGCCTAACCGTGAGAGTCCCATTATCAGTGGCAATGGTGCCCACAGTTATTGTCCGGTCTTTGCTGTTGACCTCGGTATCACGTATGGTCAGGTTGTCCATGAGAAAAAGCGGTTCTCGTGCAGGTGTAATGCCTTCCGGCGGTTCTTGCACGGAGCGGTCCGACAGGTACGTGCCGAAATTTCCAATGGATACTTCATCGACGGTTATCTTAAACGGCTGTTCGTTCTCTTGCCGGCTGGGTGCCTGGGGCCCGCCGGTATCAGCGGGCCCGACGCTGTATATGTTAATCTCCTTGTTTTCTTTTCTTATCAAGTCTACTTCGGGAGCCTGAAACCGAACCAGGGCAAGATGGATATCGCCTGCCAGGATATCAGACCGGGCTATTTCAAGGCGCATTCCATCAAGAGAAAAGAGAGGATTTTTCTTCTTATCGGTAACGGCAAAATCACGCAGGGTAACGGTGCCGTTGATTTTCACGCTCGGTCTGTCTTTATCTGCCACCGCGTAGGAAAGAAAGGCGGTGACATCAAGGGAGCCTGAAGGAAGCCTGATGCCGGTTTCAAAGGGTATGTAGGCGAAGTATTTCGGCAGGTAAATATTTTTGAGGTTTATATCCACGAGTGTTTCAAGGGAGTCGGCGAATGGTTTTGTTCTGCCCTGCAGCACGACCGGTGTTTCGTTGAACCGCGCCGAAAAGCTGGGCTGTACAAAGAGCTCAACACTGTATGTCTGGTTGGAAACAAAGGGAATGGTCAAATTGATCGCCGTAATCTGGTGCTTTGTATCCATATGGTGATCACTCAGGTGCATGGTGCCGTTGATGACCTGTATATTGTTGATGGAGAACTGCAGCGGCTTTGACGGCTCTTCCTGTTCACCCTGCCTGCCGGCAGCCCCGCGTGGAATGAGATCTGAGAAATTGAACTCCTGTTGGTTTAAACGGTCGATATTTATATGCGGACCGGTTAGTCTGAATTCTCTGACGATCACCGCCCATTTAAAGATGGACATCCACTGAGCATCAACAAACAGTTCATCCAGTGATACAAGCTTTTCAGGGTTATCCCTCTTATTGACGGCAAGCCCCTTGACGGTAACAGCGAGGCTATAGGGGTTGATACTGATCTTTTCTATTGATGTCGTCCGGCTGAGGGCTTCGGTAAGTTTATTCGCCGCAAAATATTTGACTGTTGCAGGGAAGATGAGAAATCCGAAAACAGTATACAACAGGAAAAAAGACACTACGATGATACCGGCTTTTTTAAGTTTTTTCATGGTACTTCCTCACTTCAGCAGGGTTCATACGTATGATGGATAGGATATAGCTTTAGTATAAATTAGATATTTTTAGTGTCAATAGTAGTTTGGAAAAAGGATGTGCGGGAAAAAGTATTGTAAAATAAGGTATCATGTATTATATCTTGCTCAGGAAGACGCAGCTGCACCGGTTGCGCCCTGCCCGCTTATTCAGTATACAGAGGGGGAGAGAACATGTTGTCCAAAATAATTGATTTTTTCACAACCGATATATGGAGAATACGCGTTGATGAGCTTCCCCGCACCAAATCGTTTTTGCTCAAGCAACTGCGCATTGTGGTGCTTGCGGTCCGCGGCTTTGATGAAGACAAGTGCTCTTTAAAAGCATCATCGCTTACTTTTTACACGCTGCTGTCCATTGTTCCGGTGGCCGCCATGGCCTTCGGCATAGCCAAGGGATTCGGATTTGAGGCCCTTCTGGAAAAGATGATTATTGAAAAACTCCAGGGCCAGGAAGAAATAATACGCTATATAATTACGTTTTCACACTCGCTTCTTGAAAACACCAAGGGCGGTTTAATCGCAGGAATCGGTATTGCCGTCCTGTTCTGGAGCGTCATCAAGCTGCTGGGAAACATTGAGAAGTCTTTTAACGATATCTGGGGAATACGCAAAAACCGCAAGATGGGCCGTATGTGCAGCGATTATCTTTCGGCAATGCTCATTTGTCCCGTCCTCTTTATAATGGCGAGCAGCCTGACGGTGGTCATCAGCGGCCAGATCAAGGAGATAGTACAGCAGCTTGCGTTTTTGAAAATAGTAAGCCCGCTGGTTTTTTCGTTGTTGAACCTGCTTCCCTACTGCGTGGTGTGGATACTGTTTATTTTTATATATATGTTTATGCCCAACACGAGCGTGAGAATCGGCGCGGGAGTTTTGGGCGGTATTGCCGCTGGAACACTCTATCAGATTCTCCAGTGGGGCTATATCACGTTTCAGGTCAATGTTTCAAAATATAATGCAATCTACGGTGGATTTGCAGCGCTGCCCCTGTTTCTTGTGTGGCTTGAACTCAGCTGGCTGATTGTTTTACTTGGCGCTGAAATTTCTTTTGCCTACCAGAATGTCGACACGTACGAGTTCGAACCCGATTGCCTGAATGTCAGCTATTCCTTTAAGAAGCTTTTAACGTTAAGTATTGTTCACCTCCTGGTAAAAAACTTTGAGCGCGGGGACAAACCACTTGCATCGGATGCCGTTGCCCATGCTCTTGAAATTCCGGCCCGTCTGACCCGCCAGATTCTTTATGAACTTGTTTCCTGCGGCCTTCTCTGTGAGGTGGCGGGCGAAGGCGACAGGGATGTGTGCTTTCAGCCCGGACTGAGCATTACCAGCCTGAGCATACAGTATGTGCTTGAGCGTCTTGAACAGCACGGCAGCAACGCGATACCCATAGCAAAGCTGCCCGAGCATGAAAAAATAGCGCAAAGCCTTGAATCCCTCGGCAGGCAGATTGCACAGTCACCTGAAAACGTATGCCTGAAAGACATTTAAAGCACTCTTTTATACAAGATTTGAAAAGTGCTCAATTTCAGGACACTGTGGTAAACCGTCCCGCACACCAGGCATGATATAATGGTTTCAACAAACTATTCCACAGGCAGTTAACATATGCTGTGGATTTTTTTTGTGCATCCCCGTGTCTATGCTATAATGAATGAAATATGCGGCAGCTGTCCCGGCCGGCGGAGGCAGGGCATGGCAAGGCTGCAATAAAGGGGAAATATGCTTCTGCAGGAAGAACGGAACCTGATTGTTCAGTACGGCAAGAAACTGATCACGCACGGGCTTGCAAAAAGCACCGGGGGTAATCTCAGCATCTGCAACAGGCAGCAGCAGCTCGTTGCTCTCAGTCCCAGCGGGCTGGACTATTTTGAAACAGAGCCCGAGGATATTCCGGTACTGACGATGGAGCATGACGTGGTGGAGGGGAGGGGCTATCCATCAAGCGAGTGTGAGATGCACATGATATTCTATAAAAGGAGAGATGATATTGACGCCCTCGTCCACACACATTCCGTCTTTGCAACAGCTTTTGCGTCAACAAACAGCAATATACCGCCGATACATTACCTGATGGGATTTGCAGGAAAAGATATTCGCTGCGCCCCCTACGCAACAGTTGCCACCCAGAGCCTCGCCGAAGGCGCCTTTAAGGCAATGGCCGACCGCAAAGCAGTGCTGCTCGCAAATCATGGACTGCTTGCCGGCGGGAAAAGCCTCGGGGAAGCGTTTACGGTGGCAGAGATAGCTGAATACTGCGCGGAAATTTATTACCGCGCGAAATGTATAGGCGAGCCCGCACAGCTTGACGCAAAGGAGATGGACGTCCTTATAAAACATTTTACAGCATATGGAAAACAGAAAAGATCCGGCACCATAACGGAGGATTTATGAAGTGGCAATTTACACCTGAACAGGTGGCAAAAGGTGAAGTCCGATACGGCCTGGAAGAGTTCAGGCGGGACTTTCGCAACGAGGTAAACGAAAATTTTTCCGATTACAGCAAGCAGGATCTGGAGATAATGTTCCATGTTGCCTACGATGTCTGCTACTGCTGTGCGGTACGGCAGGAGCTTGCACAGCTGCTGGAACATTGCAGAAACAGAGGGCTCAAGGTGGAAATGAAATTCCTGGAGCTCATTCGCGATGCAAACCTTGAGAATATAGAGATGCTCAAGGCCGTCTTTGCTTGTAAGGTTGCCGCCTATATAAAAGAGGGGCTGAGCAATGAGGACGCCCTGAAAAAGCTTGAAGAATACCACGCAGAGATATTGCGCAAATCAGCCAAGGGATAATTGATGATTCATATTTCAGCAGTGCAGTGTCATGAATGAGTATATATTGGGCATATGGGACGGGCATGACGCAGGGGCCGCCATTATCGCCGGCGGCAGGATTATAGCTGCCATAAACGAGGAGCGGCTTACGCGAAGAAAGCTCGAGATTACCTTTCCGGAACGGGCAATAAAAGAATGCCTTCGCATGGCAGAGCTCTCCCCGAAGGATGTCCAAACCGTAGCTGTGTCCACGTCTGATTTCTCCAAGACCCTGACCCGTCTTTTTCCATCGTTTAAGGAGGAGTATTATCTTATCAGGCGGCGGAAAAAAAGTCCCGGGATGCTTTCCGCGCTGAAGAAAAAAGCAAAATACAAATTGACCGAGATCGGCTCAAACCGGCTGACCCGGGCTGCAAGCAAAAGATACATATACAGCTCCCTTCAGCACCTTGGATTTTCACAACCGAACATTCAGCTCATAGACCACCACCAATGTCATGCTGTCGCTGCCGCTTTCTGCAGCGGTTTTGATTCATGCCTTGTTGTGACCCTTGACGGTATCGGGGACGCCCTTTCCGGAACCATCAGCACCCTTGAGCAGGGCAGTTTCAACCGCCTTTGCTCGCTGTCCGGCAGGGATTCTCCGGGTATTTTTTTTGAACATGTTACCAACCTTCTGAACATGCGTGAGCTGGAGGACGAGGGCAAGGTGATGGCCCTCGCAAACTACGCATACCCCATTGCGGATGACGAGAACCCGCTGCTTGACTTTATCAGGGTTGAAGGGCTTGAAATGAAATGCTCATACAGCTCCCTGGGCATGTTTGACGCTCTGAAAAAAGTACTGTGGCGGTATCCGTCCGAACAGTTTGCCTACATGGCACAAAGGACCCTTGAGGTAAGGATTTGCGATTTGGTCAGCAACTGCATCAATAAAACCGGCCTGCAGCGCATAGCATTATCAGGCGGCGTTTTTTCCAACATAAAGGTCAACATGTTGATCCGTCGGATGCCCCAGGTCCAGCAGTGTTTCGTCTTCCCCCATATGGGGGACGGCGGGCTAGCCCTGGGTGCCGCGTTTTCACGGAATTATGACCTCAACAAAATAACCGCGTACCCGTTAGAAGACGTATTTCAGGGACCGGACTACAGCGATGAGGAGATCCTTGCAGCCATTGAGAAGAGCGGGCTGCCGTACCGGTACTGTAAAAACATTGAGGAGGAGACGGCCGGGCTTATAGCCGAAGGCGGCATTGTATTCTGGCTTCAGGGGAAAATGGAATACGGCCCGCGCGCCCTGGGAAACAGGAGTATTCTCGCACTGCCCGGTTCTGCCCGTATCAAGGACCTGCTTAATATGCGGCTCAAGATGCGGGTGTGGTATCAGCCGTTCTGTCCATCAATGCTTGCCGAGGACGCGCACCTATATCTGGAGGACTGCGACGGCATGAACAACCGGTTTATGACAATGGGATATATGGTGCGGGATGAAAAGCGTGAAGAGATGCAGGGAGTGATCAGTATCGACGGGAGCTGCCGGCCGCAGTTTGTTACCGGGGATGAATCACGCTATCGGTCATTGCTGCAGGAGATCAAAAAACTGACCGGCACGGGCGTTGTGCTGAATACAAGTTTTAACATTCACGGAGAGCCCCTTGTCTGTTCACCCGGGGATGCCCTTGCCACAATGAAAAAGACGGGAAACGAATTCCTGGTTATGGGTAATTATTTGGTAACACCGAAACGTGACACATGACGACCGGTGGTTTTCTGAACCGCCCGGTGTGCAAGCAAATATTTTGCGTTGACAGAGAAGGGTATTTTTGTATATTTTACCGATTTTACGGTAACCGGAAATCCGTGCTCAGCAGAAACAATTTACCGAGACTGGAGACCATTTCATGCGCGTAGGAATGTATTACAGCAATAAAGACATACGGCTGGAAGAGATGCCGACACCGACAATCGGGCCGGGAGAACTGCTGGTCAAAATCCATTCAAGCGGCATATGCGGCAGCGATGTCATGGAATGGTACCGCATACACAAAGCTCCGCTGGTGCTCGGCCATGAAATTGCCGGAGAAGTTGTTGAAGCAGGTGCGGGCGTAACGGCATTTCGGCCGGGTGATCGTGTAACCGCGACCCATCACGTCCCCTGCTGTACCTGTTACTACTGCCTCAGGGGGCATGAAACCGCCTGCGCCACGCTGCTCTCGGGTACCCGGTTCCATCCGGGAGGCTTCTGTGAATATGTACGGCTTCCATCAATTAATGTTGACCGGGGGACGTGGAAAATACCGGACGAGATGAGCTATGATGAGGCAACATTCGTTGAGCCCCTGGCCTGTGTGCTGCGCGGGCAGCGTGCTGCCGGGATTGGCCCCGCCCAAAGCATACTGGTGCTCGGGAGCGGTATTGCAGGGCTGCTTCACATTGCCCTGGCAAAAGCATGTGGCGCAAGCGCCATCGCTGCAACGGATGTCAATGAATTTCGTCTCGACGCCGCAAAGCGTTTCGGCGCCGACCATGTCATATCCGCCGAACATGATGTGCCCGTTCTGTTTCGAGAAAAAAACGGCGGCCGCGGTGCCGATGTGGTCATTGTGTGCGCCGGTGCCGTCAGCGCCGTTGAACAGGCAATGCAAACCGTCGACAGCGGCGGTACCATTCTCATTTTTGCACCCACGATGGAAGGTGTGACCATCCCGCTGTCCATCAATGATCTGTTCTGGCGCAGGGATGTAACAATAACGACGTCCTATGCGGGCGCACCGGCAGACTGTGTGAGCGCGCTGGAACTTATTCGGGCAAAGCGTTTGCCGGTGGAGGATATGATTACCCATCATTTCGGCCTGGCCGACGCCGTTGAAGGATTCAGGCTGGTTGAACAGGGAGAAGAATCAATAAAGGTCATTATCAGGCCGCAAGAATAAACCTGGAGACGGCTGCTGTCTTCACCTATAAGGAGGAATTAATAATGCCTGAGGCTGATAAAGAAGGTAAAAACTATTTTCTGGATGTTCCTGTTAGTTCACAGGGTTTTCACGTAAAGGGCGGCAATTGCCTTGATTGGGGTATGAAAAACCGCCTGTCAAATATTTTCAATCCTGCAACCGGCAGGACCGTTATGCTGGCGTTTGACCACGGTTATTTCCAGGGGCCGACATCGGGGCTCGAGCGCATAGATGTGAGCATACTGCCCCTTGCCCCCTTTACTGATACGCTTATGCTGACGCGCGGAATACTGCGTACCACCATCCCCCCGTCCTATACCGGCGGCATAGTCCTGCGTGCAAGCGGCGGCCCGAGCGTGTTAAAGGAGCTGTCAAACGAGCAGATAGCCCTGGATATAGAGGATGCTGTGCGGCTCAACGCATCTGCGCTGGCCGTTCAGGTTTTTATCGGCGGTGAATACGAAACCCAGTCGGTCAACAACATGACCCGTCTTGTTGATTTGGGTAACCGGTACGGTATTCCCATTCTCGCAGTAACGGCAGTGGGAAAAGATATGGTGCGGGATGCCAGGTATTTTAGGCTTGCCTGCCGCATGTGTGCTGAGCTCGGCGCACATTATGTCAAGACGTACTACATATCCGAAGGGTTTGATACTGTGGCGGCATCGTGCCCGGTACCCCTGGTCATGGCTGGAGGAAAGAAAATTCCTGAACTCGATGCGCTTACCATGTCCTATAATGCCGTCCAGGAAGGGGCTTCGGGAGTTGATATGGGCAGAAATATTTTTCAGTCAGAGGAACCGATTGCCATGATAAAGGCAGTTCGGGGGGTTGTCCATGACAATCTTAAACCCGAAGAAGCCTATGAAATGTTTCTCGAGCTGAAAAATGCATAAAAGAAGGCCCCTTTGCGTGCAAAGAGGGATTTGTGGAGATTGAAAGAAAGCTTCCGTGAACGGCTGGTGCTCACGGAAGCTTTCTTTAGATGACGGTTTGCTTTGGCGTAATTGCTTTTACAGAACTTACTTCCTGCTTCTTTTCAGCGCGTGATAATAGAGGGCAAAGCCGTGCATGATAATTGATGTCGCGTCCTTTATATCGTATTTATCGGTGTTGATCTCAAGATCAAACCGGCTGACGTAGTCTTTAACCCCCGTTTTTTTGGACAGCTGCTTGCAGAAGTCATCCCGCTGACGGTCGATTTTTTTGATTTGTGCCTTTGCCTTTTTTTCGTCAAGCCCCTCATGGCGCATCATGTTATAGATGCGGGTTTCAAGCGAGGCCTTAATGCGGACCCTGAAGGAATCGGAAAGCAGTACATGGGCACCGCGACCCAGAATGATTGCGTCATTTTGGGCTATCACGTAAATCGCCTTGGGAAGCAGGTACATATAGGTGTGCTTTTCAACGCGGCCGAAAAATTCAGCTATTAAAGCTTCTATTGCATTTTGTGATTTTTCATCCAGAGCTTCAAACATCCGGGCCTGATAGTCCCATTGGGACTGATTGGAAAGCACGTCAAGAATCTCCCTGTCCCAGACAGTGCAGTTGAGCTTTTTGCCGACTTCTTCCGCGATTTTTCTTCCGCCGCTGCCCAGTTGTCGAGAGATCGTAATGATCTTTTTCGGAGGCTCATCCGTCCTTTTCCGTTTTCTTTTAATGCTGGTTGAGTATTTAACGATTTCTTTTTCAATATGTTGACGTGGGATAGGTATTGACATGTGCCCATTCTCCTATAAATAAGCAGTGGAGGTGTTACTATATCCTTTGCAACGATGTCTGTTTAATCCAGGGGCATGGGATTGCAAAGATTTTTCTTGGAATCAGCCACCCTGCCGCAATTAAAGCATATGAATTGAGGATTTTTAGTCAAGTCTTTAATTTCTTCAAATTTGTCCTGGCTTGCCAGAAGGCAGATGTGCCCGGTATGATCGCCGGTGCAGATGTTTTCTTTTTCAGTCATGATCTTACCTCCAAAAGCTGTGATTGGTTGTAGTTGTTCACCCTGTTATATTTTATACCACAACAGCCGTTTTGCAAAAACTTTTTATTGGGCTTTAGCGCCATACACGCAGGCATGGCAGAACAAAAAATGTAAAACACGTGATTAACGAGCAGGGGAGAGGGCACTGGTGTTAAAAATGCCAGAATTCTTTGATGAGTTTCACTTCTATCGTGCTTTGCGGTTTGCTGTTGTATGCTGCGGTCAGAACAGGACGGGGATGCAGGTCGGACGGCTGAAGGAATATGCGTTTTTTCTGTATGTAGCATGTGCGGACAAGATAATTGACGATGTTCGTAGCGCGCTTAATCAGCAATTTTGACGCGGTTTCAATGTCCGCATTGATAACGATTTTTGAAGAAGGATTCTTTTCAGAAAAGGCAGCAAGTGCCTGCAGGTGTGACTTGCAGTTTGCTGAGAGTGAAGAGTTGTTTGTTTCAAAATCAATAGCTTTTCTCATGATGATTCGCTCTTCCGCCGGAGATTGCTTGGCCGAAGCAACGGAATTGTAGACATGTACCGGTATGGATACGTCCGTGCCGGTGCTTACCATTGTAGCATCTGCCAGTGATACAAGTGAGCTTGAACTCTCGGATACGTTTTCTGCATCTTCGGCCGGCTGGCCGCTTTTGTAGGTTATAATAAAAAGAACAAAGCTGAACACGAGCAGAATAGTCATAAGATCCGCAAACGTAACCAGCCACGGCACGCTGCTTCCCTCTGAGGGATCCTGGCCGTTTTTTTCCTCAAACAAGGGCTGGTGTTCCCGGGAGGCGGCACTCTTGACTATACGCTTTATGAGGGGCATATACGTGTCCTTTAACTGTTTTCAACCATTCTAAGATGCTGAACGGTCTCACTTTTTGCTGTTTTATAGCGAAGCAGCTCATGCTTGGGCATGTGGGCGGAAAGACGCTGTTCAATAACAATAGAATAATCCCGTTCTTTAATACACTGCAGGGCCTCAAGTATAAAACCGTAGATAACTTCCTGGTCGGCAAGGTTTTCCTTGAGTTTGTGAGCAAAGGGCAGAAAAATAAGATTTGCGGCAAGCACACCGTACAGGGTTGTCAGCAATGCAAGGGACATGGCGCTGCCGATGTGTACGGGATTTGAGAGCTGAGGAAAGATTCTCATAAGCCCCAGCACTGTTCCCGCAAGCCCGAAGGCGGGTGCATATTTTGCCATGGAGCGGATGATTCTCTGGGCGCTCTGGTTCTGATGATTGTTAAATATAAACTCTTTTTTTATGGAAGCTTTAATCTCTTCCCACTCCGCATTGTCGGCTATCAGCTGCAGCCCCAGCCTCAGGTAAGGATCGCGCATCTCTTCCGACGCGTCTTCAAGGGTTTTCAGTCCAAGGCGTTTGTATTCACGGGCAATGGTGATTGTCTTTTTTGTGCTTTCCGCGAAATCGAATTTTTCACTTTCATAGGCATGTCGAATAATGCTTTTAAGCTGTCGTATTTTTTCAAAGGGAAATGATATTGAAATTGCCAGGAACGTACCGCCGAATACAAAAAGCAGGCTGAAAATGTTTGTCAGGATACCCGCATAGGACTCATTAAATGATACGGAAAAGAAAACAATACCGATAAACGAGACCAGAAAAATAATAAACCTCATATGTCCTCCTGTCTATTGCGGCAGAACACCAGCACAAATCAGCCCGGCTTACATAAAGCACCGTATGTAAAACGTTCCTGAAGCCGTTTTATTACATGAAAAGCACAACAGCAGCGATAATGCAGTTAATAATAAATGTTGCTGTAATGATAACTTTTGTCATTTCAACACTCCGTAAACGGTTTATATCATTGGAGATGCAGATATTATGCCACCCGACACATGAAGATGTTTTTATGGGCACAAAATGAGAGCAAAAAATAAGATGTTAAATCATATGGTTATGGCTTGCAGGGGGGGCTTTTTTATTCTTTTTCGTGACGGCCGTTCAAACGTGTGCCAATACCCCTTCAAAAGCGTTGAAATCCAAACATACCGGGTAATTTTTTCCTCTTTTTCGCATGGTAGTAAAGGGGGCGGGACAACATGGTGTCTGACGCGTTCTGGTTTACTAACATAAAAAAGCAGCGTTACGCGTTTGTCTTTTCATTTAATTTGGTATTACAGCAGGGACAGATGGAGAAATTCTTGTTTATGTATCTGCCGCAGTAGGGACATTTTTTTTCTTCGAGTTTTGTGTACAGGAGTACAACTCCCAGAAAGATGACGATTGTCATAAGGGCAAACAGGAAGAAAGCAAAAAAAACCATTATACTCATTACCTTTCCAGCAGTGCAAAAAAGGATGGGGCAGAGATAGAGAGATAGAATTATTGTACTTTAATGGAGAGGGGGGTTCAATAGGTAGAAATACGTATTTTTTCAAAATAAATTTCTTGCGTGTACAAAATTCTGGTGTCGTGTCCCAGAAATATATTGAAATAATTAAAAAAAAGAACAATTATGTCTGTGATTGAACCAGTCGGCAAAAGGAGCCAAGGATTCGGGCGTTCTTATCGCTGGTCGTATCAGGGCCGCCAATAATCTCTCAACACGTTGAAGACCCACGTAAATCCTGCTTTTGGTCCCAACGTTTATCACGTGAATCCTTGGATCCTGCCCGTCCTCCGCAGTAGCTATGCTACGGAGGGTGGAGAACCCTCGACCCCTTTTCAAGAGGTTGCCTGATGCATTGATGGTCAGTACAAATAATCTATGCGTATTACAGATATACGTAGGAAGCGAATCTAGCTGCTAATTCATATACTGCAGCTGTGAGAGGCGGTAATAGAGCCCCTGCTTCTGCATGAGCTCATCGTGGGTACCCTCTTCATAGACCCGTCCCTTATGCAGCACGAGGATCCTGTCGGCCTTCTTTATTGTGGAGAGGCGATGGGCAATGATAAGGGATGTCCTGTTTCGCATGAGCTTGTCAAGAGCCTCCTGGATAAGCCCTTCGGTTACCGGATCAATGTTTGAGGTGGCCTCATCAAGGATGAGAATGGCAGGGTCCGTTACGATGGCCCGGGCAAAGGACAAAAGCTGCCGCTCACCGGATGACAGTGTTTTTCCGCCCTCCTTTACATCCTCATCGAGTCCATGGGGCAGCTTTGTCACCAGCTTGTCTGCGTTTGCAATTGCAAGGGCGCTGTCGAGGTCCGCGTCGGAAAACCCGGTGCTGTCAAGGCTGATATTGGACCTGACCGTGCCGGCAAACAGAAAAACATCCTGCAGCACAAGGCCGATATGCTTTCTGAAACAGGATGTGTCCATCTCACGGATGTCCCTGCCGTCGATTAGTATGCTGCCTTCCTGGACATCATAGAAGCGCTCAAGAAGGTTGATAATGGTTGATTTCCCTGCACCGGTGGGGCCCACAATGGCAACCGTTTCACCCTGTCGTACCGAGAATGAAATATTTTCAAGAACCGGCTCGTCGGGATTGTAGCTGAACGAGACGTTTTTGAACTCAATGTATCCTGCCATTGTTGCAGGATTTTCGGGTTCAGAGGGATTGTGTATGCGGTTTTTGTCCTGAAAAAGCAGGTAAATGCGCTCAAGTGATGCAAAAGCAGACTGGATGATGTTGTACTTTTCTGCCAGGTCCTGAATGGGTCTGAAGAACATGCGCATGTAATAGAGAAATACCACGACCGTTCCCAGGCTGACGGCGTTTCGCAGGGCCTGGCCCCCGCCGTACCATATGATAAGAGCGATAGCCGAAATCCGTGTAATGTCGACAATGGGATTGAAAACGGAAAAAATAAGGGTCTGTCTCATGTTGGCAGCGTAGTTTTCCTGATTCAGCTTTTGAAAGCCCGCTTCATTTAGCCGCTCCCTGCAAAATGCTTTTACCACGCCGATTCCCGATATGTTTTCCTGTATCTTTGCGTTGATTGCCGCAATCTTGATGCGCACTTCCCTGAACGCCTTGCGGGATTTGACGCTGAAAAAGAGCGTGCAGCACACCAGCAGGGGCAGAACACTGAAGCACACAAGGCTCAGCTTCCAGTTTATATAAAACAGCACCGCCATGATCCCGAGTATCATGAATATGTCTTTCATAATATTGGCAAACAGCGCGTTGAACATTTCATGCAGGTTCTGGACGTCGTTTGTTGCCCGTGTGACAAGCCTTCCCACCGGGTTCTCAGTGAAAAAAGCAAGGCTCCTGCTCTGCAGGTGGGTGAAGATTTCCATGCGAAGATCATGCATGATTTTCTGGCTGGTGAATTCAACGAGGTAAATCTGTGCAAATGTGAGAACAAAGAATCCGAGAAGGATACAGATAAAATAGGCGGTGATCTTCCATATACCCCGAATATCGTCCGACCTCAGCAGGGTGCGTTCTGCAACGCTCAGGCAGGCCAGGTCGCCCTGTTTGATAAACAGATAGTGATCCGTCCGGGTAAACAGCACTGCGTGGTTTTTCAGCACCGCCATTTTTTTCGGGGTGAGGGTGGTGAAGTAGTATTTGTCCGGCAGTAGTATGCCCATATCAGAGGCCTGCTGTATATCCTCTTCAGTGATTGAGCTGAGGAGCCCGGGAAGGATAAAATATGATGTTTCATCGGCACCGGCAACCATCCGGTTTTTCCAGTCCATTATGCCGGGGCTTTGGACAGCGCTATTGCGCAGGGAAATTTTTCTGGCCGCAACAGTAATATGTCTGTCAATTGCCACCCGTATGAGCTGGGGCATGAGCAAATCAGCGCCGATGGCACTGAGGGCAAGCATTATGGTAACCAGGATGGTCTTTTTATACGGGATGAAAAAACGTTTAAAGAAGCGCAGCAGCGTATATGTTGCTACCGATGTTGATGCTGCCTCTTCAAAATATATTCTTTCGCCGGGCATGGGTATTTCAACTCCCGTTACTGTTATGGTTACATAGGTTCTGATTCAAGCTGCTGTTTCAGGTACAGGTTATGATAAAGCCCTTTGTGCATGACAAGCTCTTCGTGAGAGCCCGTTTCGGATATTTCGCCGTCTGCGAATACAAAAATGTTGTCGGCGTGTTTAATGGTTTCAATTCTGTTTGAGACGATGATCCTGGTCTGCTGAGTGTCCACGGCTTTCAGCGCCTCGACAATTTTCTTTGATGTCGCAACATCAAGGGACGACATGGAATCATCAAGTATGAGTATGGGTGCTTTTAGCAGCAGGGCCCGGGAAATACACAGGCGCTGTTTCTGCCCGCCGGAAAGGGTGATGCCGCGTTCGCCCAGCACCGTATTAAAGGTGTCGCTGAATTCAAGAATTTCATCTGCAACCTGGGCGGTCCGGGCGTACTGCCCTATTTCTTCCAAACCGGATTCGGGTTTCCCGAACGCAATATTGTCCCTGATTGATTCTGAAAAAAGAAAGCTGTCCTGGGGCACATAGGCGATGGATGTGCGCAGGTGCGAAAGGGCAACGGTGCGTATGTCGGTGCCGTCGATACATATTGCTTGAGGGGGGGGAGGGTATAGGCGGAGCAGCAGGTTGCACAGGGTGCTTTTGCCTGATCCGGTCTTACCCGTAATGCCGACTGTCGTACCGCGGGGTATTGACATATTTATATTCCTGAGTGCTGGCGGGCTGCCGTAGGCATAGGAAAAGGTAAGATTCTTAATTAAAATATCTCCTTTCAGCCGGGGCCGGGGGGGCGTTTCGCCAAGAGAGATCTTTTCGGGCTGCATGTTAAGCACTTCGTTGATGCGCACCATTGAGGCGGCACCCCGCTGATAAAGATTCACCACCCATCCCAGGGCCATCATGGGCCAGGTGAGGATCCACAGATAGCTGACAAAGGCAACGAAGTCTCCGGTAGTGATAGTGCCGGTCACGGCAAATCTGCCGCCGACAAAAATGAGTATTGCCACGCTTATGTTTGCCAGGAACATTATGCCGGGGAAAAAGAGGCCGAGGACCCTGATCAGTTCAATATTTCTTTTAAGGTATTGTGTGCTTACGTTTCGGAAATCATCACGGCTGGAGTTCTCCCTGACATAGGCTTTTATTACGGCAATGCCGGCAATGGTTTCACGCACTTTTTCGGTGAGCAGTGAAAAGGCCGCCTGGACACGGGAAAACCGTTTGTGCAGAAGGCTGCTCAGGCGCCACGTTGTAATGATGATGAAGACCATAGGGGCAAGGCAGACCAGGGTAAGCAGCGGACTGATGTAGAGCATAAAACAGATGGAGGCTATACCGAGAAAAACAGTGTCGATCATGGCAACAAGACCGATACCTGCGCACATTCTTACCGATTCCAGATCATTGGTCATCCGGGCCATGAAATCGCCGGTCCTTGTTGTGATAAAACTTGACAGCGGGAGCCTTACAAGGTGTGAAAAGAGACGGCGTCGCAGCTCCCGCTCGATGCGTCGGGACGTGCCGATGAAACAGTATCTCCAGCAAAAGCGAAATAGTCCCATGCAGAGCCCGAGTGCTGCAATAACGGCCGCATAGCGGAGCAGGGCCGCCTCATCCCCCGTTCCTGCGGCAAGAATGTCAACTGCCAGCTTGACGACACGGGGGATGGAAAGCTGCAGGATATCCACAAAAATCAGTGCTATAAATCCGGCTGCGATATACCGGCGGTTGTCAAGAACATATGATTTAATGGTTTTAAAGTGTTTCATAACATTCAATAATACCATAAAATCTTCGGCATTGATAATGTTATGATTTTACAAAACAGCGTATTGACAATAAAGGAGCTATATCTTATATTGTTTTTGAACCTGAAAACGGATGAGTCCGATACAATATGTTTTGATTCATGTGGATGGCATACAACGCCATCCATTCTGTTTTTCAGCCAATCACCATATTCATCCAGAAAGGAAAAAAGACTCAATGAGCAGCAATGTGATGACCAAAAAGGGATATGAAGAATTAAAAGAAAAACTGCGAAAGATGAAAGTCTTTGATCGCCAGGAGATAATAAAAGAAGTCCAGACAGCAGCCGCCCATGGAGATTTGTCTGAAAATGCCGAGTATGATGCCGCAAAGGAGAAACAGGGGTTCATCGAATCAAAAATACAGGAATTCGAGAATAAGCTTGCCACCGCCCGGGTGATTGATACAAGTACCCTGTCCTCGGACAAGGTGGTTTTCGGCGCCACGGTAGTGCTTGAGGATGAAGACAAGGGGGGAGAAGTAACCTATCAGATTGTGGGGATTGATGAGGCCGACCTGGAACTGGGAAAAATTTCTATCAGCTCACCCATCGCCCGGGCGCTGATCGGCAAAGAAGAGGGGGATGATGTGGAAGTAAAAACCCCCGGCGGATTACGGTGCTATTCAATTGTGGAAATACGATTTGAACAATAATTGCAGGAGAGCATACCCATGAAATATTGCCCCACGTGCGGAAGTGAATTTTTTGATGATGTTTCACTGTGTGCTGAATGTAATGAGCGTCTTGTCGGCGAGCAGGAGTGGAAGAAGATAACAGCCGAGCGGGAGATGGAAGACCGGGAGGTTTTTGTCAAGGTGAAGACCGTTGATGATGAGTTTGAGGCTGATGTTATAAAGGATGCCCTTGAAAAAGAGCAGATTCCCTGCCTGGTAAGAAATTTCCGTGATACGTCATTTGACGGTATTTTTATGCCTCAAAAAGGATGGGGTGTCATCATGGTGCCCGAGGAGTACAAGAAAAAAGCAGTTCTCATCATTGAGGAAGTGGAATCCGCAGAATAAGACTACTGTATTATGCCGGCAGACCTGTACGTGCAGCAGCAGTATGGTTTCGAGCGCGAACCGTCCGTTGCAGCACACAATTGCATCCGCCACGTTGTTATAGCGCTATGAAAAGTCACTGCACGTTAAGCGCCGGTGAGATACCGTTCTTTTTTTGCTTTTTACTTCATTTACACAGACTCCACGTCACCGCAGGAAGAGCGGGGTTAGCGTTCCCTCACTCATTCCATCCGGGGGGGCACTCATCTGAAACAAATTTCAACGTAACGTTGCCGATCATCTCCTGAGAGGCAACTTCAATCTCACCTTCCCAGTTGCCGGTCGCAAGATTATAATACCACCCGAGTATGTTTATGTCGGTCTTTGTCTCCCCGAAGGTCATCTCCATGACACCGCTGACCACGCTTTTTCCATCAACTTCCTGGTTTGTTGTATTTAAAATGGTTCCGGTTACCACGCCCATCGCTTCAGCAAAGATATAGACCTCACCGGTAACTGCGCCCTCCGCATCCTGTTGTGCGCAAACTTTCATATCGGCAGGAATAATACCGCTGAAAAGTATATCACCTTCAAAATAGCCCGAAAACTCTCCGATCCCGAATCCGGGACAATTCGGCTTAAACTGCCGGTAAAGATCAAATACGGTGGTATAGTTGGTAACGGCACCGCCGTACAGCCAAAAGGCACCGGGGCTGTTGCCGCCGAGCTCCTGGGCTGCTGCCTGCTCCAGGAAATTATTACCGATTGTGACAAAGGATGAAAGCCAGGGTTCATATTCGGCACATATGTCATCACTGTAGTTCCGGGCAATTGCCTGTGTGTTACGCGTTTCCCAGTCCGCCGATGGAGCGAGGTGGTAACTGGCTGCTTGTATGGTTTCCCCCTGGGGGTACAGGCTCAACAGGCTGTCCATAACTGACAGATACGCCAGTGCACTGTCCATCTGCTGCTGATTCAAGGAACTCTCGCAGAGCGACATCACCGTATTCAAAAAAAACAGTTCCATCAGGTCGTCTGTCTCGGCGGCCTTCTCTGCAAGGGCGGCATACAGCATCTGTTCAACCCCCTTGAGATCAAGGTGACCGCGACTGCCGCCATAGGAAAGTCGTACGTCGTATATTTCAGCGCCGTCGGCAAATGTTCCCGAAAGAACAAGCAGGCCCTCATCAAGCTGCATATCCACTGCAAAGGGAGATTCGTTTTCCAGGTTGACTGTTCCGGTTATGGATGATTCACCCGTTATGGTAGCGGACAGGACGCCCTGCTGCGTGGAATCACCAAACACGGTAACCGTACCGATAATATTCCCATGGGCCTGATCAATCGATGCCGACAGTCCGATTTCGTTGCCCGCACCGGCAGCAGTCCCGGAACCAACCCATAATCCGTCAATGTTTATTGAGGGTTCAGCTGCTGTTGTGACTTCAAATATGTGTAGACCTGCGATGGGCGACACAACACAGGCAACCTGCCGTTCCGGATCCCATGAAATTTTTGTCGGATTACCGGCCAGGTCGGAATCCTCTGCCAGCGTTACCGGCTGGGCGGGGTCCGCAATATCAAAAAGCCGTACCCGGCCCGGAAATTCTGCAACAAGAAGATAACTGTTTAAAGCTGTTAGCGCTTCTATTTCCCCCGTCTGTTCAGGGGAAGCAGAACCCTGCAGGGATTCGACAAGAGCAGGGGCATAGGGAAGTGACATATCAATAATAGAAAGACCGTCAGCGCCGCCGGCCAGATAGGCGCATGAGTCCCACATGGCAACATCGTGAACATCACCCACATCATGTTCTTCACCGACCGTTTGGTAGCTGCCGAGTTTGTGAATACTGGCTGTATTGTTCGTGTCGAGCACGACCATGCCCTGGAGCCCGTCGGCACCGAGAAGGTAATTTCCCCACGGTGCTGATTGGTAGTATATTCCGGGTGTGTCATAGCGGGAAATTTGTGTCGGGACGGCAGGATCCGATATGTCAACCAGCGTCAATCCTTTTGTTTGAACTGCTATATACGCGGTGTTGCCTGAAACCGTTACATCATAGGGCTCACCCTCATCAAGGGTTAGGCGTCCGACAAATGAGGGTGACGCAGGCGACGACAGGCTGAAGATCTCCAGATAGCCGCCCGGCTCCCCCTGCTCGTTTTTGAACTCTGTCAGATAAAGGGTGCCGTTTTTGATAAAAACACCGTTAGCAGGCCCGTATGTATCAACCGTGGCAATCGGGACGGGATTTGACGGGGCCTGGATATCGAGAACCTGCAAGCCGTTTATGCCCGTGGCGACGTAGGCATAGCCCCCGCTGCTCTGACAGTCTTCGATTCGCCCTATGGTGGTAAAGGATCCAACCTGATTCATTGTACTGCCGGAAACGCTGACAAGACGGATGCCGTGCGTGTTGGTTGCAAGAACGACATAGTCTTCAAAAAGGGTGATTCCCCTTCCCTGGTGTCCTTCATAGGCAAACACACCGGTTTCCCGGAGGTTCGTGACGTCAGAAACATCAATGGCCCTCATGTCCCCGAACTCGGTGCAAAGATATACATAATTGTCTTTCTTAACCAACGCGATAACACCTTCGTAATCCTGCTCAATGTTGGAAACAAATACGGGATCGGCCGGGTCTGAAACATCAGCGATAACAAGACCGTTTGCACCTGCTGCCAGATACAGATAATTCCCTTCACGTATTGTGTCATACGACATGGACCCGGCGTTTGTGTCCTCGAAATGGGATGTAAGCACCGGTGATACAGGATCTGTTATATCAAAAATATAGAGCCCGTCTGCCTGGGTATTAAGATAGACATACGTGTCATGTACGTACACATTGTAGGGCAGGGGGGTTGCATATTCGAACTCGGTTATGGATACCTTTGTAACAAGATTATCGGGGTTCGTAATATCAACAACATGAAAACCGGTATGGTCGGCGACAAAAGCATAATTGCCCTGTATGTCAACATCAAACGTCTGACAGGAGGTTTCCGGCGTTGAAAAATCAAGGGAGCCCATAATCTGAGGGCTCCCGGGTACGGATATGTCAACCGATATGAGACCTGAGGTTGTGCAGGCGATATATGCAATAGTTCCCTGGATAGCTATCCTCCGTGCTATTGAAGGAAGATATACAAATCCCACCTGTTGGGGGTCGGTCTTGTCGGTAACATCAGCAATATACAGGGTCCGCCCCATCACCGCATACAGGTAGTTGCCCTCAATCAGACCATGCCAGGCAAAACCGCCGATATGGGATTTAAACTCCACGGACCCTGACGTCTCCGTGCCGGCAAATGCGAGGCCGTGAACCATGCAGGCAACGACGGTGATAGCAATGAGTGAACCCCTGATACCTATTTTCATGTTGTGCCTCCTTTTTGGTCTAAAAATGTTTACTGTGTTCGCCTTAGTCTGAATACATCGGGACATAAGGGCCGATACCATTTTTTTAATGTATCATATTAGGACACGGTGGGGAAAGAGGTATTTACGCAAGCAGTTTTTTTCCGTCAACAGCAGCATTTCTTCTTTTTATGTCTTCAATGATGTCTATGAAATCTGTCATTGAAGCCAGTTTCAGCCCTTCCAGACGTTTATGCCATTCAGGCTTTATTCCAGGAAGGGACTGCAGGTGTTCAATAATAGACCGGGCAAAGCCGTAGGGGTTGCCGTTAAATTCATCGACAACCAAGGGGTGTTTCCGGGCAAGTTTGAAGAGTCCGTCCATTACGTCGGGCCCCATCCAACGGTTAAAAAGAAACCGTTTCGCATATTCTGCCATTTTCTGAAGATCGCTGGTCATTTCAAGTGCGTCGTTTCTCCACCATTCGGCATATTCCTCAAATCCGTTTTTTCCGGCGAACTCTTTTTCTATTGCCAAAGCACCCATATAGCCGCTTGCGGTTGCCCCGGGATAGAGGGACTCTGCCATGGCCGCCGAATCACCTAAAAAAATGGTGTTGCCCGTGTACGGCTTCTTCATGGCAGGATACATTTCCATAAGCGCTGCATGCTTGCCGACTATCCGCGCGTTTTTAAACCATTTTGCGAATCTGCTTTTCTTGGTGAAATACTCTAAAAGGTAAAAATTATTTACCGCCGGTCCGTGGGCAACGGTCTCTATCCGGTATGCACGATCTGCATCTACGCAGGGGACCATGATGATAAAACCGTCAAGACCGAGATTCTCCCTGCCGAACACACCGATGTCGCCTTCATCAAAGGGGGTGGCAACATCTTCCATGTGGTATTCAACAGTGGGCGCGCTGTCCATGAGTGCCCGGTCGCGGTTCATGCCCAGGCGCTTTGCAATACGTGATGACAGCCCGTCTGAGGCAACGAGCTTTCTGCAGGTCATGCTGCCTGTTTTTCTGCCGTTTTTGCGTATATCAATCTCCATGCCGCCGGGTATTTTCCGGACATTTACAAGCATTGTCTTGGTATACAGGGGAATGTCACGGCGCACCGCTTCATCATACAGACCTTTCAGCCATGTCGAGGGATCCATGGTGTGCATGAAAGGTTTCTTGTTCGCTGTTGCCGTATAGATTATCCCCCCGTTTGAAATCAAATGGGTCTTATGGACGGGCCTTATTTTACCGGGATACAGAAAAGAAAAGCCGGCCTTCTCAAAGGTAAACAGGGTGCCGTCACCCTGAGGCTCAGTTCGCATATATTCCCCGTTAAAATCCTGCTCATTAAGCAAAAAACCTGCCGCAGCCCGGTAGTTGTGATCAAGGCGCACTTTCATGTCAATGCCGGCAACAGAAAAGCCCCGCCGTTTCAGCTCAGCACATGCCATAAGCCCTGCAGGGCCGCAGCCTACTGCAATTACATCGTAGTCAAACATATGATTTTATCCTCCGGTTGCTTTTAACCGACTTTTACCGCTCCCCACCCGCACACATCGGTACAGCTGTGGCAGCCGCAGCAGTTTTGCGTAAAAACATGTGATTTCATGTCCTCGCCGTCTTCAACAAACTGGGCAGCACCAACCGGGCACACAACGATACAGGCATTACAGGCAGTGCACAGGTCCTTGTCGACTGTCGGGTATGTGCGGCAGGAGGGGCAGTTGTTGAAAAAGTCCATCTGGTAGCAGTGCTCTTCAGCTATCTTTTCAAGCATTGGCTGCGGTGCTATGGGGTTACCGCAGGTGGCGCACAGCTTCAAATCATGCTCAACCTGCCAGTTAAGTATTTCACGCTTGGGGCCTCCCGGTGCACAGCCATCAGGCCCGCACGAGGCGGTATGCTCAAGGTCGTTTTTCTTGATTATGCCCGTCGGGCACACAAAGGCGCAGGACCCGCACCCGATGCAGTTTTCAGCGGAAAGATGAAACGGCGTGTCCACAACCTTTTCAATACCGCTCCCGGCAAACTCAATGGCACCGGCCCCGACCACCTCGCCGCAGGCACGCACGCACAGGCCGCACAGGATGCAGTATTCATTGTCTGTATCCCACTGACCGGGAACCTCTTCCACCTGGTACTCCCGGGCAAGGTCCTGTATTTTTTTTACATTGGGACAGCGGGCCATGAGAAGGGAAATCACCATCTTTCTGCTTTCGATTACTTTGGGGCTGTGGGTCTGAATAACCAGCCCTTCTGACACCGGGTAGGTACAGGAGCTGTCGATGGTTGTCCGGCCGTTTGCGGAAATCTCAACAACGCACAGCCGGCAGGACCCATAGGGTTCAAGGGCGTCGTTGTGGCACAGGGTGGGTATCTCAACCCCATTCGCGCGTGCAGCCTCAAGAACGGTTTGACCTTCTTCAGCTTTGATTGTTTTACCGTTAATACTGAGTGTTACCATGTTCTTTGATCCTCACTCTATGTGATATATTGTGAAATTTTACGTGTACTATACCATGTCGCATCTTTGTAACCAATTGAATGTTAAGTTGTTTTCTGCATTATTACATATTTTACAGATCGTGTATATTACTGAAACAGGCCGCCCGGCTGCATGATGCCGGCCGGGTCGATTTCATCCCGCACCCGCTTTGCCAGATCTCTGTACGGCCCGATGGTGTCTGCAACACCTTCCCGTGGTGCCCGGTCAAAGGGTAGCACGATATGGCCCCGCCGTGCCCCGTATGCCGGCAGCACAGAGCCGATCTTCTTTATAACCTCCTGCCATTTCCTGTCACCGGGATGGCTGTCTATGCCGAACTCCGCAAAATAGTAGTGCCCCCCCTCAAAGGGATACATGATGGTTGAGCGCCAGTACTCACCGTGCCCGAAATCAGGGTCTGCAAAATCGGGATTGTCCATTACCGCCTGGGTGTAGGTCTTGTACAGATCACCAAGCCGCTCGGGTGAAGAAAAACCGGCAATCACCCAGTTTGCTCCCCGGGAACCCCAGTATTTCATGGAATAATCGGAATAAAAACTGCCCGACATCCCGGCATGTGACTCGACAAAGCTTTCATAGGGCGGGAATTTATCCGTAATGACCCTGCCGCCGGTTTTCTGCGCCACCGCACGCACCGCCTTCTCCTCATAGGCAAGTTGTCGCTGTGTTCCTTCCATGGAGATTATCAGCTGGAACTCGGGATTTGCCCGCACCATGCGCTCCATGGCCTCGCGGGTGTCGGTAAAGTATGAGGTGTATTTATTGCCCCCGTACAGGTTTATCCCCTTGCAGATCTCCTTTGTTGCAAGCTCAAGGAAGGCCTCCCCGGCCCTGTCGATGTCCTCGTAGGAGATCCAGAGCTCCTTGTACTTTTCTCCCCTGAGCCAGCACTTTATGGTCATTTCAGTCACTATGCCGTTGCTGCCCAGGGAATGGACCGGGAAAAGATGCAGGTCGGGCCCGGGACCGTGGGGCCAGAAATCTTTTCTGATAAAGGCGTCTGCGCCCGAGCCCACCTTGAACAGGCTCCCGTCGGGAAGCACCATTTTAAACCCCACAAGCCCTTTCTCCTGGCGGCCCACCCTGTTGGTTACCTTGAGACCAAGGCCGATGAGGATATTTGAGACGATGCTTGCCGTTGACGGATTGCCCGGTACCGGGATAAACATCCCCCTTTTCTGCAGCTCGCAGGAAAGCCGGGCAATGGTCACGTAGGGCTGTACCGTTGCCGTCATGTTTTCTTCATCTATTTCAAGCACCTTGTCCATGCGCTTCATGTCCATCAGGATGCCGCCCCGGTGGGGAATGCACACCCCCGACACGTTAAGGCCCGTGGTCTGTATGGTAATGGGTGCCTTGTAGGTCTTTGCTATGGCAACCACCTTTTGCACCTCTTCTGATGTGCCGGGAAGCACCACGTAAAAGGGCGGACGCATAACCGATTCCAGGTCCTTGGGGTACAGGTTCGCCTCCCGGGAATAGGCATACACGATCTCAGGGTCAGAGGTTGCCCACTCGGGCCCGACGATGTTTTTGAGCTCTGAGAGCAGTTGTCTGTTTATCTCTTCCATTTCGTTTACTCCGCCTGTGCAAGCATGTTTGCCAGCTCTGCAAGGTCCATGATCATAACCCCGTTTTTCTTTGCAAGGCGCCACAGGTTTTCCTTGCACCCGGGGCACGAGGTGACAAGAAGCCGGGCTTTAACGTGGTTTATCTCTTCGAAGCGCTCTGCGGCTATCCACTGTGAGTACTCTTCAAAGGCTTCCTGCACACCGCCCCCTGCTCCGCAGCACCAGGCATTCTTCCTGTTGCGGGGCATTTCAACAAGCTCGAGGCCGGAAACGGCTGAAAGAACCCTTCGCGGGGCCTCATACTCACCCTGGTGCCTGCCCAGGTAGCAGGGATCGTGGAAGGTAGCCAGGACCTTTTTTGCCTCAAGAGACAATTCCCCTTCCTGTATACGCTCCGAGAGATACCGGCTTATGTGTACCGGCTCAAAATCAGCCGCTATGCCGAATGTTTCAAGGTTGCTGAAGGTGCTGAAACACTCTGCACAGGTAAATATGACCTTTTTTGCCCCTGACTCGCGTATCTGCCGTGCGTTGTGGCGCATGAGCTCCAAGGCAGCCCCTTCATCCCCCATATCAAGCAGGGGCCGACCGCAGCAGCGTTCATCGGCGAGAAAGGAGATTTTTTCGCCCAGTTTCTTTACCAGCAGTTCATAGGCGCTCCAGGCAATTTCGGTCCTGTTAAATGAGCTGCGGCATCCCACAAAAAAGAGCGTGTCCGAGGGCTGCTGCTTTTGCTCTGTTTCCGGCAGCCAGCCTAAACGGTCGGCGTTGTTTCTGTTCAGGCGGTTGTGGTTTTTTTTAATCCCGTCTCGCAATTTTTCATGTCCGGGCAGAAGCGTGCCGCCCTGGCTGACAAAATGGTTCCGCATTGCCATTTCAAGTTTCAGGGGCTGGCGCCACTGGGTTGCCCCGCACCACTCTTCACAGGCCCCGCAGGTGGTGCAGGTATACAGTATGTGCCTGAGACGATCTGTCAGCGACTGCGTCCCTTCCATAACACGCCTGGCAACCTCGCTTCTTCCGCTGGCATAGTAGGATTCATACCTGAAGCGCTCTCCCGGCGGGCACTGCCTGCCGAATCGCTCGTGTTCGGTATCAGAAGGGAGCACGTTGCGGCAATACCCGCACTTTGCGCACCGCCAGGTCATTTCATAATAGTCACCCAGACTCTTTCTGGTGAACGGATAACAAAATTCTTCAGGCATGATTGTTCCTGTACGTATGTGAAATAATTTAGTGTGTATATGGTTTGCTGTTCACACTGCTAAGCAAACGCAATAATGGAACAGTGGAATGGTGATGATCTCGTAAAAAGCATAAAAACAGTCATTGCGAGTACCGCCAGGGCGGGACGAAGCAATCTCTAAAGCGGTAAATATTTAAGATTGCCGCGTCGCTCTGCTCCTCGCAACGACACGTGCTGGGACTTTTACGAAGTCGCTAATATGGCTGTTTTCCCATTATTCCAGCCTTCCATTATTCCAACAATCCAATTCTTTGCAACTGGGGTTCTATTTCCCATAAAAAAACGTTTACGCCGCACCATGATAACCGTGTTCTACAGATTCAGCTTTCCCGGGTTCATGATGTTCTCGGGATCGATCTCTTTTTTTATCTTCTTCAGCATGCTTTTATAAGCGTCTGCTTTTTCATAGACCTTGCCCGCCCACTCTCCGTAGGGACGTGAGAAGAAGGCACCCATCTTGATAAGGGTTGAGCCCAGCACCTGGTAGAGCTGCCGCAGCATTGCCTGCTGCTGCCCGTTTGAGGGGTCGCTGTAAAAGGAGTATTGAAAATGCAGACGGGCCGGTTCGACCGGCAGAATAAGAGAGCCCATGGTGCCGGGGTCACACTTAAACTGCTGTGCAATTTGTCCGACAACCCGGTTAAACAGCGGAACCTGACGAGCCATGCAGATAAAGGGAATTACCGCATAGCTGCCCCGCAGACGTTTGAAGCGCTCGTAGCCCTGTGGTGCCTCTATTTCATCAAGCACCTTCTGCGCGGCAGCTGCGTCTGCCGCAAGTTCCTCTGTAAGGGAAAAACCCATCTTTTTTGCAAGGTCCCGTAGATCCTCCTGCTGGTAGGAAATCCGTTCCTGCTCGCCCCTGAGGACCATAACAGCGGTTGCTGCAGGCAGGCTGTCCCTGAGCGCACAAAAACCCTCGGAACTGTCTGCAAGCATCCCGGCAAGATACACAGCATCGGCAATAAAAAACTCAACCGGTGAATCAAGACGTTTTATCTCCTTTAATGCCGGCAGTATATGTTCACAGGAGTCAGCGGGGATAAAAAGCACTTTCTTTGTTTCATAGTCTGTCTTCAGCTTGACAACGGCCTTTGTAACGATACCCAGCGTTCCCTGTGAACCGAACCAGACCTTGTTGAAATATGACGGTGTTGTGCCGAAGGGGAAGTAGGGCTTGTCTATTACCGGTATGGCAGCCATGCCGGTTTTGAGCAGCTCGCCGCCGGGCATCATAACTTCCATGGTAAGTACCGATTCGGTGCCGTAGCGGGGCCAGGAAAAAAGAGGGGTCATCTCAACATAGGTCGACACAACCGATGCAACTGAGGGAAGCTCAAGTGGGCACAGGGCCCTGAATCCCTTGTCCTTTGCCGCTTGCTGCAGCTGCGCGAAGCTGACACCCGGTTCAATGACGGCGTTTCTGTATATGTCATCGATCAGGTGGATCGTGTTGAGCCTTTGCAGATCCAGTGTAATCCCCGGGACCGACGGAATTGAGGCGCCATGACCGCAGCAGGCAGAGCTGCAGGGGATAACCGGAAGCCTGTTGAGGGAAGCAACCTTCAGAATTGCCTGTATTTCCTCAACGCTGCCCGGCTTTACCGCACAAACGGGCAGGCGCTGCGGGATGAAACTTATATTCTCCCCGCCGTAGCAGGCAAGTTCACCGGGATCGGTCAGGACATGCTCTGTTCCCACAATAGCGCTGAGTTGTTGAATAATTAAATCCACCTGTTTTACCTGTGTATAAACGTGTTATCCCTTAACCAAAAGCCTTATATGTCTGATAGCGGTGCTTGCTACCGGATGCTGGATACTGATATAACACATTTTATTATCATTAATTCTCTGAATTTATTACCGGCGGCCAGCATTACCACCCCTCCACTTTCTCCAGAAGCTCCGGGTCGAATTCAATGAGCTCCTGCATGGCGACCAGTATCTCCAGTATGGTCACCCAGTCCGAATGGGGCAGTCCCTCTGCATAGGTGACCCCAACCTCATCCATACCAATTACCCACATCCAGCGGTATCTGCCCAGCACTGTTCGTTTGAAGAGCTCCTTTGACAGTACCAGCCCAAGGCGGGGGTTTTCTGCAGAGCCGGATGCAACCGAAAAGGCGGTGTCGCTTACAGTAACAACAATCCCCGTCTCTTCCTGTTCGTCCTTTACCGTGATTGAGATAACATCACAATCAGCAAGCAGGCTTTCCCCTCCGAAGGGGTAACAGCGTACCGCGCGAACCTGTGCGCTGTCTCCCTGGCTCCGGGCCCTGGTGTAGTGGCCGTCGGGCAGCCCTGAAAAGTTCTTAAACCCGATCAGGCGACGCTGAAGCTCCGCATCGCCGTTTAAATAGGCTTCATATTGTTTAATGAATTGCGTGAGCAGAGAGTCCATAGTCTTATTGAAAAAAATGATGCTTTATTTCTATTTGTTACGTATTCCCCCCTTTACAAAGGGGGACTTCCAGCAACCACCATTATTTAAAAAATTTCATTTATTACTACGTAATCTTCCAGTTTAAGAAAGACACATAAAACGTAAGTCTTTTTGTTCACTTCACTCCCTGGCGTCTTTTTACCGGTGTTGCGGTTGCAACAGGAGCGTTCTTAAACGTCAGGGCGCCCACCGGACAGTTTTCAACCATCATGGACAGTCCGGTTTTATGTACAAGAGACTGCATGGTCCCGCGTGCAGGCCCGATTCGCATGACGAAACCCCGGCCGGAAGCCTGCATCAGGTCCGTGCCGAGAAATTCTTCGGCGATGCGAACGCAGGTGCGGCACTTGATACACTTGTGCTCATCATAGAGTATCTCGGGATGTGATTCGTCACGATTATATTCCCGCCGGGAACCATTATATATGCTTCCATCCGCACCGAGCATGGCTGCGTAGCTGCGGAGGCGGCAATCCGCTGCGCTGCGGCATCCGCATTCCATGCAGCGCTTTGCCTCGGACAGGGCAGCATCATGTGAAAGGCCCGTCTCGACCTCTTCAAAATGATGTACGCGGGTTTTTGGATCAAGCTCAGGTATCGGTATCCGTGGGGCCTTTGAAAAATTCTCAACAACGCTTTTCGGCACCTCATCAGGAGTGCCCATGGAATGGCAGTATGCTACCGGGCCACCCACAACCGGCATTCCGTTTATAAACTGGTCAATAGAAATAGCCGCTTTTCTTCCCGCGGCAACAGCATCAACAGCCGTTCCAGCACCGGTAACGCAATCACCGCCGGCAAAAACATCTTTAAACGGTGTTTGCATGGTATGCTCATGGGCGTTAAGCAGACTGAACGGCCCTAGTGAAATAAGCAGGGGCCTGTGGCTGTTTGTATCAAGAAAGCTGAGATCAGGACATTGACCCGCGGCAACAATAAGGGTTTCGCATTCTTCGGCCGATATGTCTGATTCATCAAAGAGGGGATTGAAGCCGCCCTGTTCGTCAAAGACAGCGGTGCAGCGTTTAAACTCAACCCCGGTGATCCTGCCCGCCTCGGTAAGAATACGTTTTACCCCGAGCCGGTTGTGCAGGATGATACCCTCGGCTGCGGCAGCGTCGAGCTCGAATTTTGTTGCGGGCATTTCATTTTTTTTCTCAAGGCAGTATATATGTACATCCCCGGCACCTTTTCTGCGTGCTGTCCTGGCGGCATCCACGGCAACGCCTCCGCCGCCGATGACAATGACCCGTGAACCCGTGCTGATGTTTTTTTCATCAATCGGATTGCGGAGAAAGGTAAGCGCAGGAAGTACTCCCTCGGTTTTTTCTCCTTCCACGTTTGTGCGCAGAGATTTCCAGGCACCGGTTCCGATAAAAACAGCGTCAAAGCTGCTTCGAAGATCATCGAGCAGGATATCCTCTCCCAGGCATGTGCTGCAGTGAAACGTTGCCCCCAGTGATGCGATCTGTTTAACCTCACGGTCGATAACCGTCTCAGGAAGGCGGAAGCGCGGAATGCCGTAACGAAGCATGCCGCCAGGTCTTTTATGGGCATCAAAGATGCTGCATGCATGTCCCATAATCAAAAGATAATAGGCGGCGGCAAGGCCGGCCGGACCTGCCCCGACAATGGCTATTTTTTTACCGGTAGCGGGGGCCTTCTCGGGAGGGATATCACTTCCTTCAGCGGCAACGGCGTCTGCAACAAACCGTTTGAGATGGCAGACGGCTACGGGTTCCTCCACCAGCTGCCTGCGGCACGCGTCCTCACAGGGCCGGTGACATATGCGGCCAAGAGACCCCGGAAAGGGCATGTCGGATAAAATGAGATCGTATGCTTTGCTGTTTTCGCCCTGGGCGAGATGCTTTATGAATCCGGGGATGTCGATACCCGCGGGGCATGCCGCCATACACGGGCCGATGCAGTCCCCCAGGTGGTCCGACAACAGCAGCTCAATACAGGTGCGGCGCGCAGCCTTAACACGGTCGGTTGATGTACGGATGACCATGCCGTCTGCGACATGGGTTGAGCATGAAGGAACCAGGTCTTTCTCCCCCTCCACATCAACAACGCATACATAGCAGGAGGCAAGGGGCTTCAGGTTACTGCTGTGACAGAACGTGGGTATAAAGATACCACGGCGCTCTGCCGCAGAGAGAATAGTGGTGCCCGGTGCTGCTTCCATGGGCTCACCATCCAGGGTAAACCGTACGTTTTTCACGCTTCTGTTCCTTTTTACCGGTAACAGCTGTTTTATACTTTACGACAGTTTTCTTTATCGCATTTCCCTATTTGTATATGGTTTTCATATGAGAGGCGGAAGGCCCTGAGGGTGCTCAGTACCGCATGAGCGGCCATTTTACCCACCTCGCACAGGCTTGCGTCCCTTACCTGCTCTGCCAGATTTTCAAGGATGTCAATGTCGTCCGGCTGAGCGTTACCGTCACAGATTCGGTCCATGATTTCACGCATGCGCATTGTGCCGATACGGCACAGCGTGCACTGCCCGCAGGATTCCTGTTGGAAATAGGTCAGGAAAAAGCGTGTAAGCGCGACAGCACAGGTTTTTTCATCAAGGACTATCCTGCCGGATATGCCCCTGATTACCATGTGTCCGGTTACGCTGTTATACTGAATGAAGGGGTCGAACAGGTCAGCGGGCAAAAGGTCGCGTGAGCCCGGTACGCTGCCCGGGCGCTCGGCTGAAAAGTCATCGGGGAAGACAAACACCGGCACACCGCCTTCCTGAAGGCGGTTTACCCGCCTGCCGGTTTCAGCATGCACCTGGTGGGGAAGCTTTGTCCTTTTTTTTGTACGGTACCCCTGAAGACGCTGCTCGAACTGTTCTTCCGGATAGCTCTTGTTATTCGTCATATGCCAGATATTTCCCGGGATTTTCTATAAGCATGGTGTTTACATCTTTTTGTGAAACGCCGTATGCATGTTTCAGCACCGGAATGATGGTTTCCAGAACGTGGGTGAACCCGTACCCGCCGTATTTCTTAAACATGATCTTCATGTAGCACTCACAGGAGGGCAGGAGCTGTCCGGCATAGCCCTCCCTGATGAGCTGGGCAAGCACTTCCATCCGCTGCCTGTTGTCGTAATTGATACCGTATCCCAGCCCGGAGAGATAGGTTTCATCGTTAAATCCGTCAAAGCTCAGAGCGATCCCCCGGTCAAGAAGGGAGCGAAGCAGGTCGGGGCTGCAGGTGTAGCAGTCAGAGTGGTTCATGTAGAACTTTTCAAGGTTCACCCCTTCCTGTTCCATAATGTCAAGGTACTGGTGCAGGCTGCTTTCCCTCAGGGGCTTGTCCTTGATGTAGGTGACAAGCCGTGGGTTATAGACCAGCTGTTCATGGCCGTTTGGGTGTACGCAAAAGCACCGGCCCGTTTTCACCTGTGCCCTGCAGCAGGCGATAAAGCATTTCCTCTCATCATCCGTGTTGAACGGCTTAAATCCGCCGCCCACCCCGACTTTTATAATACCCGCCTTTATGTCGTCGCAATAAACAGGATAGCCGTATCCCTGTCCCCAGTTGTACCGGCACCCCTCGGTGAGCTCTTTCACCACGATATCGCACAGCTCATCAGCCGTCTTTTCCTTTACATAAGGGGGGTGGGTTGGGGCAAGGTACCAGCCGCTTGCGCACACGATGTTTACGCCGCTTGCTATGGACATCTTGCGCTGGCCGATGGGGTCACGGGTGGGGCTTTCAGTTGTCGGGCAGGTATCGACGATGCTGTCGCAGCCTGCCATTTTCAGCTCTTTCATCTCCTGTATGACCATGTCCATGTCATTGGTCACCATGTTGTCCCTGCAGGACGTTGGATCGATGCGCAGCCTGCCCAGCAGCTCAATGGACACCTTGGCATCTTTGATAGAAGAACCCGAAGAGGCCCTGTGCGGCGTATACCAGTTTGAACAGTCGGTGGTTGTGTGCATATGGCAGTGGGTGACGCCCAGCTCATCGGGTGAAATGGGACCGCGAACGGTCATAACGATTTTTGACATTGCCTGTATCTTTCAGTTATGGCTTATTACACCATGTTATTTAAAATTGCCTTTGAATCGAGAAGCCGGCGTTTTCTCAACAACCGGAAAAAAGGGTTTATCTCCCCTGAAAAAGGGGGAGGGGAGGGCAATGGATAAAGCCTATTGCCCTCCCTGTGTGTAAAAGGGTCATTTACATTGTTAACCGTGAACAACAAAATTAATACCCGTATTTCAGCAGCGCCTGGGGCGTATAATAGCTCGCAACATGCTTCGGGCTCTGTATGCCCGACTTTGAGTTGTAAAAAAGCAGCAGCGAGCTGTGCATCCGGGGAACGTCAAGGGCATACTGGCCTGCTATCTGCTTGATGTTTCCCCCGCTTGCAATTGCCGTTACGTCCTTGGTTAAAACCTCCATTACTTTCCACAATTTTTCCTGCTTGTCGTACTTGTCGGCATAGTATATGATCCAACTCTCCGGGTCAAGATACCAAACCTCCCTGCCGTAAAGATAGTTGTCATCCTTGTTCTTAACGTCGATTTTATACAGGTTCATCCGCTCTCTTTTTGCAGCATTGATAAGAAGATCGCCTTCCTTATGGTTTTTAAACATGACGGAAGGATCCTGGTTGTTCCGCCCCACTAACAGTTCCTTCTTTCCCATCAGCTTGTAATTGTTATCATTAACCACCCAGTTCCAGATATTCTGGTCATTATAGGTCAAATCAGAAATAGAGATATGCCGCTGGCGCTGCTTGGTTGATCGGCGCACGACCCGGCGGGTTGAGTTGGAAAACTCCCATGACCCGTAATCACGGCTGCGGTCGTTCCACTTGATGGTCATGGCGCGCATGCCCTTGAGCTGAACCGGGAAATAATATTCCACATGGTAGGCCCAGTATATGTCCTTTTTGTTCGGGGTAATGGCGGGCACCGGCGGGGTCTCACGCCGTCCGGTAAAATAGAGAACGTCCTGGTCGACCTCAAGCGATCGGTCATATCCACGCCGCCCGTCGGTGATAGGGCCGGTTGAGAGGTCGTAGGTGCTGTCGCCGTGGTTGAAGTTGTCAAAATTATAGACCATCTCAAGGGGTGTTGTGGGATTGGGAAAGGGGATCCCCGACACGTAGTTCTGCATGTTCTCGTTTCCGTCGATGCTGCACTTTCCTGCCCTGGTAAACTTGATTTCAGCAGCTGTCGGCTCATACGTTTTATACGGAACGATCTCGAACCACCACTCGCCCCATTTCCCGGGGTCTTTCAGAAGAGTGAAAAGATTTTCCGGCAGAAACTCCTTTACCTGGTCGACATTTGAGCTGTCGATCTTCTTACCGGCCCAGGTCTTCTCCCACGTGCGCACCTTTGCAAGCTCATCCGCATTATATGCGGCTACGGGGTATTCTATTTCATTTGCTCCCGCGGGAGCGGCTATTACCAGTGTAAAAAAGAGCACTGCCGTCATTCCCCAGAAGAATACAGGCAATAAATTTTTTCTTTTCATAGTGCTTTCCTCCTTTTATTCATGCAAAACAATTGCTGCAAATGCCTTGTTTAAGGTCCGTTTAACTAAAAATCAAACTTTGCAGATAAAATCACCTGGTTGAAGTACCTGCCGAGGGGAATATAATCTTCGTTGAACTGCTGGTATGCAGCCACAAACTGCCATGAATTGGTGGGCCAGAAAACAATGCGCACCATTGCAAGGGTGCCGCCGTTCACGTTGTATGCCCCGTATCCGTTTAACACCAGCTGGTTGTTAAAAAAGAAGGCAGTAGCAGAGAAGGTGAATTTTGTTTTGGTTGAATCCTTGCCTGTATCTCCCATGATGTAGTTGCCGGTTGTCTTGTCGTACTCGTGGCCCAGCATCCAGTAGTTATACCAGGCCAACTCAAGGCTCATGGGTGTGCAGCGGTTCCACTCACCGGAGAAAAAGGGAACGATGGTATATCGCTGGATCGCGATGGACGTGGTGACGAGGTCCTTGTCCTTTACGTCCCCGGCAATGGGTCCGCCCGGGCCGTAATGGTAGTCCCTGTCCCAGGTGTAGGTGGACTCGCCCCGTATGGCCAGGCCAAGCCTGCTCCAGGTCGTAGAAAAGGACAAGGCCGTTGAATTGTAGAAGGGGTACTCCACCACGTCGCCCTTCACCGGGAAGCCCAGAACAGCCATGATAAAATTGTTGTACCCGTCTGCGCCGTCGGCGACCGGGGTGTCGGAGCGGGTATAAAAGTGGGAAAGATACCAGTCGACACCTTCCAGGATGTTGGCATAACCCTTGAGCCTGAACCCGATCTCGAAGTTCTTGAAGTTCTCCGACGGACAGTCATGGCGCCAGCGTGTCAACAGTTTGTCTATGGGTGAAGCAACCGGGTCGTTGCCGACCCAGAAGCCGTGACCTGCCACCGGCACCCGCTGCTCAACAAAGTTGAAGGGGATGACGATGAGCTCGAAGGCAAGGTCCTGCCAGAAGTCGGGCGGCGTGTAGAAAATCCTGGCCATCCAGAGCCCCAGCTTGTAGTCCTCCCAGTCGGGAAATGCCACCTGGAACTTCACGTCAAGGGGGTTTATGATGTCGGCAACCTGCTCTTCGGCCGTTTCGCCCCAGCTGACGATCTGCTTACCCAGGCGCACGGTCAGCACGTCCTTGTAGCTGATATCGATGTAGAGCTCTTTGAGCCATTCCTCGCTGTCCCGTGGCCGCTGGGCATGCCGGTAGCTGCTCCTGCTGCCGGTCTCATTTTTAATGGCATGGCGCACCGGCGAGTCAATATCAAGCACATAATCGTAAAAGTAGCTGGAGAGGGTGTAGAACTTGATGTTCCAGATATCACTCTTTTTAAGATCATACAGGAATTCCCCCCTGACCGTGGTTCTGAAGCTGTTGTAGCGGATGTCCCGGACGCTCTCGTGGGTCTTGATGTTCATGGTCTGCTGGATGCTGAACTTTGCATCCAGCTTGTCGTCAAAAGCCTTAAAGGCAAAGGCGCTGCCCCCGATAAAAAACAATACTGATGTTGATAAAAAAAGTATGAAAAGTAATTTTTTCATCATAGCCCCCCTTTCAAACACATTACATTTGGTCCCTTGTTTTTCATAAAACAGTAAAACACTTTTTTCATATCACCTCCCTCTAATGAAATTATATTATTAAGGATTATGGTATATATAAATTTGATATATTAAAATATATATTATAAGAAAAAGATATAGCACAAAAAAATAAAATACAATAGATATTAGTACAATAAAGAATAATTAAAACACTACGTATTTGTGGTTAAAAACTTAGGTTTGAAAATCAGGGTCAGTACGGGTACCAGAAAAATTGCACCCAGGCAGTTCAGAAAAAGTATTACCGCCAGCATCATGCCCATCTGTGCCTGGAACTTCAGGGGGGAAAGCACCCATACCAGCAGCCCCAGCACCAGGGTTCCGGCAATGTAGATGATGGACTTCCCGTATGTCTGTATGGTTCGGATCAGTGCCTCCTCCATGGTCCGCTCCGGGTCACGCCGCATCTCCTCCTCCAGCCTGGCGACAAGATATATTCCGTAGTCGACCCCCATACCGATTCCCGCTGCGGACACGGGCAGCGTCGAGATGGAAAGGCCGATCTGGAAGATTGCCATGTAGGCAAAGGCCATGAAGTTGGACAGGGCCAGGGGCAGCATCAGGATAAGCCCCGCTTTCACGGATTTGAAATTAACCGCACAGAACACGAACACTCCGAACAGCGCAATGAGCAGGGTTTCAAGCTGCTTTTCGGCCACCACCTCGTTTATGGCCGCTTCGACACCGATTACCCCGCCGGCGAGCTTGTAGATCACCGCGTCTTTATCTTCAAGCTGTGAACGCTCGCTGATAAACTGCTTGGCCGTGTCGATGGCACGCTTGATGGTAGGGCCTGTTTTGTCTTTAAATAAAACAACGATATTGGTATAGCGGTCGTGATAATCAATGAATCGTTCAAGATATCCCGGGTCAATGCCCCCGCTGGCCATCTGCTCGAACAGCTGCAGTATCGCAAAGTCCTTGTCGGGAAACCCGAACCACCTGGGATCATCGGCGTGCAGGCCCTGGTTCATGCCGAACAGGGGGGTTACAATGTTCTGTGTGCCCACGGCACCGGAATTTCTCTGCATGAAGCGGGTGAAGTTATGGATGTCCTCAAGGACCCTGACCGTTTTGATTGCATAGCGTTTTTCTCCGGAGACGACAATATACAGGGGATTGATCAGGGGATGTGTTTTGTTGATACGCTCGCTGTCCTGGTTATACCGGGACGTGGGATAGAGATAATTTGACCCCACCTCCGCATCCCCCACGATAAGCTGCTCGGACCAGTAGTAGGAAAATCCCAGGATTATCAGTACAACAGTAATAACCGTATAGCGGCCCCGCCTGGCGATGAGCCAGGGGCCCAGCCAGTCGGCAAACCTGTTTGCCCAGCCAAGGCGTTTTTCTTCCTTTTCACGCTCCTTTTCGATATGTTGTAAGAACCTGCCCGATATCGGGACGTAGGTCATCAGGATGGGGGTCAGAATGAGGCCGATAAACACGGTTATAATCGACCAGAACGCACAGGCGACGGCCATGTTGCGCAGCAGCGGAATAGGCACGATGGCGACAATGGCAATGCCGAAGGCATCGGTTATAACGCTGGTGAGACCGGCGAGAAACATCTGTTCAATGACGGTCTTTGCGGCCTGGCGCCTGTCTCCGTGGGCTATGTACTCTTCATAAAACCGGTTGTAGAGCTGGTGTGAATGGCGAAATGCCATCAGGGCGATAAGAAAAGGCATTACAAAAATCAGGGGGTCAAGGTTGTAGCCCAAAAGCCCCATGAAACCCAGGCCCCATATACCTGATATCAACCCGGCGGACGGTACCAGGAAGGTTGCCCAGGCGGACCGATAGGCTAAAAACAGGAGAATCGGTATGACAACAGCCGTCCCCAGCAGTATAAGATTAACCTTATCGACCATATACCCGATAATGCCGATGTGCATGGGATAGCCCACTATGTTCAAGCGGTGATTATTATCTTCAACCGCGTTTCGTATCCGGGTCAGCTCTTTGTAAATCAGGGTATAGTCCAGCTCATCCTCGTAAAAATCGGCGGTAATGAGGGACCTCTTGGAATCATAGGAAACATAGAATCCGTAATAGCGCAAATTTGAAAATATTGCGTCTTTGAGCTGTTTCATCTGTTCCGGGGTTTGGGGGATATCCGGCCACATGAGATAATCGGATTCAATGCCCCAGGAGGTATATTTCTGAACGGTTACTTTTCGGTGGGCAATGGAAACAATCTTGAACCGGTTGGCACCCGGGATTTTTTCAAGCTCTTCGGTAACGTACTTTATTTTACCCAGGGTTTCCTTGTTGAAGATATCTCCCTCACCTACCTCCATCAGCATGGTCAGCTGGTTTGCCCCGCCGAATTTTTCCTGGAACTCCTTGTGTATTTTTATGTACGGATGGGTCTGGGGCAGAAGATCGGCAAAGCTGGTAACAATATGTAATTTTGGGATCTGAGTGGCCCATAAAACCGTTGCAATAGTTATTATTATTAAGATAAGAGCCCGAAAATTTACCAGTAATTCTGCAAATTTCTTCATCAATTCTTCTCCATGACTATTTCAGGAATATCCCGGAAATTCCGTTCCAGGTATCACCGCCGTTGTCCGTAGCTGCTATGGTACCCAGGGCACCCACAATCCAGCCATGCTCCTGATCTGTAAACACCATGTCCCGAAGCCAGAATTTTGTTTTGATCTTGTTCTCTACTAGTTCCCAGGTTCTGCCGCCGTCACGGGAAACCATGTAGCTTCCCTTTGCCCCGATTGCCCAGCCTTTATCACCCGTTACCGTCACCTGGTACAGGGTGAAATCGGTTTTGGGGGTGAGGCGCTTCCAGGTGGTGCCGCCGTCACGGGTGCCGATGATGATCCCGTCCATGCCCGTTGCCCAGCCCCTGTCCTTTGAGGTGAAGTAGACACCGTACAGGTTGGGGGGGGGCGGGGGGAAGTCGTTTTCGGGCTCCTCGGGCTGTATCTCGTCACACTGCTGCGGGGTCCACTTCTTGCCCCCGTCCTGTGTGTGATATATAGTGCTGTATTCACCGACGATCCAGCCGTGCCGCTCATCGATAAAAAACACGCCGTTGTAATACCGGTCCTCGTCCCATCCCTGCTTGATCCAGCTGGATCCTCCATCAGTCGTGTGCACTATGGTTCCAAGGGTACCCACGGTCCATCCCGTGTTTTCATCTAAAAAATGTACATCAAACAGGCGGTTGTCGGTTTTGCTCTCCTGTTTGATCCATTTTCCCCCGCCGTCTGTTGTATGGAGAATAACGCCGAACTTTCCCACCATCCAGCCTGTTGTTTCATTAATAAAACAGATATCGTACAAATCCGTCTTTACCGGAACCCGCTGGACATTCCATTTTTTCCCCCTGTCGGCGCTGTGCAGTACAATGCCCTCAAAGCCTGCGGTCCAGACATTATCTTTTCCGACTGCATCCAGGCCGAACAGATGTTCAGCGGTGACTAAAGGCCTTCCCGGTGATGTTTCAGAATTCTTGTCCTGTGAAGGCCCGGCACATGATGCAGCGAGCAGCATGCAGACGAGAAACAATACGATGCGATAGATTATTCGTAAAACCATAACTTTTCTATACCTCTGTCAATCCCACGTTTGGATGCATTATATTATTCGGGTCAATCGCACCCTTGAACTTTTTAACAGCATCATAAAAATTACCGGTAATATTGATTGTCAACGGGTCACGGCCCGGGGTCCAGAGCCCGCCTCCCATGAGCCAGGGAACGGCACCCATGTTATGTATGACCTCCCATACCCCCTTAACATGCTCCGGGCTGGTGTGGTCATAGGCAAAGATATACTCAGCGACCACGCCGTGCCCCCACTGGTAGGTGTACAGCTGGGCGCCGCAGGCAATCTCACCGAAACCCGGCTCCGGGTAATCCATGTACGCCTTTACTTTTTTGGTGCCTTCCTCACAGCGCCGCACATACTCGGGCACCTGGTCAACCGACAGGTAGCCCATGTTGCTCATGATCATACCAAGGTGCCGCATGAGCCGCGGGCTGTTTGACTGGCCCCAGCCCTTGATGTTCTGCTCGTGGCCCCGGTACACCTCAACCATCTCGGGCGGTGCAATCCTGCCGCCGTACTTTTTTATTATCTGCACGGCTAGATCATACTGGTACTCAACCGCCCGCTCGGTTCCTTCCACTCCCATGCCGATCATGTACTTGGGCGATGCCTTGGAAAGCCGTATTGCCTCTTCCCGGGTCTCGGCCGAGTATGCCCCCTGGGTCCAGGCAGGCATGATAAAAAGGCCCCGGCCGATGTCCTTGTGCAGCAAATCAATGATGCACTTGGTAGGTGTTTCAAATTCTTCGAAGTATGCCCAGATGCTTTTGCATGCGTCGGGATAGGGGTGCAGGCTCCAGGTTATCCTGGTGCATACACCGAAGGAGCCCAGGCAGAAGAACGGAAAGTAGGTCATGGTGGGGCCAGGGCCCTGCATCCAGTGGTTTACCCCGAACAGGTTTGCACCGGATGAGGTGTTGAACACGGTCCCATCGGGAAGCACCATCTCAAGTGAGACAATATTCTGCAGCCCCAGGCCGTACTTCAACCCGGCGAACTTGTTGATTCCCTGAAAGATGTTGGTTGCATTGTTAAGGGACGGGCCCGGGGCCCCGGTAAAGTAGGGGCGCCACCTGAAATCCTCCTTCTCAACCAGCTCCTTGAAATGGCCGGTGAGCGTGGTCACGAACACCCCGGCATCTACCGTTGCCGTCAGGTTGTCACGGTCTACTTGAATCCCCTTCATCCGCTTCATGTCGATCATGATGCCGCCCGTCACCGGGATGGAACCGGCAAGGACAGCGGCACCGCCGCCGATGATGTTTACCGGGAAGTTGTACTGGTTTGCCACCCGCATTACGTTCTGCACGTCAAGGGTTGAGCCGGGAAGCACCACGAAGTCGGGCAGGCACTCAGCGTAAAATTTCAGGCTGTCGGTGAACATGTCCCGGGAGTAGGGGATGCGGTCAACGGGCTCGTCGGACACATAGTCCCTGCCCAGCAGGTTTTCAAGTTTCTTCTTTATTTCACTCAGCATGGTATGCCTCCTTCATTATTTATTTTCTGTCGGGCCGAATACCGACTCTTCAAGCAGCTCCACCACGTCAACCAGCTTCAGCCGTGAGCCCACATTGTCCATGTAATCACCAAAGTTCTGCATGCAGAACGGACATGCCGTTACCAGCAGTTCCGCCTCGGTCCCCTCCGCCTCACCGACCCGCCTCCTGGCTGTCGCCTGGGCAAACTCGGGCTTCCCGGTCCGGGCCCCGCCGCCCCCGCCGCAGCAAAACGCGTATTCCCGTATCCTGGGCATCTCAACAAGCGTCAGCCCCGGTATGGCGTTCAGGATTTCCCGGGGAGGATCAAATATCTTCGCGTGACGTCCCAGATGGCACGGGTCATGGTAGGTGACCGTCTTGTTGATTGTGTGCTTCGGCTGCAGCTTCTTTTGAGCTATCAGCTCAGCAAGCATCTCAACGGTGTGCTTTAGCTCGTAGGTAAGCTCAGCAAGCTGACTATACACGTTTCCGATGGTGTTGTAGCAGCCCGCGCACGGCGTAACAACCGTCTTTACCCCCAGGCTGTTGAAGGTTTCGATGTTGTCCGAGCCGTACTTCTCCAGAACGTCGACGTAGCCCAGGTTAAAGGCGGTTGAGCCGCAGCACTTCTCGGCATTGCCCAAAATCCCGAAATCAACCCCTGCCTCGTGCATCAGCCGCGCGATGCTCTTTACGTTCTTTACCAGGTTCGGGTCGAGGGCATAGGTGCAGCCCGGGTAAAACAGCACCTCTGCCGTCTCTTTGCCCTTTGACAGGTCCTTTACAGTGAACCCAAGCCCCCTGGTCCAGTTGGCCCGCCGTGAGCGGGGCTGACCCCAGGGGTTGTCATAGGACTGCAGGTTCTGCACGATTGCCTTCTGGGCTGCAAGGGGCCCGACCCCTGCCTCAACCGCTTTTGAGCGCATCCACCGGATGACGTCCGTGGTGTGCACCTGGTTGGTTCGCTCGCAGGTGTACTGGCAGAACCCGCAGGTGGTGCAGGTGTACAGGGCATCCACCACGCGGTCGCTCCACTCAAGCTGGCCCCGCAGGTAGGCAACCACCGCGTAGTTCCTGCCCGAGGGGTAGTATGATTCAAAAAAATAGTGCGTTCCCGACGGGCACTGCAACCCGGTCTCCTGGCCCATGATCTGCTCGGCATGCACGGTCCTGCAGGTCCCGCACCGGGCACAGAATGCCGCTTTCTGCCATATGTCGTCATCCAGTTTGAATTTGTATTTCATCTGCTTGTTCTCCTTTTATCTCAGGGCCAGCTTGCCCGGGTTCATGATGTTGTTGGGATCATACAGGTTCTTCACCATCTTTACCTTCCGGTGATACGTTCCCATCCGGAAGTACACCTCTTCGGCCCACATCGGGTAGGGGCGCGGGAAGAAGCCGCCCATTTTTATCAGGGTCGTGCTGACGTGCTGGAACAGCTTCTTTGCCGCTGCCGTGTCGGTTTCATCTGCCGGGTCGTGGTACACGCTGGGCTCAAAATAGTAGCTGCCGCCGAAGTTAAGGGGCATGATCATCCACCCCAGCTCTGCCGGGCCGCCGCCGTTTGCGCTTGCAGCCTGGAGCGTAAGGCCGTAGAAGGGGTTCAGCTGGGTGTTTGATGCCAAGCAGGCAATGTAGTTGCAGCCGCCCTTGTAGCGGCGCTGGTTGAGCATGCCCCGGGGGCTGTCTATTTCCGCTGCCATGCGGCTGCCGAGATCTGCTATCCCGCCGGCGCTCTCTTCTGCTTTGAGAGAAAATTTGTCGAGCACGTCCTTGATGTCAAGCTCCTTGTAATCGGTCTCTTTTTCGTCGTTTCCTGAAATTCCGATTACCATGGTCCAGGCGGGAAGGGACTTTTCAAGGGCTGCTATCTCAGCCTTGTCACGAGCCAGCAGGCAGGCAAGGTACCGGCTGTTTGCCGTGAACAACTCATCGTTTGCTTCCTGGTGCATCAGCTGGGGGCACAGCTTCGGCAGTACATCTATATTTTCCAGCTCAACAAACAGGTACTTCCTGGCCTCGGTGATGTTTCTCAGCATTACGGCCGCTTTTACGCCGATCCCCAGGGTCCCCTGGGCCCCGAAAAAAAGCTTGTTTATTACCGCAAAGTTGGTTGCCCAGTGGTAGGGCTTGTCTGAGTTGGGAATCGCCATCTGGCCGGTACCCAGAAGCTCGCCCGTTGGCATCACCATCTTTACGTTCAGCGTCTCCCAGGTCTTGTAGCGCGGCCACAGATACAGCGGCGTGTTCTCAAGATAGGTGGCAAGAACCGATGCCTCTGCCGGCACCCCTATGGGGGTCATGGGCTTTAAGCCCTCCTTTGCCGCCGCCTCTTTCAGCTGCGCGAAGGTTACGCCCGGCTCGATGATGGCGTTTCTGGCAACGTCGTCCAGGAGATCTATCCTGTTCATCCGCCGCAGGTCAACCGTTATGCCCCGCTCGGTGGGGATATGGGCACCCTGGTAGGTGGTGCCCGAGCTGAAGGGGAAAAGGGCAATAGACTGCCTGTTTGCCAGACGAACGATTGCCTGCACCTCTTCTGTGTCTGCGGGCCGTGCCGCGCACAGCGGCTTCATGGGCTTTACAAAACTGCCGTCACGTGCGTACTGCTCAAGATCCTGCGGTGCCGTTATCACATTGTCGGCACCCACGATCTCCTGCAGGGTCTCTATTATGTATTTTTCATCAATCATGCTCTAACACTCCAATTCTTTCACGAGTTTTGATATTTCGGGGTTATTGACACTCATCTCCTGGGCCAGCAGCAGCACCTCGATGATGGTTGCTCCGTTCCAGTGGGTGAAGTTGGGCGTGTCGAATATGAGCTTGTTCCTGGGGTCAAGCAGGCTGAACATAAGCTTGTGTTCGCCGAGCATCGCGCTCTTGAACACGTCCCCCGGCACCTTCCAGCACAGCAGCGGCTTCTTGGCGGCGCCTTTTTTTATGCTGAATTTGCCGCCCTCAACCGAAACGGTATACGGCTCAAGCTGCTTAACATCAAGCACAACCGCAGCTTTGCCCTCGATGGTCGAGTAGGGGCTTTGGTTTCGCTCCGCAAGCTCTTCATCTGCATTGAGCGCCTGCTCCCAGGAACTCATGAATTTTTTCAGTCCACTCATATTTTCTCCTTCTTAAAAATAAAAGAAATATATTGTGCTTAATAAGAGACAACATACGGACAGCTTTCACACGTGCTGAAGTGTACACGGACAATTTAAACAGCAAAAAATACCATATCAATTGTAGTTCTTCAGTTGGGAGAATGAATTCAGGAGCGATTGCAAGCCGGCATTAATACTGAATACAATGTACAGAATCTATAGGAATAAAAATAAAAAAACTCTCAGAGTACGTTTGTTTTTTGTTGATATCGTTGTTGCCAGCGATCAAGCAGTTTGGGCATTTCATCACATATGAACACAAAAATACTATGTGCCTCCTCAAGCCTTCCGGCACGCGCGGGAGGGGAGTCCTTCAACAGTTCAAGCCCCTTTTCAGTGAGCGTGGCTAACCCTTCCATCCTGGAAATAAAATAATCAATGGATGTGCTGCAAAATTCAGGGCGCAGGACAAAATAGTCACGCCGCTCTCCCGGAAAGCTTATTCGTTCTATCCAGCCGGCACGAATGAGCTGACGGGTTGATGTGCTGATTGAACTTTTGCTTGCATGAAGAACGTCGACAAGGTCGTTAAAGGACTGATGCGGGGGATCGCAGATGAAAAGCCATGCCAGAATGCGGCCATCCATGCGCATCCAGCCTGTTTGTTCAAAGTAAAGAGCAAATTCTTCGATAAATTCCAGCTCTTTATCCATTAAAAACCTGCTATATATTATTTTTTGTGAAGAAGTGTTTGGTGGATAATGGCTGAAACTTATCAGATTCAGAAAGTTCTGTCAATACAGAACTTACATAAAGTTGAAAAAAATATACCTTTTTTGTGGGGGGCGGCGTTGTGCCTTCCGGAAGGTTTTGGAAGGACGCAAACGGGTAAAAAAAGTTTTACAATGACAGATGTACTATGCTCGTAAAGAGCATCAATGCTTTGCCGGTGTAATCCTGACGGCAGCATTCTTTTCCTGAAAACGCTTTTTCCACTGATCAAGAAGTATCGGCATTTCCCGGGATATGAACATGAAAATATCGTGTGCCTCTTCCAGCCGCTTGGAGCACTCGGGTGAAGCACCTTCCAAAAGCTTGAGACCCCTTTCAGTGAGTTTTCCCAAGCCTTCCATTCTGCCGACAAAGTAGCCGAATGATTTACTGCAGAATTCAGGACACAGGCGGTAAAAATCCCGCCGCTGTCCGGGAAAGCTGATACGCTCTATAAAACCGGCGCGAATAAGCTGACGGGTTGATGTGCTGACTGCACTTTTGCTTGTCTGGAGGATGGCGACAAGATCGTTAAAGCTCTGGTGGGGAGGATCACAGATTAAGAGCCATGCCAGGATACGGCCATGCATGCGCAGCCAGCCTGTTTTTTCAAAATAAAGAGCAAATTCTTCAATAAACCGTCGCTCTTTATCCATATAGTAACTCCGTTCTGTTTTTTACCGGCGTGTGCCGCTAAAGCCCCTGTTTGCCCGGCGCAAGCAGCGGGATGTGCAATAGGAGGGGAGTATCACTTGTATCGTTTTTTCCATCGCTCAAGCATCTTGGGCATTTCATCACGGACAAACGAGAAAATGTCGTGTGCCTCTTCAAGCCGCCCGGCACGCTCGGGAGGGGAATCCTTGAACAGTTCAAGTCCGTTCCCGGTGAGCGTGGCCAGACCATCCATTCTGGAGATAAAATAATCGATGGATGTCCTGCAAAAGTCGGGCCTCAGGCGGTAGTAATCCCGACGCTTTCCCGGAAAACTTATGCGTTCTATCCACCCGGAACGAATGAGCTGACGGGTTGACGTGCTGATTGCACTTTTGCTTGCCTGGAGGACGTCGACAAGATCGTTAAAGCACTGATGGGGCGGGTCGGATATGAAAAGCCATGCTAAAATGCGGCCGTCCATGCGTGGATAGCCCGTTTGTTCAAAATAGAGGGCGAACTCTTCTATAAACTGTTTTTTATCATCCATAGCATTGACCTTGCAGCCGCGACCGCACGCTGCTGGTAATTACATAACGTGAATGCACCCGTCTGTCAACTGTTATAGGTGCTGTTCATGCTGCACACCACGTCTCTATTTAATTTGTAGTTGCAGTTTGCGTTCCGATACGTTACCACTTAGTAAACTGAAAATAAAAAAGGGGAGATGGTAATGGCCGGACATGATACAACCATCGGGGTTATTTATGTGCTTCATGGGGGGATGGATAAACTTACACCCCGGTTTATGTGGGATGCCGGAATACATATGTTTTCCTATGACCGGAACCATCCGGTTTATAATATGGTGATCTGGAACAGGGACGCGTGGCCGATGGTACTCCAGACCGAATTTGCAGTGAAGTTTATCAGAAAATACGAATTTGAGTATGAGCGTATCGGCGGTGTTGACCCCTTTCACCGGATTTCCGATATGCAGCTTGCCGCCATGAAAGACACCCTCGATCAGAACACCATGGGCGTGCGCTTTGAAGTGGACTATGCCTGCTGGATGGCATCCGACCGCCCGGAGCATTACCCCTACCCGCGGTTTCTGTACAACGGCCCGGAGGAAGCCGGGGACACCTGCAGGTACTGCGGGGAGGACGAGCCCGACGGGCCCTGGCCGGGATGCGACCCGGAGCGCTTTAATGTCGACGGGCCTGCCGAACGGCTTCTTAAAAAGGGCGCTTCCCGAATCATTATGGTTGATATGGCGGTGGGAGGTCCCCGGTTTTACAAAAGCTTTGATGTTGTTCAGATGACCAGGCGGGCCGTGAAGGACTGGAGCAGAAAGCATGATGTTGCGGTTCCCCTTGTCTGGGTGAACGATTACAGCGGCTTCATGGAGCGCTGCTACCCGGAGAAGCCCGCGGGGTGGACGCCCATGCTCGGTGATCCGGAGGAGCCCCAATGCATGCTTCTCAGCGGCAGCCCCAATCCGGTTGCGGCCGACCCTGAGCTTGCGCTGCTGCATGTCGAGGGAATCGAAGCAGCCATGTCGACGGCCGTGTCGGATGCTGCCACCGGCATTGTGCTTTTCAACCACGGGATGTTCATGGCGGAAAGAAGGTTTTTCGATCCGAAGATAGACGACACCACCCTGCTCAACAAAAATATCAAGAACATGCTCCTTAAGCGGCATCCCGGCATGGACCCCGACAGCATCGTGGGCGCATACGGCGGCGTGAAGGAGCTCAACCCGGAGAACAATCTTGTAGAGCGCACCCGGAGCATGCGCGGAGAGGATATTGCCCACGCCTACCTTCTGGGCACCGATGACGACCTGCCCGGAGAAGAATGGGGCTACCGGTACTGGGATGCCCTTGCGTATCTGAAAAACAGAGGTGTCAGGCACATAGTGATCGGGTTTCCCCAGGTGATCACCGATTCGGTCCTGACCCTGGTTGAGCTGTACAACCAGGTAGGCAAGGAAATCGGCACAAAGACGTGGCTGAAACACGCTGAAGGTGATTTTGACCGGTATCCGGAAATCGGCCATCCCTTTGCCGAACACTGGGGAAACTGGGTCGATACTGCCTGTAAGGATGACCCGGAAAAACAGTGCTGTCTTACCATGGGCGGCTGCGGGGACGGCGGGCCGTATCCTCCACAGCGGCAGACACCCCTTGACGAAAAAAGAGACGATATGGACCCCTCACTGGCGTTTGACCTGAGTGAATTCGGCCATCTGGGCTATGACCCCGAAAAAGGCCGCCCCGATCCGGGACAACCCGTACAGGACCAGTACACGGGTACCTGGGACGTGTATGTTCCCCCCAACAGCGACGTCCGCCTGAGCAGTCTTCTGGCAAAACATGTGCTGCACGCTGCCCTGCATCCCATGGTATATATTACCAATGGGAATTGTGCGTCAACAGCACCGGGGGAGAACGTAACCTGGAAGGCCTTTGTCAGCGGCGGCAGTCCGCAATACAGCGTTGCCTGGTACATCAGGAGGCAGGAAGATACCGAATGGACAAGGGCGGGGGAAGACAGCACCACCTGGCAGTGGTCTCCGGGAGCCGGTGACAGCGGTATCTATGATATTTGCTGCAGGGTAACGGATGCTGAGAAGCTGACCGGGGACGTGATGTGGAAGGGCTTTCTCGTGGAATGACAGAATGTCAAAGGGAAAAGATGATCTTCATATCTTCTTTCAGCTGTTCAAGGCATTCCTTTCTTGATTTGATTTTCCCGTTAAGCCAGAATATCAGGTACATGGTGTTAAGGGCCGCGGCAACTTTCACACAGCGGTCGGTATCGATCCGGCTGTCAAGCGTATTGCGCTTTTTTGCCTCTGCGACGGTATGTCTGAACAGTTCGGAAAATTTCTTTTCATTTATGTTTCCATTTATTCCCCATTTCAAAATTCTGTCTTTTACAACAATCCTGATAAACTCCTTGTTTCGGCACATATGTTTCCAAAAAGTCGAATAGAGCAGGTCGATCTGGCCGGGGAATGTATCCACTGAACCTAACGTACGCTCTATTTGCGCATGTGCTTTTTCCATTTCCAGATCAAAGAAATGATGAACAACGTCTTCCTTTTTTTCAAAGAAGGTATAAAACGTTCCGTAGGCAACCTTTGCTTTACGGGTGATGTCCGAGATCATTGTTGCGTCAAACCCCTTTTCGGAAAACAGCTTTATTGCGGCCCTGAAAATCTGGTTCTTCTTCTTTTCTTTTTCCCGCTGCTGGAGCTTTCTTTTTCTGTCTTTCTCCCGCAGCAGCTGTTTTTGTTTTTCCCCCTTTTCCTTTACTGTTTGTCTTCTTTTTCTCTCTTTTTCTGTGAGCATAGTTTTACTGCGCCCTTTTACTGAGAATTTTATTTTATCTAGTTAAAAAAATGAGAAAAAATAACCCGTTTGGGTTATGGTTTTTATACTTCCTGTCTGCTATATTTCGCAAACAACGTACTGGAAGCAAGGCAGTGATCAGGGGAAAAACAATTGTTACAACAATTAATGTGCACATTACGTATAAACATGCTGTATCTCATGAAAAAAATCTTGACATACAATCGGTAATGTTATAAAAGTGATTCAAATCATTCCAAACTTTTGACTCGAATCATAACATAAAATCAACAAAGGTCAAATAAAAAAACGGCAGTATCAAACCTGATTTCATAAGTCCGGTTTGCTGAATAGCAGGTGTGAAATGAACGAGGAGGAACATTCAAGAAAAACTATTAATAATAATTAAAAACAGCACATAGAAAGGGGGAGGGGACGCAGGGAGTTACTGCAAGAAAACTATCACTTACCGCCGGACAGATGAGAAGTCAAATCCAATTATAAACCTTAAAAGGGGGACAACATGAAAAAATCACTTCTCATATCGACAATTCTCCTAACACTTCTTTTATACCCCGCGCTGCAGCAGCAGGGCTCAGCGTTCAGCTGGATGGATGGAAAGCTTGACGTGCGGGGCAACATCCAACAGACCTGGAACATACTGACCCACGAAGATGTCCGTGACATTCGGCACGGAAGCTTCCGGACAACCTTCCGAACTGAAGCGTTGTTCAAATGGATCGAGACGCCGGAATGGGACGTGCGGTTTTTCGTTCTGGGCAACTACTACTATGACTGGGCACTGGACATCGACTCGCCCATGCGCCACTCCATACGGCAGGAGGCGGTGGGCAGGCACAAGTACCGTGACTTCAGGCGCCCCAGGGACTCCGAGGAATGGCTGACCGAGGCATACGTGGACATCAAGTACAAGGACTGGCAGCTGAAGCTGGGAAAACAGCTGGTGAGCTGGGGTGAAACGGCAGATACCCGGGTAGCTGACCTGATAAACCCGCTTGACCTGAAATACATGATCGCGTTTCCGGACTGGGAGGACTACAAGATCGGGCTGTGGATGATCCGCTTGTACTACACGCCCCGGGACATGTGGCAGGAGCTGGCCTTTGAGCTGATTATAATCCCGTTTGACTTTGAGGAGCAGCGCATGCCGGTTGCAGGGGCCGGGTTTTTCAACGGTGCTCCTGTGATGGGCAAGGTGTACCAGAAGATGTGGGACAAGCAGCGCCGGGACGCCCCGGACGACGGGAGCACCTGCTTTGAGATCGGGCTGCGGATAAAGGGCTACGCGCACATATGGGAAGGCGTAGACTGGG
>Ga0272442_10000318_pt1 | contig 80750 bp, 60 predicted proteins | sample SSMForm2O_FD_200262 | JGI IMG/M metagenome (GOLD analysis project Ga0272442, IMG submission 200262) | Marine sediment archaeal communities from Little Sippewissett salt marsh, Falmouth, MA, United States - SSM-Form-2O | ecosystem: Environmental > Aquatic > Marine > Wetlands > Sediment ...
TGCTGTATTGGTTTCGATGCTTGAGGCACCTCCACCGATATAGCAGTTATTGATCATTCGGCTCACGTCCAGATCATAGCAATATCCGGTAACGGCTACCCCCATCGCCATACCGTCAATATCCACATAATCCGCATCGCCGTCGATCAGAACACCATTGATTATGATGTTGCTGCCGAAATCATTCGAAGAAATATCACCTACATGGGCATTACCACCATCAGGTATATCACCTCGGGACACACCACTAATCAGGCTCCGCAACTCAGAGGACGACGGGGAAGACCCGGCATTCACACTGGCCAAACTCGCCAGACCACGCCCAATCAATTCTACATTGGTGGGCTTGCCGAAGAACATCTCATATTCGGCACTGACCAGCGGTGAACCTCCCAGATACAGGGTTTGATAATCACCTGCCGGATTGATAAAGGTAACCGAGGGATCACTGGAATCCAGGGTACCTGTGCCGAACTGGGTGTCAGAACCTTCACCATACATCACCTCACCAAACAGGGTGTGCGACCAGAAGTTATCGACTCTCAGATCTGCCGTGTCGGCATAAATGTCGCCTTCCACAACTATATGATCCACAAAGCCATAAACAGGCCCCGTGGTGCCGCTGGTCATAACCGTCACCACTCCGGCCCAGTCACCGTCAACTGTCAGCGTGTCGATATCCAAATCTACCACAGTCACGGTCGCTCCGGCCGCCAGCCCGTTCACCAGGAACATGTCCGGCATCGTACTGCTGCCGGAGAAGTCCAGCCATCCCAGTGTACCGCTTCCCGTAACGGAAACTTCCACCTGGCTGTTACTCTCGTGATACGGCGTATTGGCCGTCACCAGAATTTCACCATCTACCAGTAAGAGTTGCGGTTCCGGATACTCACCATCTATACAAGACTCACCACCAGTCTGCGGAGCAATGATCATCTCGATATTGCACTCGTAAGGCATGTAAACTTCAATATCCAAGTCGCCGATGGGCGCCTGGGCACCTTCCCAGTCGCCGCCCAGCAGCATGTAGGCCTCGATGTCACCGGTCAGACTGTACAGCATTCCCAAAGCACCGCTGGAGGAATCACTGATATACACACCCTGAACGACTAAGCCTTCCGGAGCGGCGTTGACATCAAGTTCAACAATATCGCCTATCTCCGTCAGGATACCGCCGTCGAACCAGCTCGGCAGTCCCGACAGACCATAGTCTGCCACCGCTGCCTGCATCGCCGTGCCGCCGCCCATCGCCACACTGCCGTTTTCAGTCCACAGAGTAGCTGTAACATCGTCACTGGCGGCAATATCACCGATGTCTTCGTTAACCCGAATGTCGGCGTCCACGGAACTGTTCAGCGACAACATAAAGCCTACCGAATCCATATCGCTCAGCGTTACATCCAGAGCGCCGGTGGCAAGTACGCCGTCGAGATTATCCATACTTCCGGTCAGCGTTAGAGCAATATTCCCGTCGTCATTTATGGCGTTATCCAGGGCCGTCGGGGCGTTAACCACCGAGCAGCTTGTGCCGTTGTCGGCATTGAAGGCGGCCTGAACCGCTGCCGAGGTCTCGACCTCGGCATTTCCATCTGCCGCGGCTATAATTCCAACATCACCCGCAACGGTAACAGCCAGTGCTGCCGTGTTATTCTCGATCACCAGGATCTCATCCACATTGATGTTAGCCCCAGTGCTGGAAGCCAGAGTTAATGCAGCCGAATCTTCTAACAGTGTAATCGTACTTACATCTGCTCCGCTTCCCGATACATCGCCGGCTTCGATCTCGACCAGCATACCGGCATTATCAGTATTGCTTATCGTATAAGCCATCGGATTGGTATCCATGCCGTCGGCCTTCACGGTAAGTGACAGGTAGTCAACACCGTTCACCGCACCGATCGCCAGATCGCCGGTAATGCCTACACCGGTAATCGAAACTGCATCACCACCGCCGCTTGCACCGCCGATGAAGATGTCCGCCGATACCGCACCACAGGGAGCGGTAATAGTCGTCAGACTTCCGCCCACCATGATCAGGCCCGAACCACCGATATCACCCTCGGTTGAGGTGATCGTCCCGCTGTTACCTGCTACGCAGATATAGCTGGTTCCTTCACCGGCACTGCCGACCACATCAAGTTCGGCCGTCAGAGAGGTCAGATTCTCACCTACGCTCAGGGTGCCGGTCATATCACCGCTTTGAGCAACCTTGTTGCCGCTGTTATCAGCCACCGACTGACCGATGCTCACTGCACCCACGGTGCCACTGGCACTGATGCTGCCGGTCATGTCACCCAGAATGGTAACCGAATCGATGTCACCATCAAGGCCTGTGCCCAGGCCGTCACCCGGATCACTGATAGCAATGGTACCGGCCATATTACCGGTCGCGTCCAGAGCTGTCTGGGCCGCCGCTGCCGATCCATAACTGTTGAACGAAGAGGCTGCGGTTCCGACCAGAAGGTCACCGAGGTCATTAGCTGTGATACCACCGGTTGCTGTGATCGATCCGGTAATTGTTACATCATCCAGATCGATTGCCACCAGCACATAATCCAGATCACCGTCGATCGTCACATCACCATTGGAAGCCTGTGAGCTTTCAATCTGGGTAATGACTCCGCCCGATACGGTAACTGCATATTCTGCCGCACTACCACCGTCAGTCAGTAGTATAGGTGTGTTAAAGGCGCCGCCGGCTGTGCCAAAGGCAAAGCTGATATCGTCACCAGCACTCGAACCGCCTGCCGGCAGAGTATAAATCGTGCCGTCTGCCGGGGCCGCAATAACTACCGAATCACCGACATCCGGATCCTCGAACAGTCCAGCTAGTTGAGCCGCCGTGGGATCATCTACTCCCATCGCACTGCCCACTGATACTGCCTGCACCGCATGAGTTGCATCACTGGAGTTAACCAGCACTGGTACCAGCACGTCGCCTTCCACGATCAACGCTGAGATTGATCCGGTCTCCACCAAACTCACATCACCTTCTACGGTTAGTGTTCCCAGTGCCTGGGTAGTGGAGCCGGCCGTGAAGTTCAGCGAATTCAGATCGAATGACGCCGCACTCAACGCCTCGGTCACCGCCGCCGTGGTGGTCAGACCCAGATCGATCGAACTCGCCGCCGCGGTAGAATTATCTATTGTAATATCAATGGTTTGAGTACCACCGACATAATTCAGACCATAACTCGGTCCTGATGTGGCATCTACTGTATAAACCACACCGTTATCAGTAACCACTAACACTGGTGAGCTGGCCGTAGCCGCCTTAGCGATAATCGTCGCCGTAATATCTTCACCAGCTACCGCGTCGATATCACCACCGGCCGTGATGTTACCTGAAACAGTACCGTCATCGACAATACCGTCGGCATCACCCGCCTCGGGGTTAATCAACACGTTATCAATATTTCCTAATGTGGCGGTAACGGTCGCAGCCATATCAGCAGCAATCGTACTTACCGTCCCGATGTTCCCGCTGCTGGAGAGGATCGAACCCTTGATTCCACCATCGTCTTCATCAGGATCAGTCGCGGTGACTGCGGTAATATTCCCGCCCGCTGTAATAGTGGCATTGATTCCAATGTTGGCTCCGTCATCACCGGCTGCCGATACCGTGCCGATCGTGCCGTTCGTAGCTGTGATGGTAACGGCCGTTGCCGTATCACCCACAGTCACATCAGACTGCACGCCGCCGATGTTCTGATCGGCTACCACGCTGGTCGTGCCGTTACCGGCTCCAATCGCGCCGCCCGCCGAAATCAGGCCAATGCTGCCCGCTGTTGACTGAATGGTCACCGTATCACCGGCATCATTATCCGCTCCAATCGAACCGGCCACTTCAATATCACCGATATTGCCCGTAGAGGCCAGAATCTGGAGTGGACTGCCAAAGGCATTACCAAAGTTACCCAGGATCGTTATATTCCCCAGGCTCGTTCCGGTAATACTGCCGTTCACATCACTTTGTACCGTGATGTCTCCAATCGAACCGGTTGCATTGACCGCCGCATCGGCGCCAACCGAACCGGATGAACCTAGCGAGGCGTCACCCAGATTGATACCGGCCAGCGAACCGTTAACTGTAACCGTAGCACCCGCTGCGATGGCAGTTCCGCTCAGGCCCCGGATGTTCAGATAGCCGGCTGTTCCGCTGCCCGCAACGTTAATGGTCAGGTTGCCGGAAATTTGGCCGTAGGCGATATTTTCAGTTACCGGTACATTCACGGTACCCGAAACGCCGCCTTCCACCTCGATGGTTGTCGCGGTTATGTCGGTATCACCACCTAGCGTATAATTACCTTCGATATCCAACAGACCCACGGTAATCGGTGCATCCGCTCCGACCGTAACATTTACATTAGCAGCGGTATCATCCACCAGGCTCACATCCGTATCCGTAAACAACTGCTCTGCACTGGTATCTACTCGCGTGGTGATATAAATATCCGGTGTTGTCCCCGGTGTGCTGTCCGCCAGTTTGCTGATCGACAGCGTAGCCGTCGGCGTGCCGTCAAAGACGATCTGGGCCGTTACGCCCGAATCGACTGTTGTCGTGCTGCCCGTCTCGAAGGCCCATACCGCAAAGCTTACTTCGTTAGATATGAACGTAGCCAGCGGTGAGCTCGATGTCGCCGCACCTGCGGTTACGGTTGCTTGAATGATCGCATTACCGGCGTCGATCAGGTCGATGTCGCCGGTTGCTGTGATCGTCCCGTTAATATCTTCACCGGCCAGACCACCGGAACGAACCGTTCCGATATTGATAGCGGCCATCGTTACGGTAACCTCTCCACTGGAGGTAACCGTCCCGATATCACCGGTCCCGTCGATATCGTTATAAGAAGCGGTAATCGTTGCGGAAAGGTCCCCGGCAGCGGTAATGCTCGTAATATCATCTTCTGCTCTGATGGTCGAACCATTGATTGTGCCACCAGCTACAATCGAAGTAATATTTCCTGAACCCGCTGTTATATCACCGGTTATCGTTCCACCACCAGCTTGTGCTGTGATGATACCGCTAATCGCACCTGCCGTGGCCACTATATTACCGTCAATATTGGTCGCCGCGGTAATGTCTGCAGCGATGTCGCCGGTAGTGGCGGTAATGTTTCCATCAACATCGGCACCGGCCGTTATCGTTGCCGCCGCATCAATCCCGCCGGCTGTCACTGTAATGCCGCCGCCGATATTTCCGGTCGAGGCCTGCACTGTACCGGTCAGGCCGCCTGCTGTAACGGTTACCAGACCGTCAACATTCGTCCCAGCCTTGACCGTACCGGACAAACCGCCCGCGGTAATCGTAATTGCTCCGTCGATGTCCACACCGGCTTCAATTGTACCGGTAAGACCACCGGCCGTTATCGTTATGGCTCCGTCAATATCATTGGCGTCTGCCTTGATCAATCCGGCCACTCCGCCGGTATCGATCGTGATTGCACCATCGATATCACCGGTTGTTGCCATCAGTGAACCCGTGGCTGTAATACCGTCATCGATTTGCACCGCCCCGGTAATTCCTGTCCCGGCGGTAATGTCACCGCTTAGTTCACCATCGGTCGTAATCGTTCCGATTTGGGCAAAGGCCGTTATCGTCCCGGTAATGTTACTACCAGCATTGATCGTGGTAATATTACCTGCCGTAGTCGAAACCGTAGCGGCTATGATACCACTGGCGGTCTCATCGGCGTCCGCGGTCAGTTGTCCTATTGTACCAGCCGCCACTATCGTACTGTCGGCTGTAATATCACCGTCCGCTGAAACGATTCCGGTAATGCCTCCGCCACCGGCTGTCACGTCAGCGGCGAAATCTACATCCGCTGTCAAGGTGCCGATTGTACCACCCGCGGTAAAGCTTGCTTCAGATGTGATGTTGCCGTCATTACCGGCCGTCATCGTCAAATTACCAATATTTCCGGTTGTTGCTGTTACGTCACCGGCAAAATCATCATCGGTAACTGTAATAGCACCGCTAACATTGGTTCCGGCCGAGATCACTGCCGTATTGGCTACTCCACCGTCTGTCACTGTTATGGCGCCGGTTATACTACCGACTCCGTCAGTACCACCGGAAATCGTACCAGCCAGGCCACCTGCGGTAATTACAACTGTTGTCGAAATATCACCGCCCGCCAGGATCTGACCTGTGGACGTGATTCCGCCTGCTGTCACTAATACACCAGTTGTACTGATATCGCCCGCCGTAGCCACTATTGTGCCCGACAAGCCGCCGGCTGTGATGGTAACACCGCCGGTAATATCAGCTGCTGTAGCTGTTACCGTACCGGATATACCACCGGCCGTTACTGTAATCAGACCGCCTATATCGCCCGCCGTAGCGGTAATGGCTCCAGCCATCCCGCCGGTATCAATTGTTATTGCTCCGGCTATGCCGCCCGTCGTGGCGACCAGACTACCTGCTGCAGTAACACCGTCATCTATTTGGATTGCTCCGGTAAAGCCTTCCCCAGCGGTAATATCACCGCTTAATTCGCCGTCGGTCGTAATCGCTCCGATTTGACCGGCAGCTGTTATTGTACCTGATATATTACCACCGGCGTCTATGGTGGTAATGTCATCACCTGTTCCTGTGGTTGTAATCGTACCGGCAATTGCACCACCGCTCGTTTCATTGGAATCGACCGTCACTGCGGTAATTGTTCCACCGGCAGTGATTACCGAATCAGCGGTAATACTACCGTCGGTTGAAACGATACCTGCGATGGTTGTCGCTGCCGTTACATCACCGGCAAAATCGTCATCGGCTGTGATTGTCCCGATTGATGTGCCGGCCGTAATACTTGAGGCCGCCGTGATATTACCGTCACTGAGTGTAATATCGCCGATGCTTCCCGCTGTAGCTTCGATGTCACCGGACAGGTCGCCCGCTGTGATGGCGATCGCACCTGATATGTTACCTGCTGTTGCAGTTACCGTACCGGAAATTCCACCGGCCGTTACCGTAATATCAGCAGCAATGCCGCCCGCCGTAGCGGTAATCGCTCCGGCCATCCCGCCGGTATCAATTTGAATATCAGCCGCACCGGCAAAGCCGCCTGTGGTTGCCACCAGGCTGCCGCCTGCTGCAATGCCGTCATCGATTTGGATCGCTCCGGTAAAGCCCGTCGCCGCGGTAATCGCCGCCGACAGACTTCCGTCAGAGGTAATCGCTCCGATTGATCCGGCACTGGTAATCGCTGCCGTAATATTGCCACCCACATCGATCGTGGTTATATTGCCCGAGGTCGTGGTTATCGTACCGGCCACATTACCGCCTGATGTTTCGTTGGAATCGACATCAACCTGTGCAATCGTCCCACCGGCGGTGATAACCGCGTCGGAGGTAATACTGCCGTCAGTTGAGACGATACCGGCTAAGGTTGTGCCCGCCGTTACATCGCCGGCAAAATCATTATCCGCTGTCAGCGTCCCCATGGTTGTCCCGGAGGTAAAGCTCGCTGCTGACGTAATAGCATCGCCTGCTGTCACATCACCCAGAGTGCCCGCCGTAGCTTCTACATCACTGGATATATCACCGGCTGTGGCTTCAACATCGCCCACATTGGTGCCACCGGTAATATTACCGGATATATCATTCCCTGCCGTAACATTGCCTACCGTGGTCCCGGCGCTAATTGCACCAGACAGATCAGTCAGTACCGTTACTGTACCAACTGACGTCCCGGCGGTAATGGCACCGGATATAGTTTGAATCTGGGTGCCGATCGCTCCAACGGATGTACCCGCTGTCACCGCGCCTGAAATGGTGATCGAGGTCTCGTCGGTACCGGTGATAGAAGTGATCAATCCGGCCGTCGAGATAATGTCACCTGCGAATGTCAGCGTATCGTCATTACCGGCATCACCCAGGGTCACTGCTCCGATATTGCCCGTAGCAACTGTTATATCACCGGCTGCTGTACTTCCTGCTTCCAGGGTGGTTGCACCCAGTGTCAGAGCCGAGCTCACCGGACCAGCCAGAGAACCGGTCACCGTCAACGTGCCTACAAATGAGGTGCTCGCCGTAATACCGGTCGCACCTACCGCACCGACACGCATGCTCGTTGCCACGGTCTTAGTGGTAAGCCCTGTGATACTTCCCAGGTTGAATACCGTAAGACCCGAACCATCCAGCGTTATCGTTGTTGCGCTGATCCCATCAGAGATGGTATTGTTTGACGAACCGCCTACCGCCGTAGCTATATCTGTGTCATCTGAACCAAAGATGTTTAGCGTTGCGGTATTGGTGTTCGTATCGGTGATAGTACCCAGCGATAGGGTAGCACCGTTCAAACCATCAGCGTCACCACCGATATTAAGATTGATAGTACCGTCGCATGCCGCGGTATTACCAATATCGATAGCTGTGATGGATTCTTCCGACGCGTCCATGGTAACTAGTATGTCACCCGTGGTACGCCCGGTCCATTCCACCCCGATCTCCCAGGTCTCGCCCCCGGAATCGGTAAATGAAATATACTCGTCGTCGGCGTTAATGGTAAAGGTGTGATCAGCATTATCCGTAGCGGAATTTGCCGTCACCGCCGGCGCGATTCTTTCTTCTAGTTCTTCTACACGGAATCGTGGGCCGAATCTGTTACGGCGTATTCCTTGCGAAGAGTCAACTAACTGCTTGCGTGCTTTTTTAATGAGTTTTCGGAGCCCATTAGCCATGATTTTTATCTCCTTTCACGACAGCTTGTTTCCAAACAAGCCGATACACTAAAACCCGATTATGTTTACATTGTGTTTCTAGATTCCCCAAAACTTTATTTGGTTCCGCTCTATTTATTCCGTTCGGCGATAAGCCACAGCCGCCGATACGGCTTATTTTCCGCTCATAATATCGGTCCTCCTGTAATCTAATTGTCTGTCATTTAAAATGATTACGTTAAATAATGCAAGATTTTTCAAAAATTTTTTTCACATTTTTTTTATCGCTGCTATCAGTACTGATAAATCACAACTGTTCTGTTAACAAATGCCGCCCGCTCAAAAGCCTAAACAGACCCATTTACACGCTCAATTTCTGTAAAATCAATGGGTAACGTGAAATTTCCGACTTGTTCCATCCGCCGACTGCCCGAAAACAGCCATAAATATATGGCCGCCCTGACATATATTGCAGGGAAATAGTCCTCCTGACAATGGTTTCTGACTTCACCATATTTAATACCATCTGGTATAGGCCGGTAAAATTCAGCGATCCTTCACACTTACTTACCAATTTTTGCTCTCTTTTGTAATGCAGCAATTAGATATTTTTTAGGGCTCTGGAACAATGCGGGTAACTATAACTACCTATAAAATACCTGTTTATCTACTTCCAACCGTCACTTCTTTTCCACGGCATCGGTTGCAGGTTTCTGAAAAGGTCCGAAGACCATGCGATATCCCTTTAAACCGCGTTTCTAACGCTGATAGGGCCTTATGTCAACTACAATTAATTTATTTTTTTTAAAAACGTGTTGATACTGACGCCAAAAGTCCCGATTTGCCCCAAAATATGCACCCGCTCCAAAACCGAGCTGGAAAAGCACTTTTAGCGCTGATGTTCAATTGCGACTGTTTGGCCGCCTCAGACCCTATACTTGCCAAAGAACTGAATGTAAGGGCCTGATGTTATAATATCACCCTTAATACTTACAGGCAAGCCTCTTAATCTGCAATTTACGCTAAAAGTCTCAAGACCACCTTAAAACACCCGTTTTATTCTGCAAATCGACGGATGTTTTAAGTCTGTGGCCCTGATTTTGTCCCTGGATAGGGATAATTTACTTCTTTTCGCCTGCCCCTGGTGCCAGACGACGCTGTACATTCAGCTCGATCACACCGAAATTCTGCTCATGACGCAATATCGTTTGCTGCAGAGCTGCGAATAGACGTTTCGCTGTGAAATAATTCAGTACCAGCCGCTTATCGATCTTGATGGTCTGATCTTCACGCGAGAACGGATTGGGATTCAGTGAAAAGTCGATTATCACTTCCTCCGGCGATCCGGTAACGCGGCAGAAATTGGAATAGGAAGCATCTACTTCCTTGTCATCCAGTGTGATGCGTATCTGACGTTCTCCGCCTGCCGGGGCGGGTTGTTCTTGTACATCGCCTTCGTTTTTCTTCTTGTCATCTGCCATAAATACTTTTCCTTTCGTTATACTAATCTCATTTCTGCCGTCAGACAGAACCTTCGATTAGAAACTAGCAAATCTACCCCCACCCTGTCAACTCTCATATTCTATAAAAACCGTCATTTTATCATAATATGTGGTCCGGAACACCAGATATCCGCTTGCCACGGCCTGGATTATAAGCGAAACCGCCAAGCTCTTCTCCGACGTAGCTTTAGCCTTGTAGGGCGGGCCATGCCTGTGGTGAGCTTGTCGAACCCGCCCACCGATTATTCTTCTTTGTTTGCGTTCACTTGTCACGGCAGCCTGCCACGGCGAAGCTTCAGCGGAGACGGGTAGCCTTGGCGAAGCCGGATTGGCGGTTAAGTTTATTTTGTGCCTTTTGTGGCCGATATTTATTCTGTTTTGAACATTTGAATTTTGGAATTTTGATATTGTTTAGGATTTAGGAATTAGTGCTTAGGATTTTTCAGCGTTCATCTGAGTGTATCAGCGGTTAAATATCTTACTCTTCCTTATTAATGTACAGCGTTTGTGTCGGAAAGGCGAACTCGATCCCTTCCGCCTCGAACGCTCTCATTATCGCCAGATTCACTTTCTCATTCGTTTGTTGAAAATCCCAATAGTTCGGCGGTTTAAACCAGTATATGACTAGAATGTTCAGGGAATAATCCTTGAACTCACTGAAATACACCTTCGGCACCAAATCTGCATCGCTGTTAATCCCGGCTGTTCCAGAAAGTATCCCCTTGATTAGCTCCACCGCCTTTTCCACCTTCTCTGGCGGTGTATCATAGGTGACACCTATATTGGCCACTCGCTTGATATAGGGACGGCGGCCGATATTTTCCAGCATATCATTGGCGATCGTACTGTTGGGCACACTCACCAGATGTCCATCCAGAGTTCTGATCCGAGTACTGCGGATCCCAACTTCTTCTACCGGCCCGTCGAATCCTCCTATGCGTATCCGCTCTCCCACCTGAAACGGCCGATCTGCGAATATGGTTATTGATCCGAAAAAGTTCGCCACCGTATCCTTGGCCGCCAAAGCAAACGCCAAACCTCCTATCCCTGCCGTCGCCAGTATCGTCCCGATATCCATCCCCAGGATATTGTCCGCTATAAACAAAACTCCCAACACGACTATGAATATCCGCAGACTTTTGCGAATCATCGGGACCAGCATGTCATCCAGTTTGCTCTGCGTCCTGCTCGTCCATCTCTTCAGGTAATATTCGATGATATCGACTAGTCGATATATGAAATATGCCCCAGCCATGGCTATTATTGCCTGGCATATCTGCCCCCATAAGTTGAATACCTGTTCGGAAAATCCCTTCTGTTCCGCCCCCAGGGCAAATTTCAGGCACACTCGCCCCAGATACATCCCCGCTCCAAAAACACCCACTCCCACCGGCCCCGCCAGCGACCTGAGAAACAATTCTAATAGTTTCTTACCTTCTTTTTCTGCTAGTTTATTAGCCGTACGATTCAAACAGTAGCGGATGATCCTTCCCCCGACCAGCGTCGCCAGGATAACCACCAGTAATAGACCGAACCGCCACAATTCGTTATCACCCACACTGTAAGACAGCCATTCTTTCCATCCTGCCCCTTCGGTTGTGGCTTTTTCAGCCGTTCCCAAAACACAATGGTATATTGGTATTAGTGCATAAATGGCCATTCTGATTGCCTTTCCCTAACTATATATACATTTACAGCCGATTGACGAACTTGACGCTTTTCTATATCGTATTCTAAATACTTAACTTTCGCAGTTTTATATTACGCTTATCGGTGTTAAAGGGCCTTCTTGTGACGGTTTATATTTTTTGCTGATTTCGGGTAATCCCCCGAAAGTTATTAAAAATCAGCTATCAGCGTCCATAGGCCCTTTCTTACAATTATATCAGAATATTCAACAGGCAAAAGTGCGAAAGCACTCTAAATAATGAGCTTGTTTATGGCAAACGTTTACCCAACTAAAGCCGATACGTATTTAACCTGGGATATTTATGTTTGCCTCCCGCTTGAACTATTTTTTTATTTTTAATATTTGCTATTTAATATATATGTATAAACTTGTCACCACTTATGTGTTATATAATGGATTATTAATAATATGTTTGACACAACCCAATCTGTACAACAACGCGGTGCCCTCAGCTCGATCCGGGAAACCTTTGAGTCGCTGATTATCGCCTTTATTCTCGCTTTTATTTTTCGTGCCTTTGTCGTCGAGGCCTTTGTTATTCCTACCGGCAGCATGGCTGACACCCTCCGTGGGGCCCATTTCCGCCTGACCTGTCCCGTCTGCGGACACCAGTACAATTTTGGATTTAATCCCGAAAAGTACGGTTACCAGAAGGGATACCTGCCCTCGGGCCCCGTAAATGTGATTGCTCGCTCTATGCGGAATGATATTCCCACCTGTGCTTTTTGCGGCCATCAGTTCGACCGCTCCTATCGCCGGCGTATCAGCAATGGCGATCGGATCCTAGTCCTCAAGTATATCTATCAGTTTGTCGAACCTCGGCGCTGGGATGTCGTTGTCTTTAAGAATCCCACCGATCCCCGCGAAAACTTCATCAAACGTCTCATTGCCCGGCCCCGCGAAAAGCTGGAAGTCATAAATGGTGACGTCTATATTAACGATCAAATCCAGCGTAAGCCCCCGCACGTCCAGGATGTGCTCTGGTTGGAGGCCTTTAATAATGACTACCAGCCCCAGGATTCCGTGCCGAAATCGCATTGGCCTCAGCCCTTCCAGGCCGCCTCTGCCGATTCACCCTGGCACATCGATCAGTATAAACACCTATTTGAATTTACCGGTGCCGACCAACTGCATAGTCTTACTTTCGATCCTGGTCGTCTGGATAATATCGTCAATTTATGTGAGTATAACGGCCCCGCCGGCGCCAATAGTTTTATATCCAGCGATTTGAAACTTTCCTTTGTCCTTATTACCGCCTCTCAAAAGGGGCACCTTGAAATTCGCCTGGGAAAATACGGCCGTACCTACTCCGGCATCATTAATTTCGACGGTACCTGTACCATCCACGACCATAGTTCCGGCCGGGACATCGCCTCCGCCCAATTCCCTCCTTTGCAGCCCAACCTGCCCATTGAAGCTTCATTTGCCCTGGTGGACCATTCCTGGCGGCTTTGCCTTGGTGATGACAAACTTGTCGAGCTCGGCCCCTCCGAACCCGCCGCCTGGGGTTATAAGCCCCACACTTTCATTTTGCCCACCGTTGATCTGTTCGCCTCCGGTGGCTCCTTCAACCTCGACCACATAGTCCTTTACCGCGATACTTACTATACTAATACCCCCAGTGGCATGGACCGTGTCAACGGAATTCAGGGCCTCGGCACCGAAGGCAATGCCATTATCCTCCAGGACAATCAGTTTTTTGTCATGGGTGACAACAGTCCTCTCTCTCACGACTCTCGCTTCTGGAGCGCACCCGGACTGGGTAACAATAATAAAACCTATCGTACCGGCACCGTCCCCCGCGACTATCTTATTGGTAAAGCCTTCTTCGTCTATTGGCCCAGCGGCTTTCGCCCCCATCCTTCTATTACCATCCCCTTGATACCCAACGCCGGAAAAATGAGATTCATCTATTAATTTATTTTGATAATGATTACAACCAAACCCTCTCTGCGGCTCTTTTGCCTGTTTGTTATTTGGCTGATGCTCTTTAGCAATCCCTCTCGCTGTCATTCCCGCACTGATCCTTTGAATATGCAGCGCGAATATTTCCAGACCTATGCCGAGTCTCCCTTTTCTTTATTGTCCCGCGATTACTTCGCTCGCTTTAACCGCGACCCTGCTGTCAAACCCTCCCCATCTGATCTGCTCATTGCCCGCGATTGGCGTATCCTCTACCCTGACAATGCCTCCCCTCTCACCAGACTTATGGCTGCTTATCTTCGAGATTTTCTTAACCAGCGCATGCAGCTTGCCCTCACTATTTCCGCATCGGATCATGAATCTTTAACCAGCGCCCAAAACGCGCTCATTCTTTTCGAATCAACCGGCGGCGATCCCAATTCCCCCGAATCATTTACTATAAAGGCCCAGCCTCAGCGGATTTTAATCAAAGGTTCCGATCCCCTCTCCCTTCGCGACGGCATCGTCAAGCTCGCCTCCATCATTGGCCTCAAACAGGCTCCTATCCTCCCTCTTTCCGAACAGATCTACCGCCCGCGTAAAACCATCCGTGTCGGTACCGTCCCCTGGATGGGCTCTTATCGCGATCTGGTATTCTCCGGCTATAATGCGGTATTGCTAACCGGCAGCCTCCGCCCTGACATCTTTGAAGCCGCCTACCAAGACCTCGGTAGCCTCCGCAAACTCTCTACCAGTAACGCCATCCCCCAGTTGAAATCACAACAGTCCCCCCAGGCTCTTGCCCGCTTAAAAAGCTTCGCCGACCAGGCTCACAAACACGGCTTAAAGGTCTATTTATACTTTCATATGGAACCCCGATTTCTGGAAAGTGATCCTCTTTTTCAGTCCCACCCCGAACTCCGCGGCGCCTTGATAAAGGATGGCCCTCCTTATAACAAGTATCATCTTTGTACCTCCCATCCCCTGGTCCGCCGCTATCTAAGCGAAAGTGTCCGGTCCGTTTTCGAACAGATACCTTTCGCCCAAGGCTTGGTAGTCATTATTGGCGGCGAAGGATTTCTTCATTGTTTTATGCGTCCTTATGATGTCCCTCCCGGCCATCAGACAAATTGCCCCCGTTGTGACAAGTTGCCTTTGGAAACTGCCCTTGCCGACCTCTGCGACTATCTGGGCTCCGCCGCCCGCTCGGTCAACCCTCGCGCCCAAGTCCTCGCCTGGCCCTATTCCGCCGTTTACTATTGGGTCGGTCACCGCAACGACCGCACCCAGTTGACCTTCATCCAGGCCTTAAAACCCGGCACCGCCCTGTTCTCCGACGTGGTCAAAGGCGATTACCTTCAAAAACCCGGCGGTATAAATAAAGTTCTCTGGGACTACAGCATAGATGAAGTCGGCCCCGGCGACCGTGCCCTAACCCAGCTTCAGGCCTGTCACACCCTCCATCGCAAAATGTACCTCCACACCGAACCCGAACTTGCCTTTGAAGCCTCCCGCCTGCCCTATATACCTTGTATGGACCGCTGGGCCCGCCGCGCCGACGCCCTGGCCGCCTGTCCCGCCGATGGCATTTTCGTCTGGCCCTTTTTCAAACCCAATTTTGGCAGCACTTCCGGCGAAGTCTTCCAATATTTCTGGTGGAACCCCGCCCCTGATGTTGAAGATATCCTTCAGCACTTAGCCGCCCGCATCGCCGGTAGAAAGGCCGCCCCCAAACTCCGCCAGGCCTGGCGCTTAGTCTCCCAGTCTATCGATCATTCCCCTGTCATGGACATGTATATCAGCGGCCCCATGTATCTCGGCCCGGCCCATCCCATGTGCGCCCAGCCCGGCGCCAAATTACCCGATTGTTTTTTTGGTGCTTTTCACGGCCCCAAAACCTCCGGCGTGTTTGAATCCCCCCTGGCCGGCGCCAAACTTTTCTTGGAATATTATCGACGCATGGAACATTGCCTCTCCCAGGCCCACGCCGCCCTTAACGACGCCGATCCTTTGGTCCCCGATTCTTACCGTTTAACCTTCGCCGCCGAAAAGTCTGCCACCGCCTGGCTCTATCATACCGTTCGTACCACCGCCAACTTCTATGAATCCTGCCTCCTGCGCGACAGCCTGACTAAGCTAACCAACTCCGGCCCTCTTTCAAGCGACCAGCGCCGCCAGGCCCAAAAAGACTTTAACCGTTGGCACCAGGTCCTTATCGATGAACAAAAAAACTCTCTTGCTGCTCTTCCTGTAATGCAACAGGACATGCGCCTTGATTTTTATTATGGTTATAACGGCGCCAACGGCTACCAGCACAAATCACACGGCACCGATATGATCCGCCACAAACTCGAACTGCTCGACCATGATATTAATGACTATCTCCCTCTTATCGCCCAAAAGCTCGGCCTGCAAACCGATCCCACCATCTCCCCCTAAGCCGGGCGGCATGCCGAAGTTTATCCGCCCAGGCGGGCGCAGCTTAGGCATGATCTTCTTTCCACGGCCTACGGTCAACTGTCCACCGTCCACGTTCTTATTCCTCCCTATCTCCTTATCTCCTTATCTCCCCTCTTTATGTTTAGCACCCAGGCTACGTCCTGGGTGGCTCTTGTTTTCTCCGTGTCTGTCCTCTCAGAATGTAGCCCGGGCCCTGCCCGCCGATTATTCTACCCCCTGGGTGGGGCAATTAGACCCTGATGTAAAATCAGGGGGTATCTTTCTTAAATGTGTGCCACGGCCATCTTGGCCGTGCCCTCCATTGCGTATTTATTGTCATTCTCGTGAAGCTTGTCCCCGACTCCGATCGGGGAACGGCAATCCAGTCTGGTAGGGTGGGGCTATGCCCCACGCGTTCTCTTGTAGGGCGGGCCATGCCCGCCGATTATTCTATCAACCTGTCCGGTTTTTACGATTTTTCATATTCTTTAAAATATTATTGCGCGATCACCTTCTTCAGTCGAATAAGTACAATTGATTATTCCCCGTTTCTGCTTTTCGAATAGCATTCTTTGAAGCAATATTAAATTTCTTATCAAGTTTTGTTAAATAACATTTAGGAATAATGGCTCTCATTTTTGGTAAACGAAGATGAGTGCGAGCTATTTTCAGGTGGTGCCTACGATTGTCTATACATCGCCAAGCTGGCTTTCCGCCCCATTCACCATATTCGACTTTTCCGCCACATCTATTACAATAGATAATTCCGCCCTGCAAAGCAGGTTGATCAATACTGCGAGTATAACAATTTTTTTCTACGCAACGCCAGTAAAATGGCTTATCCTTCCCTTCACATGCCACGATTTCTTGCCCACAAATTGGACATTTTGGTGCGCCATCATTATATTCACCTATCAGGTCGCTGAGCTGTAAAGTATGAGCATAATCAGAAAATACTCTCTTGCTGACACGACGTTCCATATGTTCTTCGGTATCCTTAAAACTCAAGGGATTTAGAGATCCTTCCCATAAAATTGCATCATCAATGAATATCAGTTTTTCATGCATACGTTGTTTATGAACTATAATAGCGCCCCAGTCTGTTAACGCATTTTCCAACTTTTGATATTGTTGAATTTCCCTTTGAGTGCGATCACAATGCGGCTTAGTAACAATGTAAACTCTTACTCCTCTTTCTATTGCAGCGCGAAGCTGAGGTTCAAGTTGTGTAAGCCTACTCTCTGTTATGAAAGGTGAATACATCACAACCCTTGAACGAGCATTAGCCAAATCAGCACGGAGATAGCGGAAAAAAGATTTTTGAGTAACCACAATTCGATTTTGTGTAGCTTCAATGTCTCCCCCCAAAACAGTTGCTTGAGCTTCTGCTGCCCTTGCTGCCAAACCTGTTTTAACAATATCCAATGAATCTACTGTGGAAAATTTATCCAGAAGAAACGGCAATAGTTTTGCTCCAACAAAAGCCTTTTTGGCACACTTGCTTATATAGTTAAAATCTCCTACTATAATTAAACGATGCTTTGCTCTCGTAAGAGCTACATTTATAAGCTTCTTGATAGTATCATCCATTGAAGGCATAAACATGGCAACTTTCCAATGAGGTTCATCATTTACTAAATCGAAAATCACAACCTCTGCTTCTGATCCTTGAAAAGAATGTGTAGTACCAGCCCTCACCTCGTCTTCAAGACCTTGTTCACGTATTAATAATTCAAGCAATTTAGCATGTGGTCGATATGGACATGCTATAAGTATACGCGGTCGTCTTCCAACTTGAAGCTTGTCACGGTTTTCGTTAAGTATCTGTTCAATTATATCGACACAAATTGTTGCTGATAAAAAATTGAGTCGACTTGAACCTTTTCCACGTGCTACACTTGTGACCCATGCTCCAACCGAAGCTGTATCCACTAACAAAACTGGTGTGTCATGCCCCCAATCAAAACGATACCAATTAGCTAGTCCATCTAAATTTTTAGTACAATCATCATTTTCAAGGCTACCGCGATAAATTAACTCGTTTGGAATTGAACTAATTTCTGGATGCATACGATATTGGCGTTTTAAGTTGACCAAACAAGAATGCTGGGAATTATTTGTAAGCCCTGCAACCTCAAAAATATCTCGCCCCAACCATTTTTGGGATAAAGCATGCGAAGAAAGAACTATAGGCGGCAACTGCTTCGGATCACCGACAACGACAGCATTGCCGTAAGCAACGCTTGCCGCAATCCATAAAGCTGGGATTGGTGCCATTGAAGCTTCGTCGAGAATTACTGTATTGAAACGACGAGTCTGTATGGAATCCTTTAAATAGGCTCTTGTCAATGTTGTTGCAACTATTGATGCTTCTTTAATGACTAATTCCTCAACTCTTTTTAGCGCATCCTCAATTTCGTTTAATTCTGACTGAATTGATTGAATCTGGTAATTTAACTCCTTTTTTTCGCTTCGCAGTTGTTCAACATCGACATCTTTTATCATTGAAGTTGCTTGGCTAAATGCCTCTTTTATTGCATCAAGCATCTCATCTAAATTATTTGACCCTTTCTGAGTCAATCCTAATTCGATTAGCACGAGAAGTCGTTCTTCAAACAGACTTTGTAATTCTGCAGACTTCGCACCGAAATCTTTTACATTTGCGTTGATATCTCGTCGTAAGTCTTCGGTCTTCTTTTTGTGTTCGCCGACAAGGACTAACACCTGTTTGGGCTCATTGTGGTATTTGAGATCAAAATTCTTGAGCAAATCCTTAAGCTGTGATAACCGAGAAGATGCTTTTTCAAGTGGGGTATTCATATCATCTAATTCAAGGCCAATTTCCCCAAATTCTTTTTTCAAATTGTCAACAACAAGGGATTGCTCTTCTACTGATGGTAACCTCCGCCATTTACGGGTAATCCATCCCATCTCTTCCACTTCCTTTAGCAATGATTTAGCTTTTGACAATTGCTCTGAAATATCACTGAGCCTTTTTTCTGCAATATTCTTTTTCAATTCTAATTTTTTGATTAGCTCTTCACCCCTTGAAGCCTTAACTAAATACCCCTGAGCAATTTCTGCAGCTCTGGCAGCTTCATTCCAATGGTCAACTTGTGATTCATAATTTCTTAGCTCATCCCTTAACGCTTCTAAGTTTTCACTTATTTTGTTAAGCACCTTCAGCTCTTCATCCATAGATGAAATATCTTTTTGAGCTTCCATTACCCATTCGCAAATATCTAGAGTTTTGGAATTCTCTTTTGCCTTTGTGATCAAATCGTTAAGTTCATTTTCGAGTTTTTGTTTTCTTTCGGCAAGTTCAGCAGAGCGCCTGTCGACATGTGTACTTAATAATAATTCAGCGTCCAATGTAGAATCTTTAGGTTCGCCAACACGAACAATTTTACCTTGTACCAGCTCTTCTTTGTCAATGAATTTACCGATTATTTTAATAGCACCGTCCACAGCGGTGTTAGTATGAGAAACAAGTAAAGTTGTTCTGTCAGCCAGATATAGTTCTTTAGCGATGTTACCAATCGTCCTAGTTTTACCTGTCCCTGGAGGTCCCCCAATAAAGGTAATGTCACGATTAAGGCTTGATACAACCGCTTCATATTGTTGCTTATTTAAACCATCATCACTTATTGCAGATGTATAAGGTTTATCAGCGGGGAAATTACCAAGTATACTATCTCCTACAGGGTTTGGAATATCAGCGTTTGATTCAATCCGCTCAATCAGTTTGCGCATCAAAAAGGCAAGGTTGCTTTGTAATCTGGCATTAGGAACAAATTTGCCAATATCATCAGGGATACTCAAGGTGATTGCCATACCTTCGATTGAAATGATAATAACTTCTATTGGGTTTCGGCCAAGCACATAAAGATCACCTGGTGTATCCCCTGGCAAGTTAAGAGCGTTTTCTACTTCAAATATATATTGGTATGAACTTCCTATTTGTGCAATTCTACGGCCATTTATTAGTTGAACGGCAGAATTTGATGCGTTGTTGGATGCAGCATCAATTTCCTTTTGAATAGCTTCTCGAAACTCAGACAGAATTCCATTCAAAGGAACTGTTTTGTTCTCATCGTATTTGCTGCTTTTTTGTACCTTTTTCTTAACCATTTCTTTTGGCAGTGGCACTCTTACATTTCATTAAAACTCTAGTATTATTTTTTGGGGTTATGACTCTTGTAATCTCTTTCCAACCTCACAATATTATAACATTTTTCCCCCGCTGCATCCACAAAATTCTAGTCCTTTAATCATTACTTCTAATTTCTGACCACTCATATAACTTAGTATCTTCGTTATCTTCTGTTTAAATTTCTTTTGTAATTTTTGTGCCTTTTGTGGCTCTTAAAAATCCGTGTCATCCGCGAAATCTGTGGTTTTATTTACTCTGGTTTTTGTGGGTGTATAAACGTGGATTCCCCATCGGCCCCCATTAATAACATATAAAATATACCACACTTTTCATCATAAGTCAAACAGTTTCGCTAAGAAAATAAACACTTTTGCGCAGAAATCAGCAGAACCCAGACGTTTTCACAAGAAATTCGCAGAATTTAGCGCCCCAAATTAAGCACTTACATCGTTTTTCGATTCGAAACATAACGACTTACAGCAATTTCCCACCTCCAAAAATAAGCACTTACGTCAATTTCCCCCATTTAAATATAAGAACTTATGGCAATTCCTGTTACAAATCCTCAAAGTAGAGCGGTCTTTCCCCCACTTTGCCCCAATATTTTTATCCACTATCGTTCTTGCTACTGATATAGCCATTCATGAAGCTTTTAGATATTCACAATATCCATTTTTTGTGCATAAGTTCCAGCAAAATACCCCGATTTGCCTGTTAATAAATAATTTGTAACATGTTACTAATTATTACTTTAAGCCATTTGCCTCCCGTATTCATTACCCTTCCGGCCCTGCCTTGCCACCTATCAATACCCAGTAATCTTATAGGTAAACCCGGAATAATATACCGCATAATCTAACAGCTTCTCCACATTTGGCCGATAATTTTGAAGAATACCAAAGCATTTGTGGAGAAAATTATTAAAAAAAAATTATTCCGCAAAAAATCAGATATTTAGTAGTAAGCCTCTTTAAAAAATCAATATATGGTAATACCAACCATTCCTATTGCTTGAATAGGAATAGAAAAATTCAAAAATTAATATTGCCTTGGTGGTAAAATGTGGTAAATATTGGGACGTAGTGGTTGTACTTTTTCGGATAACTCACTTACGGCAACGGTTATTCAAGGTTCTAACGCCATGATTCTTTTAACTGGTGAATTTGACCTGACTATCGACGAAAAGTTCCGTCTTTTCATACCTGCAAAGGTACGCGAGCAGGTTGTTTCTGAGGAGAATGGCAGTGATTTTTATTTGGTATTGGGAGTGAATCGCATCTTAAGTCTTTATCCAGACAAGTATTATCAGCGCATCGCCCTTGCCGTGGCCCCACGGATGGTGGCCCCGGATGAGCTGTTGGCTTTTGAACGGGTCAACTTCTCGCAGGCCGGCAGGGTTGAGCTGGATCGGCAAGGACGAGTGCTTTTAGGTGAAAAGGCAGTTCGTCGAGCCGGGATCAAGGATCAGGTGTCGCTGATAGGGGTGCGAGATCATTTGGAAATTTGGGATAAGTCACAGTGGGCTAAATATTTAACCGAAAATCTACCTACGCACGAACAAATGATATTACAGGCTAGAGAAGAGGCCCTGCGCAGAGAAAGGGAAACAGCCGGATGGTAAGGTAAGTTGCGAAATAATAAATACTTAATCTTTCGATACCGAGTGTTGGTGTGAGCTGAAAAGAGACAGAGCAACACACCAGTTTAGAAAACGGTGGCGAGGTTATAGTCGGCTGGCTGATATTTAACTACTCTGGATGATTTCAACTTTGGCTTGTGAATAAAGGCAAATACAACAGGCTGGTGGTTAGTTGTTCTGACCCTTTCAACAGAAACAGGAGGTTTCAAATGGAGTACAACACTCGGCGGGAAGCACAGGATGTAGGCGTTTCGTCCCTTAAACAGTTACAGCAAAGATTACTTTCGGGGGATCGGCAGTTTATTCAGAAGGACGAAAGCCAACGCTGCTATCTGGAAATACTCAGGCGGCGTCTGGAAAGAGTTAATAGTTGGGGAGGGGGATATGCTCAAATCGATTTTTCCGATCAAGTCAAAGAGGTTTTAACCTCGGTTCGTGATTATAGTTCTGCGCCGGTCAAGGCACACAACAAAGTGTTGGTTTAATTTTACAAATGAAAAGAGGTTGAGCCGTTGTGCGAACCGGCAGCCGTACATACACCAGTACTTGTAGAGCCCTTGCTGAGGTTACTGAGCTATCCGGCGGATGGTGTTTTAGTAGATGCCACAGTAGGGCAGGGTGGTCACGGCCGGGTCTTGGGCGAGAGATTGGGCCCTGAGGGATTTTTAATAGGTTTGGATGTTGACCAGGACAGCCTGGTCGAAGCAGATAGAAAATTAAAAGGAGTTCCATATCGGGTTGTATTAGAACGCGAAAATTTCGGCCAGATCGATCAAGCCCTGGCGAAATTACAAGTTAGCGCAACAAATGTCATTTTGGCGGACCTGGGTGTCAGCTCGGCCCAGTTAGCGGTGGGCCGGCGGGGCATGAGTTACCAGATAGACGGTCCGCTGGATATGCGACTGGACAACCGCTTGGAGCTAAACGCGGCTGATCTGGTCAACAAGTTAAGACAGGATGAGTTGGCGGATTTAATATACCACTTTGGTGAGGAGCGTAAAAGCAGACGGATAGCCCGGGCGATTGTGGAAGCCCGCAAGCAAAAACGGATAGAAACAACCCTGGAGCTAGTGGAAATAATAAACAAGTCCCTGGGAATAAAAGGGACGAAACGAAAATACAAGATTCATCCGGCGACGCGGACGTTTCAGGCGCTGCGGATAGCTGTAAACGACGAGTTAGGCCAGTTGGAAAAGTTGCTGCAAAAGGCCCCCGGCTTACTGAAAGTAGGGGGGCAAATAGCCGTCATAAGTTTTCACAGCCTGGAGGATCGTCTGGTGAAATACAATTTTCGTGATAATAAAAAAGCTGGAGTGTACGAAACATTGACTGCCAAGCCGATAACGGCTGATGATAGAGAGCGCAGTGAAAACCCGCGGAGTCGCAGCGCAAAACTGCGAATCGCCCGGAAAATAGCTGCGACTCACACGAATTAAAACACGGATGGTTAGCAATTTAGTCTTTTGATGCAGGAGGCCCGGAAGTGACCAAGGAAGCAAAAATAGGATTGTTGTTGGGACTGGGGTTTATCATCGCGATAGCGGTGGTGTTACGAGATGTAAATAAAGCACCGGATGAAAGTCTGGGGGAGTCTCTGGTGGTAAGTCAGAGTCAGCTGGAGCAGAGTGTGCCGGGAGAGGGCGATTTACAGGAAGGGGTAAAGCGGCTCGAAGAACAGAGTAGAGATGTTTTTGAGACGGACACGGATACTCAGGAACAGACGAGCGAGAATAACCTGGCGAGGGAAGAGCAGAGCCCGGAGTTGACCGAAGAGGTGCGCTATACACTGGAATTGCCGGATGAAAGGTCCAGGGTGGATTCTACAATACACCCAGTTCCGGAGGTTCAGCAGGAGCAGCCAGAGCACCAGGAAGGGCAAATGAGTGCCTTGAGGCAGATAGTGGATAAACTGAACGAACAGTTGGAATCCAAGGATACGCAGGTGGTAACGCCTCCGGTACGCGAAAAAGCACAAACTTATGAGGTGCAAAGCGGAGACAACCTTACCAAAATAGCCCGGAAGGTCTATGGCAAACAAAGCGAACGGGAGCTTTGGCAGAATATTCAAAGGATTCATCAGGCGAACCTTAAAATTATCCCCGAGATAAATGATTTACGGGTGGGGCAGAAATTGATAATTCCCGGCGGAGGGAAAGTGGCAGCACAGGAAATAAAAGCACAACCGGATAGCAAGGCAGAACCGGTCAAGGGGAAACCCAAGTTTGAATTATACGTAGTGCAGGAGGGCGACTCACTCTGGAAGATCGCGCAGGCGAGACTGGGGGATGGTAAGCGGTATCTGGAAATTAAGCAGCTAAACAAGAAGCTTGTCAATGATCAGGGCGAGGTGCATCCGGGCTGGAAGCTGAAGCTGCCGCAGAATTGAGTTGCAGAAAAGAGTTAGCCGCCAATAAACTTTTTATAAGCATGAACACATAAAACAATCCGAAGTGCCAACCAGGAACAAGACGCAATTGATACGGATATTATATTTATTTTGTCTGGGGCTGTTGGTCGGGATGTTAATGGTACATCTGCGGACGCAGCATTACAAGGCGGTGAATCAAATGGCCCTGGGGGCGGAGAAGCAGCAGCAATTGCGGAGGCAGCTCGAAGAACAGCAAACACGACTCAGTGAGGCGCTGGAATCACCCGAAGAGGTGTCCGAGCGGGTGGAAGAATTACAGGTGTCGGTTTTACCCCCGGGCAAGGAAGAAAAAGGGGTGACCGATCCAAAACTAACTACGAATTAAAGATACGAAATAGTGAGGCAGGGGGCTAAGGGTAGCATCTAAGCAGGGGGAAGGACTTTTCTCAAATAATGTTTAACAACAAGGCCAAACAAAAAGGAGTAGAAATTCGCCCAGGGCGGGTATGGGGGTATTTGTTCTGGTCGGTGTTGGTGGTGGGGCTTTTGGGGGTTTTGGCCCGGTGTGGGCATCTACAGTATTACGAGTCGGAGTATTATCAGGAAAAAGCCAATCGGCAGCAGTTAAAGATAATCCCTCAGAGTGCGCGGCGGGGATTGATTCTGGACCGGGCCGGTCGGGTGCTGGCCACGAGTGTAAAGATACCCTCGGTATGTCTGGATCCATCGTTAATAGAGGACCCTGTACACACGGCGATTATCCTGGCAGAGGCGCTGGACATGGATGCCGATGCAATCTACGAAGAATTGCAAAAAAACCAGGATAAGAGATTCATGTGGGTGCGGCGGTTTGTAAGTAACAAGCAGGCTCAGCGGATTCAGGAACATAACCTGCCGGGAGTTTTGATTCAGCAGGAATATCAACGCAGTTATCCGATGGGCAAATTGGCCGCGCATGTGTTAGGGTTTACGGATATAGATGGGAAAGGACTGGAAGGGGTAGAGCGTCAATACGATGAATATCTACGCGGTAAGCCGGGCAAGATGATATTGCGAAAGGATGTGCGCCAGCGACCAATAGGTTCACTGGGGCCGTGCACTCCCGGCGAAGACGGCAATAATGTGGTATTAAGTATAGATGCCGTGATTCAGGCTTGTGTGGAAAAAGAGCTGGATAAGGTGGTGGAAAAGTTCCAGGCCAAGGGGGCGCTGGCGATCGTGATGGAGCCGGACAGCGGGGAGGTGCTGGCCCTGGCCAACTGGCCGGGCTTTGATCCGGCCGTGGCCCGGCAGTGTGCCAAAAAACTATTACGTAATCAGGCCCTTACCGATCCCTATGAGCCGGGCAGTACCTTCAAGCCCTTTACCGTGGCGGCGGCACTGCAAGGCAAATATGTAACCCTGAACCAGAAGATAGACTGCCTGGAAGGTCCCTATGTGGGCAAGGGATTTGGCAGGATTCCGGAATACAAACATTATTTCGGCATGATTCCGGTGGCGGATATCTTAATACGTTCGAGTAATATCGGGGCGGCCAAGCTGGGCCAAAAGATGGGGGGAAAGTATTATTATAAGATGATCGAGAAGTTTGGATTCGGCACAGAGACGGGTATCGATCTGCCGGGTGAGGGGGCGGGAATACCTCAGGAAAAAACAGGTACTAACGGAGAAAAAATTACCCTCTCAGAGCAGTTACAAGATAGATATGGGCCGGGCTATACCCTGACGCGGGTGGCCTATGGGCAGACAATTGCGGTAACTCCGATTCAGTTGATTCGGGGTTTCTGCTCTCTGGTAAATGGTGGGTTGCTGGTCAAGCCCAGGGTAATGCGGGGGATTATCGATACGAACGGTAAGATTATTAAGGATGCTTATACGGAAGTGTCATTTGCAAAAGGCAAAGAGCAAAGGACCAAGTCTGAAAAGCCGGATCGCATTATATCGGAAAAAGTATCCCGGGATTTGGTAACTAAAGCCCTGGTGGGCGTGGTGGCGCGGCAGGGGGGAACAGCCCATAAAGCTCATCTGGATGAATGGTGTGTGTTCGGTAAGACGGGCACGGCCCAGGTGCCCAAAAAAGATGGACGAGGTTATGAAAGTGGTAAATATAAAAGTTCCTTTATAGCCGGGGCACCGGCGGGAAATCCCCGGGTTTGTGTGCTGGTCGTGGTGCAGGAACCGGACCGGAGTCTGGGGCTGGGCTATACAGGAGGAGCGGTGGCGGCGCCGGTGGTGAAAGAGATATTGCATAGGAGCCTGGCGTATTTGGAAATACCCAAAACTGAGAAAAAAGAAGTGATGGTGGCGCAAAGAAAATAAGCTCATCGAGAATCAGCAGAGGGGGCCGTCAGGCCGTTGGCGCAGTCGAAGGGAGAAACATTGCAATTGGGCGAATAAGTAATATAATAGCATTAACGATGCTAAGGGATGAGTATCGCTCCTGGAAAACCAAGATAACAGGTCGCCCAATGGATCTGAAAGACCTTAAAAAAGTATTCGAAATCATATCTAAAGACCAATCTGACAGAACCCGTGACGAGAAAATTCTCAGTTCAACAGGGATGGAGTTTGCCCCTGAAGGGCAGGCAACGCTAAAACAGGTGGAAGATTTGTGTTTAAGCGGTCGGGTGTGCTGTGATAGTCGAGTGGTAAAGCCTGGAGATGTGTTTGTGGCGGTACGAGGCACGGCGGTTGATGGACATGATTTCATAGATCAGGCTCTTGGAAGCGGAGCCGCCGTGGTGGTGGCGGAGCAGGCGGTTAATGTGCCTCAAGGCGTCAGGTTAGTACTGGTGCCCAATAGTGCGGTCGCCCTGGGGGAACTGGCCCAGGCGGCGGCAGGTAATCCCACCGGCAAGCTAAGCACCATGGCGGTTACGGGAACAAACGGCAAGACAACGGTGGCTTATCTGGTACGACACATATGTCGCATCGCCGGCCGCCTGTGCGGAATGATAGGCACGGTGGAATATGACCTGGGAGGCCAAAAACCCCTGGTGGCGCAAAATACGACACCCGATGGAGTGCAGCTAGCCCAGATGATGCAACAGATGCTGCAACACCAGGTACAAATGATGGTTATGGAGTGCTCCAGTCATGGGCTGGATCAGGATAGGGCGGCGGGGATCGATTTCAATGCCGCGGCATTTACCAACCTCAGTGGTGATCATCTGGATTATCACAGGGATACCGAGTCCTACCTGGCGGCCAAGGGTAAGCTGTTTGCAGGTTTGTCGGAAGATGCCTTTGCGATTCTCAACGCGGAGGATAAATGCTCTCAACAGTTGGCTGGTATGACACGCGGGCGGATTTGGCGTTTTGGAATCGATAAGGACGTGGAGATTTGTGCTCATATCAAGCAGCGCGGACTTTGGGGCAGCGAGTTTATGCTCAGGGCACTGGGCGAAGAAAGAAAAGTTCGTACGGCGCTGGTAGGGGAGCATAATGTGAGCAATTGTCTGGCGGCGGTGGGGCTGACTATGGCGATAGGTGTGGATGTTGATACTATTGCCGAGGCGATCGAGAGTTTCGCGGGGGTGCCGGGCCGTCTGGAAAGAGTGAATGTAGAGGGCGAATTTACCGTCCTGGTCGATTATGCCCATACGGATGATGCCCTGGGACATGTATTGCAAAGTCTGCGCAAGTTTACCTCGGCCAGGTTGATTTTGGTGTTTGGCTGCGGCGGCCAGAGGGATACGTCGAAACGCCCACGGATGGCGCAGAAAGCCCAGGAATGGGCCGATCTGATTTTGGTTACTAACGACAATCCCCGCCGGGAAGATCCGCAGCAGATATTGGCGCATATCCGGGCGGGATTCTCAAAATCGGGTCGTAAAAAAGTTACCGAATTGCCGGACCGGCGCGAGGCTATCTGTTATGCGCTCGAACAGGCACGCAAGGGCGATGTGGTATTGATAGCCGGCAAGGGACACGAGGATTACCAGTTGGTGGGCACAGAAAAAAGGCATTTCGACGACCGGGAAGTGGCCCGGGAATGGTTGAATAACCACTAATTGCTGAAATAAAAACACGAATAAACAAAAAAATAAATAAGATGAATTTGGACGTTAAAAGGGCCGAGAAGGGATAGTCGATGAAGGCGTTATTGGTGGAAGAAGTGAAGAATATTCTGCGGGCGGAGCTCAAGACGCCTCTGCGGAAGGGATTGATTACAGCGGTATCGACCGATTCAAGGCAGGTCAAGCAGGGCAATTTATTCGTGGCGGTGCGGGGGGAAAAATTCGACGGGCATGATTTTATTGGCAAAGCGGCTCAGGCCGGGGCCCCGGCGGTGGTCATCGAGAGGAATATCCCTCTGCCGGAGGAAGTGAAAAAATCTGAGGCGGTGGTACTGCTGGTAGAGGATACGGTCAAGGCGCTGGGGCAACTGGCGCGGTTTTATCGGCGGAAGTTGTGCGGCAGTGTGGCGGTGATAGGGATAACCGGCAGTAACGGCAAGACCACGGTGCGCGAGATTATCTATCACGTGTTGAGTCGGTATAAGAAGGGGCATCATTCACCGAAAAATTATAACAATCATATTGGCGTGCCTTTGACGCTGCTGGGGATGGAGGCCGAACATGAATTCGCCGCGGTGGAGATCGGCAGTAACGCTCCGGGTGAGGTGGCTGAGCTTTCCCGGATAGCAGAGCCGGATGTGGCGGTGATAACGCGGGTGGGGCCCTCGCACCTGGAAGGATTGAAAGACGTGGAAGGGGTGAGCGTAGAAAAAATATCCATCGTGGCCGGACTGAGCGAGCATGGACCATTGATAGTGGGGGTGGATCATAAACCTACTCTGGAAAGAGCCCAGGCCCTGGGAAGGCACATTATAACGTTCGGTCTGGATGATAGTTGTGATGTTTATGCGGTGAAAGTCGAGCGTCGTCAGGGGGGGATTCATTTTGTTACCAATGACCGCTGTGATGTTTGGCTGCCTATGATCGGCATGCATAATGTCAAAAATGCCCTGGCGGCCCTGGCGGTGGTCCGTCGGTTGGGGATTACCAGCAGTCAGTTTGCCGAGGCGATGAAGGATTTTGTGCCCGTACCGGGCCGGATGAACTGCAGCGAGGTAAACGGGATTACCATTATCGACGACAGTTACAACGCCAACCCGGCCAGTATGCAGGCGGCCCTGGAGGAGTTAACCAGTATCACCCCGGCCCGGCGGCGGATATTCGTGGTGGGTGATATGTATGAGCTGGGTAAGGAATCTGAAAAATATCATCGGCAGTTGGGCCGGGATATAACCGCGGCAAAGATTGATTTGCTTTTGACGGTGGGACCCCAGGCGGCCCTTGTGGCCGAAGCAGCGCTGGAAGCGGGGATGGGCAAGGGCAATATCATGCGCTGTATCAACAGTAAACGGATGGCCCGATTAATTAAGAGTTTATTATTCAACGGGGATGTGGTACTTGTGAAGGGTTCCCGGGCGATGGAGATGGAAAAAGTTATCGTCTCCTTGAAACGCTGGAAGGGAAAGGAATAGCTCGAAAGGCGCCAGCAAAACAAAAAAACTAACCGTGAGAATTAAAATGTAAAGCCGAATTGGTTGATTAATGCTTTATTTAATAATGGAACATTATCGGGAAGTATTGCAGGCTAAGCTGCACTTTTATGCCTGGGAGGAAGTCTCGCTCCGGGCGGTGTTGTCGATACTGACCAGTCTGCTGATAGCCCTGTGGTGGGGGCCCAAGATTATCCGCTGGCTGATTCGCAAAAAGGTGGGCGACAATCCCCAGTTCGATCACGCCAAACTGGAAGAGTTGACCAGGCATAAGACGAACACCCCGACGATGGGTGGCTTGATCATCCTGGCGGGGGTGTTTATCAGTACGCTGTTGTGGGGGGATCTGAGGAATATGTTCGTTAAGAAGGCATTGTTCCTGATATTGTGGCTGGGGGTGCTCGGCGGGGTGGACGATTGGCTCAAACTGACGTCCAAGATCAAGCACCGCACGCGGGACGGACTGCATTTATGGGAGAAGCTGGTTTTTCAGGTCGGTATTGCCGTCCTGATCGCCATCTTTTTATGCTGGGACTTCAAGAAGATACCCGATGGCCAGCGGTTATGGCTGCCTTTTTATAAACATGGTATCGAGCTGGGATATTGGGGGTTTTTGGCTATGACGGTCCTGGTGGTAACCGGCACGAGCAACGCGGTCAACCTGGCCGATGGGATGGACGGACTGGCGGCCGGCTGCGTGGGGCTTGTGAGCATGGTTTTTGTCATATTGTGCTATCTGGCCAGTGAGACTATGTTCGCTTCCAATGTACCTATGCCGCAGGTGGGCCTTCAGTGGATAGAGCGCACCTGGGCGGAATTTTTACTACTGCCGCAGATCCCCGGTGCCGGCGAGATGGCGATAATTTGCGCAGCCGTCGTGGGGGCCCTTTTGGGATTTTTGTGGTTTAACTGTCACCCGGCCCAGGTTTTTATGGGTGACGTCGGCTCGCTGCCCTTGGGTGGACTGATCGGTTATACCGCGGTGGTGACCAGGCAGGAACTTTTGCTGCCGATAGTAGGGGGGGTGTTTGTGATGGAGGCCATGAGCGTGATCCTGCAGGTGGGCTATTTCCGTTACAGCGGGGGCAAACGGATATTCCAGTGTGCCCCGCTGCATCATCATTTTCATCTGAAAGGCTGGAGTGAGCCGCAGGTAGTGGTACGATTCTGGCTTTTGGGGACGGCCTTTGCGGCCCTGGCCCTGGCAACCTTGAAACTCAGATAATCGTCAACCGCGTATTTCACGCAACATCGGGACAAATATGAAACAAATCGGCCGATAAGGCCGATAACTGATATGTGGCATACTTATACGCTGAAAACGTACAAATGATTAATGAAAGGGCCGAAGAACCTGCACGGGCCGGCGAGTTGGCTGGCTGGCTGATGGTCTTTATCAGTGCGCTGCTGTGTCTGGGGGCGCTGATGGTCTTTTCGGCAGGCGCCGGTCTCGACCAGGAAATTGACCTGCGGCATTTCTGGCGGTATTCGACCCTTAGGCGGGTGGTCTTTGTACCGGTGGTGTGGGTGGTCCTGGCCGTGGTAAGCCAATTCAACTATCGACGGTGGGTATTTAACGAAAAGCATTTCTGGCGGTCACCGATTGTAGCATTGATGGGGATCTCAATTGTTTTCCTGGTGCTGGTACTGATTCCGGGTATCGGCAGGGAGGTGAACTTTTCGAGAAGGTGGCTGGAGTTTGGCAGCGGCGAATATGGCATACGCTTTCAGCCCTCGGAACTGGCCAAGTGGGTAACGGTTATGTTTATGGCGGTCTATGCGGTTCATCGCCAGGACAAAATACGCGAATTTCGCCGCGGCTTTCTGCCGGCCTGCCTGGTGCTGCTGGTGGTAGTGGGGCTGATAGGCAAGGAAGACTTCGGCACAGGTGCCTTGGTGGGAGTGATGGGGATGGTGGTACTGCTGGTAGGGGGGGTAAGGTGGTGGCACATGTTGATTTTGATACCGCTGGGGGCGGTGGCGTTTTATGTGCTGGTATATTCCGATCCCTACCGCTGGGGCAGGATTGTGGCATTCATGGATACGGACGGAACTCATGCCCAGAGTACCGCTTACCAGTTGAACCAGTCGATCATGGCAATCGCCTCTGGAGGTCTCTGGGGGGTCGGACTGGGCAAAGGTACCATAAAGCAGGGCCATCTGCCCGAAGATACAACCGATTTTGTGTTCGCTATTGTCGGCGAAGAACTGGGTTTTGCCGGCTGTGTGCTGGTGGTACTACTGTTTCTGGGGATTATGATAACCAGCGTAATAATTATCCGGCGCACACCCGACCGGGCGGGCAAACTGTTGGGATTGGCGATTGCCGGAACAATAGGCGCCCAGGCGCTTATGAACCTGCTGGTGGTTACAGGTCTGGCGCCGACCAAGGGGATAGCCCTGCCCTTTGTAAGTGCAGGCGGCTCGGGGCTGGTAATGACGGCCGTAGCGGCTGGCGTCCTGATCAACATCGCCCGCCATAAAAATTAACCACGAATTTTAAGAGCCACAAAAAGCACAAAAAACACAAAATTAATTTAATAAAAGATAACAAAGAAACAAGAAATAACCGCTAATGGACGCTAATAGACGCAAATAAAAAAGACATAAAAGAATGCAAAATAAAGGGGTAAAGAATGAACTTAAGAGATCATTTTTCAGAAAAGGAAATAAAAAACCTGAACGGACTTGAAAAAAGGTTGAAAATCGGGAAATGGGTCTTCGCTTTTACTTCGATTATGTTGGTGTCGATTTCATTTATGATGTTTTACGGGGTTTACATATTTTTAGAAATAAAAGAGGCAGGTTTTAAAGATGTTTTTTCATTTCTTATTAATGGCGAAGTTGAGGAGGACTTAAGTTTTTTGATTTTCATAGGTGCTTTTGGAGTAGTACCATTAATATTTCTAATAGACAGTTTTTCAGGTTATATATTCGCGAGAAAACAGGATATTAAATTAGTAAGATGCTGGAATTTGTTGAGTTCATTGAGTGAAGATAATCAGGATTTTGGTAAATCATTAAAATAAGGTGGCAAGTTACGAGTCAGGCCAGGCGGTACATTTTGGCGGGGGGGGCAAGTGGAGGGCATTTATATCCGGGGATTGCGGTGGCCGAGGCGCTAAAAGAGTTGGATCCGCAAGCGGAAATACTTTTTCTGTGCACCGAAAGGCCGATCGATCGGGAAATACTTCAAAAAAGCCCCTGGCCGTTTGAAACCCAGCCGGTAAAACCAATACCAAGGCCGAGATTGAAAGAGATAGTCAACTTCTTTCAGTGTTGGCGGGCGAGTATGAAGCTGTGCCGCCGAATAATGCAGCAGGAAAAACCCGCGGCTGTTCTGGGGCTTGGTGGTTTCGCATCAGGACCGGCCCTGAAGACAGCTTCCCGGTTGCAGGTACCGACCGCAATGTTAAATCCCGACGCCCTGCCGGGCCGGGCGAATCGGTTCTGTCGTAAATACGCCCAGCGGATATTCGTGCAGTGGCAGCAGAGCCTGGACCATTTCGGCGAAGATAAATCCAAGTGTATTGTAACAGGCTGCCCCATACGAAAGGAATTCGTAGAGTTAACAGCCAAGCGCCAAAAGAATAACAAAGAAAAGTTAATGCTGATTATGGGTGGCTCGCAGGGCGGCCGGAACTTAAATCAGGCGGTAGTTAAAACTCTTACGGAAATCCGGGACCAAAAGTCCCTCCTGCAACATTGGCATGTGGTGCATATCACGGGGACTCAAGATAAGCTGATGGTAGAGGAGAAATACCAAACTTGCGGATTGAATGTTGAGGTCCTCAGTTTCAGCCATCAGATGCCGCAGTTACTTGTCCAGGCCGATCTGGTAATCGGCCGGGCCGGCGCTTCAAGTTTGGCGGAATTGACTGCGACTGGAATTCCGAGTATATTGTTACCATATCCCTACCATAAGGATCAGCATCAGCTTTGTAACGGGCGTATCCTGGAACAGGTTGGTGCCGCCAAAGTGGTAATCGATCAATGCGATGAATTTAAGACTGCGCAGGCATTGAAAGATGTATTGGAGGAGATATTGACGGAGGAAGAAAGATTGGAGCAGATGGCCCGGGCGGCCGCAGGAATAGGAAAACCGGACGCGGCCCTGAGAGTAGCCCATCATTTGAGCATGTTGACCTCTAATTGACCCGAATTTTCATATATTAAGTATAATATGGATACTACAAAGCGTAAGCATAACCATAAACAGTTTAATCAGGGAAATCTGTCGTTTCTTCGTCCTGAGCAAGACACCATGGTAAAGAAATATCATTTTGTGGGGATAGGCGGTTGTGGGATGAGCGGGCTGGCCCAGGTATTAGCGCAGTTGGGTGAGCGGGTCTCGGGTACCGATATGCAGGATTCATCTGTATTGCAGCAATTGCAGCAGCGGGGGATAACCATTCAGGTGGGCCATAACGCTGAAGCGGTACCGCAAGACGCCGATTGTGTAGTGATCTCGGCGGCAGTGCCTGATGATAATCCGGAATTGGTTTGTGCCCGGCAGCAGGGGGTGCGGGTATGTAAATACGCCCAGATGCTCGGTGAAGTTTCCCGGCGGGTGAAGACCCTGGCGGTAACGGGTACGCATGGCAAGAGTACGACCAGTGGCTGGCTGGCTCATGTTCTCCAGCACGCCGGTTTAGAACCGAGCTTTGTAGTGGGGGCCGAGGTAGAGCAGCTCGGCGGCGGCAGCGGAGCCGGACGCGGTGAATATATGGTGGTAGAGGCCTGTGAATATGATCGATCCTTTCATTATCTTAGTCCCAGGGCCGCAGCCATACTGAATATCGAAGCGGATCACCTTGATTACTACCGCGACCTGGATGAAATTATCGAAGCCTTTGCTACCTTTGCCGACTTGGTAGATAAGGACGGGCTGTTGGTACTCAATGCCGACGACGAAAATATTTTACGGATCTTTAGGGGTACTTCCGGTGTCAAAGATAAAAGTCCACTTGGAACTCGTTGTCAGTGGTTCAGTTTGCAAGGCAGGGGGGATTGGCGCGCGGAAAATGTCAGTATGGAGCGGGGGCAGGGTTGTTTTGATTTGACCTGGCAGGGACAAAAATTCGAACGTGTAAAACTGGCCTTGGCCGGCAAGCATAATATAGCCAACGCCCTGGCGGTGGCGGCCCTGGCCCGGGAGGCGCAGTTGTCAGCCGAGCAGATATGCGCCGGCCTGGAGAGCTATCGCGGCGCCGGCCGCAGAATGAGCTTTAAGGGCGAATATCAGGGGGTGGCAATGCTCGATGATTATGCCCATCACCCCACCGAGATTAGGGCAACCCTGGAGGCGATTCGGGCAAGATATTGTGACCCACAGGGCCCGGGGCGATTATGGTGTGTGTTTCAGCCGCATCAGCACAGCCGTACCAGATTTTTTCTGGACGAATTTGCTTTAAGTTTTCGTGCGGCGGATATAATATTATTACCAGACATCTATTTCGTCCGGGAGAGCGAGCAACTGCGTCGCGAAGTAACTGCTCTGCAGTTGGCCGAAAAGATCAGCGCAAACGGCGGCCAAGCCCGCTATCTGGCTGATTTCACCCGTATAGTAGATGAACTTAGTTCTCAGGTGCGCCCGGGAGATGTGGTAGTGAGTATGGGCGCCGGTGACGTATGGAAGGTAATTGATGAACTTATTTGCAGGCTTGGAAGAGATAGTTAAAGAGAACGAACCGCTGGCCGGTTATACCTGGTTTCGCCTGGGCGGGGCCGCGCGGTATTTCGTGGAACCACGCAGCGAAGACGAGTTGCTCGAAGTGGTAAAGCGCTGTCACGAAAATTCCGTGGACATGTACGTCCTGGGCCGGGGTTCCAATCTTCTCATAGCCGATGAGGGGCTCGGCGGCGTGGTTATCCGGCTGTTGCATGAGCATTTCAGTTGGATTGAATTTGATGGTGCCAACGTCAAGGCCGGCGCCGGCGCAGAGTTAGGACAGCTATTGCGCGAAAGTGCCCGCCAGGGACTCAGCGGCATGGAATGTCTGGCCGGCATCCCCGGTACGGTAGGGGGGGCGGTCAAGATAAACGCCGGCGGTCGGTTCGGCGATATCGGCAATGTGGCCCAGTCGGTAAAGCTCATGGACAGCAGCGGCTATTGCTTCGAGCGCAACCGTGATGATATTTACTTTGGCTATCGCATGACCAATATCATGGCGAAATTTATCCTGGCGGCGGAATTTTCCCTGGTAGAGGATGATCCCGAGCGGATAGGCCGAATGATCAAGGAAGTCTGGATGCTCAAGAAGAATTCCCAGCCGATGAGCAGCCGTAACGCGGGATGCGTTTTCAAAAATCCGCGTGCCCTTTCCGCCGGTGCCCTGATCGACAAGGCGGGTCTAAAGGGAACCACCGTAGGCGGCGCCCGGGTCAGTAATACGCATGCGAATTTCATTGTGGCCGAAGATGGAGCCCGCAGCGATGACGTCTGCAAGCTGATCGACCTGATTCGCCAAAGGGTACGGGAACGCTTCGATGTGGATATGGAGCTGGAGTTGGAAATCTGGAAGTAAAGAATCGCTGAGCGTCAAGTGCAGAGCGTAAATCAAAATCCCCTCAACGAGCACCGTCAGGAGCAGGAAAAAAGCGCCAACCCATTTCTCGCAGGAGATCAAGTGAAAGTAACCGCCCGGAAGCTGGCTATTCTCGTATTACGCGGGGGCCCCGGCGCCGAACGCGAGGTGAGTCTGGCCGGCGGACAATGTGTTGCTAACGCGCTGCGCAAGGCGGGCCATGAAGTTGTAGAGGGGGATATTCATCCGGATGACCTCTCGATTTTGGCAGGGGAGGATTTCAAAAAAATCGATATAGTCTTTCCGGTTTTGCATGGCACGTTCGGGGAAGACGGTCAGTTACAGCAAATACTGGAAGATCGACATATCCGGTTTGTGGGCAGCGGCTCCCAAAGCAGCCGATTGGCTATGGACAAGTACCGCTCGAAAGAGGCGTTTACTAAAGCAGGTCTTTTGACACCCCGTGCGGAGCTGCTTGATAGAGCACGACTGGAAAAATCCTGCTGCCAGGATCCGGACCTCTGGTATGAAGAGTTAATAGAGCAAGTTGGTTTGCCCTGTGTGATCAAGCCGAACCTGCAGGGTAGTAGCGTCGGCGTAGTAATAGCCCGACAGACTAACCAGGCCCTTGAAACGATTTCTGAAACCCTCAGCCGCTATGGTGATTGTCTTCTGGAACAATATATATCAGGCCGGGAGACGACGGTGGGAATTGTCGGGCCAAGGGCCTTACCGGTTCTGGAGGTGCAGCCCGCCACTGGATTTTATGATTACCAGGCCAAATATCTCGCTGAGGATACCAGCTATTTATTCGATCTGGACCTTTCAGAAAAGGAACTAAAGCTTATGCAGACCCAGGCCCTGCAGGCATTTTCTGCTTTAGGCTGTCGGGATTTGGCCCGGGTGGACTTTATTCGGGACCCCCAGGGCAACAACTGCCTGCTGGAAGTCAATACTATACCTGGATTTACAGATCATTCCCTGGTCCCCAAGGCAGCGGCCCACCTGGGGATGAGCATGCCGGATCTTTGCGATCAGATTGTACAATTGTCCTACTCCCGGCCGATATAACAAGTAGTTATAAGTGGTAAGAGGTGGTTTACAGACTTAGGGAGCTAAATGGGCAGAAGAAAGGCAAGCAGAAAACGTGGTAAGGATGGACCAAATTGGCTTAAACGCTGGTGGCAGGACGGTGATCCGCAGCAGCGCAAGGTAGTCGCCCTGTGGTTGGGTAAATTTCTGATAGTAATCGGGATAATCGCGGTGGCGGGGGTGGGCTTGAAATACTTAGAGGGTTACGTCAAGGATGTGAACCGTCAGCGGCAGGTGCAGCTCTCAGTCGAGTTGGCTCATACTCCCGCCTGGGCCGGTCCGGAATTGATTGAACAGGTTTGCCTGTCCACCGGCGTCAAAAGTGACGATTTTCTGCTGAATGATGATCTGGTCAAACAGTGGGCTGCGCACTTATCTGACAATCCCTGGGTCAAAGAGATCCATCATATCCAAAAGCGTTACGATGGCCGGATAGTAATTGATTGTGAATTGCGCCGGCCGATCGCCATGGTCAGGCAGCACAATCGTAATGTATTTGTTGATAGTCAGGGTATGGTACTGCCCGAGATGGAAGTTTATGGTCATCTGGTCCAACTTCAGGGTGAATTATCTCGGCTGCCCGAACCGGGCCATATCGTTTCCTCCAAGTCCGTCAAGGCGGGCCTGGACGTTTTGAACCTTATCCGCCAGGTGGACGAGCAGCTGCCGGGTAAGGAACGATTATGGTCGCAGCTTTTTGTGATGGACGTCAGCAACTACGAAGGCCGCGTCGATAAGAGTCGACCCCATTTGAGGCTTTATACCAAAAACCAGACCGAGATTCGCTGGGGTGCCGCCCTGGGCCGGGAACGGCCCTATTATGAAGCGCCGCCCAAATCCAAATTGGCCAGCTTATACCGTGCCTTCAAGCAGACCGGCTCCCTGGATCATTACCAATATGTGGAACTGCGCGATTTACGCAAGGAACGATCCGACCCCCTCCGCCGGGGATAAACAAACCATACTGCTTTACCCATTACTATAAACCGGTAACTAAAACGCTGGCCTAATCACTTTCTTATTTTCAGCCAGATGTTTCATGAAGGTAACTCCTTGTTAAATAATAACATCCCTTAAATTACTCGATCATAAGACCGGACCATTCTGCTATTTCATCGTAGAAAGTCAAGGTTGTTTAGTATGTATCAACGTAATTAATCAGGGATATTAGTGCGAGGTATGCTGGGAATGTTCCGACACCCTCCGCCGGGGCTAGACAAATCATACCGCGTTACCCATCGTATAATAATCTTTTATATTTAATACGATTGGTATTACTCTGCGCTAGTAGGGGTGGCTTCAGTGATAGGATCGACCAGGGAGATAAGGATACAGCCCGGTTGGGGATCAAGTTCCATATCGGTGGTTAAGATTTGCAGTTGTTTGTCTTCATCGATGAGGAACAATGGAACGACCGACTCGCCATATTGGGATTTAAGGGATTCAAAAGTAAATTCTTCGGTAAGATTGGTCCTCTTAACGATCGCTCCGTTCTGAAAGCGGCGGTATAAGTAGCTGTAGTTCATTTGGTCGCCGAAAAGGAATCGCCCTCTAAGCTCCGCCGGCGTGGGATCTTCTTTGCCGCTGGAGGTAGGCTCACCGGGTAGCTGGTACACTTCCTTACCGCCGAATACTTTTTTAAAGTGAACAGCCGCAAGCGCGTTTACTTCAACGTTCGAGGTCAGCGCCAAAAAGCGTCCCATGGCACTGGTCTCGGCCTCCTCCATAATACGCGGCGAAAATACACTACCGTAAAGAGTTGGGATACCTTCCATCCGGGAGGCCTTGACGGCGGAATAATTCGTATCAACTAAGAGTACCGAGATATTTTCCTGCTGCAGGGCGCGGGCGATTTTGCGGGCCCGCTCATGGGCGCCCAGGATAAGACAACCTTGCGGATGGGGCTGGGAAATACTCAGCACCCGCGCCAGGGGGTAGGCGCTTATACCGTAAAAGGTAACGGTACCGATGATAACCAAAAAGGTAAGACCCATCAGATCCTCGGCCCCGCTGTAATTCTTTTCCATCAAACGCAGGGCGAAAATGGACGAGACTGCTGCCGCCACGATACCCCTGGGCGCCATACCCGCCAGAAACAAACGCTCCCGCCAGGATATCGGTGCGCCGACTGTCGATAAGGCCACCGCCGCCGGCCTCGCCAGAAAGATAAGGCAGCCCAAAAAACCCAGACTGCGCAGATTGACCAACTGCAGATAATTCCCCGGCAGCCGCGCTGACAACACGATAAACAATATCGAGATCAGCAAAACGCGCAGGTCTTCTTTGAAATGAACGATCCGCTCGATGGAGATTGTTTTCTGGTTGGCCAGGATAATCCCCATAACCGTAACCGTAAAAAGTCCGGACTCATTTTGGATGAGATTGGAGCTGACGAATCCGGCCAATACTATCATCAAGACCACCGAGTTTTGCAAAAGCTCGGGCAGTAGATAACGCTTCAGTGCCTTGATGATAACCAAAGCCCCCGTCAGACCGAGTAACGAACCGAATAGGACGGTTTTGATTAGATTGATTATTGCCGATGTGATTAGTTGGTCACCCGGCGCGCTGATGATAAATTCATAAACCAGCACGGCTAATAAAGCCCCGATCGGATCAATAATAATCCCTTCCCACTTAATCAGCGAACCGATTCGCCGTTCCGGCCGGACATGCCGCAGCAGGGGAATGATAACCGTCGGACCGGTGACGACCAGAATTGCTCCCAGCAGTACCGCCATATCCAACGGAAGTTGCAGCAGCCAATATCCCGCCCCCGCGCTTATCAGCCAACCAACGATTACCCCTACGGTCACCAGCGACCAAAGCACACCCCCTCTGCCCCGTATCTCCCCCAGGCGCAGGCTCAGTCCCCCTTCAAATAAAATCACCGCCACCGCCAGCGAAACGAAAGGAAACAGGATAGGCCCGAATATTTTGTCCGAATCGATCCAACCTGTCACCGGCCCGGCCAGGATACCGAAAATCAACAGCAGTAATATCGTCGGCAGCCTAAACCGCCACGCCAGATATTGAGCCAGAACCCCTAGTACAATAATAACGGCCAGGCTTATTAAGATGGTTTCCTGCATGGTATTAGGTTGCAGTTATAGTTCGTATTAATGTTTGATGTGACCGCCAAAAGTCAGAAAAACCCCACCAAAATAATCTCAACGCTCCAAAATTAAGGGGGCAAAGTACTTTTAGCGCTGGCGTCACGTTTACGTTTTTGCCACTGCTGCAGCGCCCACTGACGCATGTCTTCGACGGTGTCAAACTCATCCACTATCTCCACACCCAGCAGCGTTTCGATGGCGTCCTCCAGCGTTATGATACCTGCCGTACCGCCGTGCTCGTCCACCACCAGAAACATATGTTCCCTTCGTTTGATGAACTCATCCAGTGTGTCGGCGACACATTTGGTCTCCGGAATGGCGTATATATCCGAGGCAATGGCCTTAAGGGGTAGTTTCTCCTGACCTTGAGATTGGGTTTGCACTATTTTATAACGGTGGACCAGTCCCGTGATATCGTCGAGGTTCTTACGGTAAATAGGTACCCGGCTGAACGGAATAGGGCTGTGTTTTTTTAATGTCTCAGCGACGCTTTGATCCTGGCCGATTGCGAACATTACACTCCGAGGGGTCAGGATGTCTTTCACTCGAATATTCCGCAGATGCAATATGTTATGTATTATGCGGCTTTCATCGGGGCCCAGACTGCCGTCTTTGTGACCGATCTGGACGGCCGAGACCATTTCTTCTCGACTTAGGCGCACCCGCCGATGTTTACCGGATAATATTCGGGAAATAAGTTCCAAGAGCCTCACCAGTGGATAGAGCAGATATATCAAACCCCAAATAAGATAAGCGGACGGTGCTGCTAAAACACGCCAATGAACCGCCCCCAGCGTCTTGGGGATGATCTCGGAAAACACCAGAATCGAGAATGTAAGAATTCCCGAGACCAGCGCCACATATTTATTCCCCCAGATATGAAAGGCCTGCGCCCCGACGCCGGCTGCTCCTACGGTGTTCGCTACGGTATTGAGGGTTAAAATCGCCGCCAGCGGCCGGTTGATGTGTTCCTTTAATTTTTTCAGAATGCGCCCCACACCGGGGTGCTGCTCCTTCAAAGTGCCTATATACGCATGCGAGATACTAAGTAAGACAGCTTCCAGCAGTGAACAAAGAAAGGAAATCCCAAGCGCTAAAGCGAAATATAATACTAACACTTTTTCCGACGACAAGACTATGCTCCTTTACGAGAGTGACGGGGATTTGCTCTTCGTAAGTTAGACCTTCCTTTAGGGCTGGTGCTGGGCAAGAGTCTCGGGCCGCCTGGTTTTTAGATAATCCAGACAGGCCCGGGCCGCAGCTACCTTTAAATAATTCGATTCGGATGATTCCCCCATGAAATCATAGAGCATTCGGATGTCCCGATCTGTACCGATGCTACCCACTGCCAGCAGAGCCAACTCACGTACCCGCCGGGTCGCCATTCTATCACCATCCGGGGCCTGATATCTCAAATACATGCGAACCTTTTTTTGTTGGTCTTCCTCGGCTCGGCTGCCCAGGGCTCTGATTGCCGCCAGACAAACTTCCGGTTGGATATCCTCGGCCAGCACGGTTAATTGCGCATAGACATCCGGACCACCGATATGTTGCAGGCCGGAAATGGCCAATATTCGGTCGTCCGCATAGATACTGCTGGCGAAGACTAGCAACCGTTTGAGTACACTTTTATCCCCCAGCCGCGCCAGCGCCTCGGCGGCCTGCAGTTGCACAGCCGCGGACTGGTTTGGCATACGAAAAACATACCACAGCTTTTCTCGACTGTCTTGTCGTTCGGGTGTATTACCCAGTTTTCCCAGGAGCATGCATGCCTGACCGGCCAGCTTCGCGTCATTACTGAACAGCACATTATCGTACCAGTCCTTGAACTCTTTCTCTCCCAGTTTTTCCAATCCATAGCCCGCGGCAAGTTGGACTGAGACGTTTTGATCCTGCAAAAGCCTCCTCAGAAAATCTCGCGAGGGATAATCCTGCATATCGCCTGCGGCTATCGCCCCGGCAAAACGCACCGCCGGTATCGGATCATACAAACACCGCCGCATCTCCGGAATAACGTTGAGTCTTGGTATAATCGCCAACGATTCCAGGGCGTGAACTTTCAGTACCGGATTCTGTCCCGCCAGCGCCGCCAGCAGAATTCCGCGCGACCGCTGTTCTATTAGTGACGGTGCAATACTCCGATGCGGTACCAGGCTCTTGCACCCGCCGGTGCCGGCTATAAGAACCAACAAAGATACAATAATGTTTTTATTCTGGTTCATTTTTATCTGTATTGAAGATGGGTGGCATGCTTTACGCGAGGCTTATTTCCCTATAAGCCGTGCTTAAGCATGTTTATCGTTAGAAGTAAATGCATACCACCTTTCTTTTACTAATCTGTTTAATCAGGACTTGCTGGTTCGTCTGGTTTTTTCAGATCTTCGGCTGTGGGCAAATCTTCCAGGTTGTTAAGACCGAATACTTCCAGAAACCTCTTGGTCGTGCCGTAAAGCAACGGCCTGCCGATCTCCTCAGCCCGGCCCACAATCTTGACTAATCCTTTTTCGGTGAGCTGTCGGATCATCTCTCCTGCCCCCACGCCCCGAATACCTTCCACGTCCACCCGTAGCACCGGCTGCTTATAGGCGATTATAGCCAGCGTCTCCAGGGCCGCCGGTGAAAGTTTCGTCTCGCTGCGGACCTTGATCAGTTTACTCAGCCACGGATTGAACTTTGGCTGCGTGAGCATCTGATACCCGCCCGCCAGCGCCTCGATCCGAAACGCACAGTTCATCTGCTCATATTTCTCGTTCAGTTCTTCAATGTGTTCCCGAATCTGTTTCACCCCGCCCGTACCCAGAATTTCCGCCAGTTTCGCAGGTGTCACCGGCTCATCCGTCGCGAACAGCACCGCCTCCAGAACGGAAACAGTGGTTATCTCACCTGTTTCTCCTATCTCCACCGGCTCATCTGTCCGGTCCTCAGATGAGGGTTCCTCTTCGAGCTCATCGTCTGTGGTGTCTTCCGATTCTTCCACCTGTGCTTCTGTCTCGTCCGACTCGTCAACCTCGGCTTCCACGTCCAAATTCGCCTCGGCCGTAAGATCATCGTCCGTAGTAGAGGGCGTCTCCTGCTCCACTTCTAAATCATCTCGTTCATCTGGTATTGGGTTGTTCACATTTGCTCCTAAAAATACCTGCTCTTTGGATTGAATTGTACCCTCTGCCTGGAAAAGTTAAAGAGAAAAAAACGTATTCTCACCATCTGACGCCCCAAAGTCCGCAAAACACTAAATTTCTTGTTTTTGATCCTCTTGTCACGGCGTAGCCCCTGTCACGCCGTAGCTGCTTAGCGAAGGCTGATTGGCGAAGACGGATTGAATTTTGAGAATTTGAGTTTGTTTAGGATTTAGGATTTCGGATTTAGTGCTTGGATTTTGTTTGCCCCCCTTGCCCTCGTTATGTTACCCTTTCTGTAAATCGTAAATACACATTTAAGGGAAAAGGCCCAATATGGAACATCTACATCTGGCGGACTGGTTTGTTTTGATTGTTTACTTTGTTGGCATCATGTTGGTTGGCGTCTGGGCTGCCAAACGTATCGGCAACATCGGCGATTTCTTCATGCCCCGCAAGTTCGGCAAATGGATGATGGTCATGCACGGCTTTGGCACGGGCACCCATTCCGATCAGGCCGTCTCCGTCGCCTCCAAGAGTTTCACCAACGGCCTCTCGGGCATCTGGTATCAATGGCTCTGGCTCTTCGCCACCCCCTTTTATTGGCTCATCGCTCCTATCATGCGCCGCTTCCGCGCCCTCACCACTGCTGATGTCTTTACCGCCCGCTTTGGCCCCAGTGTGGGTATGCTCTTCGCTTTGGTGGGTATGTTGTCTTTGATGGTCAACATCGGCGTCATGCTCAAAGGTTCCGGCGAGGTCGTCTCGGCCAGCTTCGGCCAAATGATCTCTTCCGATATGGTCATTTTAATCATGACTGTTTTATTTCTCATTTACGGTGTCGCCGGTGGCCTCGCTGCCGCCATCATCACCGACTTCATCCAGGGCATCATGACCATCGTCTTTTCCTTTGTCCTTTTACCATTCGTCCTCAACGCCGTCGGCGGCATCTCCGGCATGAAGGAAAAAATCGCCGACTCCCACATGTTTTCTCTGGTCGCCCCGGCCGAGATCGGTATGTTTTATATCATTGTCATCGCCCTTAACGCCCTGATCGGCATTGTCACCCAGCCCCACACCATGGGCAACTGTGCCGCCGGCCGCACCGAGTTCGACGGACGCTTCGGCTACACGCTTGGCAGCTTCACCAAACGCCTCTGTACCGCCGCCTGGTGCCTGACCGGCCTGGCCGCCGTTGCCTATCTCGCCGGCAAAGATGTAAATCCCGACCATGTCTTCGGTATCATCGCCCGCGACTTCCTCCCTAAGATCATGCCCGGCATGTTGGGCATCTTCCTCGCTTCGCTCGCCGCCTCGGTCATGAGTTCCTGCGACTCCTTTATGATCGCCTCGTCAGCCCTGTTTACCGAGAACGTCTATAAACACCTGCTCCCCTCTAAGTCCGACAAACACTACGTAGTTGTAGGCCGGGCCACTTCCTTCGTCGTAGTAGCCGGCGGCGTCTTATTCGCCTATTGGCTCCCCGGCGTCGTCGCCGGCCTCGAGATCTTCTGGAAGATCGCCCCCATGATGGGTATCGCCTTTTGGCTCGGTCTTTTTTGGCGCCGCACCACCACCGCCGGCGCCTGGGCCTCCACCTTAACCGCCTTTGCCGTCTGGCTCTTAACCACGCAGGACTTTTTTGTTTCGTTTATGCAGAACCTACCCTGCTGCGAAACCTTGCGCTTTGTATTCGTCCAGGACGGAAAGCCGGAAATTTATTTGCCCTGGCAGATGGTCTTTTATTTAACCGGCGGCACCCTCGCCGGCATCTTTGTTAGCTTTTTTACCAAACCCATCTCAGCAGAAAAACTCGATAACTTTTACGCTTTGGTTCGCACCCCTTCAAGCGCCGGCGAAAAAATCCTTGCCCCTTGCACCCTCCCCGCTGACGTGGTTGTTCCTCCCAAACGTAAACTCATCCCCCTTAAAAATTTCGAAATTCTTATCCCCAACCTCAACTCGATCCTCGGCTTCCTCGCCGGCTGGGCCATCGTCGCCGCCCTCATCTATTCCATCTACCTCATCGTCCGTTAATAGTATTTAATCTAATGGGTGACATGCTCAAACCGTAGGGTGGGGCTCGCCCCACCATCTTCATAGTATCTTAACACATAATTCTTATCTTCTCTCTTGATGTTTTGAACCTTTGAATTTTGAGAATTGGTATTTGTTTAGTATTTCGGATTTAGTGCTTCGGATTTTTCCTTACCGACCGGTGGCATGCCGGTGTTTTTCTTGTAGGGTGGGGCTTTGCCCCACGCGGTTCTTCTTTATTTAGCCCCCAGCCTGTGGTGAGCTTGTCGAACCAACCTGTGGTGAGCTTGTCGAACCAACCTGTGGTGAGCTTGTCGAACCAACCCATGCAGTTCTTCTCGCTATGCCTTTAAATTCAAAGCATTTTTAGCTTCGTTTCTTAATAGCCATATTCCGATTCCTGTCGCCAGACAAAAAGCCACATCGACAATGAAAGGCAACGGCTCTAACTTGAGCTTAATACCATAAACAAGCAGAACCAGCCCTTCCGCCACCAGCAGAATACCCACAATAGGCACTGCCGCCTGGAACCGCCTGGGCTTCAATGCCATCCAAAAGAAAAACACGCCGATACCGGTAAATGCCCCCGCTGCCATACGCAGCCAATAATCAAGCATGGGATCATGCGGAATATCGCCCGCCCCCAGGCCTTTCAATTGCACCACCGCCGAATCCCATGATGCGAATACCCCATAGACACTAATACCCCATCCAAACGCCGCCGCAATAAGTAGAATTTGTAACAGTTTAAGCTTCATTTGTAACGATCCAAAAACTCCCGTAGGATGGGTTCCGCCTGTGGTGAGCTTGTCGAACCAACCTGTGGTGAGCTTGTCGAACCAAACCCATGCAGTTCTTCTACACCTCTAAGAAACATCTTTGCATTCAACGTCGCAACGGCATTTCTTACATTTAGCTGAAACAATATGAGGTCCTAGTGTTCCATCGAGTTTCGAAATGACATCAAAATAGGTTGATTCTTTGAAATCATTCCATCCAGCGCTGCCATAAACTGAACCTTTCTCTATGGCAGTCAGCGTCTCAGATTGTCCACACGATGGGCAAAGTAACATAACAGTATTTTTATCGATAACACCCATAATATGCCTTCCTTAACATAACGTTTATTTATATTCAATTGAATCATACGTGGATCTTTGGGAATGTTGATATACGATTGATCTCTTGCTCCTGCATGTTATATCTCACGTGCATACTCAGACAGTTCTTCTGTCCACACCGCACCTGCAATAAATTTAGCCCTTATGTTTTTACATTTATAATGTCTAAATTAGTGCCTAACCCACTTCCGGGTCTCTTAACTGGACAAATAAATCTTTTGGATACATCAACCATGAAGTATTTGCGAATTAGTGAACTATAGTCTTCAAGAGGAGTAAATCCGTCAATTTCCATAATAGTATCAATGAATTCTAATAGTGTTAAGTCAAAATTTCTTTTTTTTGGTTTGAAGGCCGTGATTTCAAACCAAGGCGTTGGTTTTTTCGGTTGAAATTTGGTTATAGAAAACACAAATTTTCCTAAAACAACTATAAGTCGAGGCCTAAAGTCAAAAAAGTCTTCCGTGTTTACGATTGAATCAAGAATAGTTTTTGCAGACATCGTTGTTTCATAGGCAAAAAGTATATTGCAACTGACACCACGCTTTCTGGTTTCTACTAATATGTTAATACCCTTTTGTAATTCCTTTTTTGTTAATTTCGATTTAACTTCAATACATGCTTTAACAGCTCTTTTATGATAAATCCCAAAATCACCAACTTGTTCGATAGGAGGCGCTTCATTTTTGTCAATTATCAAAATGTCCTGCTCTTGGCTTGCTCCATATTCAGAATCATAAAAAGCACCATGTGAAACTTCTAGATTTGCAGGAATACATTTTCTCACCATTTCAGCTAGGTATATTTCACGTGATCTTCCAATAGATGGGCCATGTTTAAATAGTTTAGAAACTCTTTTGTATTGGCTTTTTAATTCACTGGCCCATGAAGCATAAAATTCTAGAATACTAGGGTCATAGGTTTTGTTGTTTTTCATTGAATAACGTCCTATTCATATATATATATATAGAAAGTTATTATGTTTCTTTACCGTTACCGCCACTCATAATATCCCTAAATTTATAATCGACAAGACAATATTGTTGAATAAAATATACTGCTCACAGATTATTACGCAAATATGGATAAAAACAATAATTTATAACAAATAATCTGAGGAAAATATGACCGGCAAAGAACGAATTTATGCTACGCTCAAAGGTGCCTCCATTGATCGTCCCGCGGTAACGCCCATCTTCATGGCCTGGTCCGCCAACTTCATCGGCCGCACCTATCGCGATTACTATCTCGACGGTGACGTCCTGGCCCAGTCTCAGGCGGCCGTAGTCCGGGCCTTCAATCTCGACCAGATCAGCGCTATCAGCGACCCTTGGCGCGAAGCCGCCGGCTACGGCATGCAGTTTAACTATCCCGAAGACGGCGTCGGCATCCCCAAAGAAAAACTCATCAAGGACTCGCAGGATATTTCCAAAATAAAACCGCTCGATATCGAAAAATGTCCCCGCATGCAGCAGCGCGTCCAAAGCGTGCAAAAGATGGCCGCCGAATTTGGCGCCACTCATAGCGTCCTCGGCTGGGTCGAAGGCCCCATCGCCGAATACGTCGATCTTCGTGGCATGACCGAGGTCATGATGGAGCTGATGGATAAGCCGGAAATCTTTTTATCCGCCGGCGAAATTATTGTCCAAAACGCCCTCGATTTTGCCACCGCCCAGATCAACGCCGGCGCCGACATGATCGGCGTAGGTGACGCCGCCGCCAGTCTCATCGGCCCCGACCTTTACCAGCGCTGCGTTCTACCTCTGGAGAAAAAACTCTTCGACGGCATCCACCAGGCCGGCGCCGCCGTCAAACTGCACATCTGCGGCAACATCGGCGACATCATCAAATACATGGCCCAAACTGGTGCCGACATTATCGACGTCGATTGGATGGTCCCCTTGGATAAGGCCCGCCGCGACGTCGGAGAAGATATCACCCTTTGCGGCAACTTCGATCCCTCCGGCGTTTTACTGCAGGGCACCCCCGAGACCGTCGCCCAGGCCGCCCGCGCCTGCCTCCAGACCGGCGGCTCGCGCTTCATCCTCATGCCCGGCTGCGAAGTACCTCCCTCAACCCCCGAAGCAAACATCCGCGCCTTCTGCCCCTGCCCCGATACCCTCTTAAAGCAGGAATATGCCATCCCTTAACCCTTCTCAGCCTTCCACCCAGACTATTATTTCTTCCTTCCCTCATTAGCTTCCTGTCTCCTTACCTACTTATCTCCTGACTCCTATATACAAATTCTTGACACTTACCCAATTTGGCCGATAAAATAGCTGATAGGACCTATTAGTGTCCCCAACCTTGTTTCCCGGTGCCAACCGGACAGATAAATTTAGGAAAGGAATATCCCCTATGGCCTCCAGCAAAAAAGGTTCCGGCGGCCGACAGCGCTCAAATTTCTGCAGTTTTTGCGGCAAAGGCGAACGCGAAGTCGGGCCCATGATCGAGGGTCCTGAAAACATCTACATCTGCGCCGGTTGTGTGGAGCTGTGTTCCAGCATCATCCACCAGGAAAAACGCCGCATCACCCGTACCAAGCCCGCTTCCGGCCGAATTCCCACTCCCCGTCAGATTAAGGAAAAGCTCGACGAATACGTTATCGGCCAGGAATACGCCAAAAAAAGCATCTCCGTCGCCGTCCACAACCATTATAAGCGCCTCCTGCACACTGAAAGTGAAGACGACGACGTCGAGATCGAAAAGAGCAACGTCCTACTCATTGGTCCTACCGGTTGCGGCAAGACTCTCATCGCCCGCACCCTGGCCCAGATCCTCGATGTTCCTTTTGGTATCAGCGATGCCACCACCCTCACCGAAGCCGGTTATGTCGGTGAAGATGTGGAAAATATCCTTTTACGCCTGCTCCAGGCCGCCGAATACGACCTCGAATCCGCCCAGCGGGGCATCATTTACATCGACGAAATTGATAAGATAGGCAAAACCAACCAGAACGTCAGCATTACCCGCGACGTTTCCGGCGAAGGTGTCCAGCAGTCGCTTTTGAAATTACTGGAAGGCACCGTCGCCAACATCCCCCCTCAGGGCGGCCGTAAACACCCGGAACAGCAGTACATACAAATGGACACCACCCAGATTCTCTTTATTTGCGGTGGCACCTTCAGCGGCCTGACCGACATCATCAAAAAGCGTCTCGGCCGCCGGATGATCGGTTTCAGCGCCGAAGAGTTACCCCTTCAAAGCACCGGCCAGAAACAGCAAGAGGAGGTCCTCCAGCAGGTAACTCCCCAGGACCTGGTTCATTTCGGCATGATCCCCGAGCTGGTCGGCCGCTTGCCGGTGATTACTTCCCTTATGTCCCTTGATGAGCAGGCCCTGGTCCAGATTTTAACCCAGCCCAAAAACGCCCTGATCAAGCAATATACCAAGTTCTTCGAACTGGAGCAGTCCGAGGTAGAGTTCACTGAGGAAGCCCTGTTAACCATTGCCAAAAAAGCACTTAAACGTGACACCGGCGCCCGTGCCCTCCGCGGGGTGATGGAGGATTTCATGCTCGAACTTATGTACGAGCTGCCCGATCAAAAGTCCCAGGGAAAATACGTTATAGATAAGCAGGTAGTGCAGGGTGAGGTTTCCCTATTCGACACGAAAAAGCGACCTCAAAAGGAAACCGCCTGAAAATTACCCCGGATGAAATAGAGTACCTGCGATCCTATTTTTAGGTCATATAGCTTTTTTTTTGTAGCTTTTGCTGTCATCTAACCATTTATTTATAAAGTAGTTAAACGCCCAACCCCCGCTTCTCCGACTTTTTATTTATCCTAAATCTTGCTAAGATTATCTCTTTGAACTGACGATATTTATATCATCGATAGTTTAGTGGAACTGTTTGATTTCTTATTATCAGAAATATTATCACCGCGAGGATTTTAATATTATTATGGCGATCACTTTGATGTGTCCTAATTTGCGTTGTCGCAAGATCTTAATAGTCCCCAACAACACCCGGGGTACGCGGGTCCGCTGCTCATATTGCAATACTTTGCTTATGGTTCCCCAGTCCAAAAATGCTCCCAGGCCCGTAACCGCAGCCCCTATTCCCGAAAAGGCCGAGCAATCCAAGGAATAACACAGAAAGACATGATGGCAGTAACTAGTTTACTATAAACTACTTAACTGCTTTTTGAATTGTTGTTGTCTTTTGAATCGGCCTGTTCAATTTCGTTTTCCACGCCCCGTAGTCCCTTCTTAAATTCGACTATGCCCTTACCCAGTGATCTACCTACATCTGGCAGGCGATTGCCAAAAATTAACAGACCCACAATGCCGATAATTATCATTTCCATCGGGCCGAAACTGCCGAAAATTGCCAATATATTGTCGTAAATCATTTGATAACCTCTTAATTATAATCCGTTGTTGGTCTTAGGGTGCGCTCCTCAACTCTGCAGCTTTACTTACAGCAGCAGACTTTACATAAACATTAGATTATATCCTGACAAAAAATTTATGCTACATTATTTTTGGGTGTGAATATTTTTACTAATGGAGCAGGTTGCGATAATAATATCTCGTTCCCGGTCTTTCCCCCGTGCTAACACCTTTCCTTCCCTGTCCACCGCCACGCTCTGCCCCCCGTAAACTCGGCCTAACCACGGCCCATGCCCAATCATTCCGACCAGATTAGTACCCACCACGGCACCGCCGGTCTTTTGTGCTGCTTGTCTTACCACCTTTTCCAATGCCCTGCCGTGTTCGGGCCACTCCTCTTCCTCTGCCGCCCAGCCGTATGGCACCAACAGCAGATCAGGCTTTAACTGCGCCATTTGCTCTAATACTTCTTCCTTGAAAGTATCCGCACAGATCAGCATCCCAATCCGTCCTAAAGGAGTTTCTTTTATTTGAATCTCCTCGCCGGCAGTATAGGGCGGCGTCATCAACTCTGTCAGCAGATTGATCTTTCGATGTTTGAGTATGATCTTGCCTGTCTCATCTATCAGCACCGCAGAATCGAACAAGTTCTTATCGCTCTTTTCCGCCAGACCTATACAAATATAAATTTGATATCTCACCGCCAATTCGCTTAGACGTTTCGTATCCTCTCCAGGGATCGGATGGGCCCTCTTATGCGCTTCCGGATTCACCCACCCTAAAATCGCCGTCTCCGGAAAACACACGATGTCGGCTTGCGCATCCTTGGCCTCACGCAGGGCGTTTTCAATCCTCACAAAATTACCCGCCCGGTCCCCATCCAGACAAAAAATCTGTCCCATCGCAATTCGTAGCGTACGCACAATATACTCCTGTAATAAGGTAAAACTTTGCCGAGCCAATTATATATGATTATAATCAATCCGTAAATATGTAGTGATTTGATACTAACTTACAGGTGAGCTATATGAACAACACTAAGACGACTGCTTTTGTTATTATTACAGTTTTACTTGCGGCTTATTTGCCAAAACCTGTCTCCGCTGCAGAAAGAGATTATCATTTCGAAGGTAAAATCTCAAAAGAAGTCCTGGAAAATTATCTCTCCCGGGCGGTCACGTTTACCCAATTATTTAATGTTGCGCACACCAAAAGGGTGCACGGAAGTGTTGACGATAATCTCCGTTTCCTCAAAAATATCGGTGCCAAATTCCTCGGCCGCTCGATCTACGTCTGGGGCGGCGAAACAAATCTGTCAAAATTGTTTGATCAGGCCGCCCCCCTTATTAAAAAAATTCACCAGTTCGATCCCGATATAATTATTCAGGGTGCCGTCTTCGAAATCGTCACCACCCAGGTAAACCAGATCCCCATTCCCGCCTGGGTATTCGAAGGTTTCGATTTGCAGCCCCAAAAGCGCAATTTTAATTATCAGGCCATGCTCTATCCCGACGGCCAGGGTCATGATGCTTGGCGCAAAGATGCTTCGATCCCGGATATGAGTCAGTTGGAAACCCGTTTATGGTTTTATTACGTCTCTGTCAATTATATCAACCTCGGCTTCGAAGCCGTTCATTACGGCCAGGTTGAGATCATGGACAACCAGGATCCCCACCATACCCATTGGTTTGATCTCTTGACTCGCCTGCGCAAGTACGCTTCTGTCCACGCCCGGCGTAAAATGGTACTCTGCGACGCCCACGTTCCCAGCGGTGGTATTGTCGAAGACGGCAAACTCCTGTTTGACTTCCACTGCCTGCCCCTGCGCATTGACGAAGTACCCGATCAGCCCGGCCACGGCGTCTTAAAGGTCGGCTATCTGGACAGCATTTATCAGCGCAGCAAAGGCGGCATCACCCCCAGCGGCTGGAAATGTTCTTCGCTCCCTTATCTGGTGGAACTGGACAACTGGGGTTCCAGCGGCAAGGGCGGTCAAAATATCGGCGCCCATTGGTGCTGGGGCTACGACGAGATCTCCTGGTTTGCCCACCAACCCGAAGCCTACCGCAACCAATGGCTCCGCTACGCCTGGAAATGGATTCGCAAAACCGATCCCGTCGGCTTCCTGGAAATGCCCGGCAGCCGAACGCTCGCCGATCCCGTCGGCAAAATCCGCTGGTATTACGCCAACACCCGCAGTGAAAAGGTGCCGTTTGGCTTCAACCAGGAAGAGACCATCAAATCAATCTGGCAGCAGTAATTTCTTACACTAAACCTCGAACCGATAAGTTATCTGTTCCAGTTATTTTGCCCCTCCGGAATTTTTCGGCGGAATTCATCGAGAAACAAACCTATCATGTGAAAGGGTATTTTTTCAAAACCCATCTGATAAGCCCGGCAGTCACTTTTAATTCGATAATCTCCCTTTTCACTATCGATGAATCCGGGATCACTTTCCATTATAACGTTCCCATCCGCCTCCAGCGTCTGAACGAATCCCTTATCGCTAATTTTACTTTTTAAGAGTATTGATTTTTTATCGAACCTGGCGTAAATTAACCCCATCGTGATTTGAGCCTGTTTTCAAATCTCAACAAAAAGTGTGATGACTGCGATGAGGTGTTCAGATGAAATCAATCGTAATTGAGATAAACATTATTCACAAATACTTATGCCTGCTTTTCTTGCTGTTCTTCACCTCGATTGCTCATAGTCAAAATACTGAGACAGCCAATAAATTCTGCAATATAGCCTTGGTCGATGTTGATGCCAAAGATTGTTTCGATGGTATCAGCAGATTTGTCCAGGCGGCCCGGGCTCGTGGTATTTATGAAAAGATGAAACTTACAATTCTTGTAAATACCGACAAGGCTGCCTCCCCCAACGCAGCCAAATGTAAATTTTATAAACAGCTTTATCACGATGGCGCCGAAATAGGGGTCATAGTAACCCAGGACCGCAATATTCTGGCCCAATGGCTCTCTATCCCGCCCGAAAAAATCCTCACCACGGGTTTCGATCTTTTCGGAGACGCCGCTCTGGAATTACAGACCCTCCTGACCAAACAGGGATACCATGCCGCCCTTAACGCCTGTGTCGAGGGTAATTCCCTGGCCGAATTCTGGGACATTCCCCACAACTGGGAAGGTGCCCCGATGTTTCCCTATTGGACCCAGTGGGACCAGGATAATCCTTTAAGCACCGACCGGACCAATAGAGAGTTGGACAAAAACCGCGCCATCCTTGAACTCCAATGGGCCAGCCGCACCTTATGGCACAATTATGATCGTTATCCGATACCACAATGTTGGCATTTCGGCGAACCGCTCAAGCATCACCAATGGAGTGTCGGCCAACTGGTTTGTCGGGGCCAAAAGGCCGGTTGGTGGAACGTGGAGTTGGACCAGTACGAAAAGAATCTAAAACTCGGCCGCACCCCGTTTTTATATCTAAACACCGCCTCGGAAGCAAATATCTTTAGTCCTACCGGCCCCTGGAAAGCCTGGCTCCATCCGGACGAAGCCTTGGACTGTGCCCTGGATTTATGTCAGTTAATGCTCCAAAAGGGTTGGCGTTTAACAACCGTCTCGGAATTTGTTGATTGGTATGCACGCCAATGGCCCTGTCCCGATTCACCTGCCATGGTTTATGTGATGGATGACACCCTTGCCAATCGGATCGACCGTGACGGTCGGATCATCGTCGGCCACGGCCGTCTCTTACATGCCGAAACTAAATATTTTCAAATCTGTGATCACGAAAACAGAATTGCCCCGGAAATGATTGTCGCCTACGCTCTCAAAACGCCGAATTTATTGCGCGGCGGCTATACCTTTGCCAATCCCGAAAAATGGAACACCCCCCAAAGTAAGGCTGGCCATTACGCCTCTACTACCGGCAACGCAATTTTCTGGAGCCAGATGGAACCTTTGAAAAGCGTTGACAACGATTATTATTTTAACCCTTACAAGCCCAAAGAGTGCCGCAACAGAATCTTTACCTTTTATCTGGGTGACAAATGGGAACCGTTTCAGTTTGCCCCCGGAGGCTTCTGTGACGTGCAGCGCCAGGGCGATACAATCTCTTGGACCAAAGAGATGTTATCACCTGTAGCCTCCACGGATATCAAAGTTCGCTACCATCATATTTTGCATGGCCCCGAACACACCATCCGTATTGAGGTCTTGGGCAATGATGCCGTTGGCTTACCCGCCAGGTTCAGACTCTGCCCTTATTTCCATCAGGGCTGGGACTACGCCCCCAAAGAGCCGCTCAATGATCCCGCCGTCCCCGATCCCGCCGTTGTCGGCCAGGAGCGTAATGTTTTTGCGTTGATTGGTACCCGGGAGTTTGCCTTTTCCGAATCCAATAAGAAGCTCCAAACCGAAACCTATCAATTAAAACCTGCCGACGGCACTGCTGCCGGAAGATTTTCAATCTTTAACCGCAACCCGGGCACTTCTAAAACTTGTGACGACAATCCTGCTTTTAATAGAGGCCTCACGCTCAAGGTTAATAGTTCCACTGATACCCAGGTGAAATGTATTGACTATCCGGGCCCCAACCTATATGTAACCGTCGAGCTCGACCTGGGCAAACATACCGCCGGCCGAACTTACGAGTTTACTTTTAGTTATTGGCACGGAACACCACCCAACTAAAACCCCAGACGCCCCACATAATTATTATAACCACCCGCCCAGGGTTGGTATTTCACCGATTTAGTCAATCGGCGTGTATTTTCATTCCACCGATAGAGTTTTTCCCTTAATTCCTGCGCAATCTCACTCTGCTCACCTGTTTCCAGCAAATTTTTCTGCTGATACGGATCTGTCCGCATATCAAAAAACAGGTACTTGTCATTACTGATTTTCTCACCCTGCTCATCCATTATCACTGCATACATATGCGTAGGTGTTCGTATCGCCAGTTCCGCAAAGGGTGTCTCCAGATATGCGCAATTTTCCTCCAATGTTGTCTTGGTTGTAGTTCCCTTCATCAGCTCCGCTACGCTCTGCCCTTGCACTGACCCTGGTATTTTCATTCCACACAAATCCAGCAGCGTCGGCATCACATCGATAAGTGATGTAACCTGCGACTCATTAACTCCTTTTTTAATCTCGTTCGGCCAGCGGTAGATCATTGGCACCCGGATCGCCTCTTCAAACGGACGATTCTTATTCCAGCAGTGATGACTGCCCAGCATATCCCCATGGTCGGCGGCAAAGACAACTATCGTCTCATCTTCCAGTCCATTTTCCCTCAGCCCCTCCATCATTTCCCCCACCAGCGCATCCGTCCAGCTCACCGACCCGTAATACAGGGCCGTCAAATCTTTTACGGTAAACTCCGGTGTTGCCTTGGCCGTAACCGGCTGATATTTTTTATTGGGAAATGTCTGCCACATATAAATCTGGAACCATCTTTCATCCGCTGGCAGTTTACCGTTTTTCCACACATTCTCTCGTAGCGGCACCTTCGCCGGCTCATACATCCGCGAATATTTATACGGAATATCCAATAGCGGCATATGCGGTGAAGTGATGTTATAATAGAGCAAGAACGGCTCAGATTTGTTGTCTTTGAAGAATTCTTTTACTTTTGTTATCTCATGGTCGGCCGAAAAAATTGGCACCTTATATTTATCTTTTTCATTTTTAATGAATCCGGCCTTTGAAAATATATCTGTTACCACCACACTCTCATCGAACCCCAAATGTGAAGGTTTGGCATCGATATGCCACTTGCCGATAATAGCGGTTTTATAACCAATTTTCTTGAATTCCTGGGCAATGGTTGCATCGGGAAATTTCGCCCGGTCATCTCTACCCAGCTCTCCTTGTATCTCATTGATCCGTGATCCTACACAGCTCCGGGCATATTCACCTGACATCAGATTGGACCGCGCCGGCACACAAACGGGACTGTTGGTTATCCCCAGTTCAAAACGAAATCCTTCCCGCGCCAGCCTGTCTATGTTGGGTGTATGCACAAACTTATTCCCCTGACAGCCCAGCGCAAAGCTTCTAAACTGATCTGAAAAAACGATTACTACATTTGGCTTTCGCTTCGGTTGCTTATTAGAGTGATCTGTAGAGGCTGTCTTTTCACTTGCCCCCAAACTCCCGGCCCCACTCAGCCCCAAAGCACTAGCGCCGACACCAACTTCTTTAATAAACTCCCGCCTGACGATTTTATTCGTTTTCATTTTACTCTTTCCAGTTTTATTGCCCGGTTCCCTGTCTCCTATAGCGCTGATTTGCTTTCTTTTACGTTTTTATCTGGCGCGTTCTCCTTGAGCACCTTGACCAGAGTAACCGCGTCAAAGTAGTTCGCTTCCAGCCTATAATACTCATTTAGCGCCTCATCTACCGTCCAGCCCTGTCGATGGACCCGGTAGTGCGCCAGCAGAATCCCGGCCCGCAGCGTACCGGTGCGGCTGATTACACAAACGGGCTCGGGCCCGGCATCCACAGCCCGCAGAAATTCCCTCAGGTCCCCACCGCTCATGTCCGACCAGCCGAAGGGGATCTCCACCAGTTTCAGACCATAATCCTTGGCCATCGTTCGCTGCTTATTACTCGTCGTAGTTGCAATAATCGTCTTGATCCCTAGCTGCTTAAGTGCCTCAGCCCCTTTAGCAGACCGTATATCCCCAGCCCGATAGAGATTATTGGTATATTTGATAATGAAAAAGCGAATCCCCTCACGTTTGCCCACCACTGTGTACGTCCTTCCTTCTGGCGGTAGGGGGGCTGGGATTCTCCATCCGGTTATCCCCTGCAGAATCGGACACTGATGCACATCATGACAGCCCCCCGCACTCACCAACACGACTGCCATCCCTGCCGTTAATATCCAGGAGCATAGTCTCTTCTGGTTCATGTTTGTACCTTTCAGTTGAGATTTAAAGATCGGCCCACCTTGGCTACTTCACCAAATCAGTGATGTTGTATTTTAGCCCCTCCACCCGGATTGGACAACTTTTTTCTGCCTAACTCTGTGCCACGGCCGTCTCAGCCGTGCTTTCCCATTTCGTATTTTGTATTACGTATTGTGTATTTCGTATTTATTTCCTAGCCCTTTTCCCCTCCCAAAACTCCCTCCACCACGAGCGCTGCCAGTGGTGGATAATTCTCCCCCCATGCCGTTCTCTATCTCCTCTCTTTTTATTTACCCCCCAGACCACGTTCTGGGGGGGTATTTCGTTTTAATTACCTCATTCCCCGTCTTTGCTGGCTTCTTTCAGAACCCATTATATATTATACCTGACCCCACCGTCCGCCTTGTGTTGGTAAAAAAAAGCGAAGCGAGTCTTTCAACTCGCCTCGCTGTGGTTTTTGTTTTATATCTTTTCCTTAGGATATAAAACCTGTCATTTTCGTCCACATTAGGCGCGACGACGACGCAGCAGTCCCAGACCACCAAGTCCCAACAGAGACAAGCTCATTGGTTCGGGCACATGAATAACGATACTATCCATCAGGTCGCCTGGTCCCATTTGTACACCATCAGGGACTTCGTACAGACTAATCGTCCCATCCCCCCCAAAGTGCACATTATGGAACAAAATATCAGTGGCGATGACTGTGCCGGCCCCAACAGGTGTCGAAACGGACAGATTAAATATACTGCCCCAAATACCCTCGTCACCCACTGGAGGAATAACCGCGCCGGCATCTTCGGTATTACCATTGATTTGGTTGGTTACTTCTGCTCCCAAATCAACAGCTACGCCACCGGAGATATCTGCCGTAGTGGTATCACATACAAGTGCCCACGTATGTCCTGCGAATACACCTATATCCGCATCCGTCCATATATCCAACAACAGGGTATCACTGGGTATTATATTAATCTGCGAATCCTGAGGATTCATGGGATCCCAGGTCTCGCCGCCACCGGCTTTGTGAACCGATATCTGCAGGGCCGCGCTCGCACTCGTAGCCATGCCTAATACCAGGACTAAGGCTAACAACTTTTTCATTAAAAATCCCACCTTTCAATCAATCCGTCCAGTAATTGTAACAGCTATCATCTGGTTCCAGAACACAATCTTGATTATCATCACAGCACGGCACCTTATATTCCGGTTGCGCGAAGTATGTCCTCAAAATAATAAGATCATTCGTGTAAACTCTAAACATACCAAATTGCGTTTGACGATCGAAATCACAACATATACACCAGTCATATGGCAATTCAGTCTTTGCAAAACATTCCTTGAAATAAATCAAATCGTTATTATAAACCCAGAAAAGACCAAACTGGATTACACAATCGGCATCACCATTGCAATTCCTCTTACAGCACCAGCAGTCGGGTCTGCCATAGGTAACCCAATCGACATAGAACGGACAGGTGCTCTTTACGCATTCTGTGATTGGCTCAGATGTCTCAGTGTTGCGGCTGGGCCCATCGCTTGGATCTGCCCAAGCTGATGTTGCCATCGCCAATAAAACTAATATACAACTAACCTTTTTCATAGTATTCTCCTTTACATAGCTAAAGTTACATTTCCGTTTCCGTGACTATCCCGGCTGACAGCTTTTTGCTGCATCCGCTTCCTCGCTCTTCATACGCAAAATGACAAACAGACTTATTGACCGGCCTGATCTTCACATAACACGACAGGTACATGATCTGTAGGTAGATGCCTCCTTCCTTGCCTACTTTGTTACGAAATTAATGACAATCAAACTTTAATCACATAAATCCTGTTAGGATATTTGACGATATTTCTGACCAATGTTCACGCGAGTCCGCCTGCGGCTCTTGTCCGCCGTAGCTCCTGTCCGTTGTAGCTTTAGCGAAGACGGATTAACGAAGGTGGATGAACTTATCGAATCCGCCTGCGGTGAGCTTGTCGAATCCGCTGTATCCCTGAAAGCCGGATTCTGCCTCTAATATGCTATTTAAATAGAAACTTTCCGTCAGTGACCATTAACTTCATATAAAATATACCACGCTTTTCGTATAAAGACAAATGTGTTTTAGTAAAATCGCTACTTTTTTCAAGGAAATTCTTCTTTTGGAGAAGGGTTTTAAAAAATGTGTCTTATTTACCTCATCTACCCATACACTCATATACCCATATACTTACCATCAGCCCGCTTCCGCGGGCTGATGGTCACCCGTAGGAAATTCCTCATTTCGCCCTAAATATCTGATATTAAACAAGATGAAATTTACGTTTTTTCCTTTGACATATTAGCTTTATTCTGATAATATATTTGAGCCTTTTAAGAGAGAGTTAAGACAATTAAGAACCTAGTGGAGAGAGAGCGGTAGTTCTCTGCGCTAGGTTTTTTTTATTGCCTTAAGGAGTAGAGTGAGATACGAGAGAGAAAGAAAAGGAGAGCGAGATGAAAGGGGTTTTAGCAGTAAGTTTTTGTCTATGTTTCATTTCAGCAGGTGCTTCAGCAGTTGATATTGACTGGGTTACCGTTGGTAATCCTGGCAATGCTGGTGAACAATCCCGTTTGGGGTATGGAGACCCAACATACTATGGTGGCGTAGATTACATTTACCGCATCAGCACCTATGAGGTTACCGCAGGCCAGTACACCGAATTTCTCAATGCTGTGGCAGCTTCTGATCCGCATGATTTATATAACACAGAGGTGTGGTCAGACGGCATCGGTTGTAAGATTGAGCGAAGTGGTAGCTCCGGTAGTTATACCTATTCGATAGCTTCAGATTACGCCAATAGGCCGGTCAACTATGTCAGTTGGTATGATACACTGCGTTTTACAAATTGGCTGCACAATGGCCAGGGCGCAGGTGATACAGAAGATGGAGCATATGACATGTCTCTAGGTGACAGCGTAGTACGAAAGTCTGGTGCCCAGGTATGGCTGCCCAGTGAAAATGAGTGGTATAAGGCCGCCTATCACAAAAACGATGGGGTAACGGGTAACTATTTCGACTACCCGACCAGCAGCGACAGCGTTCCCAGCAATGATTTGATGGACACCGACCCGGGTAATAATGCAACGTTTTATGACAATGGGTACACTATCGGCAGTCCCTACTGGCGGACCGAGGTCGGCGCTCACGAAAACTCCTACAGCCCCTACGGCACATTCGATATGGGCGGCAACGTCTGTGAGTGGAATGAAACGCTGATTGCTGTTTCCGATCGCGGTTACCTCGGTGGTTGCTTCGGCTTCGTCGACTTTGGCCTCATCTCGTCCACCCGGGGCCACTTAGACCCGTACAATGGGGGCAACTGTCTGGGGTTTCGTGTTGCCGCCGTCCCCGAACCAGCTACCCTTTCCCTCCTTGCCCTGGGCAGCTTGTTCTTAAGAATGAGGAAAATTAAAAACCCAATATAAAAAAGATCTTTGATATCTTTCTCGCCACTGACCACTCACAACTTAGTAACTATGTTCCCTTCGCTATCTTCTGTTCAATTGCTTTTGCGCTTTTTGTGGCTCTTATTTATTTTGTTTCGAACCTTGGGATTTTTATATTTTGGATTTGTTTAGAGTTTAGGATTTCGTGCTTAGGATTTCTTTTATTACGGTCAACGGTCAACTGTCCACGGTCCACCTTTCTTCGCCCCTTTGCGTGAAACATATTGTCTCACCACTGTCCATGGCCCACATTTTTCTTCCTCCCTATCTCCTTACCTCCTAATCTCCATATCTCCTCTCTTTTTATTTAGCACCCGGTCCACGTCCCGGGTGGTTTCTTATGGTTTTTCGTATTCAGTATTGCGTATTGCGTATTATGTATTTCGTATTTATTTCCTCCCCCTTTCCCCCTCCACCACGACCGCAGCGAGTGGTAGGGCATACTCACAAATTAATTGTTGGGTCAACTTGTTATTGTGTTCAACCATTGGGCTACGATCGGAGGCAATGCATCGTCTTTAACTATACCGGTTGCCGATGGCCTGAAGAGTATTTGAAGAATCATTTCCCTTTGATCCTCTTTCGGACCCTGTCCTCGTCTTAGCAATGCAAGATATGTCAGGAGCATTGTCCGTCGTTCGACGGCATCTGATTTCAGGTGAAGATTACTGAGCAACAGTCGAACAAGAACACGGATAGACCATACACCGATTATTGCAGTCAGCAGAAGCATAGCTGCTTTCCAAAGCGGCAGATCGCTCACTTTTTGAAGGGGGCCGACCGCAATAAATGTCTCTAAACCAATAAAGACGGCTACAATCACGCCCACTATTCCACAAGCCCATGCTAGTTTGGTTGCTGTACTACCGTGACTTTGCGCCTTGTTCTTCCAGTATTGAACTGCTGCTTGAAGGGCCAGTTTCTCGTCGTATGTCTTCTCAATATTCCCTAATTGCTTTTGGGATTGCTCCACAAGGTTCGTGAACTCGGTCTCTGCAGTAATCTTGAAGTCCTCAAATGCTGTCTTCTGTGATGATATCTGTTGGACGTATTGATCTCCGAATTCGTTGTACTGCTTCGACGTCGCCTCAAATTCCATCTTGCTTTGGCCCCAAAGATCTCTCCACTCGGCCTGAAGCTTTTGGAGAGCAAACCTCTCATTCTTGGTGCGATCTCTATAGCCATGCTTGAAAGCTACGCTAAGAAACTGACCTTCCAGACTTTCTTGCATCGACGAGTCCAGTGGTATACCCATCATCGCTCCAGCAGTGTGTGCTGCAACCCTGGGGTTATCCTGGCGCAGTTCAGCAATGAACGCACCTTCAACTGAGTCTGACATAACAATAGGCTGCCTAGTGATCTGGGCCTGAATATGCGATGCAATCTGCTTGGCTTTCACCTTGATTTGCTCATCGTCTTTAATATTGCGAGTTGCATTTAGCATCTGATCAATCGGTTCAAAAAATGTAGAAAGTTTCGCCATAAGTTGAGACACGATGTGTGAATCTTGTCGCTGTATTTCAGGCAGCCACTTCCAAAACTCACGCTCCTTCTCCCTCCATTGCTGAAATTCATCTAGCGAGGTGAAAGTCTTCGTACCTGAAGACCTAAGTTCTATGGAAATGAGTGCATTCTTTTCGTCTTCACTCATAGTACTTCTCCTTCAAGACCAAACACTCAAACTCTGCAGCTTTTGTCCTGTACCAAAAGGCGGCAGGTAAATGTCATATGTGGTGTGTTATTAGATGTTTTATTTTTACTCTGATTACCAGTGTTCTTTCAAGTTTACCAGTTATCTAAAGGCATCTGGTACCTTTTTCGTTCACGACTCCTTATCCACAAAGGTCTCCGACAATGTTTCTATTGTTCATTTTCAGATTTTATGGCTTCAAGAAACCGCTTGCCTGGATTGGTAATTACATGTTCGCATTTTCGCGCAATACCTTCAACACTTAAATTTTTTGAAATTAATATATTTCCTTTTTGGTCTGACATACCCCAGGCTCGCTTAATAAATCCATACCCGGTTGCCAATCTGTCCAATGCTGGAAGTAAAATGGCATCCCTCTCCTCATTGTCTAACTTGTTGCCCAATACCTTTTTTGCCAAACATTCATAATTTGGAAACTCTTCTATTGTTGTTATATTTAAAAACTTTAATATTTGAATGTGTATTTCATCGAATTCGTCAAGTGCACGTATGAATTTTATCCGTTCTTCAAACTGGAGATTATGTTGTTCAATCCATAATGATTCCATCATTGCCGCAAACATTATACGCTTTTTCTCTCTGTGTTCTGTTTGTACACGTTGAAGAGTCATCTCTAATAATTGCATATCAGCTTCATCAAGTTTTGTTGGGTCGAATATTGAATGTTTCTGCCCTAATGAGTTGCACAGTTTATTCAACACGTGTTCAATTCTTTGGAAACGACGGTTGCCATCCCAGTTTGACCAAATTTGTGATAAAGGACCTCCCGCGTATGGAATAGCTGCCAGTGCTGGCCCTACAATATGACTATATAATGATGGTTGTTGAATTTCAAATTTGTGTTTAGGTATATCTTTTTGCGTATTTTTGTCATCAATCATGATCAACTTGTTCCTTTTTACGATTCTCGCTACAAATCCATTTCATCAACCATTTTGCAAGATCGGTTGCAACAAATATTTCTGGTCTAATTAATCCTCTTTCTTTTTCACTCCAAAATACTCTTTCAAGGTTACTAAGTAATCCTCTTGTCACAAGCTCTGATTTTACCACTTCTAGTGCTACATTTGTTGAATTATTTAAAACGCTTCTTACGTCTGTTGGTGGTATTTTGAATTTCTTGTCCTTTGGGATATCGGAAAACATAATAATGCGTTTGCCCTTCAGATCGCCGTCACAAACAGGTGCATTAAGAGTAATTTCTAAAACTTTTATATGTAAATCAGTCAACTCCCCAATAAATCGACATGCAGCTTCTGCTTCATCCCAGTCTTTTGGATAGATTATTTGTTTGGCTACAAGAGATGCAAATCTCTTTCGTTTTTCCTCTGACCGTGTCTGAATAACTTGGTTGAAAACTTGAATTATAAAATCAAATAATTCTTCTCCCGGTTCGATGTTTTTTATTTTCATCTCTTTTGCTATTTCACTTAATTCATTTTGTAATTTGAGAACAAAATCTTTAAGTCTTTCATGTTGATATTTAGCACCCAACCCGGACAACAATGTATCTAATGCTCCTCCAATCCCAGGAACACATTGAATAGTAGCCCTTAAAAAGAATTTGTCGCAGTAATAGGCAGATGCCTTTGTTATGAAACCTGCCGTATTATTTGTCTCTTCCTGCATATTGAAGCTGTCCCTCTTTTTGTTGATATTTGTAAATTGACTCAAATACTTCTTTGTATTTTAATCGTCAACATTACTTTTGTCGACTCTCTCGTTCCTAGTCAATTTTTCTAATTTTTCAACCGTAAGAGATAGAGCCGTGTCCCCTTATTTCTCACCACGGTCAACTGTCTACTGACCACGGTCCACGTTTCTTCGCGCCTTTGCGTGAAACATATTGTCTGACCACTCACCACTTGGTAACTATTTTATCTTCGTTCCCTTCTGTTTTATTGTCTTTGTTTCTTTTGCACCTTTTGTGGTAATTATACTCCAAGGTTCAGCTCTTTCCTATACCCTATACCCGAGACCCGAGACCCGAGACCCGAGACCCGAAACCCGAGACCCGAGACCCGAGACCCGAAACCCGAAACCCGAAACCCGAAACCCGAAACCCGAAACCCGAAACCCGAAACCCTACTCTCTTTGTGACTTAGTGCCTTTGTCGCTTTGTGCCCTTCTAGATAGTAATTCCCTGCAGTCCCCGATTACATTCACATAAAATATACCACACTTTTCATAATAAGTCAAACACTTTCACGAAAAAATCACTCGCTTTTTTGACGAATTTTTACGAAATTCTACCCTTACAAAATATTTTTTCAAAAATCCCCGGCCCAAAAATAAGAACTTACGCCAATTTCAATAAACCAAAAATAAAGACTTACGCTCCCTGTCACCTTGGCAGCAATACCCTTTTCCAATACCCGTTTTGACAGAGATAAATGATTCGTTACCTAACTCTTTCAATCCTGAAAACACCTCCTGAAATGCACTCTGCCCATTCTTCATAAAACCTATAACTTCTTATATAATAAAAACTAATATTTCATCCTCTTCCACTCATACACCCATACACCCATTTACTCATACACCCATATACTCATACACTCATCATCTGGCACAAGCTTTGCAAATATATAAACTTAGCATAAAGAGTCTGTATCTATGAAGTTACACACTCCCTGAGAACCGAAGTTCTTGGCGAATTATAAGTTACTTAGCTAAAGAAGGTTAGCAAAATGGCCCAACGCTTGTCCCAACCCAGCACCGTCAACGTCCTGATCGGCAATGCCAATTGGGCCTGGCCCCAGGCCGTCGCTGAACTTTTCCGTCCCCGCGGCATCAACGCCCTGGTCGCCAACTCTTCAAATGAGATGGTAAATATCATCGACAAAAACAAAGTCCACCTGGCCCTTTTGGATGTCTCGTTCGACCAACTCACTGGCCTGCAAACACTTAAGATCATCCGCAAGCACGACAAATTACTGCCTTGCATCCTCTTGGCCCAACTGATCAACGAACGTTTATTGTCCGAAGCGCTCAGTTTGGATGTATTTTCCGTATTGAATATTCCTGTGGATATAACCAGGCTGCAGGAACAATTAAATCGTTTATTTGTAAAGTATTATGATAGTAATATGTTTGAAAGGAGCACAGTCAAGAATGGCAAAGATGAAGATTAGACCGTTGGCAGATAAGATTCTCATCAAACGTTTAGAGGCCCAAAACGTCACTAAGGGCGGCATTGTCCTGCCCGACTCCGCCCAAGAGAAACCCCGGCGGGGCAAGGTCTTAGCTGTAGGAGATGGTAAATTACTGGATGACGGCTCACGTGCTGAATTCCAGGTCAAACTCGGCGATGAGGTATTATTTAGCTCCTATGGCGGTACCGAAATCAATGTTGATGGCGAAGAAATTATGATTATGGAGGAATCGGATATTTTAGCGGTTCTGGGATAATGACCCATCTGACAGATGCGTTACCGTAACTTTATAGATCATCATAGGTTGCGGCAATGAATCTGTCATTTTTGATTTCGCACTGATTCGCGCTTTGAGAAGGATGTAATTGAAATCGTAGTTATTTAATAACAAGGAGATATAAAGACAATGGCAGCTAAGAAAATAATTTTTAATAACGAGGCCCGACAGGCAGTTCGTGATGGTGTTCGCCAGTTGGCCCGGGCGGTCAAGGTGACGTTGGGACCGGCGGGCAGAAATGTGGTGATAGAAAAATCATTCGGCTCACCCACTGTAACCAAAGACGGCGTAACAGTAGCCAAGGAAATCGAACTGGAAGACGCCTGCGAAAATATCGGCGCCCAGATGGTCAAGGAAGTGGCCTCCAAGACCTCCAACGATGCCGGCGATGGGACCACCACGGCTACCATCGTGGCTGAGAGCATTTTTGAGGAAGGTCTGAAAAATGTCGTGGCCGGTGCGAATCCGACGGAACTGAAACGCGGAATTGAAAAGGCCGTAAATGCAGTAGTGGAAAATATGCGCAAGATGAGCATCGCGGTCGAGTCGAGCAAACAGATTGCCCAGGTGGGTACCTGTGCGGCGAATCAGGACGCCGAGATCGGCAAGATGATCGCCCAGGCGATGGACAAAGTCGGCAAGGACGGGGTTATCACCATCGAAGAAGGTAAGACCCTGGAGACGACAGTAGAGCTGGTGGAAGGGATGCAGTTCGATAAAGGGTATCTCTCACCCCACTTTGTGACCAATATGGAAAATATGACGGTGGAACTGGATAAGCCCTATGTTCTGATCAATGAAAAGAAAATATCCGCGATAAAAGATATTGTGCCGCTGCTGGAAAAAATTGCCCAGTCGGGCAGGCCGCTGCTGATAATTGCTGAAGATGTTGACGGCGAGGCATTGGCTACGCTGGTAGTCAATAAGCTGCGCGGTACGCTGCAATGTGCGGCGGTGAAGGCGCCGGGTTTTGGTGATCGGCGCAAGGCGATGCTGCAGGACATTGCGATTTTGACGGGCGGTCAGGCGATTTCGGAAGACTTAGGCGTACAACTGGAAAGTCTGGAGATTGCCGATCTGGGGCAGGCCAAGAAGATAATCATCGATAAAGAGAATACCACGATTATCGAAGGGGCCGGGTCAACTGATGAGATCAAAGGCCGAATCGATCAGATCAGAAATGAGATTGATATAACCACCAGTGACTATGACAAAGAGAAACTGCAGGAAAGACTTGCTAAGCTGTCGGGCGGAGTTGCTCAGATCAATGTCGGAGCGGCCACGGAAGCTGAGATGAAAGAAAAGAAGGCCCGCGTGGAAGATGCCCTGCATGCCTGCCGGGCGGCGGTGGAAGAAGGAGTACTGCCCGGGGGCGGCGTGGCGATGCTGCGTTCGATAGCGGCGCTGGATAAGGTCAAGGCCACCGGTGATGAGAAGGTGGGCGTGGATATTATCCGTAGGGCACTGCCGGCTCCGATCAAGCAGCTTGCTAAAAATGCAGGCCTTGATGGTTCAATCGTGGCCCAGAAGACTCTGGAAGGCGGCGACGGTAATGATAACTTCGGTTATGACGTGCTGCGGGAGAAATACGGCGATCTGCGGGAGGCCGGCGTGATTGTGCCGACCAAGGTGGAACGCACAGCATTGCAAAACGGGGCGTCAATCGCGGGACTGCTGCTGACGACCGATGCGATTGTTTCCGAGATACCTGAAAAGAAGGAAGCACCTGCCATGCCTCCGGGCGGTGGGGGAATGTACTAAAAAGCAGCTAGAGCTGAATTATTGAAAAATGACAGTTTCAAAGTAAATACGAAAGGGGCGTCCGTGGGGCGCTCCTTTTTTTTGCTTATAGAATCTATTAGTTAATTGCAATTGTAGTGTGTTAGAGAGACAGGGGAGGGGAGGAAGGGATAAATACGCAATACGCAATAGATTAAAAGACCTAAGGCTTAAGGCCTAAGACTCAAGGAGATAAGAAGACGGGAGATAAGGAATCAGGAGGTAAGGAGATAAGGAGGAATAAAAATGTGGACGGTGGACGGTGGACGGTGGACAGTTGACCGTTGGCCGTAAAAAGAAGACCATGCCTACGCTGCCCCGAGGGGTCGGGATGCAAGCACGCGAAGGCATGCCACCCGGTTTAGGGGGTGATGGAAGGAAGGTACTGCTATGATATTTCGGCAATTTTTTGGGGGCAGTAGTTATGGTGAGCCGGCGGGGGGTACGTTTTCGCCGTGGGGGAATCTGTCGAATAACGCGATCAAGGCGCTGCTATCCATAGCGCTGGTATTAGTCGGCCTGGGGGCGTTGGTACTGATATTTCCGCTGGTTTTGGCGTTTTTTGTGGCGGGTCTGTTTTTCTTTATCGCTTTTTTATGCCTGAGCTGGGCCTGGAAGATATACCGGCTCAGACGTGGAGCATCAGCAGGACGAAAATACGTAGATGTACGGGTGGAAGATATAGATGAATAATGTCGGGTATCCCGGCTTCGCTGAAGCTTCGCCGTGGCAAGCGGGTATCGGGTATAGGGTCTCGGGTCTCGGGTATAGGGTCTCGGGTATCGGGTATAGGGTCTCGGGTCTCGGGTCTCGGGTATAGGAGAGAATCGAACCACGGATGGCACGGATTATAATAGCCACAAAAAGCTCAAAAGGCACAAAAAATATTAAACAGAAGGAAACGAAGATAAAAAAGTTACTAAGTGGTGAGTGGTGAGTGGCGAGAAAGATATTTTTCACACAAAGGGGCCAAGAAACGTGGACCGTGGACCGTTGACCGTAATAAAAGAAATCCTAAGCACGAAATCCTAAACTCTAAACAAATCCAAAATATAAAAATCCCAAGGTTCGAAACAAAATAAATAAGAGCCACAAAAGGCACATAAAATAAAAAAAATATTAAACAGAAGGAAACGAAGGTAACAAAGAAAAGAATAAACGGCGGGCCGGTTCGACAAGCTCACCACAGGCAGTTCGACAAGCTCACTGCGAGCAGGCCCGACCTACTTGCTAGGTAACTTAAAACAGTATATAATATGAATGAGATATAAAAAACTAAATTAGTGTAGAAAGCTCATTGTTCCATGGACCGAACTATTACTACTACCACGGAATGGCGGAAATTACTCCAGAAGTGGAGCGATGAATGGCTTGGAACAAATAATAAATTTTCACCTTGTGTTCGAAAGAATAGATGGCTTGGGTATAAACCTGCAACTGATAAACAAATTGCAGCTCTACAAAAGAGGCTGGGATATTCTTTACCCCCTTCCTTGTGTGCATTTTTAAAAACAAGTAATGGATGGCGCCGAACATCATCATTTATTCTACGTATTCGTTCTGTTACAAAAATTCAATGGTTAGAAGTAGAAGATCCGCAATTTTTAGACATATGGGACGAATTCGAAGAAACCTGTTTCGGAAAATATGGTGGTATATCACGTAAAGAGTATTTTTCTTACACGCCAAAAGCAAGCGAAGTATTTGATAAAAATCATTTTAAGACTTCCCTGCTCTTATCCGATCCGGTTATTGGTGACTCCTCTATGTACTTATTAAATCCTATGATTGTGACGGAGGATGGCGAATGGGAGGCATGGTTTTATGCTCATTGGATACCCGGAGTTAAAAGATACCCTTCGTTTTCACATCTTATTTTAGAGGAGTACGAATCATTTCGATTAACTGAATTAAATAATAAAAGAGCAAAAAGAGTAGTCGGGCCATTCAAAGGTGTATATGCACCAGATAAACATCGCTATAAAGCAGAGTGTTTAGGGCCAGGGAAAACACGCCCTCGCCAATTAACTATCGAGGAACTTGTAGGGCAACTAAAAGACCTGTCTCCTAAAATTCGCAAGGAAGCTGCAAAACAATTAATACGCGAATTTAAGCCTCATGATCCCAATAAAGAATACCCTTTATTGGTTGAACCTTTGTCCGATATATTACATTCTTCCTTGGAATATGAAGTTCGATGTGCTGCTACCTATATGCTAGGAACCTATGGAAATGAGGAGGCTATAGAGCCACTGGTTAGGGGTTTAGAGGATTCTGCAGTTGCTTCGGCTGTAGTAGGCGCTTTGTTTTACCTGAACATTTATTACAAATCAACTCTGATATCGGATGGTCTGTGTAGATATCTATCTGTACCCCGGGATTGTACATCTACCATGTCTGCAATACACATACTTGAAGAATATTGTGAGCCTCGTCTCGAATCTATTGCACTTCGTATTCTTGATAGTGATACAGATAAGCAAGTACGTTTTACTGCGGCATTTGCATTAGCGTGTATCAGTGACAGTGCTACTGATGAGCTAATACACCGGCTGAAAAATAAAAATGCCGGAATACGTGAAGCTGCAGCAGCAGCAATCCGGAAAACTGAAGAACATCGTGCAATATCAGCTTTAAAGGAAGCTTTAGCAGATAAAGATCCAAATGTGCGTATGCAAGTAGAAATATCATTACAATTTTTACAAGATAATTAATGATTCTCAAAAATTTATTGATTAAAAAATATTATATTCACATATATGCCGCATATAAGGATATGCTTTCAAAACAACTTTCGGCGAAGCGTATCTTGCTTTGTATTAACCAGGGGGCGGTGACAGATGTGGGTTGGAGCTAGAAGTCGGGTATAGATTTTCTGATATCGGCAGCGCGGTCGAAGATTTCCTGTTTGGTGAGGCCGGCGGTGGCGTACATGGCGAAGATATTATCGTCGGAAGTTTCGGGGGGGACAGTGTGGGAGGCGGCGAGGATGAAGCCGCCGCCGTCGGAGGTCATGGTCTGGATGAGTTGGGCGGTGGCCCTTTGAACTTCGAGGGGGGTGCCGTGGGGTAAGACGCCCTGGGTGTCAACGCCGCCCATAAAAGATATCTTCGAGCCGTATTCCTTTTTTAAGTGGGCTGGTTCCATGGCGGGGGTGGTAAACTGGATGGGGTTGAGGACATCGATACCGATTTCGATCAGGTCGGCGATGATCGGTTCGACCGCGCCGCAGCAATGATAGGCGTTATATAAATTATGAGATTTGCCTACCTCGACAATACGCTGGAGGTGGGGCTTTATGGTATCGCGCCAGGAGCGGGGGCTCATGAGCAGGGCCTGCTGGGAGCAGACATCGTCGCCGGTCCAGAGCCAATCCAATTTGAAGCGGGAGCAGGCCTCCTGAGATAATTTCACAGAGAAGTCGGAGCACTTTTGGAACATTTTGTCAGCCAGATCGGGATCGGCGGCAATTTCCATCAGGACATTTTCCATGCCGCGGAGGCGCCAATACATTTCAAAGACGCAGGGGGAGACGTCGCAGCCAATGAAATACTGGTCAGCCTGCCGGGCGACCGGTGTCATCAGGGCCATTAGCTCGTCAAGGTGGTCATAGGGGAATTCGTACTGGAGCAGTTCGTCACGGGTGGCATTTAAAAGAGGGTATTCGGCAATCTGGTTGAAGGCGTCGATTTTGGTCCACTTGATACGCCAGATATCAAGATGACTTTCGCCCTCCAGGTCGTGGGTGATACCTTCCATGGCGTAATTATTATTGACCCAGGTTTGACGGACGTCGTCACCCATAGCGGCGGGTACGTATTGAGGAGGAATCTCGAGCAGATCGGCCAGGCGGCGGGCGGTTACGGGGTGGAACCACATAAAGATCGGCACGCGGTCCACGGGTTGTTTGCGCAGGGCGGCATAGACCCTTTCCTTAGAATTCATACAAATGGCTCCAAAAGTTCAAACCGGGCTAACGTAACATATTAAACCTATAACTTGCGGTATCGATAGGTGATTGACAATAGATCATATTTTAATTATAAAGATCGTGCTATTTAATTACAAGAGAGGTATTTAATCGATGACAACAAAAGAGTTGGTAAAAAAAGCAATAAGATTTGAGAACCCCAGTCGGATTCCGATTTTGTATAAGGATCGTAGTCTGCAGACGATACCCGAGGGGGATGTCATGATTTACGACATTGCCATAATACGGGGAAATGAAAGTGAGTGGGGGTATAAATGGCAGCATATGGACGACGGGACGATGGGGCAGCCGGAAGATCCGATTATTAAAGACTGGGATGATGTTAAGAGATACGCATTTCCCGAGCTGAACCTGGATGAGAGGATAAAAGGGCTGGAGGAATTTAAAAAACAGGCAGGTGAGCGCTATACGGTGACGTCATTGGGTATTTCGGGATTCAATACGTATATGTTTATCCGCGGTTTCGAAAATTCCATGATTGACCTTTATAGCGAGAGTGCGGAAGGGATGGAGCTGCTCGACAAGATCTTTAATTTTGAGAAAGAGCTTATGACTTTCACGGCGGAGCTGGGGTTTGACGGCTTTCATTTCTACGACGACTGGGGTACGCAGGATAATCTGTTGGCTGCGCCGGCGCTGTGGCGGAAGCTGCTCAAGGGACGCTACAAAGATCAGATCGACCATGCCCATAAGCTGGGGCTGGATACGTGGTTTCATAGCTGCGGTAATATAACCGCGATTGTGGGGGACTTCCATGATATAGGGGTGGATGTTATTAACATAAGTCAGCCGAACGTGGTGGATATTGACGAGGTGGGGAAGAATCTCAAAGGTAAGCAGTGCTTTATGGTGCCGATCAGCTATCAGACGGTCTCGATATCAGGGACGCCGGAGGAGATCAGGCAGGAGGCGAAGCGGCTGTTTACAAAATTGGGAACAGAAGAAGGGGGATTTGTCGGATACGTAGAGGATTATCATTGTCTGGGGATGTCGGATGAGAATTTGGAGGCCTGCGTGGGGGCCTTTGCGGAACTGATTCAATAAAATAAGACCAAGCCTAAGCCGAGCGTAGGCATGTCACCTTGTTTATACTTAATCCGGGTATTGGACGGTGACGGTGGTGGTGATGCCGCCGCGGGGAGTGAAGCAGCCGGAAAGGGTCATCCGGCGGGGGCGGCAGGCGGTAACCAAATCGTCTAGAATGCGATTGATGGCGGCCTCATAGAAAACACCCTGGTTGCGATACTGCTGCAGGTATAGTTTGAGGGCTTTCAGCTCGAGACACGCACGATCGGGACAATAAACTATGGTTATAACGCCGAAATCGGGCTGTCCGGTCTTGGGGCAGAGGCTGGTAAACTCGGGACAGTCGATCTTGATCTCGTAGTCGCGGTCGGGCTGAGGGTTGGGAAAAGTCTCAAGCATGGAATCGGGCGGGTTTTGCTTAGAACACATATCCTTGTTTGTACTCCTTGAGGAAGGTATAGTAATAAGTAAAATAAAGCAGTAAAATACCATTTTAAGGGCTGGGATTGATAATGACAAGTGGACAACATACTGAAATTGATAATAAAAGCGGTGCGGAGCCGGGCGAAGGTGCGGTGGTCCTGCTGAGTGGGGGGCTCGATTCGTATACCACCGCGGCGCTGGCGGGGGAGCAAGGGTACAAGTGCTATGCCCTGACGGTAGCCTATGGGCAGAGGCACAGGTGTGAAATAGAATCGGCCAAGCGGATCGGGCAAAAGCTGGGAGTGGCGGAGCATAAGATTGTAGAGCTGGACCTGGGCATTTTGGGCGGGTCAGCCTTGACGGGGGATGGAGAGGTGCCCAAATCCAAAGAAGGTGTGTACAGCAGCAGCGGGGTGATACCGGTGACGTATGTGCCGGCGCGAAATACAATTTTTTTGTCGCTGGCATTGGCGTGGGCGGAGGTGCTGAAGGTATTCAACATCTTTATCGGGGCGAACGCAGTTGATTACAGCGGGTATCCGGACTGTAGAGCGGAGTTTCTGGGGAGTTTCGAAGGATTAGCGAATTTGGCGACCAAAGCGGCGGTCGAAGGTAAGGGGCGCTTTACCATACATGCACCGGTGTTGTATATGAGTAAGGGGGAAATTATCGCCAAAGGTAAACAGATGGGACTGGATTATGCGCTGAGCCATAGCTGTTATGACCCGGATGAAAAGGGACGGGCGTGCGGGCAGTGCGACTCGTGTCTGATACGTCTAAAAGGATTCGACGAGGTACATATGAGGGATCCGGTTGAGTATGTGCCAATGAAAAATTAAAAATCAAATATCAAAAAGCAAAAATACAAAGTAAAAATAAATTAGTTGAATAAGTTTTGTTTGAGGTTCGGTTTTGAATGTAAGTGAGATATTTTTTTCGCTGCAGGGAGAGGGCAGGTTGGCGGGGGTGCCGGCGGTGTTTGTACGTTTGGCGGGGTGTGATCTTAGGTGTAAATGGTGTGATACGCCCTATGCGCTGGAGGCAAGTCAGGGACAGACCAGGACGGTAGAAGAGGTTTTGCAAGAGATAGGCCAGTTTAAGTGCAAATATGTGGTGGTGACCGGCGGAGAGCCATTAAAGGATATGGAACTGCCGGGGTTGTTAAATGCGTTAGCGCAAATGGATAAGCATGTGACGGTGGAGACCGTCGCGGGGAGTTATCAAGAAATTGTCTGCAATTTGATAAGTATCAGTCCCAAGCTCTCAAATGCCGTACCGAAAGGGAATCAGACAAACGATAGACCCCAGGGGTATCAGGTTAATATCGCAGCAATCAGAGAATATATTAAAAGTTATGATTATCAGATCAAGTTTGTGGTGGAAAGTGAAGAAGACCTTACAGAGATTGAAGATGTGCTGCATGAGTTAGAATCCGAAGAGCCAACGCCAATTGACAGAAACAAGGTGTTTCTGATGCCGCAAGCCAAGACGAGGCAACAGCATAGTCAACTGGGACCGCAGGTGGCACAGATGTGTCTGGAAAAGGGGTATCGATATGGGCCGCGTCTGCAGATAGAACTATGGGGGAACCAGCGGGGGAAGTGAAAAAAGTAATGAATAATCGATGCTAATAATATTTGTGTGACTTATTAAGGAATGATATGGCTGAATATGTATTTTTGAATGGAGAATTGGTTAAGGCGGAGGAGGCGCAGGTTAGTGTGTATGATGGGGGGCTGCTGCACGGAGTGGGGCTGTTTGAGACGATGCGGAGCTATGGGGGGCGGGTTTTTCGGTTGGAGGATCATCTGGAAAGGCTGTATGATTCGGCGGGGAAGCTGCATTTGAGTATCAGCCAAAAGCGTGAAGACATCGGCGGGGCAATAGAAGAACTCTTGCAAAAGAATGAATTGGAGGAGTCCCGGGTGCGTTTGACGGTGACGCGGGGGGATATCCGGCAGGTGAGGGAGGAAGAAACAGCACCCGGTACGATGATTATTACGGCGGGGGAGATGGTGGCGTATCCGATGGAATTATACAAGTATGGGATGCGGGTGATTATCAGTGCGTATAAACAGAATCCCGATGAGGCGACGATTCGGCACAAGACGACAAATTATATGGGGCGGTTGTTGGCGCTGCAGGAGGCGAAGCAGAAGCAAAGGGGTGAGGCGCTTTGGTTCACTACTACGAACCGGTTGGCGGAAGGTTGTATCAGCAACATTTTTCTGGTAAAAGATGAGGTACTGTTAACACCACCGCTGGATACGCCGGTTTTAGCAGGGATTACTCGAAAGGCAGTGCTGGAGTTGGCGCGGGAGAATGAGATAAAATGTGAAGAAAAGGAACTTCTCATCAAGGATCTGCTGGACGCTTCAGAAATAATTCTGACCAACAGTATTATGGAACTTATGCCGGTATGTCAGGTGGAGGCCCATAAGGTGGCAAGTGAAAGGCCGGGGGCAGTATATAAGAAGCTGCATGAGCTATATCAGGAAAAAGTGAAAAAGGAATGCGAATGACAATGGATCTTAAAAGTATAGGTAAGGTTTTGGAAGAGATTGCACCGCCGGCGTTGGCGGAGGATTGGGATAATGTGGGACTACTGGCCGGGGATGAGGGGCAGAAAATAAAACGAATTATGCTGACGATCGATATGACCAGGGAGGTGTTGACAGAGGCGAAGGATAAGAAAGTCGATCTGCTGTTGGCGTATCATCCGCCGATATGGGATCCTATTAAGCAGGTGGTGGCAGGGAAAGGATCAGCACCATTGTTGTATGAGGCAATAAGAGCTAATATTTCGATCTATGCATTACATACGGCGCTGGATTCGGTGGTGGGGGGGATAAATGATGTGTTGGCGGAAATTGTAGGGATCGAAAAACCTGAGCCTCTGCAGCCAATAAAGGTTGGAAAGGACCAGTTGTGTAAGTTGGTAGTGTTTGTGCCGGTAGGGGAGCTGGAGAAGGTAAGTGAAGCGATGTTCGCGGCCGGGGCGGGCGAACTGGGTAAGTACAGCAGATGCAGTTTTCGCGGTAGGGGGATGGGTACGTTTCAGGGGGGGGCAGGTAGTAATCCCTCGATAGGAAAAGTTGGAAGTTTCGAACAAGTGGAAGAATATCGTTTGGAGACAATAGTACCGAGAAGATTATTGGGGGAGGTAATCAAGGCGATGTTGGCGGCGCATCCTTATGAAGAGGTGGCATACGATGTGATAGAATTAGTGACGCCGGAAGTTGATACGGGGCTGGGGCGGATGGGAAAATTGGGCAAGGCAACACCAATACCGGAGTTGATTGCAAGGATAAAAAAAGAACTCAAGGTAAAGGCTGTCGGGATAATCGGGCCGAAACGAGGTAAGGTGCATAAGGCGGCGGTAGGGGCGGGCTCGTGCGGGAGTCTGCTAAAAGAAGTTATCGCTAATGGATGTGATTTCTATCTAACGGGGGAGTTGAAACATCATCACGGGCTGGAATTACAGGAGGCGGGGGTAACTACCTGCTGTGTGGGGCATTCCAATTCGGAGCGGATGATATTACCGCGGATTGCCAGGAGGCTTAAAAAAGAGTTACCCACGGTGGAAGTAACCGTCAGCCGAAAGGATCATGATCCCTGTATCTGGGGGTAAGATTGGAGATGAAAGATGAGTCAAGAATTTAAAAATGATAATGAAATTGAAAGTTTGTCTGGAGGGCATGAAAGCATGAGAGTGATATTAAAGGATAAGTTTATGATGGTATTTGTGTTATTGGTTTTTTATGTTGGTATTTCCTTTACCGATGTTTATGGGAGGGAAGAAAAGGCGGATTCCGATTCTTCTGCGCCGCAGTCGGAGAAATTAAGATTTAAGGCAACGGGAACCAAGGGAGAATACAAATTTGATACGGGTATTATTCGGGGGACCTTACGCTCTGAGGGCCAGTCCCGGGGGTTGTCTGAGGTTATTTATCTGCCAAAAAAAATCAAAATCGACAGTTCTATGGGCCTATTTGGTTTCTATCGGATATTTTCGGGACCGAGACGTTATGGATCGGCACTGTGGTATAGAGCCAGCGGGGCGGAATTATTACCTAACGGGGCGGTGAAGGTTGTTTGGCCGGCAGAAAAAGAATATCCTTTTGAAATTACGGCCATTTATCGTTTGCTGAATGCTGCCAGTGTGGATTTAGAGATCATGGTCAAACCGAGCCAGGATTTACAGACCTTTGAAGTTTTTCTGGCTTCTTATTTTTACAAGGATTTTCCCGCCTCGTATGTATATGTGCAAAAGGAAGGCTCACAAAATACGGCTGGGGCAGAATTTGTAGAGGCGGGGACCTGGGGGGGGGGATGGCAGATGTATCCCCGGGACAAGCAGGTGATAGCAATGATAAAAGACGGCCGGTGGCAACAAGAACCTAATCCGGTGAGCTGGGACATACGAGAATGTTTGGTGGCTCCGGTAGGTATGCGACGTCATGTAAAATCGGGTCTAAATGTGGTATTAATGGCTCGACCGGAAGACTGTTTTGCCATAGCGACACCCTATAGCAAGGAAACTCATTGTTCCCAGTATCTTTCATTATTCGGCAGAAACTTATATAAAGACAAAACAATACAAGCGCATACACGACTTTTATTCACCTGGGAATTATCAGATGCGGAGATATTGAAGGAATATCAGAAATTTATTCTGGAAACAAAAAATTGATTAAAGCTCGCAATAATATTTTATCAAATCTACTGATAGTTGTTTCACTGCTTATGGGTTGTGGAACGGGGCCTGAAATAACCAGCAAACGAAAGCTGGTCAGGCCGGAAGATCCGATGGTGGCGCTGGTAAACGGGCAGGGGGTTAAGCAGAGTCGGTTGTCGGAGGTTTTGTTGAACGGATATGGCCGGAAGGTCTTGGATGAACTGGTACTGTTGGAAGTGGTGCGGCAGGCGGCGGCGAAAAAAGGGCTGACGGTTACGCCGGCGGAGGTGCAAGCGGAATTCGAGGGGATACTGGAGGATATGGCGGAGGGGAAAAGCCGACGCGAGAAGACGGCACTGCTGGAGTATATGCTGCAGAGTCGTCATCTTAGCCGGGCGGAGTTTGATCTTATTGTGGAGAGACAGGCGTTACTGAGTCGTATGGTCGATCCCAATGTGACAATTACGGAACAGATGCTGAAGGAGGAGTATGAACGGCAATATGGGCGTAAGGTGCTGGTGAGAGAAATTGTGCGGAGCAGTTTCCGAAGCATTCAGGAGCCTGTGAAATTGTTGGAGGCTGGGGCCGATTTTAAAGAGATGGCCGAGAAGTTTTCCGAAGATCAGGTCAGCCTGGCGCGCGGGGGGCTGGTGGGGCCCTTCTCGAGGGCTGATGAACATATACCAGTGAAAGTACGCGAGGAGGCATTTAAGCTTAATAAGATCGGCCAGCAGAGTAAGGTGTTTTCCTACTATGACGGGGACAATCTGCAATGGTGGTGTGTGCTGCAACTGGAAAAGGACTTCCCGGCGGTAAATGTCCCTATAGAAGAAGTAAAAGAAAAATTGAGACAAATTATTCAGAGACGGGTCAGGAACCAGCGAACGATGGGACTGTTAGAGAAACTTCGAGGCCAGGCTACTGTCACTATTTTCAAGCAGGAATTGAAAACAAAACAATAGTGGCGCGAAGTTAATTTACCGAGGCGAAAAATTAGATATGAAAGGGGAAAGATGGCGGTAGAAATAGCTATGGTGGATGATTCTGTGGTGCCGCTGGAGGAAGCGAAGATCAGCGCGCATGATCGGAGTGTGTATTTCGGGGATGGGGTGTATGAGGTGGTGCGGTGCAGCGGGGGGAAGCTGTTTGAGATGGAAAGGCACATGGAGAGGTTGAAAAGCAGCCTGGCGAAGATGGATATGCTGGCGAAGGTGGATATGGAAATGGTACGCGGCCGGGTGGAACGGGCGCAGGCGGAAGCACAGATCTCCGAAGCGCTGATATATTTTCAGATCAGCCGGGGCAGGGCGCCGCGGAGTCATGATTATAAAGAGAATTGGCAGCCGGGATTTTTGCTGACAGTGCGACAGTATAAAGATCGCAAGGAGCAGATAAAGACTATTACCCATCCGGACTGGCGGTGGAAGCGGTGCGATATAAAATCGTTGAACCTGTTGGCGAACGTGATGGCCAAACACGCGGCGGGAAAGGTGGGGGCGTATGAAGCGCTGCTGGTGGATGAAAAAGGTCTGATTACGGAAGCAACGAGCAGTACAGTTTTGATGGTCAAGGGAGATGTGTTGCAAACGGTGCCGCTGACGGCAAATATACTGCCCGGTATAACAAGGATGTTTCTGTTGGAGAGAGCCGGTGAAGTTGGACTGGAGATAAAAGAAGAGTCTTTCACCGTGGAGGAAGTTTTGAGGGCGGATGAAGTCATAATAGCCGGGACGGGAGCGGAGGTTATGGGGGTAACGCATGTGGATGAAAAGATAATTGCCAACGGCACACGGGGTCCGGTGACGAAACGTTTGCATGAGTTATTAAGGGCAGCAATGAGAGGGAAAATACCAATTAAGAGGTAACTAAGATAGATGCCTTACATTGGTAAAACATAGAAGAGGACGGCGAAGAAGTGGCAGATGCTGCCGGCCATGACGAAGAGGTGCCAAATGGCATGATGATAGGGGATCTTTTTATAAACATAAAATATGATGCCAAAGGTATAGGCCAAGCCACCCGAGAGGAGCCAAATTATGCCGCCCAAGGGAATATGGGTGAACATGGGTTTGAGGGCGATAAGAACCAGCCAGCCCAGTGAAATATAGATCGCCAAAGATACTAATTTCAGGCGGCCAAAAAAGAATA
>Ga0272442_10000319_pt1 | contig 80662 bp, 72 predicted proteins | sample SSMForm2O_FD_200262 | JGI IMG/M metagenome (GOLD analysis project Ga0272442, IMG submission 200262) | Marine sediment archaeal communities from Little Sippewissett salt marsh, Falmouth, MA, United States - SSM-Form-2O | ecosystem: Environmental > Aquatic > Marine > Wetlands > Sediment ...
TCATTTCTTCCAGTCCCATGAGCGTATTATAGCACGTCGTGAAATCAGGCGGTGAAGTACCAAGCCAAAGGTGATTGGATTTTTTTTTCCTCTGCGATAAAATACCGGCATGAGAGGATTGCTTCTGGTTGCATTGATTGTCGTTGTGATTATCGGCGTGATCCATACAGTACGCAACAATCAGGGTGAAACCATTTTGGATCAGAAGAGAAATGTGGTCGGAGAGACCCTCGACATGCTCCTGCAAACCAAAATTGTCCGCATCAGAGAGGCGCTGAACACTTACTTCATGGATCACGGCGCATTCCCGGAGTACATGGACTTGCTGGTACCCGATTATATTCGTACCCAACAAGAGATCTCTGATCCCTGGAACATGCCCCTGAAGCTTGAACAGGACGAATCAATGTCTACTGCAATTCATTCCGCTGGACCGGATGGCCAATGGGAAACCAGTGATGATATCTGGAGGAAAATCTGATGAATTTGAAGGATTATCTTGACCCCGGGAATATCTTTGACTGCCGGGAATACCCTGATACAGACACTTTTTATGCCGACTTCGCACGCTTTATAAAGGAACGCGGGCATATACGGGATTCTGAAAAAGTCAAACGCCTGTTCATCCGACGGGAAAACGTACAATCAACCGCGATAGGAAAGGGCGCTGCGGCGCCACACATTTTTTCCGATGAATTCAGCGGATTTTTTGTGGCCATCGCCCGCATCCGGTCCGGAATGGATTTCAAGGCACCCGACAATCAGCCGGTTTTCCTGGTTTTCCTGATCATGAGTGATGACCGGGATGTAGGGTTACATTTGAAATCGCTTGCGCACATCGCCCGTCTCGTAAATGACACGGGCATCGTGGAAGAAATCCGTGATGCCGAGAACGCCGAGGAAGTATACCGGCTGATCCTCGAGAAGGACATTCAAATACGCCCATGATTCTTGCGGTTCTTATACTTAACCGCGAAGAAATGCTGGAATCGGTGCTGGAAGGTTTGGTTGAAATTGGTGTAACCGGAGCGACCATTATCGATTCCATCGGCATGGGGCATATTCTGGCGGAAGACGTTCCGGTATTTGCTGGATTGCGATTCATGTTTTCCGGAAACCGTCCCTACAACAAAACCATTGTGTCCGTAATTCAGGACGAGAAAAGCGAACCCCTTAAACGATTATTGAAAAAAATACTGGGCCCGCTAGAGGAATCGGGAAAAGGGATTCTGTTCTTTGTTCCGCTTATCGACGCCGTAGGGCTGAAGCCGGAACCGGGAACGTGAACACCCTGGCGGTCTTCGCCGGGTTGCTGGCAATCACATTTATCGGTTCCCGGGCGATTTTCAGGCAGAGGCCGGGACATTCGCCCATCACTTATGCTTTGCAGTCCGGGACGATATTTCTCTTGTTTGGCATTCTGATCAGCCCGAACGGCCTTGATATAATCCACATTGAAGTATTAAAGCAATTGCGTCCCTTGATTCATTTCGGGCTCGGTTGGGTAGGTTTTCTATATGGATTCCAATTGGAATGGAGATACCTGCGAAAAATTTCCCGCAATTGGTATTTCACTGCCGGGATTGTGTTTATCTTTCCCACCGGCTGCCTGTTGGTTGCGGCATGGGCGGGCTTCCGCTATCTACTCGGACTTGAGGGGTTCGTGACTGCGTGGGTGCTTATCCTCGCCGCGATTATGGCTTTTTTGCTTGCTGAAAGCTGTACCGCCTTTGTTTTCTGGGCGAACCGGCGTTATCGACTGACCGGAAGACAATACCGGATGATTAATTTCGCAGCTGCCACGGACAACTTCTTCCCCATCATGGGTGCCGCGCTGCTGGGTATGTTTTTTCCGAATCAGACCAACGGATTACACGCATTGGCAATAATATCCCTGGAAATATTGATCGGAGTTCTGGGCGGAAGCGTTCTTCACTATCTGGCAAGGCGGGTGAAAGATCCGCTTGAAGTCTCCACAATTCTTTTCGGAATCGTTTTTCTTCTCAGCGGCATCGCATACATTTTTCGTTTCTCCCCCCTTTTCGTAACCATGGTTGCCGGAATAACCTTTACCAATCGTACCAGACGCCACGCTTGGTTTCAGAAGAGACTGAATCCGGTGGAGAAACCATTGTATCTGATGTTCATGATTGTCTTGCCCCTGTATGGATTTGGGGCGGGATGGATTCCATTGCTGATAGCCGCAATCCTCGTCGTCGTTAAATTTACCAGTAAGCTCGGCGCCATGGTCATTACAAAACCTCTCCTCCATGCTTCAAGAGAATTTCCCGCTCAAGCTGCATTTCTTCTGCTGCCCATGAGCGCAATCGGCCCCGCAATTCTTCTCGAAATCCGTGAACGCTTTCAGGTGGAATGGATGAGCTGGGTGGCGGCGATATTCATTTTCGCCATGTTGATTAGCGAATGGATTGCCGTTACCGGTATGTATCTATTCAACCGGAGATCAAGTAGATGATCCACCTGCTGGCATTGCTCGGATTGGCCGTTCTCGGGCTGATTATACGAAGCTTCGCGCTGATTGACATATCATCAAGCGCAGCTTACGGCATGGGCATGATAATGCTGATCGGCTATTGCGCCGGTCAGGTATTCCGAAAGCTCGGTATTCCATCCATCACCGGATATCTTGTCGCCGGTATGGCCATCGGTCCTTTCGGCATGGAGTTGATAACCCGGGCACATGTGGAAGATCTCACGTTGATTAACGGACTGGCTTTGTCTCTTATCGCCCTGACGGCGGGTGGAGAAATTCGAATTTCCCGATTGAGGCCGCATCTGAAAACGATTACATGGGTACTCGTGATGCAGACGGTTACCATGGTAACCGGAATGACCGCGGGCTTCTGGTTTCTGGCGACAAGGATTCCAAATTTGACGATTTCCACTCAGACGGGCATTCTCGCCGCGGGTTTACTGATCGGTGTCGTTTCCACGGCATCATCCCCATCGACGACTCTTGCGGTTATCGTGGAATCCGGGCGACGATCAGTAACCACTGATTTGATCCTGGGCATTGTCATGCTCAAGGATATTGTTATCCTTTTCCTTTTCTGCATTGGCTTGAATGTAGCCCAAGCCCTCACCTCGGCATCCTCGGGTAATCCTTCGGGACTCGGCAATACCTTTTTTCAAATATCAGGGTCCGTAATCGTGGGCGTGCTGATCGGCGTGATCATCATCGCCTTTCTCAAGTACATTAAAAGCCAGCAGGTCATATTTATCCTGGCAATATGTTTTTTCACCTACGAAATTTTTGAACCCTTAAAACTGCATCCTTTATTGATCATGATGTCCGCCGGATTTCTTGTGGTGAACTTGAGTCGGGAAGGAGATCGCTTAATGGATCATCTAGAGGAAATTTCTCCTCCGGTATATGTTTTATTTTTCACACTTGCCGGGGCCGCGCTACGCCTGGATCTTCTAAAAACCCTGGGTTTGACGGCCATGATACTGGTGATACTCCGCATCGCATGCAAATGGGCCGGAACGTGGCTAGGCTTACGAACATCCGGAACAATGCCATATTTACGACACCGGGGATGGACCGCTTTCGTATCACAGGCCGGCTTGTCCCTGGGGCTGGCAACCATTATCGCGGATCAGTTCCCGGGGTGGGGAGATTCCATCGCGTTGCTTATCCTTTCAGCCATATTCATCAATCAGCTGATTGGGCCGCTGACATTGAAATGGCTGCTGGACCGAGACGGAAAATAAAACTCTATACAGCGGCAATCACCTCAATCTCAATTTGAGCGCCGGCGGGCAGTTCCTTTACTCCCACCGCCGCCCTGGCGGGAAACGGCGCTGAAAAATACTCCTGGTACAAAGAATTCAGCCGCGAGAAATCCTGCATATTCACCAAAAAAACGGTTACTTTCACCACATGAGAAAAATCAGCTCCGGCAGCTCCCAGTACCGCATGGATATTAGTGAAAGCCTGTCGCGCCTGGGCCTCGATGCCACCGGAAACAAGGTTCCCCGTTGTGGGATCAATTCCCACTTGTCCGGAAAGGAAAAGCATTGAGTTCCATTGCACAGCTTGTGAATAAGGCCCCAGGGCTTTGGGTGCACCCGTGGTCTCGACAACGGAAAATCGGGACATATCTCCACCTCCGAAAGGCCAAAATGTATGCAATATCCTGAAACGGAAAATTCCGGGAACGCGGGTATCCAAAGTAACCCCCCGAAGCTCCGGGTCTATTGAATGACTTCGACATAGGGCCGGGAAGGACGATTCCTTCTCCATAGATGAATGAGCAGCATGCCCAGAAGGAATCCACCCACGTGCGCAATCCAGGCAATGCCGCTGCCGCCGATATGTGAAAACTGAAACACAAACCAGATCACCAAAAAAACCGCGGCGGGAATGTCGACAAAAGTCACCAGGATAAATATAAACAGCAGGGAGCGGACCTTTGCTTTGGGAAAAAACAGCAGATAGGCCCCCATTACTCCCGAAACAGCTCCGCTGGCTCCAATAACGGGAGTCAGAGACGATGTATTGAACAACACGTGCAGCAGGCTGGCCCCGGCTCCGCATACCAGATAAAACAGAATAAAGCGCAAGGGTCCGAGGCGATCTTCTATATTGTTGCCGAAAATCCATAGGAACAGCATGTTGCCCAGTAAATGCATGAGGGATCCATGCATGAACATGGAATAGAGTATGGTCAGAACTGGCGGATTTTCGCGGTAGATCAATTCCCTTGTCGTTTGGAATGTGGTCTCTTCCTGAACTTCCCGGAAAGCAATCGGACGTTCGATTTTCTGGAGATGGGTGATTTCCCAGGGAATCAAAGCGTGACGCGCCACCTGATAATTCAAATCGGAAAAGAGGGCCTGGCTGATGAAAACACCCGTGTTGAGAAGGATCAGGATAATGGTCAAAATCGCGGGTCTTCGGGTAGGGTTGTAATCCTTTATGGGAAAAAGCATGGATATTTTCTCCGTCCCGGGTTGTAACACAAAAGAAAGCCGGAATCAAACCAGAGAAAAACGAGTTCTAACTCTCGTCGGTTCGGACTTTTTCCAGGGAAACCAGACGATCGCCCTCCCGTAATTGAATCAGGCGCACACCCATGGTCGCTCTTCCCTGAGACCGTAGGGTATCGGAACATATCTTGTTCACAATGCCTTTGCGGGAGGACAGAATCAGGTCGTCACAGGATCCCAGCGTTACCAGACCGATCACCTTGCCCACTTTTTCGGTAATCCGAATGTTGATCAGTCCTTTTCCGCCACGTGTCTGGATGCGGTAGAGATCCAGGTCCGATTTCTTGCCGATGCCGTTTTCGGTTACCGTCAGTATCGTCTGATCCTCTTCCCCGATCACCGCCGCACCGACGACAAAATCTTCGGCATTGAGTTTAATGCAGCGAACACCCCTGGCGGTGCGGCCCATTTCCCGGACATCTTGCTCATGAAAACGCAACGCTTTGCCGAGATGAGTCCCCACGATTACATGATTGTCCCCATTGGAAATCTGGGCTTCGAACAATTTGTCTTCTTCAGGTACATCCGCGGCGATGATTCCATTGCTGCGTGGATTTGAAAAAGCCGCCAGAGAAGTCTTCTTCACGTAACCCTTTCTGGAAAAGAGCATGACATAACGATCCGCCGCGAATTCCTTGATATTGATTACCGAGCAGACCTGGTCATCCCCATTGACACCGATCAGCCGATTAATCGGTTTTCCGCGGCTGGTGGTATCACCTTCGGGCAGATCGTATACCCGTATCCAGAACATTCGGCCCTTTTCCGTGAAAGTCAACACGTAATCGTGCGCCGAAGCCACGAATACTCGGGAAATCATATCCTCTTCCCGAAGTCCGAAACCCCGCCTGCCAATGGTTCCACGATGCTGGTTGCGATATGTACTCAGGGTCGTACGCTTGATATACCCGTTCCGGGTATACAGGATAACGAAATCCTCATCTTTGATAAGGTCCTCAATGCGGATATCCGATAACTCCTGCTCAATAATGGTGGTCCGCCGCTCATCCTGGTATTTTTCACGCACCGCGAGCAATTCCTTTCGGATTACACTGAGCATCATGCGCTCGCTTTCCAGGAGTTCCCGCAGATAATTAATGAGCTTCAAGAGCTCAACATACTCGGCTTCCAATTTGTCTACTTCGAGATTGGTAAGGCGGTACAATTGCAGGTCAAGAATCGCGTCGGTCTGCACCTCCGTTAACGGCAGGGCTTCCAACAATTTGTCTTTCGCCTGCTGGCGGTTTTTGGAACTCCGTATCAGGCGGATGACCAGATCAAGATTATCCAGGGCGATTTTCAGGCCCTCAATGATATGAGCCCGGCGCTCCGCCTTGTCGAGTTCAAACAAAGATCGACGCCGCACGACTTCCTTGCGGTGGCCGAGAAAATGATTAAAGTAATCGGAAAGACTGAACTGTCGAGGCTGCTGGTTCACAATCGCCAGCATATTGATGGAGAACGTGGTTTGCAGCTGGGTATACTTGTAAAGGGAATTTAATATGACCTCGGGAATCTCATCACGCTTGATGTCGATGACAATTCTCATGCCGTCGCGATCGGATTCGTCACGAAGGTCACTGATGCCTTCAATCCGCCGATTTTTCACCAGTTGAGCGATATTCTCAAGAATCCTGGATTTGTTCGTCTGATAAGGAATCTCAGTGATCACGATCCGTTGGCGGTTACGCTTGTCCGTTTCAATAACCGCTTTGGCCCTGACCACTATGGTTCCCCGTCCGCTTTCATATGCCTGTAGCAGGCTTTTTCTACCGAAAACAAAGCCTCCGGTAGGAAAATCGGGACCCCGGACGATCTCCATCAACTCCGCGGTGGAAGCATCTCTATTGTCAAGGAAATACACGAAGCCATCAATCAATTCACCAATGTTGTGGGGGGGGATGGAGGTGGCCATACCAACGGCGATACCCGAACTGCCGTTGAGCATGAGTACGGGAAGAAGTGCGGGAAAAATCTCGGGTTCAGAAAGAGAAGAATCATAGTTTGGGACCCAGTCAACTGTATCCTTGTCCAGATCCTGAAGCAATTCGTTGGCGACTTTTTCAAGACGCACTTCGGTATAACGCATGGCTGCCGGGGGATCCCCGTCAATGGAACCGAAGTTTCCCTGTCCGTCGACCAGCGGATAGCGCAGAGAGAAGTCCTGGGCCATGCGAACGAGAGTATCGTAAACAGCCTGATCGCCATGAGGGTGGTATTTACCAATCACATCACCCACGATGCGGGCGGACTTCTTATAGGCTTGGTTATGATGAGTGCCGGTACTATGAAGAGAAAGAAGAGTGCGGCGGTGAACCGGCTTCAAGCCATCCCGGATATCGGGAATGGCCCGACCGATAATCACGCTCATGGAATAATCCAGATAAGACGTTTTCATCTCATTTTCGATGGTGACGTCTTCCACGACTTCAGTGGTGAGGATATCTTCTTCTGCCATGATTGTTTTCCTTACACATCAAGATTACGAACATTCAGTGCGTTTTTTAGAATAAATTCGCGACGCTTGTTGGAATCGCTTCCCATCAGAGTGTCGAAAAGGTCCTCGCTCTGAACGAAATCATTGATCTGGACTTTGAGTAAAGTACGATTCTCGGGATTCATGGTGGTTTCCCAGAGTTGACCCGGATTCATTTCACCCAAACCTTTGTATCTCTGCACGTAAATGCCTTTCTGAGAATTCTCCATCAATATGGAAACCAGGTCGCTGCGTTTTTCCACAACGAAGGCGTTGTTGCCGATCTCCACTTTGTACGGCGGGTGCGGGTAGGACTTCAACTTCTCATACACCTGGTTGACTTCCGCGAATTCCGGTCCCGTAAGAAAATCCCAGTTTATCGAGCGATTGATGACCATGCCGTTCAACTGGTACTCCACTTCCAGGCAATGGGTATCGTATTCTTCCTGGAAGCCGACATCAACCGAGCGGCAGCAATCCAATTTTCGCAACGCTTCCGCCACCGCCAGGGTTTTCTTTTCGCTTCGGAAAGTATCTTCGTCCCGAATCTGTTCGATCAGGGTAAAAGTCAATTCCCGGGGAATTCCCTGTTTTTCGATATCGTCTACCAGATTGTTTTTCTTGTTGATCATTTTCAGGAAACGGACAAGCTTGGCGTTTTTGAGGACATCGTTCTTGCCCGGGCCGAGAATGATCCTGCTCTCTTCTCCAACACGCTTGAAAAAGAAATCCATGCGTTCCTTTTCGTTCTTCATATACAGGTGCTTTTTACCTTTCCGAACCATGTACAGTGGGGGCTGGGCCAGATAAAGATGCCCTTTCTCTATGATCTCCCGCATATGATTGAAAAAGAATGTCATCAACAGGGTGCGGATATGCGCGCCGTCCACATCTGCGTCGGTCATGATAATGACTTTGTGATACCTGAGTTTTTCAATATCGAAATGTTCTTTGCCGATTCCCACGCCCAACGCGGCAATCAGGGTATTGATGGCCTGGCTTTCCAGCATTTTCGCGGTACTTGCCTTCTCGACATTGAGGATCTTCCCCCGGAGAGGAAGAATCGCCTGAAATCTTCGATCCCGCCCATTCTTCGCCGAACCTCCCGCTGAATCACCCTCAACAATAAAGATCTCGCTGTCCGCGGGATCCTTTGATTGGCAGTCCGCGAGTTTTCCGGGCAGAGTGGTGTTTTCCAGAAGGCTGGATTTGCGAACCAGATCCTTGGCCTTGCGGGAAGCCACTCTGGCTTGAGCAGCCATGAGGGCTTTGCCGATAATCGCCTTGGCAACGGAAAAGTTCTCTTCAAAGAACAAACCCAGATGTTCATTCACAAAGGACTCCACCATACCCTTGACTTCCGAATTACCCAATTTGGCCTTGGTCTGTCCTTCAAATTGAGGATCCTTTATGCGGATCGAAACAACGGCAACCAATCCTTCCCTGACATCGTCACCGGTGAAACCGGTTTTCAGATCCTTTATCAGGTTGTTGTTCTGGGCGAAGTTGTTGATGGTGCGGGTAAGAGCGCCCTTGAAACCGGTCAGATGGGTTCCGCCTTCTATGGTCTTGATGTTGTTGACGAAAGAAAGTAGATTCTCGTTATATGAATTAACATATTGAAAGGCGATGTCGATTTCGCAATCCTGGGATTGGGAAGAAAGTGAAATCGGTTTGGCGTGAACCATCTCCTTGTTTCCGCAAAGGTAGCGAACATACTCCAGGATTCCTCCCTTGAAATGAAAAGTCTCCTGTGTATGGGTACGCTCATCCATCAGGTTGATGGTGACTCCCGGATTCAGAAATGCGAGCTCCTTCAAGCGTCTGGATAGGATACTATAGTCGTATTCTGTGGTTTCAAAAATTTCATCGTCCGGCCAAAAAGTAATCTTGGTACCAGTCCGTTTTGATTTTCCGATCTTCTTGAATTTGGTCTGGGGTTTGCCGTATTCATATTTTTGAAAGAATATATGACCGTCTCTTTTGATCTCAAGGTCTAGTTTGGATGACAGGGCGTTCACCACTGAAACGCCCACCCCATGAAGCCCGCCGGAAACCTTGTAGGTATCGTTATCGAATTTTCCACCGGCGTGCAGCTTCGTCATAACGACCTCGGCCGCTGAAACGCCCTCACCGTTGAAATCGTCCACGGGAATTCCCCGGCCGTTATCCAGAACCGTTATCGAATTGTCAAAATGGATGGAAACATCGATGCTTGAACAATACCCCGCCATCGATTCATCAATGGAGTTATCCACCACCTCATACACCAGATGATGAAGTCCGGTTGATCCGGTACTGCCGATATACATGGCCGGACGAACCCGTACGGCTTCCAATCCTTCCAATACCTTGATATTTTCAGCTGTGTATGTATTCGCCTTGTTCTGGATATCCGTCACGATTCAATTCTCCCGGGCCAATTCGATCTGGCGATCAAACCGCCCATTCGGATTCACCGAAGTCGCAATCACCTGCATCTCCGGATAAGACTCCATAAACATTCGGATATTTTCACTGTCCATTGCGGTATCGTAATCATCCACAAGGAATACCGGATAATCTCCGTTTCTTTTTTGAAACATTCGAATGAAAGCAATATAGGCCATAAGCAGATGAATTTTTTTTTCACCCGAAGAATGGTGTTTCAGAGGCAGGTTCTGTAACCGGATCTCATAACGGTCACGATGGGGACCCGCAACCGAGCGTTGATATCTGGATTCCACGCTCCGCATCCTTTCCAGTTCCGCATTGAACGCATCCATTCCGCCATCGGGCTCGATATCAATGGAAGGGATATATTCAATCTGCATCTCTTCCATTCTCTGATTACGAATTTCCCGGTTCAAATCATTGATAAACGCCTTACGGGCATCCATGATCCGGGTTCCTGTTTCACTCAAAACACGATTCCATCCACCGATTTCCGCCGCATCTGGGCGAAATCTCAGCAAATGGTTTTTCTGCTTCAACGCTTGATTATAACTCAAAATGTAGCGTATGTAAAGTGCGTCTACACCACATATAAAGCGATTCATAAGGCGTCTCAGGTGGGGAACAGATTCAATTTCCATTAAATATCCCGTCGAAGTAAAAAATACCGGGTAGAGAACCTTCCGGATGAATCCTGTCTGGGAACGCTTGCCATCCAGTTCCAATTCAAGTTTTTTGCCTCCTGAAAAGCAAACGATCTCATGCTCGGCGGACCCGTGAACCAGGGATATATGAAAACGGAAAACATTTTTCTCCCGGGGGATCATGTCCCGTAACATTACGTTGAGAAAAGACTTCCCAAATGCCGTCAGAAATATCGTTTCCAGGACGGAAGATTTTCCGGCGCCATTGCGGCCGTATATCAGGTTACGACGGGAATCGAAATGAATAGACCGATTTCGGATATTCCGAAATCCTTCGAAATTCAAGCCTTGGACAATCAAGTGAGATTACAGGTTCAGTGGCATAACCACGTACGTAAAATCGATACCGTCAATCGATCCGGGCTTGAACACGAAAGAGTTTTCACTATCGTTCATGCCGATTTCAACCAATTCCGTTTCCACATGGGTCAGAAAATCCAACACAAAATGACCATTGAACGCAACGTCGATGGAATCACCGGAATAGTCTATCTCCATTTCCTCGTGAGCTTCACCTTTTTCCGGAGTCGTTCTCTCCAAAATCAGTTTTCCAGCGGAGAATCGGAAAAACACCCCATTGTTTCTGGTTTTGAATACCAGAACCCGCCTTAGAGTCGTCAATAACTTTTCGGTATTCACCGTGGCTTTAAAGCGGGTGGATTCCGGAATAACGGCACGGTAATTGGGAAACTTCTGATCAATGATGCGAGCCGAAAGAATGCGGTTGCCCGCCCGGAAAAACAAGTTGTTTTTGTCAAAAGCGAAATCGATGTCCAGGTCTCCGCCGACTTTCAATAACTCCAGCAATGTTTTTCGGGAAACAATAAACTCCAGAGATTCACCGGTGTTGATTTTTTCTTCCGCTGAGCAGAACGCCAACCGGTGCCCATCGGTAGAAGCCATTTCCCAGCGCTCCGATCCCAGGCTCAGCAATGCGCCTCCAAGGTTGAACTTCATCTCCGGTGAAATAATATAATACGTTTTATTGATCATGGAATGCAGATTCATCGATACCAGATGGATGGATTCGGAAAAATCCGCTTCCGGAAGATTCGGGTAATCCGAAGACTGCATACCCAGAAGTTTGTACTTACTGGTCTTTGCCGCATTGTTAATGACTATCTGGAGGTCGTTGTTTTCGGAAATCTCAACGGGCCCGTCGGGCATTCGGGATATGAGATCATAGAAGTCACGACCGTTAACGGTAACGGAACCGGATTCACGGACATCCACTTTCATCGAGGATTGCAATCCGATCTCAAGATCCGTGGCAGTCAGTTCCAGAACGCCATTCTCAAACGCGGTGATCTTGATATTCTGAAGGATCTCCATCAGAGTCTTTTTTTCGAAGATCCCCTGGAAAAGCTTGAGCTCATTCGAGAAAAGGGATTTTTCCACAAAAATCTTCATTTTTCCCTGCCTTATTATATTATTAGATTACTTAGATTATATACCAGAAATAGATAAAATAAACCAGCGTGAAAAAGTGAATATCCCGTAAAAGCATTGCTAATGAAGAAAAAGCGGAAAAAAGGTTTGTGTGGAAAACTGCAAAAATAAGTGGAAATCATTCGCCGTTGAAAAATTTCAATATAGTGTCAACATCTTTGGAAAACTCGGAGTCCGCTTTTGTTCTTTCTTCTATTCTCTTAATCGAGTGCAAAACAGTGGTGTGATGTTTTCCTCCGAATTGTTTGCCGATATCAGCCAGCGAGTGTTTGGTAACCTGTTTACAAACGAACATGGCAATCTGACGGGGGCGGGCGATCCGGGGAGAATTGTTGCGGGATTTGAGTTCTTCCATACGGATATTAAAGCGCTTGGCCACATATTCCTGAATACTTTCTATGGTGACTTTCTTTTTTGAAAGGGAAATATATGGTTTCAGGGCTTCCTTGGCGAATTCAAGGGTTATAGGGTCTCCGCTGGTGTCGGGATGTTTTAAATTGGCATAGCCGATCAACCGGTTAAGGGCGCCTTCAAGTTTACGGATATTTTCCTTGATGGATGAAGCAAGGAAATAGAGAACCTCTTCGCGAATTTCGAAATCGTTGGAAATAAGGTTTTTGCGTTCCGCCAGTTTTTGTTTCAGAATGGCCATTCTTCCTTCCAGATCATAGGGAAGGATGTCGGCTATGCCACCCCACTCGAAGCGTGATTTTATACGATTTTCAAGATAGGGAATATTGTCTGGATGGGTATCTGAACAAAGGACGATCTGTTTTTCTTCCTGAATAAGTTTATTGAATATATAGTAGAACTGTTCGCTGGTTCCTCCCCATTTGGTTATATATTGAATATCATCGATCAGAAGAACATCAACGGAAGTGTATTTGTGCAGAAATTCCTGGCGTTTGTTGGTGCGGGTGTATTCTACGTATTCCATCATCAGGTCGCTGGAAGTCAGGTAGATGACCTTCATTTTCAGACTCTGACGAATCCGGTTGCCTATGGCGTACATGAGGTGGGTTTTTCCCAGGCCCACATCACTGTAGATGTACAGTGGATTATAGGATTTTCCAGGAAATTCCGCGACACTGTATGCGAATGAGTAGGCCATTCGATTGGAATCCAATTGAACAAATGAATCAAAAGTATATTTGGGATTGAGATTGGAATTAAAATTTTCGGAATCAACGGTCTTCTTTTTCGGATTTGTGTTATGGGGAAGAAGAACCTCTTCTTCTTCGTAAAGAGGAACCAGTTTTAATGTACATTTGAACTCCTTGTTCATGTACTGGTTCAACTTTTCCAGCAGGTTGGCTTTGATCCATTGGGTTTTCTGCGGATCCGGAGAGCCGACGAAGACAATATTGTTCATGGTTCCTATATAGGACAGGGGTTCAATCCATTTTAAAAAGGTAGGATTATCAAGGGTTGTCTTTAGATAGTTACGGGTGATATCAAAATAGTTCATAGTAAATTTCCACAATTATATTAACAAATGTGAAAAACACTGCTTCCATCTGTCCTAGAGGGATTATATTCTGAATGGTACGGCAGCCGAAACAGGGTGTCAAGGCTTGACAAAAAAAAAATCAACAGGCATGGTGAAATACACCATCATAGGAATCCGGAAAATCCCGGGAGCGAGAGATGTTCAAAAAAAATATCCAGAGAGTATTTGTTGCGGTTTTGGTGATCGTCATTGTAATTTCACCGTTTTTCCTTTTTCGAGATAACGGCAGACACGCGCCAATAGTCGTTGCGGTTTGGCTTTTGCTGGCGGTAACATATGTTTTTGGTCGGCGAAAATGAAAAATCAGGTTGAAGAATTCTGCGGGAGAATGTGATTTTAATGGATCAATCCATATCTGAGTATCTGGACTATCTTCTGTTGATAAATAGACGGGTAAATCTTGTCAGCCGCCGGATCACTCGGGAACAACTGAATACGCTGGTGAGCGAAACCAAAAGGATGTCAAAAGAAATTTCCGGGCGGCGGGTGATCGACGCGGGTAGTGGAAATGGAATTCTGGGAATTGTGCTGGCGCTGATTAATCCGGAAAAAGACATTATTCTATTGGAGAGCATTGAAAAGAAAACGAATTTTCTAAAAAGCGCGGTTTTGCATCTAAAACTTCCAAATGTCGAGGTTTTTAAAAACAGGCTGGAAGATTTTCGGTTTTCGTATAACCCGGAGAAAACCACCCTTGTTTCCAGGGGGTTTCCCAGCTTACAAGCACTGGCGGAGCCGCTGCTTTCGGGAGAAGTGAATGAAGTAGTTGCCATTACATCCCTGAAAAAGATTGAGAATCTTATAATCCCGCTGGAAAAAGTCGAGCGGACCATCTATAATATCCCATTCCGAGATGTGATAAAAATTCTGAAAATGGAGAATGTTTCACGTGAAACAATCAAACGCTGAGTGTAAGATTATTGCTGTTGCCAATCAAAAGGGTGGGGTGGGTAAAACAACGACTTCGGTAAACCTTGGGGCCGCTCTGGCTATTGCGGAAAAACGCGTTCTTGTTGTTGACCTTGATCCCCAGGCAAATTCCACGACCGGATTCGGTATCGACAAAAGCCAGGTTACAGAGGATATTTATGCAGTGATGATCGGTCGCAATACCGCCGCTTCAGCGGCGGTTTCAAACGACCTGGATTTTCTGAAAATAATCCCGTCTTCGAGGAATCTCGCCAGATTTGAGTTGGAAACCGTTGAAGATGAAGAGAATCATCTGTATCTGAAGCGCGCCATGGAAACGGTGCGTGAAGACTTTGATTATATATTGATTGACTCTCCACCTTCCCTCGGGTTGTTGACGATTAACGCCCTTACTGCGGCGGATTCCGTTCTAATTCCCATCCAGGCGGAGTACTACGCTCTGGAAGGTCTTTCCGACCTTATGAATACAATTCAGAGGATTCAAGAAAACTTCAACGCGGATCTGGATATCGAGGGAATATTGATGACCATGTATGATGAAAGGACGAATCTTTCCAAACAGGTCGAGCAGGAGATCCGCGCATACTTTAAAAGCAAAGTGTATACAGCTGTAGTGCCTCGAAATATTCGGTTGTCCGAAGCGCCCAGTTTTGGTAAACCTATCCAGTTTTATGACATCAAGTCCGCGGGATCCAGGGCGTACATGGCTCTTGCAAAGGAGATTATGGGCCAATGAAAAGGCGTGTTCTAGGTAAGGGACTCGAGGCGATTATCACCAATCAACCTTCGGAAGACGATCAGTCAAACCTAAGGGAAATCGATGTTGCCGATATCTATCCCAATCCGTTCCAACCGCGCAAGGACTTTAACGACGATTCAATCCGGGAACTTGCTGATTCCATACAGCAATCCGGTTTGATTCAACCCATTTCCGTCTACAACCAGGATGACCGCTATTTTTTAATTGTCGGCGAGCGGCGCTGGAGAGCGGCACAAATGCTGCGCTGGCGGCGGATTCCGGCTATAGTAAGAGAACTGGATATTGATGAAATCATGGTCAACGCCCTGGTTGAGAATATTCAACGAGAAGATCTGAACCCGGTTGAAACCGCCCAGGGAATTCGAGTTCTGATGGAAAAGAACTCCTTGACTCAGGAAGAAGCAGCGGCCAAGCTGGGCATGAACCGCACAACGGTTACCAATCTTCTGCGTCTTCTGAAATTGCCTGAACGCATCAAAAAGGGCCTTGTGGACCGCAATTTATCCCAAGGTCACGCCCGGGCACTGCTGGCTTTGCGTGAACAAGCTGACATGGAGGCGGTTTTCAGTCAAATCGTATCTCGTCAATTGTCGGTTCGTCAGACGGAGCTCGCGGTTAAGAATTTCTATAAAGAGAAAAAGAAGGTCACTCCGAATGTGGATCCAGATATCAAACGCACGGAGGAACGGCTGGCTCGACTTTTTTCTACCAAGGTGAAGCTGAACTATTCCTCCGCGGGGAATGGTCGTATTGAAATCTTCTTTTCAAAGCTTGAAGAGTTCGAAAGGTTGTATCAGTTTTTCCTTAAAGGGGAAACCAAGGAGTAGGTGATTATGGCCAGGAACGAAGGTTTCAGCCGCATGAGCGGCTTTATTGATAAGGATACGGAATTCAACGGAGAGTTGAGTTTCCAGGAATCTTTGCGTATTGACGGAGTTTTGAAAGGCAAAGTACTTAATGGGCAGAATCTGATTATCGGCGAAACCGGGGAAGTTGACGCGGATATCGTTGTTCGCCATATTTCCATTAATGGAAGAGTCAAGGGAAATGTAACCGCCAAGGACAGGGCGGAAATTTTTGCCAACGGAAGGTTTTCCGGCAAGCTGGTTACCCCGAAGCTGGTTATCGAAGAGGGAGCGTTCTTTCAGGGTACCTGTCAAATGGAACTGAAAGTCCTGGAAAGCAGCAATCGACAGGAAGATGTGATTCCGCCCGCCACGAAAGGAAAAAAGGATACTTGATCAAGTGATCGTGGATGCGGTGATTCCGGCCCGCCTGGGTTCCACCCGTTTCCCTGGAAAAGCCCTTGCGCGGATCGCGGGCAAGACGATGATTGAGCGGGTGTATCGAAGGGTTGAAAAGGCCGACTGTTTCCGCCGCATTATCGTTGCCACGGATCATGAGAGTATTTTTCGTGAAGTTGAGGATTTCGGCGGACTTTGTCGCATGACCTCCGCCGCACACCGATCCGGAACCGACCGCATCCATGAGGCCGTTACAGAGGACCCTCCAGATGCGGTGGTCAACATTCAGGGTGACGAACCACTGATTCAGCCCCGCTTGATCTCCCGGGTTACCCGGGCGTTGTTAAATCGGGACGCCCAGGTGATAACCGCCGCTTACGCAAGCTCATCTTTACAGGACTTCCAATCTCCCCACGTGGTAAAAGTCGTTTTTGACGGTCGGCGGCGGGCCCTTTATTTCTCCAGGTCACCGGTTCCCTGGATTGATTTAAACGAACGCAATATCGTGTTTTTCCAACACGTCGGTATCTACGCAATGCGTATAGACGCCTTGAACCGCTTTGTAAATACGACTCCGGGTCCGCTTGAAATCCGGGAGCGTCTGGAGCAATTAAGGTTTTTGGAAAACGGCTTGTCCATTCACGTGGTGGAAAGCGAAGAACCGTCCCATGGAGTTGATGTTCCGGAGGACGTGGTCCGAATCGAGGCCCTGTTGAGAGGAGACACATGAAAAACACAAAGTACATTTTTATAACCGGAGGTGTACTCTCATCCCTGGGAAAGGGAGTAGCCGCGGCCTCGATCGGTCAGATTCTCGAATCCTTCGGATATCGGATAACCATTGTCAAGCTTGATCCATATTTGAATGTGGACCCCGGCACCATGAGTCCTTTTCAGCATGGAGAGGTTTTCGTTACGGAGGATGGTGCGGAAACCGATCTGGATCTTGGTCATTATGAGCGGTTTACTTCCTGTATTGCTTCTCAGCAGAACAATTGGACCGCAGGGAGAATATACAACAATGTAATCCAGAAAGAACGGCGAGGGGACTACCTTGGAAAAACCGTTCAGGTGGTTCCCCATGTGACCGACGCCATTGCCGATGCCGTGACTCGCCTGGAAGGAGAGTACGATATTGTTCTGGTTGAAATCGGGGGTACCGTAGGGGATATTGAAAGCCTGCCTTTTCTGGAAGCCATTCGACAGATCGGTCTTCATCGTTCAGAGGAGGATGTATTGTATGTTCACCTCACGCTTGTTCCCTATATCAAAACAGCAGGAGAATTGAAAACCAAACCGACCCAGCACAGTGTTAAATCGCTTCGCGAGATCGGCATTCAACCGGATATTCTCCTTTGTCGCAGTGAATACCCTTTGCCGACGGAGATCAAGAAAAAGATAGCGTTGTTCACCAATCTCAGGGAAAACGATATCATCAGTGCAATTGACGCGGAATGCATTTATGAAATTCCACTATTGTTCCAGAAAGAGGGGTTGGGGGAGCGACTGCAACGCAAGCTCAATCTGGAGGCAATCAAGGATTCTTCTTCGGAATGGGCGGATTGGGTGTCCCGTTTCAAGGGGCTTGAAAAGGAAGTGACGATCGGAATCGTGGGGAAGTATATCCGCCTGGGTGATTCCTACAAGAGTCTTTATGAAGCTTTGCGTCATGCCGGAGTGAAAAACAACTACAAGGTCAGTTTGAAAGTGATCGAATCTGATCAACTCCTGGAATGGAATCTTTCGGAAGCGTTCTCCGGAATTGACGCCATTCTGGTTCCAGGAGGATTCGGATCCCGCGGTATTGAGGGAATGATCAAGGCCATTGAATATGCAAGAATCAACAATATTCCTTTCTTGGGAATCTGCCTGGGTATGCAGACCGCCACGATCGAATTCGTCCGCAATGTGTGCGGCATGAAATCCGCCCATTCCACCGAGTTTCACGGTTCGACTCCTCACCCGGTATTTAAAAAACTAAAGGAATTGGTGAACATTGAGGAGATGGGCCATAATATGCGTCTGGGTGCTTTTGGTTGTGTTTTGAAAAAAAACACCCGGGCTTATTCCGCTTACAAAAAAGAGGTTATTTCTGAACGCCATCGCCATCGCTATGAATTCAATCCTCAGTTTGAGGATGTGTTGGACCAGCACGGAATGGTTGTCAGCGGCAAGAATCCTGAACGTGATCTGGTTGAGATGGTTGAGATACCGGCACATCCATGGTTTGTCGGTTGTCAGTTTCATCCGGAATTCAAGTCCAGACCCTTGACCCCGCATCCTCTTTTCGTTGATTTCATCGCCGCGGCGATCAGGGGAAAGGAAAAGTAGTTTTTGTTGTTATATCGGTTGTTTGTGTAATTTTTCGAGCGTTCCCTCCACATTGACATCTTCTTTTTGGATGCGTACAATCAGAAGAGATTCTGATTACGGAGGGACCATCCCGCCGCGGTCAGCCGTGCGGGGATTCCGTATTCAGTCGAGAACGGTTGGTTGTCAAGGGAGGGTGCGATGCCGAAAACCTACGAAGAATTGAAAAAGATGACCGTGGCCCAATTGCGTGAAATGGCTTCGGAGATGGATAGCGAAGCGCTTAAGGGATATACGCAGTTGAACAAGGAACATCTCATTGAGGCCATGTGCGAGGCATTGGGAGTTGCGACCCGGGTAAAGCACGAGGTTGTGGGGCTAAACAAGGGAACCATAAAGTCCCGAATCAAAGCATTGCGGAAACGCAGGGACAAAGCGCTTGAAAGCCGAAACCAAACGGAACTGAAGGATGTGCGGCGTCAAATCCATCGTTTGAAAAGAAAAATCCACAAGGCAACCAATTAGCGTTATGTATCTCCTTCGTTGACTTCGTCGTACTTCGGGATTACAATTTCCGCATGCTGCGGCAACAGATGCCGATCTGGATGATTCTGGCGGGAATTTTTCTACTATCTTTGTATGGATACGGATCATCCACTTACGAATCCGGGGTTACTACTCTTGAAAACGGTATTCCGGCGGTATTTGAGGTACGTCCCGACTCTCCGTTGATTCACCTCGTGGTAGCCCTTCGAGCCGGTAGTAAATATGAAACCCATTCCAGCCGAGGCATCTCCCACCTGATTGAGCACCTGATTCTTTTTGGAGGACAAGGCCCGGATACCGCGCGGGTAACGGAGGAGCTGCAGAGCCGGGGAGGTCATGTAAACGGACATACGGATCGCGACCTTGTTACTTTGGAGCTTACTCTTCCGCTGGAGGATCTGGAATTCGCTACCCGGATCATGGGAAAACTGGTTTTCAACCGCCGGTTCTTTCAGGCGGACCTGGATCGGGAAAGACGGATTGTGGAGAAAGAAATGGGTGAGGCCGTGGACGATCCGGAGCGCCAAGGTCTATTCATTATGCTGAAACACCTCTTTTCCGGGCATCCATATGAACGCTCCGCCTTTGGTGATCCCAAATCTCTTGGATCGATCACATTGGAGGACATTCAGGCTCACTATCAGGCGTTGTTTGTTCCCGAACGAAGTGCCGTTGCCCTGGTTGGCGGCATGAATTCCGACAAGGCGCGTGAATGTCTGCAAAGTGGTTTGGGGATATGCCGCAAGGCGGATGTGCCGGGTCAACCGTTATCCAGAGGAAAGATCGTACCCCTGAGGCCTCTTGTTGAGTCCATTGAAATGGAACGAACCATGAATGTGCAGCGGGCGCATATCTGGATGGGTTTTCGAGCGCCGGCATACAATGATGATCAAAGAGTGGCCATGCGGGTTTTGTGTCAGATGTTGGGGCAGGGCGGTTATCCTCTGCTCAGTACCAGGTTTTCCGGCAGGTTCCGCCTGGTGGATTCCATTTCCATGAGCTACCTGCCCCTGGAAGACGGAGGCTGCACCTGGGTCCATATGGTGCTGGAACGGGATAACATCCGGCGGGCACTCAATGAATGGAATCGATTTCTGAAACAATTCCGATCGATGAATTTTTCGCGGAGGGATTTTCCGCCATCCCAACGCCGGCATGTATATGATTTCATGGAAACCGCGGGCAATCAATTGCTTCTGCGCTCCGAGGTCGCCGGCGAAGACGGATTGCAACGGGCGTTAACCTATGCGCGATTTATTCTTCTGAACAAAAAAAGCAGACCCCGGGGTTTTGGGGATCAACTTTCGGACTTGTCTCCCTCCCGGTTGCGCCGCCTGGCGGTGGAACGATTGTTGAAACCGCCCCATGTGGTTGTTACCGTACTGCCGGAGGCCGCCCCATGAGGCGGGTTTTGCGGGTATCTGTTGCCGCGGGTGTGATCCCGGGCCTGTTGATGCTTTGTGCCGGAATGTACCCAGGGAATCCGCCTGCGTCGCGTTTGCTCGATATGGGTTTTCCCCTGAAAGTGGTATATCAGCATGATTCCGGATCGAACGTAACGGTTATGCGGATTGTGATCCCGGCGGGGATGCGCACGGTTTCCGGCAATCAGAGAGGTTTGGCATATCTGGCCGCCCGGACGGCCTTGGAGATTCCGTCAGCGTCCCTGGTCCGGGACTTGTTGGAAAAGGGGGCCCGATTCAGTTCCCGGGTGGATGGGGATCAAGCGGTTTTGTCGCTGATATCTCTATCGGAACACTTCGGTGAAGCGGCGGCAATCCTGGGAGGGATTCTGAGTAAGCCCCTGGTTTCCGCAATTCGCGTGAATCGAATCAAGGAAACCATGGGATTTCGCGAAATTGTCGAGAGAGAGGCGCCCAGAGCGTTATTGCGCCGGACGATGGTTGACCACTTCCTGGGTTCCCAGGGGTATGGGGGTGGAGAATTGGGGTGTGAGTCGTCCAGAAATAACATTCGGAAAAAGGATGTCAAAAGACATCTGGAACGATTCTACAATACTGAACACATGATTGTCTCGGTTGTATCCGATCTTGATGCCGACCGGGTGCAAAGCCTGCTTCGCGGGATTTTCCGTTCAATTCCCAGAAAAAGTCTGTTTTCCGGGGAAACGGAACCTCGGGATCTCTGTCCCTGTGAGCAGGTTTCTCTACAGGATTACGAAAGGGAATTACTGCAGCCCATGCTTGCATGGGGGATGAAAGTGCCTGAATTGAACGCGGAATCTTTTTCCATGACCCGGGTATTGGCCCGCGTCCTGGCCCGGGGCCCCGGATCCCTGGCATGGACCCTGAGAGATCCTATGGGCCTGGCGTATACCGTTGATTGTGATGTCGTTCACTTGCGCAAAGGCGGCGTATTGCTGGTCTATCTGTATACGGGGCCGGGGCAGATAGCCCTGGCGCGAAAAAAAATGGAAACCATCTTTGCGGGTTTGATCAACGAAGGGATTCCCCGAAAACTTTGGGATTCAGCGGTGCGATCGGAAACAGTTGCCTGGAGAAGCTCACTGCAATCCAAGGCGGAACGCGGGTTTTGGCTCGCATCTTTCGCCAGTCTCGGGCTAGGAATCGACCTGGTTGACGGTTATTCTGACAGAATCAGGAGATTGTCAAAAAGCGACGCCGACGCCTTCATGCGCAAATTACTGGACGTTAACACGCGGCGGCTGATGGTGTTGGGAGCAGGCGATCCGGTAGAGGAATAACACCATGAAACATTTCAAAATACTTTACAAAACCCTATCACTCGTGTTTCTTGTGATTCTGGCTTCCGCATGCGGCAAAGACTTTCCGAAAGCCGACATGATTCTGGCGGAAGGCCTGGTCTTGACACCCGGGAGCCTGGCTCCCGTGAAAGCCTCAATCGCAGTCCTTGATGGGAAAATCCTGACCATCGGAGATAAGAGTGTGGTCCGCCGTCATTCGGGACCGGATACCCGGGTTGTGAATGCAAGCGGATGCACGATCGTGGCCGGGCTGCATGATGCTCACGTGCATTTCGAATCGGGGGCCAAAACACTTGCCCGCCGCTTGAGTCTTCGCTTCATGAATCTGACCCAGATTCAGTCCGCCATACAAGCAGCGGTGGCGGCTTCTCCCCGGGGCGCATTGATTAAAGGGTACCACTTCAACCATGCGTATTTTCCCGGTGGCTCCTGGCCGTCACGCCGGGACATCGACAAGGTCGCTCCGGATAATCCCGTAATTATCAGCCGGGTGGACGGACATTCCGTGTGGGTGAATTCCCGGGCATTGGCCATGGCGGGAATCAGCAAAAACACGCCGGACCCTCCCGGCGGGGAAATCCAGCGGGATCCGGGGGGGGAGCCCACGGGAATACTGAAGGAAAACGCCGAGAAACTGGTGGAAGGGATCAAGGCCCCCGCAATGATCCTCCCCGGAAACAGGAACAAGGATCCCCTCCTCGCGGGCATTCGACATGCCAATCGCCTGGGCCTGACCAGTATTACAACTTCAGGCAGCTTGGAGCTTATTAAAAAACTTGAGAACCTGCGAAAGCGAGGCGTCCTTACTCTGCGGTTTCATGTATGGTTGGATGGAGAGAAATTAGCCGAGCATCTGGAGGCCGGAGCATTTTTTAATCAAGGCGGAGACTTTATCCGTGTCGCCTTTTTGAAGCTGTTTGCGGACGGAACCATCGGATCCGCCTCGGCCGCCATGTTTACTCCGTATATTGGCTCTCCGGAGTCCCGGGGGATTCTGATTCACCCAATAGAAGAACTGGATGAACTGGTTGCCGCGGCACATCGAAACGGCTGGCCGGTGGGAGTTCACGCCATCGGAAATCGCGGCGTTCACCTGGTGTTGAATGCCATTGAAAAGGCCCGCTCGGAATACGGAGTCCGCCACCTGCGTCATCGGATAGAGCATTCCCAGTTTGTCCGGGACAGTGATCTTTCACGCTATATTGATCTTGGTGTGATTGCCAGCATGCAGCCGACCCACTGCACTTCGGACCTGTTGGTCGTGGAGAACCGGATCGGAAAAGAACGAGCCCGGCAGGGGTATCGCTGGAATTCATTTTTGCAAGCGAAAGTAACCCTGGCTTTCGGAACCGACTGGCCGATCGAGCCGCTGGATCCGCGGCGGGGACTTTACTCAGCGGTGGATCGTCGCAATATTGAAAACGCCCTTCCGCGTGGCGGTTGGTTTCAGGAAGAAGCCATCTCCCTGGTTGAGGCTCTGCAAGCGTATTCATTGGGATCCGCCATGGCGGTCCATCGTGAAAAAGAGCTTGGATCCCTGGAAGAGGGCAAATGGGCGGATTTTACGGTTTTCAGTGGAAATCCGGTACAGGTCGCCGCCGAAAATCCCCGGGGCCTCCTCGGGATTCCGGTGGAAATGACAATCGTACAGGGAAAGATCGTTTATTCCCGCAATCGAGAGATGTGACTCCCGGGCTGTCAAAGCACCCGGGCCAGCTCGGCGGCGATTGCCTCAAGGCCTTTGACGTCCTGAGATGAAAAATATCCGAGTTCCGTGCTGTCGATATCAAGAACCGCCACCAACTGGTCGGCCATATTCATCAGGGGAACAACAATTTCAGACCGGGATCTTCCATCGCATGCCACATGCCCGTCAAACCTGTCAACATCGTCCACCACCACGGTGGCGCCGCGCTTAACGGCTTCGGCGCAAACCCCCTTGTCCAGCGTTAACTGCATACACGCCGGCGGTCCCTGGAAGGGTCCGAGCAGAAGTTTGTCGTCTCGTAGAAGATAAAATCCAACCCAGAAAAAACCTGGCATACGTTGCTTCAGAATGGCGGCGGTATTCGCCAAGGTTGCGACATTGTCGACATGGCGTTTTACCTGGGCCCTCACTTGTTTCAATGCCCATGAATAGGATTCGTTTTTTTTCATTGTGCTTTGATAAAACATCATTGTATTGTGGAAATCCGGGCATGTCAATGCCCGGATCGTTGCGATTCCCCCGGTTTATATGTATATTGGGTTTGCCCGTAGGGGGACGCGGAAAGCATGTCTTTGCCCGTCCAAAGAGCCGGGTTTGCAATGGGATATTTTTCAAAATCATTCAAGGATCCGAGCCTCTGGTTCCGAATTGTATTTCTGCCTGCTCTCGGAGCCCTTAACCTGGCGGACATTTTAACCGCGGTCTTGGCGGCCCCCGGAGTCTTTCGGTTATGGGTGGTGCGGCTTACTTTGGTGGCCGGACTCGTGACCGCGTTTGCCGTGGCCTTCCGCAACTCGGCCAAGCAGCGCCAAGTCCGGCGGGATTCCGAAGACCAGCGGCGGCTTGAAATCCAGCGGTTAAAGGAACTTCGTCGACGGGTCGCTGAAGATCCGGAGCTCCAGACCCTGTGTTTTCGCTGCCGGTATTATAATACGGTTTCGATGGGTTGTTCCCGGGAAATCATCAATCCTTCCGCCCGTCGGGTACGGCTGAACTCCCGCTTTCAATACTGTCTCTATTGGGAGCCCAACGAGGATCAGTGATTGTTTTGTTTAAAGAAATCCAGAACGGCATTCCGTATCGCTTCGGGGCTGAAGCCGAAACGATCCCCCAGTTCTCCACCTGGCGCGGAACTGCCGAATCGTTGAATATCGATTCGTTGAATATCCGGGTGGAACCAGGAATCAATTCCCCTGAATGAAGCGGCTTCCACCAGAAAGACGGGAACGGAAAAATCGCCTAGCAGTTCTCTGCGATATGCCTGGGGAGCGCGGCTGAAAAGCTCGAGGCAGGGAACACTTATAACCCGGGCGGAGATATGATCGTTTTTCTCCAGGTTCCGGGCCGCAGCCGCGGCTGACCCCAACTCGGACCCGGAAGCCAGCAAGATCATATCGAAAGAACTCTTTCCTGTCGGGGATTGAAATTCGTATGCACCGAGGCCAAATTGTTCCCAGGTCACTTCCTTTGCGCTTCTCCAGCCTTGGGGATTGATTTTCTGGCGCGTGGTAACGATGGCCACCGGGCCTCGATCACTTTCCAGAAAGTAGCGGAAAGCCAGGGCGGTTTCCCGGTCATTGGCCGGCCGGAATGTCGTTAGTCCCGGAATCAGTCTCAGGGAATTGAGGTGTTCAATCGGCTGATGGGTCGGGCCGTCCTCTCCAAGGTAAATGGAATCGTGAGAATACAAAAAGAGGTGTCTCAGCTTCATCAATGCGGCCAGTCTGACGGCGGGCTTCATATAATCCATGAACGAGAAAAATGTTCCGGAAAACGCGATGTTGCCTCCATCCAACGCAATTCCGTTGCCCACGGCTCCCATGGCGTGCTCCCGGATGCCATATGCCAGATTGCGGCCTGAAAAATCTCCGGGCGCCAACGTTGAGGAGCCCTTAATGACGGCTTTCGTAGAACCCGCAAGGTCGGCACTGCCCCCAATCAAAGCGGGGACACCGCCTGCACAGAGGTTCAGCACTCTACCGGAAACATTCCTGGTGGCGTCCGGACTCTGCTCCGCGTATCCGCGAAGAGCTTGATCCAAATCATGCGGAATGCCGGGAGTGTGATTGTTTTTGATTTCCAATGCGGCTTCCGGATATTCCTCCTGGTATCGGGACCATAATGCAAGCCAATTTTCATATAACCGGTTTTGTTCTGGAGAGGCTTCGTTCATGAATTCTCGGGCATCGGGATTGTCCAGCAACGGTGATTCCGGTTGTAAGTGATCGTTCAGCCAGCCCGCCAGATCATGATGGTCCGGGTCCATGCCAGTCATGGAGAGCATGGATTTCGTGGCGGAGTGCCTGAGAAAATAGAGAATTTCATCGCGGCCGGCGGGAGCCCCATGAATGGCGTTGGTATCCCGCTTTTCCTTCAGACCGCTGCCGATAACGGTGTTCGCGATAAGCAGTTTGGGTTTAGCGCCGGTTTGGATCAGTGCTTCCAACGTCGTGGCGAAATCCTCGGGATTTTCTCCATCCGCGAAGGCAACCTCCCAACCCTGCGCCCTGAAGCGTGCGGCCACATCTTCCGTAAACGTTATATCCGTATTTCCATCAATGGAAATGTGGTTGGAATCATATATGGTCACCAAGTTGTCCAATCCCAGATGTCCCGCCAGGGAGGCGGCTTCGTAACTGATTCCTTCCATGAGGCATCCATCACCGACCAGTACGTAAATCCGGTAATTGAAAAGATCGTATCCGGGTCGGTTGTATCTTTCCGCCCGCCATTTTGAGGCGATCGCCATGCCGACGGCGTTGGCAAAGCCCTGGCCCAGAGGCCCGGTGGTGGTTTCGATGCCCCGGGTTATCTGCAACTCGGGATGGCCGGGAGTATGGCTCTTCCATTGTCTGAAACGGTTGAGGTCATCCAGCGACATATCGAAGCCGCTGACATGCAGCAGGGAGTACAAAAGCATGGACCCATGGCCGGCGGACAACACGAACCGGTCTCGATTCATCCAGTCCGGGGTTGCGGGACAATGACGGAGAAAATAGCGGTACAGGACGACCCCGAGGTTTGCGCATCCCAGGGGAAGTCCGGGGTGTCCCGATTGCGCTTTTTCAATACAGATGAGCGACAGATAGCGTATGTAGTCCGCTGTTTGCAGTACTTTTCGGGAATTTAGTTCCGACATGGAATCACCTTTTTGGTTCATATTGTATTATCCGGTGAACCCGGGACCGTGTCAACCGGAGCGGGGTCATCGGTTTAAAGAAACAACTGCAGGCTCAGTGCCATAACGAGCATTCCCATCACCAGACCATAAATCGCGAGATGATGTTCGCCATATTCCCGGGCGGCTGGTAACAGCTCGTCCAGGGAAATAAACACCATAATGCCGGCGACCGCGGCAAAAATGAACCCAAAAACCGTGTCGTTAAAAAACGACATGAACAAAAGGTAGCCGACAACCGCTCCCAGAGGTTCCGCCAGTCCCGATAGAAAAGAAAGCCAGAAGGCCCGTCGCCGGTTTCCCGTGGCGTAGAATATGGGTACGGAAACGGCAATACCTTCAGGAATATTGTGAATGGCCACGGCGACAGCAATGGCTACGCCGAGTGAAGTGTCAGACAGGGCGCTGGCGAACGTGGCGATTCCTTCGGGAAAATTGTGAATTGCGATGGCCAGAGCGGTCATGATCCCCATACGCATCAATTGCGGGCGTTCCATTTTCTGGCGGTTCGCTGACGTCAACTCCTCAACGCGGTGAATTTCATGCGGATTCTCAATGGCCGGAACCAGCCTGTCGATAATTGCGATAAACAGGATTCCGGAGAAGAAAGCCGCCAATAGAAGCCAGTTTCCCGTACGCTGACCCCATACCGCGACCAGGGTTTGCCTGGCTTTGCCAAGGATTTCGACGAAGGAAACGTAAATCATGACTCCGGCGGAAAAGCCGAGCGATCCCGACAAAAAACGGGTGTTCGTCCGCTTGCTCACTAGAGCCATGGCGCTGCCGATACCGGTTGATAGTCCGGCTGCCAGAGTTAAACCGAAAGCAATGGCGATATTGGAAGTCATCACGTGCCCTCCTTGCCCGGTATTCAGGATTGTAGCGAACTCTCCAGGCAATGAGCAAATTTTCATTTCGAAAGAATTATATCACTATATATGGTTGACTATTTTTTTTAAAGCACTACATATTGTGTTTCCCGGTTGACAAACTCGGGATCGCTGTGTAATATACCTGGTAGAAGGAGAGCTTGTTTCCCCATTTCAGGAGTGTGTTTATGTCCCAGGAGAGGTCTATTCAAAAGCGGGATGGGCGGTATGTGCCCTTTGACGCGGAAAAAATCCGCCTTGCCATTGCCAAGGCTTTTAGAGCGGTGGGGGAAAAGGACAGCAAACATGTCGCCGGCTTGACCGACTCCGTAGTAAAAATTCTGGATAAGCGTTTTCTGAAACATCAGATCGTTCCGGGTGTCGAGGAAATCCAGGACATAGTCGAGCGGGTTCTCATCGACGACCAGCATGCCGAGGCCGCCAAGGCATTTATCCTATACCGCGAAAAGCGGGCGGAAATGCGGGATATCCGTCAAAACTTTCTCGACGGCATTCAAGTGATCGATGAGTATCTGAACATGCGGGACTGGCGTATCAAGGAAAATTCCAACATGTCCTACTCTCTTCAGGGACTTAACCTTCACGTTTCTTCCAAACTGGTTGCCAAGTACTGGCTGAGGAAACTATACCCCCTGGATGTGAGGCTTGCCCATGAGGAAGGGGATCTGCACGTCCATGACCTTGGGGTTCTGGGGCCGTATTGTGTCGGCTGGGATCTTGAAGACCTGCTGCAGGTAGGTTTTACCGGAGCAAGGGGCAAGGTGGAATCACGCCCGGCCCGTCATTTTCGAACCGCCCTGGGTCAGGTGGTGAACTTTTTCTATACCCTGCAGGGAGAAGCCGCCGGCGCGCAGGCTTTCTCTAATTTCGATACGCTGCTGGCGCCCTTTGTTCGCTTTGACAATCTGGACTATGACGAGGTCAAGCAGTCCATACAGGAGTTTGTGTTTAATCTGAACGTTCCCACCCGTGTGGGTTTTCAAACGCCCTTTACCAATCTGACCATGGACATGGTTCCACCGGTTACGCTCAGGGACAAACCCGTGGTGGTCGGCGGGGAAGTCCGCAAAGAAACATATGGTGACTTCCAGGCGGAAATGAACCTGATCAACCGTGCTTTTGCCGAAGTCATGATGGAAGGGGACGCCCGGGGAAGAATTTTCACGTTTCCGATTCCCACATACAACATCGCCGCTGACTTTGATTGGAATAACGATGATTTGGAGCCTCTCTGGCGCATGACGGCCAAGTATGGGATTCCCTATTTCGCCAACTTCGTGAATTCAGACATGAATCCCGAAGACGCCCGCTCCATGTGTTGCCGGCTGCGATTGGACAACCGGGAGTTATGGAAACGCGGTGGCGGTCTGTTCGGAGCCAATCCCCTTACCGGTTCCATCGGTGTCGTCACGGTCAACCTGCCCCGCATCGGCTTCCGCGCCGGTGACAGGGAAACCTTCTTCAACCTGCTGGAACGACAGATGGACCTGGCGGTCGAAGCCCTTGAGATCAAACGTAAAAACATAGAACGTTTCACCGATACGGGTCTATATCCGTTTACCCGCTATTATCTGCGTTCGCTGAAAGAACGTACCGGTGAATTCTGGAAGTTTCACTTTTCAACCATTGGCATCGTCGGCATGAACGAGTGTGTCGTTAATTTCCTGGGCCGGGATCTGGTGGATGAAGAGGCCCGGAACTTTGCCCTGGAAGTCCTGGATTTCATGCGCAACAAGATCCAGGAAATCCAGGCGGATACGGGAAATATGTACAATCTGGAAGCGACACCAGCGGAAGGCGCTTCCTACCGCTTGGCCAGGGCGGACCGGGAGAGATACCCGGAAATGTTCAGCAGCGGCAAGAATGAGCCCTATTATACAAATTCAGTTCATCCCCCGGTATCCGCGTTTGCCGATGTATTTGAATTGCTTGATCATCAGGATGACCTTCAGGGCAAGTTTACCGGAGGAACGGTGGTTCACCTGTTCTTTGGGGAGCAGATTCGGGATTGGCGGGTTGTGCGGAGCCTGACCCGAAAGATTACCAGTCGTTTTCGTTTGCCCTATTTTTCTTTTACTCCGACTTTTTCCGTTTCTCCCACTTCAGGATATATCCCGGGTGTTCATCACTTTGACCCCCGGGCGCAAAGCCGGGAGGACCTGGAAGAATTCGGCGTAGAAGTCGCCGTTGACGAGGAGATGCTGTCGCAATTACCCAAGGGTTCCTACCTGGTTATCGATGATGCAAAAATGGAATCCGTGCCCGATGCGGCTCAATAAGCGACAGGGAGATATGGAGGAGAAAGATATGCAGAAAAATGTAGAGGAACCGGTATGCCCGGCCCCGCGGAAAGTACGGATCAAAGTCATTCCAACCGAAGTTTACTCCAGGGTCGTGGGATACTATCGCCCGGTTCAGAATTGGAATAAGGGAAAGGCGGAAGAATTCCTGGAAAGAAATCTGATTGATCCCGATACTGCGTTGTCCGCGGATTGAGCGGGAAGGCCATGAAGATCTGCGGGTTTATTGCAACCACGCTGATCGATTTTCCCGGAAGGATCGCGGCGGCCGCCTTTATTGAAGGATGCAATTTTCGCTGTCCCTTCTGCCATAATCCTTCGCTGGTTGTTGATACCGAGGGAAACCGCGTGATTCCTCAGGACGATATCCTGGCGGAATTGGGACGTCGCCGCGGTTTTCTCGACGGGGTCATGGTTTCCGGCGGTGAGCCGCTGATCCACCCGGAATTGATCGGATTTCTTGAGGCTTTGAGGACTTCCAGCCTTCAGATAAAAATCGATACCAACGGTTCGCGTCCTGAAATGTTGAAAACGTTGCTGGATCGAAATCTGGTCGATTTCATCTCCATGGATATCAAGGCCACCCCTGAAAACTATTCCCGTGCCGCGGGAGTACAAGTCGACCCAGAGCGTATCGAACGATCGGTGTCGTTGATTCGCAACAGCGGTCGGGAACATGAGTTCCGCACAACCATGGTGCCCGGGATCGTTTCGCCGGGGGATATCGAGGCAATCGCCGCAAGCCTGGCTGGAGCCGAACGGTTTGTTCTGCAGCAATTCAGGCCGGATGTTACCCTGGATCCTTCCATGAAGTCGGTACCGCCCTATGAAAACAGCGTGATTCAGGAAGCCGCGGAGATGGCCGGAAAGTATATTCCGGAGGTGGATGTCCGCGGAATCCAGGGCAGTCGATCGCGGTTGCATTGACCCCAGCTTTGGGCTAGAATAGCCCTGTCGTTTCGGTGCTTTCCGGCGCCGGATTAACCTGAAGAGGATACAGGAATGACTGATTCCGTTCGCGTTCGTTTCGCCCCATCGCCAACGGGGTATATGCATGTAGGTGGGGCTCGTACAGCTCTTTTCAACTACCTGTTCGCCCGCCATCATAACGGGCGGTTTATCCTGCGGATCGAGGATACGGACCGTACCCGGTTTCAGGCTGAGGCTCTCGCGGAAATCTTTTCCAGCCTGAAATGGCTTGGCCTGGATTGGGATGAAGGACCCGAAATGGACGGAGATTCCGGTCCCTATGTGCAATCGGAACGGGCGGAGCTTTATCGTGATCACGCCCGGCGCCTGCTGGAATCCGGACACGCCTATCCCTGCTTCTGCACGCCCGAACGCCTTGACTCCGTGCGGCGTGAGCGGGAAAAAGCCAAGACTCCCGGGGCCGGAGGATATGACCGCCATTGCCGCTCGTTGCCGGAAAATGTTGTCGCCGCAAAAATCTCGGCGAAAGAATCCCATGTGGTAAGGCTGAAAGTTCCGGATTCCCGTCAGGTGATTTTTCGAGATGAAATTCGCGGAGAAATTTCCACCCAGAGTGACCTTCTGGATGACCTGGTGTTGTTGAAATCCGATGGTATGCCTACCTACCACCTGGCGAATGTCGTGGATGACCACTATATGGAAATCTCCCATGTGCTGCGGGGAGATGAGTGGATCTCTTCCACTCCCCGCCATATTTTGATATATGAAGCCTTTGGTTGGGAGCCTCCCGTTTTCGCCCATCTTCCCGTAATCCTGGCCCCCGGGGGAGGAAAGCTTTCAAAACGCCGGGGAGCCGCTTCGGTAATGGATTACCGGGAGTCCGGCTTTCTTCCGGAAGCCCTCATCAATTTCCTGGCTCTCCTGGGGTGGGCCCCCGGCGAAGATCGCGAGATGATGAGTCGCGAGGAGATGATTGCGGCGTTTCGTCTGGAGCGGGTGTCTCCCAAAGCCTCGGTGTTCGATGAACAGAAACTGGAATGGATGAACGGTCATTATCTGGCGGCACGAGACTCGCGCAGTCTGTTGGAACTGGTCGAGAAAAACTGGCGGGACCGGGGCTGGGTAACCAAGCAAACCGAAACGGAGACCCAGTATTGTCTGGGCGTAATTGATCTGCTGAAATCCCGGAGCCGCAGGGTGACGGAATTGATGGACCGGGCGGAATACTTTTTCCGCGATCCCGATGCGTATGAATCCAAGCTGGCAAGAAAGCATTTCAAGCCGGAAGTCGCGGCAAGACTGGGATTGCTGGCGGAAAGGATTGAGATCATGGACGGATTTACGGCGCAGGAACTCGAAAATCTATACCGGGGCGTGGCCGGAGAACTGGACCTCTCCGCAGGTAAGCTGATCCATCCCACCCGGCTGGCCGTAAGTGGAGTCGGAAATGGTCCGGGGCTTTTTGAGCTAATGGAACTGTTGGGCCGCCAAACTACTTTGCGCAGATTACGAAGGGCGCGGGAATGGGTTTCCGAATCTTCCCGGAAAAACAACATTCCGTCTCAATCCCGGCCGGAAGGAGATGCAAAATGAATCAGGAGCGGGAGATTCCTTCAAATTTTATTCGAGAAATCATTTCCGAAGACATTCGGAGCGGGAAAAACGATGGACGGGTTCACACCCGGTTCCCCCCCGAGCCCAACGGTTACCTGCATATCGGTCATGCAAAATCCATCTGCCTCAACTTCGGCCTTGCCAGGGATTTTGATGGTTTATGCAATCTTCGTTTTGACGACACCAATCCCATTCGTGAAGATGAAGAGTTCGTAGAATCAATTCAGGAGGATGTGCGCTGGTTGGGATTCAGTTGGGGCGATGGTCTCTACTATGCATCCGACTATTTCGAACGTCTGTATGAATACGCGGAAGAACTGATTCAACGGGGCCTGGCGTACGTGGACAGCCTCAGCGCTGAAGATATTCGCAATTATCGCGGAACATTGACAGAACCCGGCCGTGAAAGTCCTTTTCGAAAGCGGAGTACAAATGAAAACCTGGATCTCTTCCGGCGTATGCGTGCGGGAGAGTTTCGGGAAGGAGAGCATGTGCTTCGGGCCCGGATCGACATGAAATCTCCCAACCTGAATATGCGTGATCCCACCCTGTACCGGATCAAGTACGCCGAGCATCATCGTACCGGTAACGACTGGTGCATTTATCCCATGTACGATTTCGCCCACAGCCTTTCCGATTCCCTGGAGGGAATTACGCACTCGATATGCACCCTTGAATTTGAAGATCATCGCCCGTTGTACAATTGGTTCCTGGAAAAACTGGAGGCATTCCCATCCCGGCAGATCGAGTTCGCTCGTCTCAATCTCAGTTATACCGTCATGAGCAAGCGCCTGCTTCAGGGATTGGTGGAGTCCGGGCGGGTTTCCGGCTGGGACGATCCGCGCATGCCGACCATTGCCGGGCTGCGGCGACGGGGATACTCTCCGGAAGCCATCCGGGATTTCGCGGAGCGTATCGGTGTTGCCAAGCGCGACAGTATGGTCGACCTGGCCCTGCTGGAGCATTGCCTCCGGGAGGACCTGAACCGGAGATCCAAGCGGGTCATGGCGGTTCTGGATCCAGTCAAGGTTGTCATTGTCAACTACCCTGAAGAAAAAGTGGAGATGCTTGATGCAATCAACAATCCGGAGGATGAGTCCGCCGGTACCCGAAAACTGCCTTTTTCCCGGGAGATTTATATTGAAAGGGCGGATTTCCGCGTGGATCCTCCCCCAAAGTACTTCCGCCTGTCTCCAGGAAAGGAGGTCCGCTTAAAGCACGCCTATTACATTCGCTGCGAGGATTATATCCGGGATGAAACCACGGGAGAGATTCGCGAGATTCACTGCACCTACGATCCCGAGAGCCGCGGCGGCTGGTCTCCGGATAATCGTAAGGTGAAGGGGACTTCCCACTGGGTTTCCGCCAAACATGCGGTAAGTGCCGAGGTTCGTTTGTTCGACACTCTGTTTTCCGACCCGGATCCCCGGGCCCGTGCAGAGGTGGAAGGAAAGGAGTTGCATGAATTCCTGAATCCGGAATCCCGCCGGGATCTCACCCATTGCCTGGTGGAACCCTCCCTTGCTGAAGCAGAGGTGGGAGCCTTTTTTCAATTCATCCGCCAGGGATATTTCTCCGTCGATTCACGGGATTCCCGCCCGGGACGACTGGTATTCAATCGCTCGGTAACTCTCCGGGATACCTGGGCCAAGATCGAAAAATCTCAAAAAATTTAGGCCGTCCCGGTATCAGGGATAGAGATTGTAAAGCATTCGCGGGAAAGGAATGCTCTCCCGGATATGAGGGAGCTTGCAAATCCACGCCACGGTGCGCTCAATGCCCAGTCCGAAGCCGGAATGGGGTACGCTTCCGAAGCGGCGAAGATCAAGATACCATTGAAAAACGTCTTCGGAAAGGCCGTGTTCACTGATTTTCCGCTGGAGCAGCTCAAGGTCGTGTATACGCTGGCTTCCGCCGATTATTTCTCCGTAACCTTCCGGAGCGATCACATCGACGCATAGTACCTTGCCGGGGTCGTTCTTGTCGGGCTGCATATAAAATGCTTTAACCTCGGCGGGATAGCGGGTAATGGCCAGCGGACGATCGAACTGGTTGGAAATGATGGTTTCATCCGTGCCGCCCAGGTCCGAACCGTATGCAGTGGTGGATTCTCCCGATTCCCTGAGAATATCGAAGGCTTGGTCATACGTGATCTGGGGAAAGGGGGAGGTTATTTTTTCCAATGGAGCCGTGTCTCTCTCCAAAATCTTCAGCTCTTCCCGGTGATCTTCCAATACCCGGGATACAACTTGAACCAACAGGTCCTCGCTCAATTGGATGACATCGTCCAACTCCGCGAAAGCCCATTCCGGCTCCATCATCCAGAATTCGATCAGATGTCGGCGAGTCTTTGACTTTTCCGCCCGGAAAGTGGGGCCGAAGGTGTAGACTTTGCCCAGGGCCATGGCGGTGGCTTCCGCGTAAAGCTGGCCCGATTGGGAGAGGTAAGCGGATTCGTCGAAGTATTTTGTTTCAAAAAGGGTGGTCGTGCCTTCGGCGGCGTTTCCCGTAAGAATGGGTGCATCGGTAAGGATGAAACCGCGGCTGTCCATAAAGTCGCGGATCGCCCGGATAATGGCGGCACGGATTCTCAGAATAGCGGACTGTCGTTGGGAACGGATCCACAGATGCCGGTGCTTCATCAAGAAGGCGGTACCGTGACTTTTGCGTGCGATGGGGTACTCCGGGGCGATATGAACCGGCTCCAGGTGATCCACCTGAATCTCAATGCCTCCGGGAGCACGGGGATCCGACTGAATGGTGCCACGAATCTTTACGCTGGATTCCTGGGTCAATCGGGCATGTTCCAGGAAAAGCGGGTTGTCCGGGTCCTTGGACCATATGGTCGCCTGGATGACTCCACTGCCGTCACGAACAAGAATGAACTTGATGCGGCCGCTGTCCCGCTTGTTAACCGTCCAGCCGCGTATTTCAACTTGCCGGCCGACAAAATCCGCAGCTTCACGTATGGATATCCATTGAGTCATTGTCTAATTATATGGGCGGTATGGGGCTAAGTCAAGGGTGATCGGACCCGGGAGTCACCAATCGGGCTCATATTTCTGGACATCATACATCCTCAGGTGGTCGGCAATTAGCCGGGAATCCCCGGTTATTACAATGACATCTCCCAGTACCGAACCCTGGGCACGATTTCTTGGAGAGTTGCGGATATCATTGCGCAACATCTGGTTTACCTGGTTGAGAGATACCTGCTGGAAGATGTTACGAAAATTGCCCTGATCGATTTTCGTATGTCCCGATTCTACTTCACACAGCAGCTCCAGGGCTTTCAGGCGCAAATCATTGGCGAAGGATGCGGTGTTGACCTTGAAGCGGCTGAAGAGATAATTTACGGCGTAGAGGTATTGTTTGCGATCGACCGATTGCAGAGCCAGCTTTCTCCGCTCGCTTTGAGCCAGAAGAATGAACCGGTGAATTTTTTCCGGTGCCAACCGGGAAATGGTATTGCAAATCACGGAATAGTGGCAATGGTCCTGAATGTCGGTTTCTATTCTGATACTAGCGAGGTCCGCCATGGACGCCTTGTTGTAAACCGTTCCCAGGGGCATGCCGAACATGATTTTTTCCGTTACCAGGGAGGCCATGTGAGCTTTCTTTTTCAGGGGCGGGATTACTTTAAACCAGTGAACGCGTACCGGTGAATTGTGTCCGGTGTGAAAAAGAATGATATGTCCCCGGGGCAAGTTTTCCGGAGGGGCCAGGTTCAGGGCCTTTTCCGTCCGGCGGTAGTTATTGAAAGCTTTTTCCACCAGGCCGAAGGTAACATATGGCTTGACATCGCCTTTTATGATCAGGTTGGCGTGAGTCAGCCGGAAGTTTCTGCGGAAAAAGGTTACCACATGGGCCAATTTGACTCGCTTCAGCGTATCTCGGGTGACAAGGCCGGAACCCATGGCATGATTCGGGAACAGGTGCCGGTACGCCAGCTGGTGCACAATCTGGGTTTCCCACCCGGGAGTCCGGCGTAGACGGCTGCCGTAGTAGAGCGTGCTGGCATTGAAACGATTCTGGCTGAAATTATCAAAGGTAAAGAGCTTTTCAATGAATTGGATGAACGTGTTGAGCCTTTCCGGAAGGAAGGTAACGCGGATCCGAAAATGATCGCCGCCGTTAATCACGGAGAAATCACCGCCGAGTCGTCTCAGTACGACGAGCAGTGAATTGTGACCGTCCGCAAGGCCAGGATTGAAAAGGTTTTCGTAAGTAATCTGGGATATGCCCGGATGTATGCCTGAATAGGGAGTCAACACCACCAGTTCGGCTGTGCATATTTGTGATCCCGACATGGGAAGAACATGTAACGCCAGCCCCTTGGATCCGGAAAAGCGATAGGTTTTGTTTTCGGGTTGACCGGATAGAAGTCCCAGGGGCAGGGATAGAGCCAGGCAAAGAGAAAGTATCCGCGCTAAGGCTCCGGGAAGTCTATTTTTTGTACACATTTAAGATTACCCGGTTTTCCGGGGACAGGTATTCTCGGCAAACCTGATGGATATCCAAAATCGTCAATGCGCTCAACTCCTCTTTTTCCGACTGGGGGCGGCCTTTTGCTCCAAACATATGGTATTGCCGGGCATAGTTGAGGGCGCTTGCTTCCGGATTCAGCCGCACTTTTTTCGAGTCTATTTCCATCAAGATCCTGGTCTGTCTTAGGTCGTTGCCGGACAATTTGCCGCTGACAAGCGCCGAAAGCAACCGGTCCACCAGATAGGAAGCTTTTTCGATTGCCAGTCGGCTCGGGGATGATATCTTGAATATCAGGGCATTTGATTCGATCAACTGAGTGGATTCCCTGGAAATCTGAATGTTCAGGTGGTTGTTCTGGTTGAGGATGCGATCCAGGTGAGAGACCCGGGGATCGGTCAGGAAAGTCTCGATCAATTGAAACGCTGTATAATCGCGGCTGATCAATCCCGGCGTGCGGAATCCATATATTACGGAGTTTAGATTGGTGTCTGCGACTGTCCAGGTCTCCTCGATTCCTTTCTTGCGGGGAGGAATGGAATGAAATCTCTCCGGCTTTAATGCCGTTCCGTTGCGGGGGAGTTTGAAATGATCGTGGATCAGGGAGATGGTTTCCCGCATTTTCAAGCTGCCGCATATAACCAGAATAATGTTTTCTGGATGCTGAAACACCGGATATCTGCTGCGGATCGAGCGATTGTCGAGATTGCGCAGGGTTTCGATGGATCCGAAGACCGGCTCTTGATAAATCGTTTTTTCCATTACTTTTGCCCGCACCCATTCCTGGGCGTTGAACAGGGTGTTTTGTTGGAGTAATGCCGATAACCGTTTGACCAGGTTGTCTTTCTGCGCGTTTACCGAGGGATTCAAGAATAACAGGGAAGTCAATCGTTCGCTTTCCAGCCACAGGGCATTTGAAATGGTATGATCCGGAATCAATTGTGAGAAGTAGGAATAATCATTGCCGACGCGGACATTGCTTTCGCCGCCGTTTTTCCGGACGAACATGAGGCGGTCGTAATCCTCGAGGTTCTCGGTGGCAAGCAACATGAGATATTGGTATAGAAACGACGCGCCCCGAATCGCCGGAGGGTCATGCCGAACTCCGGTCTTATGGTAGGTGAATACGCAGGTAGCCTGCATTCCGGGGATCGGTGCCAGAATGACGGTCATCCCCGAGGGCAACTGGTAGGTATATGGCTGGTAGGTGTCTCCACTGGCGGGCAGGGTCAGAAGCAGTAGCGCCAGTATTCCCATATACGCGGTTTTCACTGTCTTATTGTATTGGGCATATTGGGGAAGGGTCAATGCTCGCATACGCTATTTCTTTACCCTGATTTTCAGTTGGCCTTCTTCCCTGGAAATCGTGATTTGCGCGTCCACAAGGTTTGCGGAAATCATTTTGGTTTTCAGGGAATTGATCCACTTCTCTTTGGCATCCAGAGTCATGGTCGGGTTGACCATCATCCGCTTATAGGCTGAAAAAACTTCTTCAAATGAATCTTCCCGGTTTAAACTGACCGGGATTTCCTTGCGGTTTGACTTGGATATCTGCTCACCGCTGAACTGCCGGGAGCTGCCTCTCGGCCGTCTTTTGGGGTTGATGTCGGTCTCCAGGTCATGAAGCTGCTTCAGCCACTGGTTGTTGAAAAGGGTAAACCTTGCCGACATGTTCTGGACCAGAAGATTAATGCGCGGAGACCTGTGTTCCTGGTTCAGCATCCGTCGGACCTGCTTTTCCAAATCCTCCCGCTCTTTTTCGGGCGGAGTCGGTATTTCGCCCGAGAAAAACTGATTGTACAGGACTTTGAGCTTTTCTATCCGGGCTTCCAGAGAGTGGATGTGGTTATCAAGGGCATTTTTCCGTGTTTCCCCCAACCACTTCGGTTTCCGTTCACTCATGGACGCTCCATGGATTAATCAATAGGGTCGTGCAGCCTCCTCGCCGCGCAAAACCCGGAAAACGCCTTCCGCCAGAGCTTGGATTTCATCTTCACCGGGGAAAATGTGAACCGGGGCTATAAAGGAAACACGCTTTTGGATCATTTCCGTAAAATATGCCTGGAAAGCCATGCCGCCGGTGAACAGTATCGCGTCCAATTCCCCGGAAACAACCGTTGCCAGCGCGCCGATCTCTTTGGCTATCTGGTAGGCCATGGCGTTTACGATCTCTTCGGAGGTTTTGTCCCCATCCTGGAACCGTTGACTGACCTCCTGAAAATTTTTCGTATTCAGATATGAGTATACTCCGCCTTCACCGAACACCATGCGCGAAAAGGCTTTGTATGTCATGCCCTCATCGGTTACTTTCCTGGCTACCTGAAGTATCGGCAGGCCGCCTGCACGATCCAGTGAAAATGCGCCCTCCTGGCTCGGATCAACCGCATCGATCATGCGTCCGCCATGATGAACCGAAATCGAAACTCCGGTGCCCAGGTGGACAACAATCAGGTTTAAGTTCTCGTAAGAACGCCGGCTTTCCAAAGCGAATCGCCGGGCCACGGCCTTCATGTTCAACGCATGGGTTCTCATTTCCCGGGAAAAAAGGCGGTGTCCTGAAATACGGGCGATGGGAGAAAACTCGTCTACGGTGATCGGGTCAACGATGTAGCAGTTAATATTGCGTTGCTGGGCCAGCGAGAAACCGATTTGAGCGGAAAGGTGGGATGCGTGTGCTCCCCGCCGGGATTCGATGAGGTCGCGGATCATGACTTCGTTCACCAGGTATGTACCACTTTCCATCGGTTTCAAGATGCCGCCCCGGGCGGCAATCGCAGCCAATTGGTCAACCGAAACGCCCCGGGAGTTCAGGTACTCCATAACCAGGCTTTCTCGAAATTCCTTTTGATCGTTGATGGTGTCGAACCCGGCAAGTTCGGAATCGGAATGGCGAATCACGTGAACATCATCTTCCTTCCCATCCGTATACAATCCGACTTTTGTCGAAGTGTTGCCGGCATTGATTATCAATATTGTTTTGGACATGGCTCAGCTCAGATATTTATTTAACATCAGGTCGAGTCGCAGGCGCGCGTCTTTGGTGATATGCTTGGCGTCGGTCATGATTGCGAATTTAAGGGAATCGGCGCATTGGCAGTTGCTTTTGTCAATACGGCGGAGGATCGCGGCCATCAACGCAATGGAATTGGAAATGTTCTGCTTCAAGGTGCGGACGACCAGGTCGACGCTTACCGGGCCTTCCTCTTCATGCCAGCAATCGTAATCCGTTACGAACGCCAGAGGGAGAAAGCACATTTCCAATTCCCGGGCCAGCTTCGCTTCCACGGCTTGTGTCATGCCGATGATGTCGTATCCCATTTTGCGATAGCTCTGGGATTCCGCTTTTGAGGAGAACTGAGGTCCTTCCATGTTTACGTAAGTTCCCCCGGCATGGACGGTGAGGCCCAAATCCCTGGCGCATTCGAAAGCGATTCCGCTGAGATCCGGACATGTCGGCTCCGCCATGGATACGTGGGCGACGATGCCATTTTCAAAATATGTTTTTTCTCTTTTGAACGTCAGGTCCACGTATTGGTCCGGTATCACAAGGTCTGATGGAGCCAATGATTCCCGCAATGAACCCACGGCGGTGATGGAAATAATCCGTTTGACTCCCAAGGATTTCAGGGCGTACAAGTTGGCTCGGTAATTGACTTCAGAAGGATTAAGTCGGTGTCCCCGACCGTGCCTGGCCAGGAAAGCAACCGGCTTGCCGCCGAATTCTCCGGTTAAAACCTGGTCTGAAGGAACGCCGAAAGGGGTCGTCATACCAATTGTGCGACTGTTTTTTACTTCTTCCATCTGGTAGAAGCCACTGCCGCCGATTATGCCGGTCTCAATTTCTGTCATGAAAACTCCATAAAAGCAAGGGTATCACTTAGTTTCTAACGGAAACCCGAACAAATGTCAATGTCAGGGTCGGGAGGAGTTAATTGCTGTTTGAGACAGGACCATGTCGCTGTAGCGTCCCTCAACAACCACAACGGGTTTGTTTCCGAAGGCGCTTGCCCTCTGAATGGTACGTCCTGACTCCAGGTCAACCTTGATGTAGGATTGATTGGTAAACCGGCCGTATCTCAGCTGAACCTGGAGCAGGGGTTTGATGCCCGCCGGGAGTCCCAGATTCAAGCCCGACTGCCGAGCTTTTATGCTCAAGGTGTCTGTCAAGCGAACCAGTTGCAGGTCGAGTTCTCCGTTGGAAACCATGGCGTCGAGAGTGGCTGCGGAAATACCCGTTCCCTTGACAATCTTATAGCTGTTTTTTATGGAAAGGGTCGAGGCTTCGATGTTGGACATGAACACGGGAGAATCGGATGCCTGCACATTCACATTTCCCTTGATATCATGCAGTTCTATTTGTTCATGGCGGTTTGTGATGAACACATCTCCGCGGATATCCTTAAGCTGTATTCGCGCGTGGTTTCCGGTCACCCCGATACCCAGGCATTGGGAGGCTTCCAACTGAGAGAACGCGGTGTTTATGTTCAGAATATCCTTGATTTCGGAAAGGGTTATGGTTCCGTGCGAATGTTGCACATCGAGACTGGATTTGTGACCGTTGGCCTCCAGGTCGCAACGACTGACATACAACTGGCTGGGATTGTCCAGGTGATCCAGCTCCACAGATCCATAACGGGAATGTACCTTGAGGGGGACGCCACCGGGCAGCCGGACATCGAGTCGCACGCGCATCCGGCGGTAATTATAGCGTTCAGGAATGATGGTTTGTAGCGTAATGGTTCCGTCTTCGCCGATTGCATGCTGAATCTCCACTTGCTGTGCCATTTCAAGGGCCTCTTCATGCGAGACTTTATAGCACTCGATGGTGGGCATGACTTCGAGAGCGCCGGTTTCGTTGTTGCGGAAAGTGATGTCGCCGGCGGAGTTTACAATAAAGACCTTGCGAAAACCGGACTGGGAGATAAGAGGCTGTTCAATCCTGTGACCGGGACCCGACTTGAGTTCCTCCAAAAGGCTGGTGGCCCGATTGCCGGCGGATACCTTGCCGGAATCAAACATCTGGTACAATAACCCAAAAGTGATCAGGCCCAGGACGATTAAAATTTCGCTGCGTCTCATTCCCGTTCGGCAAGGTGAAGAATAATGTTTTTAAGTCCGATATAGATCAGAATGGTTGGCCAGAAACGGGAAAAAAGCGACCACAGACTGAAACGGATTACGTTCATGTTATCCAGCAGAAAGAGGACGCCGACCAGCAGGAAGAGTATCCCGGTGGAAATCGCGTCTATTTTTTCTCTGTTCATTGGCCACCTCCTTTCCGGGCGGACTGGTTGGATATCATGATGTGGATACCCAGAGCAATAAGAACCAGGGGCCACAAGCTGACGATTTGATCAAAATCCAGCATATCCAGGTTGTTTAATTGAAAAAGCACGCCGATAACCAGAATGAGAACCGAACCGAAAAGGGAGGGGGTTTCCCCTTTCGATTTAGAGCTCTCCCCGGTGCGCTTTCGGATGCCCGTTGTTTTCGAGGCCGCCTTGAAGCTGTCGAAAATCTGGAAAAAGTATACCCCGGCGATCATCAACCCCAGCATGGCGATTTCCATTTCCCGGGCGTTGTATTCGCTGATGTTTACCACAGCGACGATCAGGGCGGCCATGGCGATCATATACGTAATGCCCCGAGCGATCAATCCCAGGTAGATAAAACCGGAACCGGGGATAAACGCGGAAAATATCGCCGCAAGAAGCGGGCTTTTGTGGCGCGGGTTCATTTGTTCCCGGTCAGCCATTTTTTCCTCCTTCGTGGTTGGGTGCATCGGGGAAAACGTTGTCCACGTTCATTTCCATTTCATTGGTCTTAAACAATCCCAGGAATGGGTTGCGTTCGGACTCCGATATCCGCTCCATGTAGGCGCCCGCCTCGACAGCCATGGTCTGGATCCGCGAAACCGCCAGGTGCAGAAAACGGTTGGCCGAAGGCACAATGCTGGTGAAGTAGAGCAGGTTGAGCAGAAGCACCAGGGATCCGACCATGGCGACGGCCCATTTCAGAACAATGGCGGTACGTTCCGAGATGGCCGGGACTTCCGGTTCCTGTGATTCTATGATGTTGTATAAACGGTTTTTCAGGAAAAAAGGGACATCCTCGGATAGATCTCCACAGAGAAACATGACTTTTTCCATGCGCTCAAGGAGTTGGCGACAATCCGCGCAGGATTGAATGTGCGCGGCGATCGCCTTCGTATCCGATGCGTTGAGATCGTTCTCAATGTATCTGGAAATATTCTCTTCCACCCAATTACAATCCATGGCCATCTCCTTGTTGAACCATTCGGGCGAGCTTGAGGCGCCCCCGATTGATTCGGGATTTGACGGTTCCCAAAGGGAGATCCAACGAAGCGGCGATCTCCTGGTAGGAATGGCTTTGTACGTCCCGCATGATCAGGAGGATCCGCAGCTCCGGATCCAGCTGGTTTATGTGGCCGCGAAGTTTTTGAACATCCATGCGGTCAATCATATGTTTTTCTTCATCCTGATCGTCAACGCGAATTTCTTCGTTTAACGGCAGTACGTTCCGGTTCCTCCGGTTTTTTCTCCAGAAGTCGATGCAGTGGTTTTTTGCCAGGCGCATGAGCCAGGAGTTGAAGTTTCCGTCAGGAGAAAACTTCTGAATATTGGAAAACAATTTGATAAATATGTCCTGCGTGATGTCGGCGGCATCGTCCGGGTTGCCGGCGAAATTCAATGCCAGGTTGTAAATACCCTTCGAGTACCTGTCCACAATCATGTTCCACGCCTCCGGATCACCAGCAGCGATTTGTTCGATCTGCATTTTGATGTCCATCATTTCAACGTGCCTGAGAGTGAAAAGTTCCCGTATCCTCTTTACGTCCTTACCTGCAGGAACATTCCCATGGAGAGGGCTCCGAACAATAACAGCGGAGCAAAGGCTGATAACGCCGGCGCGAGCAGGGCGGCGGTACCAAGCGAATTGAACATGCCGACCGTTCCCCAGAAGACCATGGAAATGCCCACTGCAATACCGATTCCATACAACGTTCCTTTATTCCCCATCATAAATGAAAAGGGTATGGCGATCAATACCATGATTAAGCTGGATAAGGGGAATGAGTACTTCTGGAACAATTCGGATTCGAATCGCCGGGTATCTGAGTTATTTCTTTTCAGGTAGCGAATATATTCCCGCAATTCGCGAATATTCATGTGCTGGGTATATGCGACCCTGCGGAAAAAGTAATCGCGTCCCTCGGGAACCGGTAGTTCCCGGAAATCAAAAGCGTGAAAAGATTCCGGGAGATCGTCCTCAAAGAGGCGCTGGAAACCGGATTGCAGTCGCAGCCGGCCCCGGTTTATCCAGGTTGCCCTGGCCGCGCTCAAGCGTTCACGCATCTGGAAGTTCCGGTTCAGACGCACAACATGAAAATTGTTGAAAGTGTGATTTTTTTTGTTCAGGTGATCGTAGAAGTAGAAAGTGTTGTTCCGTCCTTCAATCCAGTTCTTCGCCCGTTCAGTCTGATCGGGCATCTCCCGTTTGTGAATGATGCTCAGGGTTTTCTTGGCCATGCGGTTGGCTTCCGGAGTAATTCTTTCCTGGAGGAAAAAGGCGCCGATGGAAAGAATCAGCCCGATACCTAGGGCGGGGACCGCCAGGCGATGCAGGCTGGTTCCACTGATCTGTACCGCGGTGATTTCGTTGTTCTTGCTCATCCAGGAATAGCTCAGCAAAACCGCGGTGAGAAGGGAAACGGGAATGGTAAACGCCGACACACTCGGAGCGTTGTAGAAAACATACTTCAACGTGTAATAAAAGGGTACACCGTTATCCACCACATCGTCGATAAGCTCGACGATACCGATAATAAAAAAAACGAGCATCAAGGAAACATATGTGAAAGTGAAGGTAAGCAGAATGCGGCGTGAAACATAGTGGTCGATCCTTTTCAACACCCTGGGTTTCCAGGCACGGATGGAAACCACAAACAACGGTCTGCCGGATTTTTTCTCCGATTTTTCGGCTTTTCGGCCTTTCCTTCGGAAAAGATGAGGGAGGGAACTCTCTCGGGATGTGAATTGAAAAAGCAGCCAGCCTGTGAAAATCAGAAAGAAATTGGCGGTCCACATCCCGATGCCCGGCGGAAAGGAACCTTTCAAAATAAGACTCCGGGCCGAGGTGCTGATGGTATAGTAAACGAAAATAATCAGCAGGGAGATGATAAAGCCGCTGATCTTGCCGCCCTTTCTGGTTGAAAGGCCCAGGGAAAGACCCAACACGCCGAAAACAAGACAGGTGAAGGGCAGAGCGAATTTGTTGTGAAACTCCATGCCAATGAGGATATCCCCCGGATTCTTGCGGCGCCGCTTGACAAGTTCCGGAAAAAGGAGTTGGTGACTCTTGCGGGCGAACCTCATTTTAACCGTGGAGGAAACATCTTCTTTTAGAAGATTGTATTGGGTTAATGAATAGGTTTCCTCGGGTTTTTTCTTTTTATAGCTATGAACTCTGGCGTCACGAAGAATCAGGTAGCTTTTGTCTTCCTGCCGGGAATGGATGAATCGCCCCGCCGAAGCCAGAATCACGCTGTCGGTGTCTCCGGACTTTCTGGAATACAGGAACACCTTCTCCCATTCTCCCGAAGCGTCATCGATGTTGGAGAAGTAGAGGGTAATAAAAGGAAACTCCCGGAAGAAAGTGCGCGGTTTAATCGAGGAGACCGCCTTGGACACACTGACTCGGGTCAACAGCCGGTTGAGCCGGAAATTTGCCTCTGGAGCCAGAAACATGATGAGAATGGAGCTTACCAGCCAGGTGCCGACGCAGAAGAACATAACCGGTTTGAGCAGGCGCCGGTTGTGGATGCCCATGGTCTTCAGGGCTACGGTTTCCGAGTCGGAACTCATGCGGCTGAAGCCGGCCAGTACTCCCATGAGCGTGGACATGGGAATGGTAAAGGCCAGCAGATCCGGCAGCAGGTAGACGAGGATTTTCAGGATGGTTCCGGCGCTGGCCGCCTTGGCTACCAGAGTATGGGAGAGCAGCATGATGTTGTTGATCAGCAAGGTGAATGTGTAGACGGTCAGGCCGATAGCAAAAGGCGAGGCGATTTCCTTCAGAATATAGCGGTCCAGAGCTTTCCGCATGGTGTCCATCATAGCACATCCTCCTCCGCCGGGTCTATGCGTGGAGAGGGAGTTTGCCCTTGACGAAAAATTGTGTTACCACGGACCTGGCACAAGTTAAAGGGAGGACTCGTGAAAACCTGGAAACTCATGAAAGTCTGGATTGCCATTGCCTTGATCGGTCTGGTTGCCGGACAGGCGTTTGCGGAAAGAGATCCCCTGACTCTGGTCATGACGCATCCAACCGAACGGCAGATTCGCAATGTGATGGTGTTGCGTGATCACGGATTCAATACCGGGGAGGATTTCCGCCTGATCGGGGTGTATCACGGAGAAGAGAAAACCGATTTTACAGGTGCCCGGGAGTTCGTAAAAAGGGAAGGCCTTGATTGGGTTGAATTCGTCGAACTTCAGGGCCGGGTTTCCGGAAACCCCTCGGGCTCCGCCAAAATTTGGACTCCGGCCTTCCGGAAGCTGTTCGAAAAAGGCCACGGAATCTTGTTTACCGGAGGAGATGATATACCTCCCCGGGAGTACGGGCAGAACCAGATGCTGTTGACCGAAGCGGATACGCCGTTGCGAAGTGAGGTGGAATTGTCGTTGTTGCGCCATTTGCTTGGAGATTCCGGGAACCCCGGCTTCTCCGCCTGGCTGAAGGATGAGCCGGAATTCCCCATACTGGGGATCTGTTTGGGGGCGCAGACTTTGAATGTGGCTCTGGGAGGAACCTTGTGGCAGGACATTCCCAGCCAGATATATGGCCTGCATACGGCGGAAGAGGTGCTGGCGCAGGATGCCCGGAACATTCATTCATATCGCTATAAGAAAATGCTTAATCCCGAGATGGAGGACCTTGTTCCCCATCTTCATGCGATTCAATGGGCGAGCGGATGCGGGTGGTTGTCCCGACTGCCCGCGTCGAGGGCGCCGATATCGGTCTTATCGAATCATCATCAGGCCATCAGGGATCTGGCCCCGGACCTGGTTGTGCTGGCGAGATCATTGGATGGCCGGGTCGTGGAAGCGGTTTCGCATCGTCGGTTCTCCCATGTTATCGGCGTTCAATTTCATCCGGAGGTCGCGGCATTGTTTATGCCGGACCGCTTTTTCCGGATCTCCCCGGATAAACCCGCGGAAGTATCCCTGGCGACAGAATTAGACAAACACCCGGGCTCCGTCGCGTTTCACCGGCAATTGTGGTCCTGGTTCAGTGGAGCCATGGAAAAAATCCGGCAAAACAGGCGAAAATAAGTCGCGATTCCGGCGGGGCCCCTGATTTCCGCCGGATTCCGTTGCCCTGGTTTGCTTTTTTTGGGGATCTAACCTATAATGTCCGCTAACATGAGGCTATTGAATGGCGGAAGAATTGTTGAAGAGTATCACGCAGTTAAGCAGAGAGCGAGGCATATCTCCAGACATTTTCTATTCCGCTATTGAAGAGGCGCTGCTGACGGTTTCACGCAAATACTTTCCTCCTGAGCAGTCGGACAATGTCCAGGTTGAAATCAATCGTGAGCGCGGTCGGATTCAGGTGTATATCACCAAAACGGTGGTTCGCGACGTAGAAGATCCCGCGTTTGAGATCTCCTGGAAGGAGGCCTTGACCCTGAATTCACGGGCTCGTGAAGGAGATGAAATCAAGATTTTTCTCCCCGGGGAAACATTGGGAAGAGTCGCCGCGCAAACAGCCAAGCATATCATTATGCACAAAGTTATGAAAGCGGAGCAGCAAAGGATTTTCGACAAGTATCAGCCTCTGCAGGGTTCCCTGGCTTCGGGTGAAGTCCGACGAGTGGAAAAAGGCAATGTCATTGTCGCCATGGATATTGGCGAAGCGATCATTCCGCCGAAGGAGCTTTCTCCCAAGGACGCGTTTTTTCGTGGAGACATCATCAAATTTTTTATCAAGCGGGTGTTTTCGGAAGGGAAAGGCCCGTTGATTCTGGGGACCCGATACCAGAACGATTTTGTAAAAGCCCTTGTGCAAAGAGAAGTCCCGGAAGTCGCCGAAGGTATCGTTGAAGTCTTCGCCGTCTCCAGGGAACCCGGGATAAAGACCAAGATCGCAGTATTTTCCAATGATAAAACCGTTGACCCGGTGGGTGCCATTGTCGGCATGAATGGCAACCGGGTGTTATCCATTACCAAGGAATTACGGGGTGAACGTATCGATGTGATCGCATGGAGCGAGTCCCCGGAAAGGTTTATTGCCTCCGCCCTTACGCCGGCGGATGTTTTAAAAGTGGTGATTCAGGATGAAGAGAACCGTAAGGCGGAAGTTACGGTTACCGATGACTCCCTCTCCGCGGCCATCGGCAAGCGAGGGGTCAACATACGATTGGCATCAAAACTGACCCACTGGAATATCCAATTGACCAACCGAATGGAAAACCGGTCGGACATGGTACAGAAAAAACTCTAGGGGGATCGTGCATGCAGAGTATTAAACTACACGAAGCAACGAAGCAGTTCAAGATTTCAAATAAACTGGCTATGTTCTTTCTTGAAAAGAAGAATCTGGCGGTCAAGTCGCATTCATCGGTAATCACCATGGAGCAACTTGAGCTGTTGCGGGAATTCTCGGCCGGCGGCCCGGAATTCGATGCGGTTCATAAAGAATTCAAGGCGGCGGAGAAAGCCCTCAAGAGTGCTCGCAAGAAGGCGGAAGCGCCGGTGCCGGAAACCGCAAAGAAAACCGAGAAGAAAGAAGCCCAATCAGAGGCGCCCGAAAAGGAACCGGTGGCTGACAAGGCTCCGGAGGCAACCGCCGGAAAAACGGCGGCGGCCCCGGCGCAAGCACCGGTTGCCAAGAAAGAGAAGCCGCAACCGGTAGAGCCGAAGCCGGCGCCCCCCGCTGGTGCATCAAAACCGGCTGTCGCGGAAAAGGATAAACCGCAGGCAAAGAAACCGTTTCCGGAGAAGGAGCGAAGGATTATTCGGCCCGCCAAGCCTCAACCGGAGAAACCCCAGCCGGCCCCGGCGCGAGCAAAGCCGTCCGCGGCGGAACCGGTTAAGCCTCCGCGTCGGACGCCGCCTCCGCCACCCGCCTCCCCGGACAATTTCATGCCGAAGATGCCGGCATCCCGCCCACGGCAACGTTTCCGTCAGCCGCCGATGATGCGGCGCCCCCGCAGGTCTCCGGGACGTGGCGGTGCTCGCAAGCAGCCCCCCACGACTCTGCCGCCGAAGCTGGAAAAGATGGAACTCCCGGAAGCGATTGCGATCCCGGACTTCATTACCGTGAAAGAACTCAGTGACAGTTTGAATATCAAATTGAAAACCCTTTCGCTTCAGCTCGAGGAACTGGAACTTGAATATCAGGCCAACCAGATCATGAAGCCTCAGGATGTCGAGGCCCTGTGTGAAAAGCTTGGCGTCACGCTCAATATGGAGTCGTATGAGGATTACGTCTTCAACCAGAGCCTGAAGGGGAAAAATGTAACAGAGGTTCTTCGTGCGCCGGTTGTGACCGTTATGGGCCACGTGGACCATGGGAAGACCACTCTTCTGGACACTCTGCGCAAAACCCGGGTAGCCGCGGGTGAGGCCGGGGGAATCACCCAGAGCATAGGTGCATACAAGTTGAATATGCGGGGGAATGATATCATTTTTATTGATACTCCCGGACATGAAGCGTTTACCAATTTAAGAGCCCGGGGGGCCCGGGTTACGGACATCGTGATCCTGGTTGTCGCCGGTAACGATGGCGTACAACCCCAAACCGTCGAGGCGATTAATCACGCGCGTACCGCCGGAGTTCCCATGATCGTCGCCATCAACAAAATGGACATGGATGGAGCTGACGCCAATCGCGTAAAGCAGGAACTCAGCCGCCATGAAATTCTGGTTGAAGACTGGGGCGGCGACGTGGTTTCCGTTGAGATTTCCGCCAAGGAAGGGACAAATCTGGATTCTCTATTGGAGATGATTCTTCTGGTTTCGGAAATGCAGGAACTGAAAATGCAGTCCGGAATTCCCGGTCGCGGTACCATTATTGAATCCCGCCTGGATGCGAAACTCGGTCCCATCGGGACCCTGCTGTTGTTGCATGGAGACGTCGGCCGGGGAGATCATTTTATTTGTGGCAACGCCGTGGGCAAGGTTAAGACGATTTTCGACGATACCGGCAAAGCGCTTAATCGCGTGCCTGCTCCCGTTCCCGTGGAGATTATGGGCTTTGACGGTGTTCCGGAATCGGGAGACCTTTTTCAAGTGGTCAAGGATGTCGATAAAGCTGCGAAGGTAATCGATATTCGCCAGCAGAGAGACAAGGACAGCCGCAAGCAGGAAGCGGACAAGGAAAAGAAACTCAGTCTGCACTCGTTGTTCAAGAAGATGGAAGAGCGCGTCTCCAAGGCGATCCCGGTGGTTGTGAAAACCGACAACTTCGGGTCCGCCGAGGTTTTGCAGGAAGTTCTGCATAAATTGGCCACTGAAACGGTGAAGATCGACATCATCCATTCCGGTGTGGGCAACATTACCGAAAGTGATATCCTGCTCGCGTCTACTGCGGACGCCCTGATTGTCGGATTCAATGTAAAGGCCCCTCAGAAAACCATGTCTCTGGCCAAGCAGGAAGGGATTGAGATCAAGTTGTACAACGTGATCTATCACCTGATGGAGGAGATGGAGCGGGCGATCCGCGGAGAGATAGAGCCTGAATTCGTTGAAACCCGGATCGGGACCATCGAGGTCCTTCAGAAATTCAAGATATCCAAGCTGGGTGTTGTGGCCGGATGTATCGTCCGGGAAGGCAAGGTCACCAGCAAGTCACGGATAAAAGTCGTTCGCGGAAAGGATCTTGTTTTCGAGGGCGAGGTGGAAACCCTGCGGCGCATCAAAAATGATGTTTCAGAGGTCAAGGCCGGAACCGAGTGCGGTATTAAGGTAAAGAACTTCAATGCACTTGAAATCGGGGATTCTCTTGAAGCGTACGAGCTTACCGAGAAACCGATTCAAGTATGATCGTGGGTGTTATGGTGCTGGATCTGCGTTCCGGGAACACTCACAGCTTGAAGGATAAACGGCAGTTGGTCCGCAGTCTAAAGGAAAAACTGCGTCGGCGCTTCAATGTCGCGGTTATCGAGAGCGGTCACCAGGATTCCTGGCAACAGGCCCAGATCTCCCTGGTCACCATTGCCCTTGACCAGGGGCTTCTGGACCGGATCTTTTCCCGGATTGAAGTGTTTATCGAGGAGTCATACCCCATGTTTGCGGTATCCGTTGACCGCGAATATCTCTGAGGGCGCCAGATGCAGCAAGCTGACAGGGAATCCGGCCTTACCAATGATATGGCGCGGCGGGTTTCCCGCGCGCTGAAAAAGGCGAAAAGGATCGCGGTAACCTCTCATATTCGTCCCGATGCCGATTGTATCGGCAGCGGCCTGGCGATAACCGCCATGCTGCGACAGATGGGAAAGGAGGTATCCTTCCGCAATATCGACCCGGCACCCTTCCCCCTGACCCGTCTTCCCGGATTCGATGCCATTGAATACCGTCAGATTCACCCCGATACTTTCGATGTGCTCGTGCTCATTGAAGGCAGTACCGAGGATCGGAACGGCCAGAAGCAGCTGGAAAAGTACTTTACCATCAACATCGATCACCATGCTACCGGCAGCAACAACGCCGACCTGAACTGGGTGTGTCCCGGGGCCGGGGCCGTCGGCGAGTTAATTTATGAACTCGGCTTGGAGATGGGCGTAACCTTCACGCCGGATATCGCTTTTAACCTTTATGCGGCCATCGCTTCGGATACCGGTTCCTTCAAGTTTTCGAACACCACGTATCGCTCTTTGCACATCGCGTCCGAACTTGTACGGTTGTCGGGAATCAGCCCAAGCGAAGTGAGCAATCTGTTGTTTTATTCCAATCCCCTAGAGAAAGTGCAACTGGTTCAGAAAGTTCTTTCTACTTTGGAGCTGTTGCATGGCGGGCAGGTATGCATCATTCGTTTCGAGCGGGGTTTTCTTCCTCACCTTACCCTGAATGATATCGAGACGGAAGATATCGTATCCATCGCGCGCTCAATCCTGGGCGTTCGCATTACCCTGTTCTTCAAGGAGATTGGTGCCGGGCGATTTCGCGTTTCCCTGAGATCCAAAGGAGACATGAACGCACAGCGGGTGGCGCGTCGTTTCAATGGCGGCGGCCATGATCACGCGGCGGGATTTTTCTTTGACGGTACTTTCTCTCAAGCCAGGCGCCATGTCCTTGAAGTAGTGGAAGAACAATTGTCATGATGCATGGATTGCTGCCCCTTGTGAAGCCAAGAGGGATTACTTCCCACGATGCGGTCGCCCGGGTACGGCGGGTCTTTCGTCGCCAGAAGGCGGGTCATTTCGGCACATTGGATCCCGTCGCCGAGGGTCTTCTCCTGGTTGGGCTCGGCAAGGGAACCCGGTTTTTTCAGTTCTACCAGTCCCGCCGCAAAATCTATTTCGGAGTCGTAAAATTCGGCATATCGACAAACACCTACGACATTGAGGGTGTTCCCGTGGGAGAACCCGGGGAGATAGATCTCGCAAAAGTGGATCTGGAGGGATTGTTGACCCGGTTTCGGGGGCGTATTCTCCAGGTTCCTCCGATTTATTCAGCTAAAAAAATGAAGGGGAAACCTCTGTATGAATATGCCCGCCGGGGCGTCGAAATTACGCCGAAGCCGGTGGAAGTAGAGATTTTTTCCCTGAGTGGTCGTGTTCTCGATTCCTCTCGATTGGAATTCAGGGCGGAAACGGGTTCCGGCGTTTATCTGCGCTCACTGGCACATGATATGGGGCAGGATCTCGGTTGCGGCGCACACCTGGAAAGTCTTTGCCGGGAGAGCGTCGGGGAATTCAATATCCGCGATGCGGTTACTCTTGAAGACCTTGAAAGCGCGTCCGCTTCGGGCGATTGCGCCCGATTCGTAATCCCCCTGGAGGACCTGCTTCCGGAATGGCCGCGGCTGATCGTTGGCGAAGCCGGTCGCAATTGTGTTCTTAACGGGAATCCGCTATGGACCCGAGATGTCGTGCGGATGGTTTCGGCCGTGCCCAGCCCATGGTATCGGGTTTTCAGTGAATCCGGTCGACTGGTTGCCCTGGTTTCCCGGGATGACAATGGGCCGCGGTTCAACCCCAAGATGGTGTTTCCGGAAGAGTCTCCATTCTCCGATTAGAAATAGACAATCACGGAGAATTCTCCGCTGTTATCGGACAGGTCGCCTTCGTTGATTCCGATGAAAAGCGGCCCCTGCTGGGTAATATGAAAGGGAGCCTTGTCGTCGCCCACATAGAAAGGCTTGCCGTTGTTTCCGACCTTGGCGATTACCGCGCCCACGGGTTGATTCGGCATGGGATTGCGTGATAACAGTTTCGGGGAGATCTTTCCGTTCTGGAAGACCTTGGTGTTCTCGTCGATATTGATGGAACCGGATATGGAAAAGAGAATGTCCTGGCCGATTTTTACCTGAATGCCGGTGTTGACCCAGCGCTGGTCAGCCGGAACGCTGATTTTCCTGACCCGTTTGCCACGCCGGAATTTGCGGTAATTGGCTTCCGTCTCAAAAGAGGAAACCAGGCTGGCATTTTGGGGGTCGTTGAATTCCAGTTTCCAGACCTGGAAGAGAGGAAACCGCTTGCTTGAGTGATACTTGCCGAATTTGTATACATTAAAAAAGATGGTTCCGTATTTGAAAGCCGCGAGCTTGCCTTCATATACTTTGCCGTCCACTGTATAGAGTTGATCCGACAGGACCGGTTGCGAAATCAGAAGCAAAACGATAACCGGAACAAAGGTCAAACCGGATGCCTTACACTTGCGAAACATACTCACCCTTATATACGATTCGGGTGGTGTTTTCAACCTTGATGGCATTGATTGTTCCGTTGACTTTGATGCCGGCGCAACCCGGAGTGGTGAGTTCGACCCAATCCGCGGCCATGCGGCGTTGCTGCAATACAGCGAATACCGCCGCGCATCCGGTGGATGAAGATTGGGTGACGCCGACTCCCCTTTCGACGAAGCGGGCTTCCCACTTGTTCTCACGTTCAGTGGGGCGGACCATTTCCACGTTGATTCCTTCCGGGAAAACAGGGTTGTTCTCTAACCGTTCTCCAAGAGGCACCATGTCTTTTTCAGGAAAGCCCCGGGGCAGAATGCAAACGGCGTGGGGATTGCCCACGGAAACCGGAAAAAATTCGATTCCATCCCGGGTATAGCTCTTCCACCGGGTTTCCAGGAAGGGAAATTGCCGCAGGTTGTGAAAGTCCGCCGGGCCGATTTCCACGGTCATTTCCACCAGGGGAAACTCCCTGTTCCGGCACTCCACTCGGCGTGATCCGATCGCAGTCAACAGCTTCAGAGCCTTCAGCCCCGGGTGTCGCGTAAAGAGTACCGCGGCGCAGCCGGCCATGCCGTTGCCTGACAATTCCGCTTCCCGGCCGTCGCGATTGAAAATATGAAAGTCATAGGTTCCGGGTGACACCCGTTTGCGGATTACCAGCCCGTCAGCGCCCATGCCGTTGTTCCGGTCGCATGTTCTGACGACCAGTTCCGTAAACCTGGATCGCCATTCCGCGGGGAGGTCGAAATGATCCAGCTGCAGGAAGTCGTTGCCCCCGCTTACCGTTTTGATTATGGATATCCGTCGCGGGAGTGTGGGAATGGGGCTCATGTCCGCGGCCCCTTTCTTTCGTGGGCCTTTTCTCCGGGTTCGGTCTTGCCCAGGCCGTGGATATACGCGAGGATGCCTTCGTACAAACCGGTCGCGATGCGGCTCCGGTACGCTTCGGTACGCAGAAGTCTGGCCTCGTCCCGGTGGCTCAGGAATGAAGCCTCTACGAGTACCGCCGGCATTTCCGCTCCGGCCAATACGTAGAAAGGCGCTTTTTTTACCCCCAGATCCGCAACGCTGTCGTGCTTTTTTTGCAGCGTTTTCGCCAGGTTCTTTTGTACGCAGGCGGCCAGGGCTTTGGACTCGGTCAACTTGGAGTTCTGCATGATCTTCTCAATCAGGGATTTGAGTTCTCCGATCGACTTTGTGCTGACCGCGTTCTCCTGGGCGGCGACCTGGGTCGCCCAGGGATCGGTGGTAAAACTCAGGAAATAGGTTTCGACCCCCCGGGCTTTGCGGTTTGGCGCGGCGTTCAGGTGGATGGAGACAAAAATGTCACCTTTGCGGGAGTTGGCGATGGCCGTACGCTCTTCCAGGGAAATATACTTGTCTCCATCCCGGGTCAAGGTGACCTCGAAGCCGGCTTTTTCAGAGAGCAGGCGTTTCAGTTTGAGGGCGACATCTAGGGTCAATTGCTTTTCCCGCAGCTTCAAACGCCGGTTCATGGCTCCCGGGTCTTTGCCGCCGTGTCCCGGGTCGATGATGATGTGATGCACACCCAGGCCAAGCTGTCTGGCCAGGGAATAACGGCCTTCAACCGTTTCCGCCGGCGAAGGCGGTGCCTGGCTTTCCGTCTGCTGACGGTAGATATCGAAAACGATCCGATCCGGGCCCGGCAGGTAGAACTGGCGATATCTGCCGATCTGGATGAAATCGAATACGACCCGCAGGGTTCCGGCGTTTCGCCGCCCCAGGCGGATCCGCTTCAGGTTGCCGCTCTCAATCGGGAATTCCGGGAGTTTTTCCTTGGGGAAGGTCTCGGAGATCCGGCAGGGGGAAAGGTCGAAATACAAGCGCGTAACCTCGTCCCCGGGCAGTATTTTTTCCCGGATGCGCATGGGCCGGCTGAGATCAAGGACGACCCGGGTGTAGTCCGGATAGTTGTAATATCGGATATTGTTGAGAGTTGTCGTGGATGCTCCCGCCAGGTGAGGAACCAATATCAGTGGCAGGACCACTTTGAGTGACCAGCGAAAAATATGGATATTTTGAAACAATTTCGAGAGCAATGGGCGTGTGATCTCCGGTCACCCCCCGGAGGGAAAAATTCCCTCCGGGGTGGGTGAACTTTGCTTAGAACCGGCCCATGAGTGAACCGATGCCTGGGAATGCGATCGCCCTGGCGATGATTCCGATCAGCACGGACACAATGATAGCCGAAATCAATGTGACGACAAAGTAGCCGACGGCCTTCTCCTCGGGCGGATTCTTGACGATTTTAATACCGAGGAAAAAGAGATACAGGGCATACAGGCTGATGATAAAGGTGATGACCGAAAGAGAGGGAATTATGAACAGGATTCCCGCCACCCAGACCGGCGTCCACGCGAAAATCGCGATTTTCATGGACTGGGTAAGATCTTTGGCGGCACCGAAGGATGTGGCCAGGGTGTCGATAATCAGGCCCATGGCGTAGACTCCGGCCAGGGCGAGGGCGTATTGCAGGATGGCCCAGATAAGGCCGCGGCCGACGGGTATGCGGAAAGTTCCCAGGCCGAAGTTGATGCCAATCACGGAATATCCGATGAAGCCGGCCAGAGCAGGAATGGCGGCCAGGATCAAGGCATATTGCGTAAACATGGCGGGAATGGAAAGGTCTTCGCTTTTAATTTTCTCCCATTCCTCTTTCGGTTTGGTTACAAGGGAGATACAGCGCTGCATAATGGCGTTGAAATTCATTCACTCCTCCTGATAGACTGGTTGTCCAGATCTATCAGGAATTGTAACTGCTAGACGACGGGAAAGTCAATCGAGGCTAAAGGAAAGACCGCCGTAATTGTGGAAGGAGGCGTAGCTTGATTTATCTGGTCCTGGCGCTGGCGTCCTCTCTCACCATCGCCATATTGTTGCGCTGGGTGGAGCGGCGGGAATTGTCCCGGCTGGTTGTGGTGACCTGCAACTATATTACCGCCGGCATTCTGGCTCTGGGCGGCGGCTCGGGGCGAGGAGAACCTCTGCCCGTGGACGTGACGGTTGTGGGTGTCGGCCTGGGCGGTCTGTTCCTGGCGGGGTTCCTCTTGTTCGGCCTGGCCATGCGCCGGGAAGGTATGGCCGCGGCCGTCACCATGGGCAGGATATCCCTGATCCTTCCTGTAGCCGTGGCGGTGGGATTTTTCGGCGAGACCCCGGGTATCGCGGATGCGGCGGCCTTGATTATGATTGTTGTCGTATTCTGGGCCTGGGAGGGCGGTCAGCGCCGGGTTGCGCCGATTCTCCTGGCCCTTTTCCTCTTGTTCGGCGCCATGAATGCAACAATGAAGTGGTTCGCGGCGGTTCATCCCAACGTTCCGGAAAGCCGATTCCTGACTCTGGTCTTTCTTTCGGCACTGGTTTGCGGAGGGATGGTGCTGGCCGTGAATCGGCAAAGGATAAGGGCAATTGAGTTGGTAACAGGCTTGGTTCTTGGCGTGCCAAACTACTACGCATCGTTTTTCCTGGTGCGCGCCCTGGAGCGTTTGCCGGCTTTTGTGGTTTTCCCGGTGGTGGATACCGGGGTGATCCTTCTCTCAACCCTGGCGGGAGTCCTGCTTTTCGGAGAGCGGCCAGGGCGCCGGAAAATGGTCTGCATTGGATTCGCCGCGGCGGCGATAATTGTGCTGGGCCTGTCCAGGGGAAACGTGTGAAATGGAGGTACGTTTCGGGTAATATTTTCCCGTTTATTTATCCCCGGCCCGCGCTTGTCGCCAGGATGAATCGTGATTTTTATGGAATATCGATCATTACCAGATATTCCTCCGGTCGGAAAGAACATTGCTTATCCATTCGTGGTTGAGATAGCGAGGCAATTCATGGCAGAGAGAAGGTATCCGAGATTTCAGAAGAACCTGCTGGTCAATATAAGCCGCAATGGTTTTGAAGGCTTGGGGCTGGTCATGAATGTATCCCGTCGCGGGGTATACGTTGAATCCATTCAGGTTTTTCCGCCGGACACCCGACTGTCTCTGCTTTTGGCCGCCGGGAATAACCTGATCCCCCTGAGTGGCACAGTTGTATGGCGAAAAGAGTCCAATGGAGACCTTGCCGCGGGGGCAAGCGGGGGCATGGGGATTCAGATTGCCCGGGTTCCGGGGGAATATATTCGCTACCTTAGGGAGGTCCGTGACGGCGAGAATGGTTGACACGCCCTCCCGGGCAACCTAAAATCTGCTTATGACCCGAGATAAAGTCACGCTCAAGATTCCGCGCCCTCTGTATGACCGCTTGAAGAATGTAATCGACGGCAGTGGTTTCGGCAGCGTCAATGAATTCGTGGTGTACGTATTGCGAGACCTGGTGTCCGCGGGATTGGAAGAGCGGGAGGATTTGACCCGGGATGAAACCGACGCCATCCGCAGACGCCTCAAAAACCTGGGGTATTTCTGATTTCCACCATGTATTCCCCTGCTTTTTCGGGGGAATGCCTTTGACCGTTCGCCTTCCATAGTTCCCCGAAAAATAAATAACAGCTCAGGACCAGGTTGATTTTATTGCCTGCCGGTATTATAATTGTAGTATTATTGGAGTACAGGAGGGTTATATGCGGGGATTTAAATATGTGATGTGCCTGCTTCTGGGAACATGCATGCTTGCTGGTTGCGGTGGAAAAAGAGACATCAGCGAGGATACCTTGACTCTGGGGGCATACACGGTGCCAAAAGAAGTGTATCAGCGGGAGTTGATTCCCAGGTTCCAGCGGATATGGAAGGAAAAAACGGGAAGAGACCTGCATGTCCGGCAGTCCTATATGGCTTCCGGTGCTCAGTCCCGGGCCATCGCCCGGGGATTTGAGGCGGACATAGCGGCCCTTTCCCTGGAAGCGGATATTGAACGTTTGCGGACAGAAGGGTTGATTTCCCATGATTGGCGGAAGGATGAGTACAGAGGGTTTGTGACAAACTCCATTGTCGTAATGGTAACCCGTCCGGGAAATCCGAAAGGGATCCGGGATTGGAGCGATCTGATCCGTCAGGATGTCGATGTGCTGTATCCAAGTCCAAAGACATCCGGAGGCGCCATGTGGGTGGTCAACGCAATCTATGGCTCCAGCTTGAAGCGCACTCTTTTGGAAACCGGTGTCGCCGACGATGTAGCCGCGGGAAAATTCCTGGCGGCTTTGCAGGCCCGGGTACGCGTGATGAACAAATCCGGCCGCGCGTCGGTGACAACCTATGAGACCGGAGTCGGTGATGTTCTGCTTACTTATGAGAACGAAGCGTTGCTACGGCAACGACAGGGCAAAGCGTTCCCGTTTATCGTGCCGGACGCCACAATACTCATTGAAAATCCCATAGCCGTGGTAGACGCCAATGTCGATCGTCACGGCAATCGAGAGGCGGCGGAGGCGTTCGTTGGCTTTTTGCGTTCTCCCGAAGCGCAGCGTTGTTTCGCCCGCTATGGATTCAGGCCTGTTGACGCGGATATAGCGGCCGAGTTTTCCGATGCTTTCCCCAAACCGCTCCATTTATTTGATATCCGTTTCCTTGGTGGTTGGCCCCGGGTTTCAGAGTTGTTGTACGGGAAAAACGGCGTATGGACTGGAATTTTTGAGAGGAAAGGTGTCTAACTCCAAAGCTGCGGGAAAACTTCGGACTCCGGATCTGGCTCTCCGGGGAGTATTCCTTTTGTTTGTCGGTCTGCTCGTGTTTCTTCCGATCGGCGCGATCACGCTGGAAGCCCTTCGAAGTGGACTGGCCTCCATCTGGGATCAAATCCGTAATCCCCAGGCCCTGGCGGCACTGGGCTTGAGTCTGCGAATGGCCATGATAATGGTTCTTATCAATGTGGTCACCGGGACGGCAACGGCTTGGGTTATGGTTCGCAATCCCGTACCTTTGCGGGGATTGCTGAACGCCTTGGTGGATATTCCTTTCGCTATCCCGACAGTTGTAACCGGTATGATGCTGGTGGTCCTGTACGGGCCGCGAAGTGTGCTGGGAGCTTTGTTCGCCGATCGAGGTATCAGTGTTGTGTTCGACCGCCCGGGCATTGTTCTGGCGTTGCTTTTCGTGACATTTCCTTTTGTTGTCCGCGCGGTTCAGCCGGTATTAGAGGAAATGGAAGTGGACATGGAGGAAGCGGCCCGGACATTGGGCGCCGGGAGAGTAAAAACCTTCCTGCTTGTGGTGCTGCCAACATTGATGCCGGCCATCCTGAGTGGGGCGGCCCTTTCATTTTCCCGGGCGCTTGGTGAGTTCGGGTCCATTATCATCGTGGCCGGAAACATCCCCATGCGCACACAGGTGGCTTCCGTATATATATTCGGAGAAATCGAGAGCGGCAATACCGGGGGAGCGCTGGGCCTGTCCATTGTCTTGTTGATCATTTCCTTTCTGGTTCTGTTTTCCCTGAACCTGTTGCAGAAAAGGAGCCGCAGGTATGCCGCAACAGACTGAGCGTGTTACCCTGGCAGTAAAAAAGCGTTTTTCCTTGGGCAGGCACGCCCTCACCATGGTGGTCATGGCCTGGTTCGCCATGTTGATTCTGTTTCCCCTATGGGGAATTGTCAGGGAGACATTCCGCTATTCCTGGACGGCGATTCTGGATACCCTTCAGTCACCGTCTTCACTGCATGCATTCTGGATGACATTGATTCTTACGGTATGCTCCGTGGTGGTCAACACCGTACTGGGAACGATTTCGGCTTTGGTTCTTTCCCGTCAACGCTTCTTTGGAAAGGTTCTGCTGGAGAGCTGTATTGATCTTCCTTTCGCCATCAGCCCGGTTGTCGCGGGTTTCATGCTTATACTTCTATTTGGTCCCCGGAGCTGGCTGGGTTCGGTTCTCGAAAGTGTGAACCTGAAAGTTGTGTACGCGTTTCCCGGAATGCTGCTGGCCACTCTCTTTGTGACCATGCCTTTTGTGATCAAGGAGATCCTGCCGGTTCTGAGGGCGTTTGGAGTGGAACAGGAAGAGAGCGCCGCGGTTCTGGGCGCGAATAAATGGCAGACTTTCCGGCGGGTAACCCTTCCCTCCATACGTTGGGGGCTTGGATATGGGATAACCCTGACCATTGCCCGTTCCATCGGGGAGTTTGGCGCAGTTCTGGTGGTCAGCGGAAGCATTATGCAACGGACTCAAACCGCCACATTGCGGGTTCATGATCAATTCACGGACCTGAATTACGCCGGCGCCTTCAGTGCGGCGTTGGCGCTGGCGCTGGTATCGTTCGGGATACTGAATTTTATTCAATATACGAATCGTCGCAAGGGAGAATGATGACATGAGCGGTATTCGAGTGGAAAACCTGTGCAAATCCTTTGGCGATTTCGTGGCTGTGGATGACGCGTCATTTCATGTTGCGGAGGGAGAACTGGTTGCGCTGCTGGGACCCAGCGGTTCCGGTAAAAGCACGATCCTGCGGATAATCGCCGGATTGGAAAATGCGGATCGAGGCAGAGTGTATCTCACCGGCCGGGAAGTAACCTCACTGAGAACCCAGAAACGCAGGGTTGGTTTTGTTTTTCAACATTACGCCCTGTTTCGGCACATGACGGTATTTCAGAACATCGCATTCGGTATGAAAATTCAGAAACGGCCGCCGGAAGAAATTCACAGCCGGGTTTTTGCGCTGATTGATCTGGTGCGATTGAAAGGACATGAGAATCATTATCCCGCCCAATTATCGGGGGGACAGCGGCAGCGGGTCGCACTGGCCAGGGCTCTGGCCCCGGAGCCCCGGGTTCTGCTTCTGGATGAACCCTTTGGGGCCCTGGACGCCAAGGTACGCAAGAACCTGGCGCAATGGCTCCGGGACCTCCATGATCGTATTCATGTGACCAGTGTCTTCGTTACCCATGATCAGAGCGAAGCCATGGAAATAGCCGACAAGATCGTGGTTGTCAACCGTGGAAAAGTGGAACAGGTGGGGACGCCCCGTCAGGTTTATGAAGTGCCGGAATCGCGCTTTGTCGCGAGTTTCGTCGGCCAGGTAAACGTGATCGAGGCGTTTGCGGGCCGTGGCTGTTTGCGGATAGCCGGAACCGAAACATCTATGCCCTGGCCGGAAGCGACGGTGCAACATGAATCGTCGGTGGTCATGCTGATCCGTCCGGAAGATGTAAAACTTACCTGCGGAAATTCTCCTCAAGCTTTATCGGCAAGGGTTACGGCGGTTCTGTATCGCGGCAGTCACTATGAACTCGAGTTGACCCTGGGCTCAAATACCTTGAAATGCATTCTGCCTCGATCCGAAATGTCGACGCTGATGCCCGAACCCGGTGGCGCGGTACAAGTTGTCCTTGAATCATTTAAATTGTTTGCGGCCGGAGAAGGCCACAAGTCGGTCAGAAAAATGCTCAGCAGTCTGGGCTACATCGAGTGATTTCTTTTGAATCCTCAGCGGTTGTTTTTGATTGTATCGAGCTTCTGCCGGGCTTGCGTACGCAAGGGGCTGAACATGCCCTCCAGGCGCACGAACAATTCCCGGGCCTCTCGTATCCTGCCTTGTCGCAGCAGGGCGATGCCTTTGTAATACAGAGCCTCATCAAAGTAAGATGGGGCCATGACTTCAATAATCCGGTTGAAAGCCTCGATCGCCCCGGATGAATCATGAACCATCAGCCTGGATATTCCCTCCAGGAAAAGAATCTTGGGTGAATTCTCCTCGGCGGAGATGTCGGCCAGGTTTTGCAGTACTCCGTCGTAATTCTCTTTCTGGTACGCTTTGACTGCTCTGATATAGTACACGTTGTCCCCGGGGCTTCGGGTTTCCGTAATCATTATGGTTGGGGGATCAAAAACCGATATTCGTTCAATCACAAGGTTGCGGTGCCATCTCAACCCAAAAAAACCAGCGCCGACCAGGAGTATCAGCGACGCGGCCACCAGGCCGGACTTTCGGATTGTTCGCAGCGGAAAGGCATCTCCGGAGTCTTTACCCGGAAGGTGTACGGCGGTAAGGTCAAAGTTCGTCTGCATCAGGGAACGACGGATGCGCAGCTGGTCGAAGCATTTTTTACATGAGAAATAGTGACACTCGAATGCCTCTTGCTGCTTCTCGGGCAATTCTCCGCGCAGGTACGCGTCGATTTGCTTTTCAAACCTGTAGCACCGCATCACAAAACCTCCTCTACTTTGTCTATAGCAGTTGGTGCTTCTTCATCTCATTGCGGATGCGCTTTAACGCCCGATCCTTGCGGACCGAGATATAGTGGCGCTGTCGGTTCAGAGCGGCGGCGATTTCTCCGATGCTCTCCTGGTTGAAATAGAAGCGCTGCAATATCTTCTGGTCGATGGGGGCAAGTTTCCTCAGAATAGGCGCCAATCCCTCCATAAGATTTTGTGTTTCTTGATTTCTGTCTTCTTCGAAATCCTGGACACCCGAATGAATCTGTTGCAGCTTCTGCTGCATATTGTTGCTTTTACTGGACTGGTAGTAAAAATTGTAAAGCACCCTTTTGGCGATACCGAAAATGTATGGCGCGATCACCTGGTCGGAGTGGATTTTCTTCTGGCGAATCGAGTCGAAGAAGCAGGCCAATACTTCCTGGACCAGGTCTTCTTTGGGCGCATCGCCCTTGATCCGCATGCAGAAATAGAAGTAAAGCCGATTCTGAAAACTCTGCATGATTTCCTTTTGGGCGCTCGGTTCGTCGGCTTCCAGCCGCTTCAGCAGGAGTTCACTCATTCGATGAATGAAAACTTTTGTCCAGGCGATTGTCCCGCAGGCGGATTTCGGGGATTATGGGCGGAAGATTGATCTCCGCGCGTACGCGGGCATTGGCTTCCAAGCGGAAGTTTGTTTTCCATTCCGCTTTTCCCTTGGCGGCGAATAAACTTTCCGGGAAGTATTTGAGTTTGTATTCGGCACGAAGCAGGTCATCAATGTATACCACCAGGAATGTTTTGTTTTTTTGCTCTTCCGTAACTTGAACCGGCTGGTGATCCGCGTTCGCCAGGGAAATAATCAGAAAACCCTCATCTCCGATTTTCATGTCCTGGATCTTGAAATCCGCGGCGCTGATCCGGGCGCCCAGGATCATGACAAGAGCCAGATAAAGGTATTTTTTCATCCCCATCTGTTTAATAATATCATGATGTATGTTAAAAATCTCAAATTAGACCAAAAGGTTGAACCAATTCGAGTGTAGATTTACAATGGACAAAGTGAGGGGGATGCGCTCTTCGGAAATATTTTCGATTCTTATCGTCTTGATGACGATGTTTGCGTCCGGCGCGATCGCGGACCAACCGAGATTGGTTCGAAATATGAATTTCGTGCGGGATTTCCATCCCGGCGCGGATCCCGTTCCTTATGAAAGAGCGCTGCATTTTATTGCCCGCTCATCCCGGGAAGACAAACATCGCCTGAAAGCCATGAAGTTCATGCGGGAGTTGCTTGGTTCTCAACGGTACCGGCAACTTCATTCCTGGTTGTGGCTGCGTTTGGCGGATTTCCATGCGGGGTCCGGAAAAGAAGCCTTGCTGTTGCGTGCTCTGCAACGCAGCCGCTCCGGACGGGAAAAGGCCGCGGTTTTCTCGGCCCTGGCGGAATACTATGGAGATCTGAATCAAACGGGAGTGCGCAAACTCTACCTCCAACGACTGACCGAGTTGATGGAACAGGGGGTTGCGTTTCCCGATGCGGCCGATGCTTTCCGTGATCTGGGAATGATTCAGCTTCGGGAGCTGGATGCTTTTTCCGCTTTACGGCTTTTTCTGCGTGCGCTTGAGTTCCACGCCAAGCCGGAAGTAGCGGGGGATGCATGTTTGGGCGCGGCCGTGGCGTTGGGGATGATGAACAAACCCTATCTGCAGAAAACATTTCTGAAACGGGCCTTGGACCATGCCCAGAAATGGAAAATCAAAGCCCTTAAAATCAGGGCCCTTTCCCGCTACAGTCAGATTCTCATGGAGTCCGGCGAATACGCTGAAGCCTTGCGAATCGCGAATCTGAGCGTTCGGGAAGAGCGTACCTACGGGAAATATGTTTCCGAAAGGGATTCCTTGTTCCGCAAGGGCTTGGTTCTTGAGCGGATGGGACATGTGTCGGCCATGGTTCGAGCAATGGAAGCGTCCGTCAAGGTTGCCTTGAAAAAGAGGGATTATGATGGGTTTCTACCGGTGATTACTTACCTGGCGGATATTCGCATCGCCCGGGGTGAATTCTCAAAAGCCAGGCAGCTGCTTTTTCAAATGGATGATATCTTCGCGCCGAATCACCCGCTGTATTTCCTGTATCATTATCTGGAGGGGAGGCTTGGTCAAGAGGAAAAAGACTTCGCCAGAGCGGAAGCGGGATATTCCCGGGCCGTTCGCGCATTGCGGAGAAATCTTCCCTCTTTTACGTTTAATTACAGATCTTTCTGGAAAAAGTGGTTGAATTCCCTGTATTCGCGGATGATACGATTTCGTCTGGACCGGTTTTCCGAGAATGGTGATGCCGAGGCTCTGGAAAGCGCCATTCGACTGCATGAAGAAAAAAATGAACTACTGGCCCGGTGCATTGTTTTTCGGGGCAGTCGGGAGCTCTCGTTTCAACGGGAAGAAAAACGTCTTCAGAATCAATTCAACCACTATCTGGAATCCGGATCATTCCAGCTGGACGAAGCCCATCGTCGCAGAAGATTGGAACATCTGCGCAGACAATTCAGGGAAATCCAGGATTTGAGATATGAAGCGCCTCGGGTTTCCTCGGAATCCATGTCGACCGGACTGGATCCCCAGAGCTTGCGCCGCGGCCTGGAACCGCAGCAGTTGATTGTGAAGTATATGGTTCTGGAGAAAAAAATAGCCGTAATCACTCTGGGTCGGAACTGCTTCCGCTTCAGATATCTGGGTGCCCCGCGGGCACGGATTACCGGCCATATATCGCGCCTGGTCGAGCCTTTGAACGATTTTGCACGGGGACAGGTTGATTATCTCCGGGTTCATTTTGATTTGTCTCTGGCCAGGAAGTTGTATCAATATTTGTTGGAGCCCCTGGAAGAGGATCTAACCGATGTCCGGGAATTGATCGTAATTCCGGAAAAAGAACTGTTCCATCTGCCTTTCGACGCCCTGGTTACCGGCTACCCGGGAGCCGCCGTTTCCTCTAATGCTCTTTTTTCCGAGTATTCCTCAGCGGAATTCCTCATACAGAGATACCAGGTTTCCTTGGCATTCAGCATGGCGCATGTGTATCGTCGATTCCACCGGCCGCTGCCTCCGGCTCTCGAGTTGGTGGCTTTCAGCGGGCCGGTTGTCCCGGCCCTGCAGGACAGGAACCTTTCCGGACATTCCATGTGGATGCGTTACCTGGCGCCGCTTCCGTCCACGTTGACGGAAGTGAAACGCATCGCCCGTCAATTTCCTCCTGGGAAGGCGCTGTTATTTGCCGGAGAGGGTTTCACCACAACCAATTTTCGCCGCCATGCACCCCGGGCGCGGATTGTTCATCTGGCCACCCACTATATCACCAATCTGGAGTCACCCTGGCTGTCGGGGCTTCTCTTTTCTCCGGACCCAGCCGAACCCGGCAGCATCAGGCTACTCCGCGCCAATGATGCTCAGCACATTCCCATACCGGCGGAATTATTGGTTCTCAGTGCGTGCGAGAGCTTCGATCAGCGCATCCTGGGAATTCAGGGTATGACGGGAATTACCGCGGCTTTTTCAGAAAATGGCGTGCGTTCCGCGCTGGTGAGTATGTGGCCGGTGGACGAATTCAGCTCCCAGGTTCTACCGCTTTTTTATCGCCACTATCTGGGACTTCGCCGGGCCTCTCTCGGGCTTCGCCGGGCAAAACTGGAATTCATGCAATCCGAAGCACTACTGGATAACGGTGAAAGGGTTGCCTTTGCCCATCCCTTTTTCTGGAGTAATTTTCAATTGCTTCGTTTCAGAAGATAATGATTGGGATTGAGATATTTTTTGTGTTACCGGAATATTAATACAGAGGGAAAGGACCGTAATCCCAGGGAGCGTGCCCGTACGTTTGCGGGCAAACAGAGGAGGTTCTCGTGAATCGTCATTTTTGGTTGGTCATTATTACGGCAATTTTAATCAGCGGCCTGTCCGCTTCGGAAATCCGTTTGCAACCAGGGGGGAACATCTGGGTCGGGACATCCGTCCAATTCACGGCGGTGAATGCAAGCCTGAATGTAAACGGCGTTACGTTCAGCTGGGATCTCGGAGACGCATCGCCCCAGCAGAACGGACAGACCATCTCGCATGTATACAAGGATCCGGGAACCTATCAGGTGCGTTGCACGTTTTCCACGGGTCTGGTACTGGAGCGGAGCCTTCAGGTTCAAGAGCGGCGGTCGATTCAAGTGAACCCCGCATCTCCACAAGCCGGCGAGGATACCCGCTTTCAACCACATCAATTCGGAGGCAATCAGATTCGCTGGGATTTTGGTGACGGTACGGTTGAAAGCGCGGCGGGTGCGGTTACCCATGCTTTCACCAATTCCGGACCGGTTACCGTAAAAGCATATGATTTCAACGGCCAATCATCCATTGCCGTGGAAGTCATTGTGAATGTCCAGGCGGATACACGGACCCTGGAGATTGCCGGAGGGTCCCCCAAAGCCCATATGCCCGTCCAGTTCAATGCCACGGGTTTCGGCTCCGGGAATCTGCGTTGGAACTTTGGTGACGGAACGATAACCCTCGGTGGCGTTGCGATGCAACATACATACAACAACCCGGGCAATTATACGGTAGTTGTTCGGGTTGACGGATCCTCCAATACCAAGGAACTGGTGGTAAACGTGGCTCCGGATCCGCGAAATCTTAACGTTACGCCCTCGAATCCCGGTTTGTTTGAGAATGTCACTCTGCAAGCGCAGGGTTTTCCAGGAGGAAGCCTGGAGTGGACTTTCGGTGACGGAGAGTCTCAAACCGGCGGCCAGCAGGTGACGCATGCATACAAAAGGCTGGGGCAATTTCAGGTCAGCGTGAAAGCCGCCGGATCGGCGGATCCTCCGGTTACCGCCCAGGTACGAGTGAATCAGGATCGCCGTCGTATTCAGGTGCAACCGGCACAGGCCAGGGTTGGAGACATGGTCAGGTTGAAGCTCCTGAATGTGGATCAGAACCTTGTTGATTGGAAAATCGGCGAATCCATGCTGCAGTCCAGGTCCGCGGAGATTACCCATCGTGTATTGGACCCGGGAGATATTTCCGTAACCTGCACCATCACGGATCAGACTCCGGTGACGACCAGGCTAACCGTGCGGGATTACCGATCGATAGAATCTTCTCCGGGAACGGTGTTCGCGGGATCGGAAGTGTATCTCCAATTAAAGAACGGATTGGGTCCGGCCGTTCTCTGGGAGTTCAGCGACGGAGTCAAGAAAAAGGACAATCTTCGTATGAAACGGGTTTTTCCGCGGGCCGGGCAGATTCTGGTAAAGGCGTTTGATGCCAATGGCGAGGCCAAGGTTCCGGTTTCCCAGAGAATTCAGGTATTGGACGACAACCGAACAATTGAAAGTGTATATGCCAAGCACTTCGTCGGCGTTGATGTGGATGTAGTGGCCCGGGGGTTTCGCGACAATACGGTTGAATGGGATTTTGGAGATGGCAGAAAGATTTTGGGCCCGACCCGTATGACCCATAAATACAACGCGCCGGGAATGTTCCGGATTCACGCCGTTGATTTCCGGGGCAGGGATGGAAAAACCATTGACCTTCAAATTCAGGTTTCAGACGATAATCGCAGCATCAAGGCTCCCGGGAGTATTCGTTCCGGAGATCCGGTCACTCTGGAGCTTTCCGGAGTGCAAGGGGGCCAATTTCAATGGGATCTCGGTTCAGCCGGCAGGAATTCCGGCCTAATCGCCAGAAATGTCACTTTTCCCGCCGCGGGCAGAATCCCCATCCGGATTACCGACAATTCCGACACCTATCCACCCTTTTCCGCTTTCCTCATGGTTCAGCCGGACAACCGGGAAATCAAAGCCCCGAAGTTCGCCCTTCCGGGAGACAAGGTGTCTCTGGAAGCCGCCAATTTTGACGGACCGAAGGTTGCCTGGAATTTCGGCGACGGTCATCAGCAGGTGTTGTCCGGAAAAGCGGCGACGCATACGTTTGCAAAGACCGGAAATTACCGGATAACGGCCAGTGACGATGGCGGCACTTCAGACAAGGCGTTCACCAAAACCCTGCGGGTTGTGGAACTGGCGCCGGAGTTTACGCTTCAGCGCATGGAACTGGCCTTTTCTACCGGAAAGGCATATATGGTCGTGCCGCGAAAAAGTGCGCCCCCATCCTATGCTTTGCGTCTGATGTCTACCGGAAGAGGCGTACTGAAAGGACGCTGGATCCTGGACGACCAGGTGATGGGGATGTTTTCCATGCTGCTGAAAGACGGTCAGGTGGCGGATATGAAACGGAGTCAGATGCCCAGGCTTCCGGTGATGGATGTCGGACTTCACACCTTGAGCGTGGAATTTACCAACTATCGATTCAGCGGCCGGACACCGTATCTTCGATATTTTGTCAGCGCCGGCGGTGCGATTCTCCTGGTGAGCCCGGAATCAGGAGAGAAAATTTCTTCCCAGGGAAAAGTTGTGTTGAAATGGAAGCCTGTGCGGCGGGCAACCCAATATGAGACAGCGATATCGCAGATTCCCTTTCAGTTTCTGTCGGAAAAAAAGATTCCCTGGAAAGCGGTCAAGAAAAAGGATCACCTCGTACTGGACATGAAATCCCTGAAAAAGGGAGACTGGATTTATTGGATGGTGCGCGGAAAAAATGACTCCGATCGCGTGATCACCACTTCCGAAATCGGCTCTTTTCGAGAGCAATAATGCATGGCCGGACAGGAATTGAATAATGAGGCAACTTGAAATTTAACAGAATAGTGGTTTTCTTTGTTTCCTATGTCACTATAATAGACATATGCAGTCGCCATTCCCGCTACAGACAATACTAAGCAATATAGGGGTGAAACCATGAGAGTCAACGTCATTCGGGCTGGAGGGCTCGTTTTCCTGTTGTGCGCCGGTCTTGTGGTGGCCGGAAATCTGTCGGTGTCAAATATTCTGCCGCGCACGATTATCCAGGCGAATGCCTTGCGCATTGAATTGGTATCGCCCATGGAGGGAGACACCTACTACCTGTATTATCGATCCAAAGGATCCAAGACGTACCAGGTTCGTTTCATGCAGCCGGGAAAAAACGGGAAACCGGGATACAGGATTCAGCTGGATACTCTCTACGGCAAAGACCTGGAGTACTTTGTCTTGACTTCCCAGGGGAAAAAGCAGGGAAAACTGTCGCCGGTATTTTCAGTAACCGATCTGGACACCGGCGGTACTCCCCGGGTTTATTTCATGCAGAACGGGGCGGTTACCTCTCCCCAGGCCGCCAAACGCGATCCTTTTCTGCGCATGAGCGGCAGCCTGTCCACCACGACCCGGCTCCATGATGAGAGCGACACCCAGTCCGACGGATTTACCGCCAACGGAAATATGCGTTTTTACAGAAACATATACAACGAGAAGTATCAGTTTGATTTTGACTCCTCTTTTTCCTATATGAGCTCCGTATCTGATACGGAAAGCCACGTGAATCTTTCCAGCATGAAAGTAGCCTATACCCGGGGCAAGCTGAAGTTTGAGGCGGGAGACCTTTCCGTAAGCGGCTCGGATTTCTCCACGTCCTACCTGAATCGCCGGGGGCTGACGGCCCAGATGGAGAACAACTGGCTGCATGTGAGCTCTTTTCTCGTTAACAGTCAACAGAAGACCGGCTTTGAAGGATTCGGAATCCCGCCTTCGGGGGCCATGTTCGTGGGAGCGGTTCTGGGCTTTCAAAAGGCGAATCTTTTTCAGGTCCGGGGCACATTTCTTACCGGACAGGACAACCTGGACAGCAAGACGGTTTACAGCTCCGAGGACCTGATTCGGGAAGGAAACGTGATGAGTTTGGCGGGAAATCTGTGGCTGTTCCAATCTAAACTGACTCTCGAGGGAGAATATGCGCACAGCAGCTTCGGTAAGGGCGACACCGAGGAAGATCTGGATAAATACTCGGGAGATGCTCTCAAGGCCAAAGCCAGTTTCCGGGTGGGGATATTCAATGGTTCTTCCGCTTACAATAAAATAGACAACACCTACAACTCCATCGCCAACCTTTTCCTCCAGAATGATCGGGAAGGCTGGACCAACAGCCTGGGGATGAACTACAAGTCTTTCTCGGCGAATCTGAACTACAACGACATGACAACCAATTTGAATAACGAATTCCAGCCGGCGTTGAGAACCAAGATGGTCAAGGGTGATTTCAAATGGCTCCTGGGGAATCACTTCAGCATCGGGGCGGAGTACGGGTTGGACAATCTGGACTATGATGAATCCACCGGTCTCCAGTCCAGCAGTCAGGACATGGACACCATAAGTTACGCCGGTACAATCGGGTTCGTTGCGGGCGCGAACAATGTCACCTTACGGGTGGGAAAAAAGGAGTCAAGAAATTTCACGTCAAACCTCGACGCATCTCTTACGGTTTCGCTCAATTTCGGCAATTTCATGAGCTTCTCGCCCACGTTCTCTTATCAGGACAGTGATGATATGAGAAGCGGCTCCAATACCAAGATGTATAATGTGTATCTGAATTCGCAGGTCACGTTCATTCAACAGGTATTGTCCCTCACCATCAGCGGCAGCTGGTCAAAGACCGACAGTGATTTGAGCGACTCCGAAAACATCAACGTGACGACAAACCTGAATCTCTATATGTCGAAGTTTTTCAAGCAGAAAATACAACCGACTCTGACTTTGACGGCCAGATACCAGGGCTCGACGTACAGCGGAATCTCGAACGATAACCTGGCGGCGTATATGATGCTGAGTGTTTCCTTCTGAGGGAGATATGGAAATGATAAAGAAAAAAACAATTTTTCTGGCGGGTATTGTTCTGTTAACCTCTGCAATGCTTGCGATTGACGTAAATCCCTCAACCGGTCCTTATTACGTGGGCCAGGAGATCGGCTTCCGGGGATCAAGCTTCCTTTGGACCTATGATCCCGGGATTCTCCATTTTGGAGACGGCTCAACCGCAACGGGGGTGACCAATTACACATGGACGAACCATATCTATCGCAGCCCCGGGCGCTATCTGGTTCGATTGCTGAGTACGTCTTCCCCCAATAGCGGCCGGAATAAAACACAAACGACCATGCCCACGCCAGAGAGCATGTATATAACAATTCGGGAAAACAGGTATATCCAGGCCACCCCCGCGAATCCCGTGGCCGGACAGAGGGTTACGTTTCAGGCCTTCAATTTCCTTACTCCCGACGATGTCCTGTGGATCATGGGTGACGGTACGACGTATCGCCATCACGGCCGAGCCTCGCCGAAAGGCGGCAGCATTGTGACCCATACCTTTACTCAGCCCGGATCCTATGTCGTCAAGGCTTACGATTCCAACGGCAATGTTTCCTATCGGGCGGTGGAACTCAATATCAATATCGGTCAGCCCACCCGGATGATCCAGTATCATCCGGAGACACCCCGGGTGGATCAGCCGGTATATCTGGAAGCGTTGAATTTCGTCAACAATGGAGATATTCGCTGGAATTACGGAGATGGAACTCAGGAAGTGAACGGAAATCTGGTCATGCACCGCTTCCAGCGGGAAGGCCTGATCACGGTCTCCGCGGTTGACGGCAGCATCGGCCATCCGCCGGTAACCGCGGCCATCACCGTATTGCCGGAAAATCGATTTATCACCGTTTCGGCTCCGGAAGTACTGGCGAATAATCCCATCACGGCAACGGCGCAGAACTTCCGGGGGGACGTGATCCTCTGGAATTGGGGCGACGGCAACCAGGAGTCCGCGGGTCACCAGGTCTCCCATACCTACTCCCGGCCGGGGAACTATACAATCACCGCCCGGGATGAAAACGGGGAGAGCCAGAAACCCTTTACCGCCACGGTGGTGGTGAGGGGAATCGACGATGAAGTGCTGCTGGAGATTGCCGAGATACGTCTCGACAACGGTAAATATTACAAGGTGGTTCCACGGAATTCCAAATCCATTTTCGCGATCCTGCGCATGAAGATGCGGGGTACCGGCATTGTTTCCGGGAGATGGCTCTTTGACGGTAATCCTTTTGAGATTTTTAATGAAGTCGCTTATCAGGGAGAACTCAGGGAGATTCGCACCCGGGAAACCCCCGGCCTGCCGACCCTGGATCCCGGAATGCATACGGTTACCCTGGAGTTGACGCGCCCGTCTGATGTCAACATTGTGTTCCCGGTATTGAAATACTACGTGCTTCCCTATGAAAATACCGTCGAGCTCGAGTCTCCGGTCAGTGAATTCGTGGCCAAGGAAAGAGAGATTCCCGAGTTTTCCTGGAAAAAAGCCAAGGGCGGCATCCGCTACCAGATCACTTTTTCCAATCACCTGTATCCGATTGTATTGAATACAAAGGAACTGGAATGGCAGGATGCCGGGATAGAACTCTCCTATACTCCCACACCCGACGTCTGGAGAAGCCTGCGACGCAATCGCTGGACCTATTGGCGGGTTCGCGCGCTGGATGGTCTTGACCAGGTCGTCGCCGAGAGTGACGTCCGGGAATTCAAGGTCATCGTGGCTACCGCCGAAATCGCCATCAACCGGGTTTCCGATCTTCTCGGGAATCCGGTGAATCATGATGACGGGACGGTTCGTTCAAAGGCGGATCATTTGCTGGTAAATGGACATCTCAAGTATGACGGCAACAGCAAGTTCCTGGTCATGCGGGTGTATGTGGGGCGGAGCTTGACCGACCAGTTGGTCTTTCGGGACGTAAAGAAAGGAGAAATCCGGGAGTTCGAAACATCGATCCCCCACAACGGCGATGACCGCGTGCTTTTTCAATTGTTGAAAACGTCCTCTCCGGCGGTAGTCGTGGGGCTCAGCAACCTCAGACTGAAGCGCTGATCGGTTTCAGAGCACGTAACGGCCGAGGATTTCGTTCAGCATCAGCATATGGTCCGGGGAAACGGCAAGTCGTCCCCGGGCCTCGCGCAGGATGTCGGCTTCCAATAGCGGGCCCAGGGCTGTCATTCGGGATGAGGCCGTGGAGATCGGCACTCCTTCGCTCAGGCGCAGTCCGGTGATGAGCTTTCGCTGTTCCCCGGAAATGCGCCGCCGCATGCGTACCGGTCGGCCGGACAGGATACCCCGGCGATAGCGGGACATGCGCCGGGTATTCCGGTAATCCACGGCATCCAGGTATCCCGCCGCCGAAAGACCGATGCCGAGATATTCCTGATTGCGCCAATAGGTGAGATTGTGGCGGCATTCATGCCCCGGCCGGGCGAAACTGGACACCTCGTATCTTGCAAAGCCCGCCTCCGCGGCGGCGCTTACCGCGGATTCATACTCACTCGCGGCGTTGGCTTCACTGGAACGGGTATCTTCCGGCGAGAGTTCCAGCATGTATATCGACATGTGAGTGACCGCCTGGACGGATAATTGTCGGATTTCGCTCTGGATCTCCGCTGGGGGACGTTCCATGATGCCGATCATCAAATCCACGTTTATGTCGCGAAATCCCGCCTCGGCGGCCATGGAGATTCCCCGGCAGGCGGTTTCGGCGCCATGGCGGCGGCCGAGTCTGCGCAGCACCTCTTTATTCAATGATTGAACGCCGATACTGATGCGGGTGAATCCCGCCTTGACCGCGCCCCGCAACCAGTCCGGCGCAAGGTCTTCGGGATTGGCCTCAATCGATACCTCCACCGGCTTGAACGATGGAAAGCCGCGACTGGCGGCGTTCATGAGTTCTTTCAATTGCTCGACCGAAAGCAATGAGGGTGATCCTCCGCCTAGATATACGGTCCGAATCGTCACCTCAGGCTGTGAAAACAACTCCAATTCCCGGCTTACCAGGGAAAGGTATTCGGCAATCGCTTCCGGCTTGTACCGCAGGGTGGTGAAGTGGCAATAGCGGCAACGACGGCGACAAAAGGGTATATGGATGTACAGTCCGATTTTACGTGCAAGCCTTTGGGGGCTCGGGTGATCAGGCGTTGTCAACGGGTTTCCACTTCACCCCTTCCGGGGTGTCAAGCAGCTGAATTCCCTTCTCCAGAAGCAGGTCGCGGATTTCATCGGCCCGCCGGAAGTCTTTGCCGGCGCGGGCGTCCTGCCGTTCCTGGATCAGGGAGCGCAACTCCCGGGGGAGGCGGTCCTCTTTTCTCTCCCGGATAACTCCCAAAACGGAGTCGATGCGTGTAACCATTGCGGTTATGGAAGCGACATCGGCGCTTTTCAAGGTGTCCCGGCGGCGGTTCATGTGGTGGATGAATTCAAAAAAAACACCCAAAGCCCCGGAAATGTTGAAATCATCGTTCATCTGGGATTTAAAACGGTTCTCCCAGTCGTGGATTTCTCCGGATATGTCCGGTGTTTCTCCCTGGGGGAAGTTTCCGGAGGTCAGGGAAAAGAGAAAATCCTGAATCCTCTTTCTGGCGCGGTCCGCCTGCTCCAAGGCGGAAAATGTGAAATTCAGCAATTTGCGGTAATGGGTGGACAAAAGAAGGTAGCGGATGGTCAGGGGATCATGCCCTTTGGATATCAGGTCCCTCAATGTAAAAAAGTTGCCCAGGGACTTGGACATTTTGTCACCGTCAACGATCAGATGTTGCACATGCAGCCAGTATTTCACGTAGTCTTCACCGGAGGTGCAGACCGACTGGGCGATTTCGTTTTCATGGTGGGGAAAGATATTGTCTACCCCTCCCATGTGGATGTCGAAGTGATTGCCGAGATACTCCATGCTCATTGCCGAACATTCCAGGTGCCAGCCGGGCCGGCCCTTTCCCAGATGATAATCCCAACCGGGTTCTCCTTCTCGGTGACCTTTCCACAACACGAAATCCCGGGCATTTTCCTTGTCATATTCATCGCTGTCGACACTGTGGCCGGATTTCAGGTTTTCCGGCTTCAGGTTGGACAGACGACCGTACTCCGGAAACGAGGCGATGCGAAAGTATACGGAGTCCTCCTGCTTGTAGGCGTGATTCTTCTCAACCAATGTGTCTACCATGGACTGCATCCGGGCGATGTGTTCCGTTGCCCGGGGGTAGATGTCCGCGGGGAGAATGTTGAGGGTACCGGCGTCCTGATGAAACGCCTGGATGAAACGCTGCGTCACCGCTTCAAGCGGTTTCCCCTCCTCCCGGGATTTGCGTATGGTTTTGTCATCGATGTCGGTAATGTTCATGATATGCCGGACCTGATACCCGAGGTAGATCAAATAGCGTTTGATCAGGTCTTCGGCAACGTATGATCTGAAATTGCCTATGTGGGCGAAGTCGTATACAGTGGGGCCGCAGGTGTAAAATCCCACGGCCGGCGGATTGATGGGCGTGAAGGTTTCCTTGCTGCGACTCAGGGTGTTGAATACGGTTAGGTTCATTCTTGACTCTCTGGCCGGATCCTGACCCGGTTGGCCAGGTACCAGCGGATTTGCTTGCATGCCCGGTCCATAACGGCAATGTCGGCTCGGGTCCAATGGGTTCTGCTCAATGTCCTCTTTAGAGAACGGTGGAACTTTCCATTGTCTCCTTCCCGGATTTCCAGGGATTTCATAAGATCCCAGATGTTTTCCACCAGGCGGGAAAAATCCTCCCGTTTGGCCATTTCCGGAAAGGATTTGCGAATCGGGCGCGTGGCGGCGGCCTGGTAAATTTCATAAACCGTTACCATTACAGCCTGGGAAAGGTTCAGTGAAGGATACGAAACCGCTGAGGGGATATAGATCAGGTAGTTGGCCAGTTGTGATTCTTCGATGGATATGCCTTTGTCTTCACGTCCGAATACCACGGCCACTTTTTGATTCGTGACCAACGCGGCGATTCGTTCCGAGGCCTGACGGATATCCAGGAAGTCCTTGCGCCACTTTCCCTGTTTGGACGTTGTGATAAATACCGCGGACATGTCATGGACCGCGTCTTTGAGGGAAGCGTATTCCCGGGAATCCCTCACAATTTCCTGGGAGCGGTATCCCATCTTTCGCTGCTCGCCTTCGTCCCGGTAGGGGACCGGATTCACAAGACGCAGATGGGGGACGCCCATGTTTTTCATGGCTCGTACCGATGCGCCGATATTGCCGGGGTTCTTGGGTTCGGTCAAAACAATATGCAGGTTTTCGAAGGTTTCTGTCATGGCAATTGGGTTTCGCCTGCAATTATAGTACAAAACCGCTCGAGGGCAAAGGTTTAGCGCCGACGACGCACTTGAATTTCGCCTTGGAGCGGGGTACCATCAAATTTATGTGGAGAATGCCCGCGGCTGTATGTTTTCCCTCAGGTCCCCGCCGGGCTCCGGATTCCAGCTCTTTCCCAGAGGGAATCAAACCCACAGCGGCGGCATATCCTGCCGGGTTTTTCGGGAGGTGAAAGTTGGAACCGGGAAAGCATACCATTCTTTGCGTTGATGATGAGCTGGTGAACCTGAAAGTCCTGGATGCCGTCCTGACCCCCCGGGGCTATCAGGTAATCGTTACCCAGAATCCCAAGGAAGTGCAAACCATTGTCCAGGAGAAAGCAATCGACTTGATCCTGCTGGACGTGATGATGCCGGAACTCGACGGCTATTCCGTATGCCGGCAGATCAAGGATAACCCCCAAACCCGCCAGATTCCGGTGGTGATGATTACCGTCCTATCTTCCAAAGAGGATCGGATAAAAGGGATTGATGCCGGTGCCGATGATTTCGTGACCAAGCCTTTTGATCAGGAAGTCGTGCTTGCCAGGGTCCGGATGCTCCTGAAGATGAAGGCTCTAAATGATCGCCTGAACCATGGATATCACAACATTACCCGGTTGACCTCTTTCGGAGAGGAGATTCTCAAAGGTTTCTCAGCCAAGAATTTTCGCTTTTTTGACGTGATCTCCGGAGTAGTCAAACAGGTGTTGCGACAATCCGGTGATATTCAGGACAAACCGTTGATCGTGATTGTCGGGACAACCAATCGGAATCGGTGGGAGTGGTATCAATTCGAATCCGCCTTCAACGAGTTATACAGTACCAAGTTGAACCTCCAGCTGCAGGATTGCCTTTCCCTGCCCGCCACAGGGGATTCCAGAGTCCTGTTTTTTAATGAAGGTGAGGTGGGGGGAACCGTATTGCGGGAACTCGTGCGCATGCTGGAATCCGAGAGCCTGCTTTCCGTTCGCAATGGCATCAGTTACCTGAGCCCGGAACTTTGTGCGTTCAGTTTGAACTACGGCCGGGATGTGACCGTATATGACGCTTCCGTACTGAAAAGCCTGGTCATGCAGAGCCTGTTCCTGAAGTCTCTATCCAACCAGGTGCTGGAAACCGAAGACGCCCTGGAGCATACTGTACGGGCGCTGGTCCGGGCTTCGGAGGCCAACGATCAGGACAGCGGCAATCACGTGATCCGGGTGGGAGCGTTCAGTGCCCTGCTGGCGGAAACCCTGGGTATGTCCGCCAAGTTCGTCCGCAGTATCTGGCTCCAGGCACAGATGCACGATGTCGGTATGATGCGTGTCCCGGTGAACATCCTGCGCAAGGAAGGGAAACTCGATACCCAGGATCTGATCGCGATTCGCCGGCATCCCTTGTATGGAGCCGAAATTATCGGTCCGCATCCCCGCTTCCGCATGGCCCGGAATATCGCCCTTACCCATCATGAGCGATGGGACGGCAGCGGGTACCCCAAGGGCCTGAAAGGCGAACAAATTCCGGTTGAAGGCAGAATCGTCGGCCTCGCGGACACGTATGATTCCATTCGAACCGCCAAGCGCTTCAAGCCGGCTATTTCCCACGATGAGGCGGTGGAAACGATCCTCAAGGGTAACGAACGCACCCGGCCCGATCATTTTGACCCCAGAATCCTGGCGGCTTTTCAAAGAGCCGCCGTTCGCTTCGCCAAATTGTATGCCCGGCTGGAAGAACCTTCCGGGGAGAAAAGATAGTGGCATCCAAATCAAAGCGTGCCGGCCGGCCCGAGAAGAAGGCGTCACCGAAGGGGTCTCTTCCCGAATCGCTGAACCGGGAAGTACGCAAGCTGAAAGCGGTCATCACCCTGATCATCTATGGATTGTTGCTCTTGTTGATCAAGACCATGTACGACACATTGGTGGACGTGCCCCACCCCTCGATCGTGGCCATTATTATCCTGCTTGCCTTTATGCTGGTTTTCAGCGTAATGATGTTCAACCGTTTTTCCCGGCGGGCGATTACCAACATTGTCGAGTCCGCCGACGCCATTCAAGAAGCCCGCACATACGCGGAAACCATCCTGGATTCCATGCCCATTCCATTGCTGGTCCTTGACCGGGAACGCAAAGTGAAGACCGCGAATCCCGCGTTCCTCTCACGCTTTAAGTGTTCTCGAAGCGAGGTGGAGACACTGCCTTTTTATGAATTTGATAACCGGCGCTGGAATGTCCCGTCTCTTCATCCCCATCTGCGGACCGGTGAAGACGGCGAGTATGAGGATTTTCAGCAATTGGAATTGGAATTCAGCGATGACAGGATCGGTCATTGCCACCTCCTGCTGGGTGGGCACAAAGTTATGGTGGACGGTCAGGAGCTGTTTCTTTTGGCCATTGAAGATGTAACGGCCCGCAAAATGGCTGAAATCGCCTTGAAGGACCGCACCATGGAGCTGGAGGTTGTTAACCGGGCGAAATCCGAGTTCCTGGCCAACATGTCGCATGAATTGCGGACTCCGCTGAATGCGATTATCGGTTTTTCCGAAGTATTGAAAGATGGAATCGTTGACGGGGAATTGTTACCCAGACAAAAGGAGTATGTCGGTGATATTTTCAACAGCGGCAGCCACCTGCTGTCTTTGATTAACGATATCCTGGATATGTCCAAAATCGAAGCGGGAAAAATGACCCTGGAACTGGAGCCGGCGGAAATCTCCGCTATTTGTGAAAGCGCGCTCCGGGTTATCCGGGAGAAGGTCACCGCTCATGGAATTAATCTTGATATCCATGTAGACCGGGAGGATGTTTCGGTTTTCCTGGATATCCGGAAATTTCGTCAAATTGTTTACAACCTTTTGTCCAACGCGGTGAAATTCACTCCCGACGGAGGCAAAGTCTCCCTTATCGCCCGGCGGGTATCGGCCCGGAAGATGTTTGAACGCAATCCTGATGTCGCGCCCAGATGGCAGGGTGAATATTTTCTTGAAGTTGAGGTGGGGGACACGGGGATCGGGATTTCCTTGGAGGACCAGAAGCGTTTGTTCGAGCCGTTCGAACAGATTGACGGATCTCTGAGTCGCAAATATGAGGGTACCGGGCTGGGCCTGACCATGGTCAAGAGGCTTGCCGAGCTGCATGGAGGTTGGGTGACCGTGTTCAGCCGTCCGGGAGAAGGCAGCCGCTTTACGGTTTACCTGCCCTGGCGCCGGGACGACGGCGCCGAGTCGCCGACCCCGGTTGAGAAGACCACATCCGAAGCTCATCCCGATCAGAGCCAATCCCTGTCCCTGATGCTGATTTCCCGGAATGAGGAGATGTGTAAGCGCTTACGAGACTGGTCGGTTTCCCGGGGGCATGGCC
>Ga0272442_10000320_pt1 | contig 80425 bp, 85 predicted proteins | sample SSMForm2O_FD_200262 | JGI IMG/M metagenome (GOLD analysis project Ga0272442, IMG submission 200262) | Marine sediment archaeal communities from Little Sippewissett salt marsh, Falmouth, MA, United States - SSM-Form-2O | ecosystem: Environmental > Aquatic > Marine > Wetlands > Sediment ...
CCTGCACTACCCGGGTAACCTCCAGGTCAAAGGAAAAATATGCCAGTGCACTCGCTGCAAGGGAGAGGGTGATACTGCAGGTGAGCAGAAGGAGCAGAAAGAGACAAATTCTCCTGTCCATGTTGATGGATGTTTTCCTCGCTATCAGACCCTGTTTTAATACGCCTTTTTTCATCGACCAAAAATATTGGATCAGCTGGGATTGAGCGACCTGAACGGTACAATCTCATCATATACCTTCAGTCTGCCCACCTCGGGAGCCGTCGCCCAGATCTCTATCCGGTTCCTATCAGTGCTGCAGGGGAACTGCAGGTTCTCCCCCATGGAAAACGGCTGGTTCATGTACTGGCTCTCTGATGTGCCGTCGGGTTTCGTGAGCGTAACCTCAACCAGGGAAACGAAATTCATGCCGTTGCCCCCCATTAGTCCAACGAACATCAGCGGGTTTACCATGTTGCCGTTCGCGGTAACCTGGAATGTGAGCGAATATTGCGGGGGGAGTGACTGGGTCGGCCCCGGAATTCCCATCCCCACCGGTGTTTCAGGAGTGAAGAATTCTGTCGGAGAGGGCGTTTGGATGGGTGTGGCAGTGGGGGCAGCTGTCTCCTGCGGTTCGGTCGGGGCCTGTGTGCACCCTGCGGCTGCCATGAAGATGGCGGCCATGATGAGTAGCCATGCATAGGTGATGCGTTTCATGGATGAGTATCAGGATCATCTATCCTGATAATGGTTGTTGCGCAATGATCCCGGGAGGAGGTTGAAAGATCACCCATATAAGATGGCGATGGGCCCGATAAAATTTCGGGCGTAACGTTTTGTATTCGACATTTTATCACCGGATACCCAGCACTACACCATATAATTCATTCAGATACGGGACTGCCGTATGGGTAAAGCACAAACTGCTTAAGATTGAGCGGAAACCAGCAACGCTGTGATCCCGGATCATCGGTTCAAGGGGTTCAAGCATCTTATCCGCAATATCCTCTGAAAGTTTGTTGTTGCAGATAAATTCCCTCAACCGGCTGCAATAAAACGCAAATTCCCATGGGTCTCCCGGGTGGAAGAGATCTCCGTCGATGAAGACACCGCCATCCGAAAGGTGGCGATATGCCTCTGCAATGATGCTGGCTCTCTGGTCCGAAGAAAAGGAGAAGAGACATTGGGTGGTGACGACAGCATCAAACGGCCCTTGCGGCCACTTCTCCATGATGTCCCTCTCAACGAATGTGACTCCCTGAAGTGCCGGTTTTCTTCTGGCGACGGCAAGCATCTCAGGGTTGCGATCAAGACATATGATATCGCATCCGGAGACGAGTTCCCGAATCATTGCAGTAAGGATGCCCGTGCCGCTTCCAAGTTCAAGCACCCGGCGGGAATCCGACGGGATATACCCCGCGACCGTCTCGTAGAATACCTCCCAGCGGGGGATCACGAGCGGTAAGAGGGTATCGTAATTTTCTGGCCTCTCCAGGTCGTACTTTGATCTGCTCATTCGTCTCCTCCCAACAAAGTCCGAAAGATCTTATAAAAGAGAGACATGAAAATTTTTTCTCAAAAAAACTCTTTGTTAATCCTGTAAAAACTTCGGCACCAGCCTGCCGGTTCTCTTCATGTATTCCCTGTATTCGTCCCCGAACTGATCGATCATCATCTGCTCCTCGTGACCCACCCGTGCCAGGTAAAGCGGTATCGTGGTAGCAAGCAGGGAAAACCCCGCTATCCAGTTCCAGAGCAGGAGGGGCTGGGCCAGACCCCAGAGAAGATGGGCGGCATACATCGGGTGCCGGGTACGGGAATATATCCCGCTCGTCACCAGCCGGTGCTCCGCCATGATCTCGCTCACCGGTGAAAAAGATCCTCCAAGATCCGCGTGCGAGCGCCACAGGAGCACAACAGCCGAAGCATACCCGAGCACCCCTGCCCAGCCCGCCCATGCAGGAAGCATATAATCCAGAGGGGAAAGGAGGGGTGAGAATGCATACACAGCCGGGAAGACAAACATTCCAAGCGCCGGCAGATAGACGAGCGGTGTGTCGGCCTTCTGTCTCTTCCCCTCCTTCCTGACCATTTCGCGGTAGTCACGCGTATAATGCCATCTGACTGCGCAAGCCACGAAAAGACCAGCAAAGTAGAGGGCGACAAAAAGAAGCTGGTTCATATCCATCAGGTATCCTTTTGTTTGCACTTCATACTCATCAGTATTTCGAAGAGCAGGGTTGGCCGGCTGACGGAATGGAGTGCGCTCAGGATTTTATATGAGGTAAACATGGCCATGATCCTGTCATTGATGTACACAAGAGTTGCATTTTTATTGTAGCATAACCCATTTTTTCCCGTTGGGGGGATCACGAGGACGAAAAACCGTGCATTCCGCACGCCGCAACGAAGGATGCATCTCGGTCTGCTGATACTCATTATTCTCTCCCTTTTGCTGGGAGCTCCCGGATCAGCCCAGGTAACCGAGAAGGAGACTGTCCTGGTCATACTCTCCTATCATCCTGGAATGGTGCTTTCCGACGAGGAACTGAGAGGAATACGGGACAGTCTTGCTCCTCTTGGTAATGACGCAGATATCAGGGTTGAGTACATGGATACAAAGAGGATCTCCGATGAGGGACACCTGGAGAACCTGTACAATATGTACTCCTATAAATATCGAAATGTCACGGTGGATACGATCATCACCGCGGATAACAGCGCATTTGATTTTATCAGGAAATATCGGGACGATCTCTTTCCAGGGGTCCCGGTGGTGTTCTGCGGTATTAATTATTTCTCTGACGAGATGATCTCAGGGATAGGAAACATCACCGGTGTCGTCCAGGATAATGATATCAGGGGTACCCTGAGGGTCGCAATAGAACATTTTCCAGAGACGAAACAGATCTACGTCATCCATGACACTACAGATACAGGAGAGGCCATCCATCACCAGGTTCTTCAATTTGTACCTGAATTTGAAAACGGAATAAAATTTACCTTTTTGTCCGATGTTACGATTACAGAGCTTCTTGAAAGGGCAGCTGACATTCCCGACGACAGTATAATCCTTCTGGAGGCCTTCAATCGCGATTCTGAAGGCATCGTTGTCACACACGAGGAGATAGGAGACCTGGTCGACGCCCGCACGGATGTTCCCATGTACGGAAACACCGAGATGAACCTTGGCCACGGCATCATCGGGGGAAAGATCACGACCGGTTACTCCCAGGGCTGGCTTGCAGGTGAGATGGCATTTCGCATCCTTCAGGGTGAACCGGCATCGTCCATAGATGTCGTCACCAACAGCCCGAATGTTTACATGTTCGACTACGAGAAGCTCCAGGAATTTGGTATAGATCTGGCCTCGCTTCCTGACGACTCGATTATCATCAATGCACCGCCCGAGGAGCGGGTTCAGGCATGGATATTCTATGTCGTTCTGCTGGGACTGGCTTTTATGGGGATGGTGGTCTTGGTCCTCGCATACCACCTCCGAATGCGGAAACGAATCGAATCAGAACTGCGGGAGAGCATCTTTGAGAAAAATGTGGCAAGAGAGGAACTGGTCCGAAAGAATGAGGAGCTGAATGCCGCATACCAGCAACTCAAGGCCCAGGATGAGGAACTACAGCAAAATTACAGGGAACTGAAAACGACAGAGGAGCAGCTTCGCGAGAGTGAATCACGGTATCGCCATGTCATCGAGGGCCAGACCGAATTCATCTGCCGTTTCCGGAAGGACGGAACTATACTCTTTGCAAACGATGCATTCTGCCGATATTTCAAGAAACCTTACAGTGAGATTATCGGTCACCGGATTGTACACGATATACCTGATGAAGAGCGAAAATTGCTCCGGGACCATTTCTTATCTATAACTCCCAAAAATCCTGTAAAGAGCATAGAGCACCGCATCCGGATGCCGGACGGCGAGGTTAGGTGGCAGCAGTGGTCTGACAGGGGAATATTCGGACCGGATGGTGAGATCATCGAGTACCAGTCCATAGGGAGGGATATCACCGAACAGCAGAATGCCGAGGAGGCACTGGCACTTGCCCGGAGGAAACTGAGTGTCTTAAACAGCGTGACATTCACCGATATACGAAATACCGTCTTCAGCCTCCATGCATACCTCGCCTATGCAACCGACATAGAGAAAGATCCCGAAATAAAGATAATCCTTGAGAAACAGGAAGCAATGCTTGCACAGATAGGGCATTCGCTGAACCTGGCGCAGACATACCAGGAAATGGGGATAAAGCCGCCCCGGTGGCAGAATGTGAACCAGGCATTCCTTTATGCGCTGTCGCACCATGAACTCGAACAGATCTCGAAGGTAACCCGCGACGTGGAACTCGACGGTCTTGAGATCTATGCAGACCAACTGCTTGAGAAGGTGATGTTCAACCTCACTGACAACGTCTTCAGGCATGGCGGTGCTGTCAACCGCATCTCTATCTATTACAGGGAAGTCCCTGACGGGATCATACTGGTATTCGAGGATGACGGAAAGGGTATCGCATACGAAGAGAAAGAGAAGATATTCCAGAGAGAGTATGGTGGAGGGAGCAAAATGCTTGGTCTCTACCTGGTCAGGGAGATCCTTGGAATTACCGGGATCACGATACGGGAGACCGGCGAGCCGGGGAAGGAGGCCCGGTTCGAGATGCATGTGCCGAAAGGTGCTTACAGGTTCCCTAAATAGGCGAGTAAAGTTACTTGCTGTTCATTTCTCTATAAGAACGTTTTTAAATGACTACATGACTCATTTCGTGACACATGCAAACATATTCATGAAAATGGCATTGCTATTTTCATAGTATAGACTCATACCAAACGTTTCGCAATTATCCGAAAAGTTTGTTTATGACTATTTAGTGCGATTATACTGCACGTCTCGAAATGCCCTCCTTTTCACTCCAGGCATTCCTAAACGTTAGGTTCTGCACTATAATATGGGAGTTCAATGTTTGACCCACATGTATACTGAAAGGGAGATGATGACAGCCCCTATAGCTGCCCCGTAGGCGAGGATATTTGTGGTACCCTCCCAGGTGAGGGCATCTCCGAGAAAGAGCACGGCAAGGGCGATGGTAACCAGGCCCAGTACCTTCTCCTTCAGGTCGTCCAGATTACATATCTTCAGCCAGCCGGGGAGCGGGGCCTTGGCGATGAAGAGCTCGTACAGGCCGAGTGCGACGATATAGAACACCGTTGCTACCAAAAAGATATCGATTATCTCGATGAATACCGCCAGCAGGCCTTTCAAAATGTGCAGGTCGAGCTGGATGTCGAATACAACTTCGTACAGCGTGAAGATAGTGAGTGCGAAGCCAAAGACGAAGAGCGCGACCGAGATAAGCATCGATCCGATCACAGCCAGCAGGAAGAGCCAGCCGCTTCCGGAGGCGATTACTTCGACAACGAATGAACCCCTTGGTTTGCATGCGCCCTTCATCAGCTCGGGTTCGGCGCTATGCTCATCTTCACCATGACTTTCATTCATCTCCTCGCTCAATTTGACACTTCCGAATCCGGGCAAGACCCCTTCATGCAAGCGGTTCTTCCAGGGTTACTATACGCATTATTTGACAGATGTAGCGTATAGAACTTTCCGGACTTCGTCCGCACGCGTCACCACCAGTTTTTCATATCGGAGCTCCAACAGTATTGTATAACGCGGTTATCCGGAGGAACCGATATGATACCATTTAGAAAAATACTCCTTTTATTCACAGTACTCGCACTGGTTACCTGCTGCACACCTGCCGGAGCTGTACTCCAACAGTTCACCTACAGGGGGACAGTGACAGAACTCGAACCTGGTTTGGGCACCCTTACAATACAGGCCACCCATGAATGGGGATGCACATATGGTGAGGAGGAGGTCACCTGCGGCTGGATGACGATCAGTCCTGTCAGGCTTGAGGGTTCTGTGCCGACAGATGCCGTCTTCTCGGCAGTTACAAATGGAAGCGAAGTAGAGGCCGCAAGTGTCGGTGATCCAGGCGTCGAATGGGCCGGGATCGGAGCCCTGGTCCCGACACCGGGTATTGAGAACTGGTATGCCACAGACCTCTTCGGCGATCCGTCCATGCTCCCTGCGCCGCTCGCCGCCGATTATGGAGTGAACATACGAACGCTGCCTGACTGCGACGCCTGCACAGGTACGATCTGCACGGCCAGTTCGGCCGAAACTGCCATATCCCGAGACGGGTCCGTCGTACGGGAGGAGTCCATTACCCCCGGCGAGGTATATACCTATACTGACCCGGCAGATAACTCGGGGCTCTCCATTGAGTTTGTCTCCGGCGAAGCCACGGCCCAACTCTGCCCCGGTGCCGGACAGGTGGCCGGGCCGCAGCCGGTCTCGGTGTTCGTAATACATGTGCAGCCAGCTTATATCACGGCTAATGCATCCATGCCTCCGGCGGAGACGCCCACAAGTGCGGGCCTGATGCCCGCCAGCGCCCTGCTGGCCCTGGCAGTGCTTGCAGTGGCCATGTCACTTCGGCGAAGAGGGAATTAACCAGCCCTCATCATCTCCTATCCTTCATATATTAAGCCATAGTGCTGATCCGGACCCGCAGGACTTCAGAAGAACGCCTTCTCCCATGACTCCCATTTCTTGAGAGAGAGCCGCATCAGAACATACGTGGGAAGAAGGAGAAGAACGGCAGAATACGCGTAACAGGCATCAACTGAGGTGAGCCAGATGAATAGAAGGAGAGCCGGCCCGACGAGCAGAAGCGAGGAGAGAAGGACCCGCACGTCGTACACCATCACGGCCGGCCACAGCCCTGTGAGATAGATCATCACCGAACAGGCATAGAACGAGACGGTGATGGCAAGCACGACTGCAGGGATCGTCTCCCTTGCATATCCCGAAAGTGTGGCCGTCACGACGATGGCCAGGACCAAAATACCCTGAAGAACGGAGAAACTTGTGAATTTGCTCCTGATGAGGTCAGGTGTCCCGAGCGGAAGAAAAGTATAGGTCCCTATGGAGTCGAACTCGGTGACCCAGGTGTACATCGTTGCTGCGATAACCCCTGCAACCACTGCAAAATTAAATATTATCTGTATATCGGGCAGCACAGCCGAAAGAATCGAGAGGCTCGCCCAGATAACGACCAGCGGGAGAAGAAAGGAGAAGAGGATCTGGCCCACCAGCGCCCCGCTCCTCCACAAATCAAGGACATCCTTTGCCACGAGGGGGGCATCGCTGAGCCATCCGACTCTCCTTGCCAGCCCGTCGTACCGGTTGGGATAGCGCTTCTCCTTCCCGGTAATCGTTGTGGTCATGGCGGCGATGGATAGTGAGAATGGGAAAACAATCGTCACAAGGGAATAGAGGAACATGCCGGGCGAGAAGTCCAGGTACAGTGCAAAGGGTGGAAAGAGGTATACCGCACCCGCCACTCCCGACCAAACAACAACTGCGACGGCGAGGATCCCCGTGGAAGACACTGCCGCAAGAAGTGCGGGGCTTCGGGCATAGAGCATGGAGAGGAGAAAGACAAGTGACAGCCCGAATAGGAATGAAAGCGTCAGCGTGACTGTTATCACACCCAAAAAAGATATGGAAAGCCCTGAAAGGGGGATTCCGAGCGCGATCCCTGCGATGAACGGGAAAACCCAGAGGAGGACATAATATACCGTGTCCTTGGCAACAAACGTGGCGAATATGCGGCGGTCCGATATGGGGAGACTCCGGGATGAGTAGGCAAGGAGGCTCGCCTGGCCGAAACGCCGGTTCATCACTTCCTGGCCAAGGAGCCCGAACCCACCTACCATGACCCCGAGCAGGAGAAACTGCAGATGCACGAGTAAAGAGAGTATACCTCCCGGAATAACTGCCCAAATGTAGGGGATCATGGCGGATCCCATAAATGTGATTGCCGCTATCAGGACCGGAAAGAGGGCAAAGCCCAGGCTCCCGAACATGGTGGAATGGATCCGCCATTCCTCCTTGAACATGGCTAAGAAGAGTTCAGGCATACTTTTCCTTACCCACCGCATCGAGGAAGAACTCTGATAGCCTCTCCTTCCGGGCAAGGATCGCAGCCACAGGTCCGGAATGGATGAGCTGTCCCCTGTGGATGATGGCCACATCCGAACAGATCTCCTCTGCTACCTCAAGGATGTGGGTGGAAAGGAAGATCGTCCCTCCTTCACGGACATATTCCTGTAAGTATTCCTTTACCGTCTTCTGCATCACCGGATCGAAATTAATGAGCGGTTCATCGATAAGGGCAAGGGCAGGGTGATGGAGAAAGGCCTGCGCAAACATGAGCTTCTGCCTCGTCCCCCTCGAGAGATCCTTGCAAAGGACGTCCTTTTTGTCGGAAAAATCAAGAAATTCGAACCACCAACCGGCCTTTTCCCGTGCACCGTCGATCTTCCGAACCTTCCCGACAAAATCGAGGTACTCTGATGCGGTGAGAAAACTGGGTGGTGTCTCCTGTTCGGGGATAATACCCACCTTTACCCGGGCAGATACGGGATCTTTCACGACATCCACCCCAAGAACCGTCGCCGTCCCCGACGACGGCCGGACCTGCCCGGTAAGCATCCGTATCATCGTGGTCTTGCCCGAGCCGTTCGGGCCAAGCAGGCCGAAGAGCGAGCCTTGATCGACATCAAGGGATACGTTATCCACTGCAGCAAGATCGCCATAGTACCGGGTGAGGCCATGCGCCTCGATAACCGTATTCATAAAAATTTCCCTATTCCGGAGCTGCCGGATCGATTAATGGATCATATCTGCCAGGTACTATTTCGCGGTTTCTCCCGGCAGGGACAGGGTCTGGAGGACACAGAGAATCTCTTTTGTCTCAGACAAAAACCCTGTAGCCTTCCCTTGAAAGGATTGCACGGACCTCACGTTCCCACTTCTTCCTGTCGGTGATCTCAAGATCCGCGATATTTTCGTCCCAAAAGGCTTGTAATGCAGGGTCATCCGCGGCAAAATGCCCATAATCCATGATCCGGCCTGCCCGCTTTCCCTGGGAATCCAGTATGAGCATGCTCCAGCATGAATATTCCCTGCAGAGATCAGGCCTTGTACCATGGACTGTGCAAAAGGAGAGCCCGGTTGCCTGGTCCCTGCGGAGAAACGGACAGGATAAAGGCTCATCGGCCGGCGGGGCCGACTGTGTGAAGAGAAGCGTCTTGTCGGGATCTATCCTGACCAGGTGTTCCTCCCCGGTATACTGGTTGTAGATCAGGAATAAAAGGCCCTCCCTCTCCTCCCTGATATGGAATACATCGCCCATCTGGCTGCAGCATTCCCCGCACTGCTGACAAAAAAACACCATTCTCTGATATATATACCGGCACCTTCAGACACATAACAGCACCGGTAACTAAAGTCCCAACTGGCAACAGTTTTATCAATCCTCGTCGATCATCTCTTCATGAAACGGCTGAATCGATCCCGTTCACAGCGAATCCTCGGAGGGGTGTTCGGGGGAATCGGCGAATATACAGATACGGATCCGAATCTTTACCGCGTCATATTTATTATATTTCTCCTATTCTCCCTCATCGTCTGGGCGTTCCTTCCCATAGGGGTACTGGGATATATCTTTGCCTGGGCAATACTCCCAGAAGGGCCCTGATAAAAGAGCAGGGGGATATATCCGGATAATTAAAAAAGCCTGTCACACGCCTTCCAATCGGGCGGAAACAAGTATGATTCGCTGACCCGGATTCTAAGCTGCCGGAATTTTTAACTGTGAGGACGCAGCGCTTCAGCCGCAAAAGATACCAGTCTCATCATTTTGGGAGAGAGCGCTCAATTCTCACACTTTCAGTATCGCCGGGTCAATAAGACCTACCGTCGATCCGCCAATACCCGCCAGGATGAGCTGGATTCCGATTGCTGCAAGGATTAAACCCATGAGTCGGACCAGTATCTCAACTCCCTGTTTTCCAAGAACCCTCGATATGAACTCTGAACTTACATTAAACAGGGTGATAATGAGCACGACGACACCAAGAACAGCTATCGCAAGGAGGAATGACATATAGCTCGGGGCCTGCGTCCCGATAAGCACCGCAGTGGAAATTGATCCCGGCCCGCAATAAATAGGGATACCGAGCGGGACAAGTATCTTTGGGAGGAACTGCTCCGCCTGCCGGAACGCATCGACATCACTCCCGCCGGCGATAATATTCTGGATAGTCTCTGTATGAAGGCCGCTCATCATCGACATGGCGATGGAAAAGATGATGATCCCGCCTGCGATCTGGAATGCGGGGATAGAGATACCGAAGAAATGAAGAACGTCGTCCCCGAAGAACATCGAGAGGGTCATCACGCCAAAGACAAAACCGGAGAGCAGAATGGCTGTATAGCGCTGGACTTTCGGGGGGAGATCCTTTGTATATGCCAGGAAGAGGGGCATATTTCCGGGAGGATTCAGTATGGCAAAAAAGGCACCGAATGCCCCCACAAGAAATGTCACCTCGGTCATATGCGCCTTCCCCAACAGTTTTCAATTTTTTCTATGTCGGACCCCTGATAAGATGTTCGTTTCTCATGCGCCGATAGGTATAGCCATAGACTACCAATGGATAAAACGGCCGGTTAACTATCGGGATTTCCCTGTTTCAGGGAAAAGATGCGTGATATGTCATCTGGGCCCCGCCTGGGATGCAGGTGCATCAGGGGTGATCGCTCATTTCAGGTACGAACCCTCATGGCCGCACCCCTTTCATTACGATAAAAGAACTTAGAAGCGCCGGAATTCTCTTTTTGGCCTGGGCGGGCGTGCTTCATCGATTCGCATTGTCCGGCCCTCATAGACAGTCCCACTCAATTCTTCCTTGGCTTTCTCTGCCTCTTCAGGACTGGACATCTCGACGAATCCAAACCCTTTCCTCTCGATAATCCGCACTTCCTTGACTTCGCCGTAATTCGAGAACAATTCCTTGAGTTGTTCTTCGGTTACGGAATAGGTGAGATTCCCCACATAGAGCGTACTTCCTTCCATGATTTTTCCTTTTGCACCTTTGGTGAGCTGCGAATACTAATGTAGTTTTGTATCTGGACCAAAAAGATCCCCTGTAAGTTGCGTGAAAAAACTTACCTGGTTCCTGCATTCCTGATGATCTCTGTCAAATCGCCGCGAACCGGTTACAGAATGCTAAAAAAACAATTAAACGGATGAAAGCCCCGGTCTATCCACATTCTGTTCTTAGATCGAAACTCACCGCGATTACAGGAATATCTGCCAAAAAATCCCGAAATTAACGTGAACAGACACATTAATGTTGTTGCGGATCAATAATTTATCACTCGCTACATGCATTTCAGACGGAGGTGGGAGCCATCGTTTGTTCGAGGAGTTGATTAACTGACAAAACCAACAAGAAATAACCCGGCTACTACCGAGATCGTTCGTGTACGGTTGCCAAAAAAACGAAACAAGGAGATTTTTGCCCAGGCCGACCTTATGCTCGGGGCAAACCATATAAGGGTGCGGTGTTTCGACGGCGTCACCCGCCTGGGGAGAATTAAGGGAAAGATCAAGAAACGTCTCTGGATACGCGAAGGAGATATACTCATCGTGGTCCCATGGAGTTTCCAGGACGACAAGTGCGATATCTACTACCGTTACACCAGGCCGCAGGTGGACTGGTTACGGAAGAACAATTATCTAAAATGATTATAGAGGCATTTTTCCCGGGATAGTCCCGCTTTTCCAGTTTTCAGCCGAACAGATATCCTGTCGCCCGGCTATTTTTGGATAGACCCTCTTCTGGGTTTTTGGATCCAAGAGAGAATATATCCTATGAAAGCTGCATTTTTAAGGGGCATATATTGAAAAAATACTTGATTATATTGGCATTTAAAATGGAAACAGATACTGGACCCAATTGCAGTCGATAAAATTTCCATATATACCTGGTGCGCGCATGGAAGGCGAGGGATCAGAAACCGGCAAAGCATTCAAAGAAGAAATCACACGCGGAGTGAGCCTTCTCCGAGGAGATCCAAAGACCGCCATCCGGAAACTCTCGGGACCCATGATCGTGGCAATGCTCCTGCTTGCCGTCTATAACCTTGCAGATGCCATCTGGGTAGCGGGTCTCGGGGCCGACGAACTCGCTGCTGTGGGATTCGTCATGCCGGTCTTCATGGTCCTGATCGGCCTCTCAAACGGCCTCGGGGCAGGTGCCACATCCGTTGTATCCCGCCGGATAGGTGCTCATGACAAGCGCGGTGCGGATAGCGCGGCATTACATGCAATCCTTCTCGGGCTTGCCATAGGGCTTGTCCTCACCCTCCCGCTGACTATCAACATCAAGTCCATCGCAGAGATCCTCGGGGCAGGGAGTGTTGCGGGCCTGGCCGCAGAATACGGAAGCATAGTCTTTTGCGGGACCATATTCATCTTCTTTGTCCAGATATCCTATGCCATCCTGCGATCCGAGGGCGACACCACGCGGACCATGTATGCGATGGGCGCATCATCGGTCCTCAATATCGTGCTCGACCCCATTCTCATATACGGGGCAGGGATGGGTGTGGCAGGGGCGGCGGCGGCAACGGTCATCTCGGTCGCCACAGTCTCGGTCGTGATCTACTACTGGTTCAATGTTAAGAGAGATACGTATGTCACCCTCTCGTGGCGTGAGTTCCAGCCCTCTCAAAGGGTTCTACGGGATATCCTCGGTGTCGGCCTGCCAGCGAGCATCGAGTACCTGCTGATGTCGCTCCTCGTCATCATCATCAACCTCCTACTGGTCTCGGTTGCAGGAACCGATGCAGTTGCAGTCTATACCTCCGGATGGCGGATCGTCATGTTTGCCGTGGTGCCGCTGATCGGGATCGGCACGTCGCTGGTGGCGGTCGCCGGCGCCGCATATGGCGCCAGAGAGTATCGCAAACTGCAGACTGCGCACAGTTATTCCATAAAGATAGGAATCGGAATCGCACTGCTTACCGGTCTTCTCACATGGATCTTTGCTCCCTGGATCACGATGCTCTTCACCTACTCTCCCGAAAGTGCCCACCTTGCCGCACAGTTCGTCCTCTTCTTCCAGACCATGTGCCTCTTCTACCCGTTCGTTCCCGCCGGCATGTTCTCATCATCGGTCTTCCAGGGAACCGGGCATGGCCTCACATCGCTCTTCATCACCCTGCTCCGGAACCTGCTCTTAATCGCAGTCCTCGCTTACCTGCTCGGCGTCGTGATGGGATTCGGCGAGATCGGGGTATATTTTGGCATCGTGACAGGAAATATTCTCGGTACAAGCGTGGGATACATCTGGGCCAGGATCTTCATTTCACGCCTGATCGCCACCGATGCCAACACCTAAAACCCGCGCTCTGGACATGGCGGGTATCTGGTAAAAAAAGGAGAGGCTCTCAGCCAAGCGGGGAGAAGAGCCGGGATACCTGCTCCTTGATTTTAATCCTCCTCGGTCGGTTCAGGTAGCTCTCCCGCGTGATCTCTGTGCAGAACGGGAGATCGTTTTCGAATGCGGCCTTCAGCTGGCCGGCATACTTTTCGTCGTACAAAAATGCATTGGCCTCGAAATTCAGGCGGAAACTCCTCACATCCCAGTTTGCACTCCCGACCGATGCGGCGATTCCATCCACCACGATGGTCTTGGCATGGATAAACCCGTTGTCGTACGTATACCCCCTGACCCCGGCTTCCAGCAGGTCGCCGACGAAGGAGTAGGTCGCCCAATACACGAAAGGATGGTCGGGTTTGCAGGGGATCATGATCCTGACGTCAACACCAGATAATGCTGCCATCCGCAAGGCGTCCGATACGCTCTCATCCGGGATGAAATAAGGTGTCTGAATGTATATGGACCGTGTCGCGGAATTGACAAGTTTGAGGTAGCCCTCCTTGATCTGGCACCACCGGGAGTCAGGGCCGCTCGAGACTATCTGGAGCGGGCAGTCCCCCTTACCTGCAGGTTCAGGGAAGTAGTCCTGGGAAAAACCGACGTTTTCAGTGGACGCGTGGTTCCAGTCCATGAAGAAACGGATCTGGAGACCGATGACCCCCGTTCCCTCAACCCGTATGGCCGTATCCCTCCAGTTGCCGAGTGGGCCCCTGCCCAGGTACTCCTCACCGATATTGTACCCCCCGATAAAACCGCAGTTCCCGTCGATTACTGCAATCTTCCGGTGATTCCGGTAATTGATCGTGAAGATCCGCGGAAAGAAAGCTGCATGCTCTCCACCGGCCTCTTCGAGCTCCGCGAGGATTCTCTTCGAAATCTTCATCCCCATTGCATCATAGAGCAGGCGGACTTCGACTCCCTCCCGCGCCTTCCGACAGAGCAGAGCGAGGATTTCCTGTCCCAGGGAATCGTTCCTGATGATATAGTACTGGAGGTGGACATGATGGCGTGCACCCTCGATCGCATGGATGAGATCTCTGAACTTGTCGTTCCCGTCGGTATATACCGCAAGCACGTTGTCATCGGTCAGAATGGCACGATTGTTCTCAAGGAACATTCGGATCACACCGAGGTATTTTGCAACCACGGGGTCATCGCACTTGATCTCCTCTGATGCGATCTCCTTTTTCTGCTGACCGATCGCATTCCTGATACGGAGGTCGTCCTCCTCTTTCACGGAAAACAGCCTCTTTTTCGTGAAATCCTGTCCAAAAAAGAGATAGAGGAAGAAACCCACAACAGGCAGGACAAGGAGGACGAGGATCCAGGAGAGGGCTGATGTCGGATTCCTGCGCTCGAAGAAGATTATCCCGAATGCCATGAGATACTGGATGAGGAGGAAGAATTCCAGGATGGGAATTTCGATAGACAGGAGTGGCATGAATGTACATCTCATTTGTGAAAATGGCGGATAACCTTATCCCCAGGCTTCATACCGTGGCTTCAGCCCCGGGAGGTTGACCATGGTATCCGAGATCGTGGTGACACGAGAACTCCCCTAAAAAAGTCAGGAGATCCGCAGCTGGCTATACTGGATGCGTATCGGGCGCCTCTGTCAGGTATAACTACCTGGTCTGCATTGCAGACGCGGGTTTTTCCGATATTGCTATAATAGACGAGAAGGTCTTTAATATCGATCCTGTCCTGAATGAACATGAAGTCCTGGACTTATCTGCGGGTGACCTTGAGCGACTGAAAAAATCGGTGATCAATATCAGGGTCCGGGCAGAAATACCACATTGATTTTTTCCTGTAGTGAGAGGGAACCGATTTCCAAAACCTAATTTGAGGTGGGCGCAAACTTGTAAGGAATGAACCGTCGCCCGGTCGTCCTTGTGCATGGGTGGAAGAGCCGTTCCCTGATATGGGACCGGCTCGTCGTACGCCTTGATCAGGAATCAGTTCCCTGCTGGAACTTTGATCATTCGGCAATGGTTGGTGCTCCACTGGAGGTTATATCAGGAGCATTGCGTGAATTTATCCGTTCTGTACGGAAAGAGGCCGGATACCATGGTTCCGTTGACATGGTCTGCCACTCGATGGGCACCTGTGTCGCCCGGTATATGCTCGAAGTCCTCGACGGCAACGAATGTGAAGAGAAGGTCGGACAACTTATCGGGATCGGCCCGCCGAACAACGGTTCGTCGCTCGCAGAGCTCTTCTGTCACCCTGAGCACGGGGAACGAATCATCAAACGCCTTGCCGGTGTCTTCGTTCCCCGCAGCTATGACCCCGAAAAGGATATCATCGTCCAGCAGTTCAGGCCGGAGAGTCCGGCCATGAAGAGGTTAAAAGAGGCCGGAACCAGAAGTGACATCATATACCGGGTTATCGTGGCAGCAAATACGACCGGTACCCGCGGTTTTTTCCCGAGTTTTAATGGCAAGACCCTCGAATTAAATCCTGAAGGGGACCTGGAGGCTACATACTCCGGCGACGGGATAGTACCGCACAGTGATTCGTTTCTCCCGGGGGCGGAGATCACTGTCCTCCCGGCGGACCCTGCACTGCTCGCGCTCTGCCCTGACATGTACTGCCACATCAACCTTCCAAGAAATACAGAGGTGGTCGAGAGGATCATGGATCTTCTCTGTGATCGTGCAGGCACTGGTTAAGTGACAAAAACACCGTATAATTACCTCTTTTAGGATAAACCTCTGTGCAGAAGAGACAAACTGGCACAGTATTGCTATACGCCTTCCATCTGTTTTGCCGGGCAGTAATTGCAGATCGAGAATGGGATATCCTCCTCCTTGTCCCGTATGGGACAGAAGTATTCATCACTCCTCTTCTCGACGACGAATCCCCCGGGAAACGGAGTACCGACCGGATGTCCGGGTTCTTCGAGCACAAACATGGCAAAGGCTGAAAGCAGGTAGTAGAAGAGAGAAGGGATCGGATCCCCGAAGGAAAACTCGGTGCCGGATGGCCCTGACTCCCTGAAGCATCCCGAGGGAATTACACCAAGAAACTTCCTGAACGTCTCCTCTTCGGTTATCGGTTTTTCATGTCCGGGAAATTTCCCTGAATGCTTCATGGAGAGAAGCCGGTGATACCTCCCAAAGAACTGCTCTTCGAAATAGGACCGTATTTTCTCACGGTACGGTGAAGGGAGCCTGTCCACCTCGTTTTTGACTGTGCCGCCTATGACCTGAAGTTCGAACATCGAGTATGAGGAGATCTCCTCTGCAATACTCTCGCCAAGCTCGCCCCGGGTGCGGGCAGATGCCATACTGCGGACAGCCTTCGCAACTCGTGCATAGGCGGCATCTGACGGCTCCCTAGGAGTATCTTCTTGAATGGCCCTGTTCATTCGACGGGTCTCCCACTTGTATGGATTTTTCTGTCCTTTTACGTGAAAAAAGGTATTCAACATTCATGGGAGGAAATGAGCCCCGCAGGCTGATCACGCCCTCTCATATGATGAGATATCATGTGGATGAACAAAAGGTTCATTCACTCGTCATCTCCTTCCCCTCTCCTGATGTGGTGTAATCTGGTCAACCAAAGATAAACCCACACCTATTTCGGCCGCGGGATGCAACCGTAATTTCATGCATGATAGAACCTGGAACCTTGCGGCATCAGCAGGCTTCGCCCTGATCTGTATTCTCCTCTGTGCCCCCCAGGCGGCTGCAGACGCCTCCTGGACCTATAAACAAGTCTCCGATCCTTCATTGGACTCGATTTATGCCGATATCTCGGGTGAATACCTGATCTATTCGGGTTCGATCGGTGATGCAATGGATCAGAATTCGACCCGGGTCACCCAGCTCTATTCGCTGGACGACGGGAACGAGAAACGGATTGCAACCTCATATGCGGGATCCTCCCTGACGGGTGAGGCCATCGACGGCAATTATGCCGTATGGTTCAGCGAACCTGTTCTCGGATCCACATCGGATGGTCCGAACCAGATCTTCCTCTATTCGATCGATGGGGACGAGACAAAGACGATTAGGACATCCCAAACTGCGGAATGGCCAAAAATATCTGGGAGTGGCGTTATCTGGTCAGAGAACCCGAACGAATCGTTCGCAAGTTCGATCATGCACTACGACATCCTGACAGGAAAAACGACTCTTCTCCCTGGAATCAGCACCATCAATGGGGCGGGTGTCGGCCTCGACTGTGATCATATCCTCTATACCGATGCAAAAACGATGGACCTGGATCTCTATGAAATATCCACTGGAGCAAAAACCACCGTCTTTGCACCATCCCGGGACAACACGACCCATGAAAATGTATTTGGAGCATCGCTCGGCGGCGATTACGTGCTGTACCGAAAGGATGTTCGCATGGAGAAACAAAGGGAGATGTATAGCGAACTCTGCCTGTACACCATCTCAACAGGGGATACCATCCTTTTGAGCCCCCTTACCGGTGAAGTGATAGAAACACTTGCAGAGCCGGATAAAAAGGCCACGTTCGGTTCGCCTGCAGCCGACGGTACACTGGTTGCCTGGGAGGTGGCCGAAGGTATCGCCGATGATAAAATAATCGTGCTCGATCCACGGAGCATGGAGACTTCTTCTATCTCACCAAAGACCTTTGTTGACTTCATCAATATCGACGGCCGGCACATGGTCTGGCTCGGTTCGAAATCGATCGCTGGAAACGGGAGCATTTACCTCGCTACGATGGACCTGCAGGAGGATCTTCCCCTTTCCACGGATGCAACCGTTTCTCCCACCAGGGCCCCCGGCTTTGGACTGGTCGTAACGGGAGCGGGCATCATCACTGCACTTTTTGCGACTGTGAGAAGACGCAAAAATCAGTAAGACGAAGATCGGGACCTTCGGTCCCACACATCTTTTTCCCTGAAGTGTTTTTCATCCACCACACATCCTTTTTTAATAATTGTAAACGATCTGTCCTTTTATCAGCAAGGAAGAAATCATAGGATAGCGAATCTTGTCTGACTATGAAGAACTTGCCAGAGTGAGAGAAAGGCATTCACCTTTCTTTTCACGAAAAAAACGTTACATACGATATTCTTAAGGCAGGTGATTGTTGGAGAACCCGCTGATACGGGTGACATTTTCAGAAAGAGGCGGCAGCAGGTGAGGCATATTTCTGAGGAGGGTGAAATGGAAAGCATAGGATCCTGGAGAGATGGGGGTGGTTTTTGTGAGTATTGTGCAGGATGCCTCTGCCGGGAGTCTCATGACATTGAATGGATAAGCGAGAACGAGCCGGTAGACCGTTTCGATTTCAATAGAAACGCACAGGTTGATTTCGATGACGTCGTGGTGTTTTTTGAGGGAGTAACATGACGACCGCCACCCATTCCCAACCGAGGAGATGAGATAAAAAACGACAGGACGAACGGGAGGAAGACCATCGCATTCTGCCTGGCAACGTGCCTCATGGTATTTTCAATCGTCCCTCCGGCAACCGCCGGGGACGAGATCCCCTTCGACCAGTCCGTCCTCTCCCAGGAATTGATTGGTCCGGGGGCCTGTAATAACCACCGCGATGTAAAAAATTTCCATATTTCCCGGACTTCGGATAGGACCCGGAAAAATAGGAATCTTTTAAGAGCTCTCAAAAATGCCAATTTCTATATATAAATGGTGCGAATATGAAATCCATGGCTGAAAATACTGGAAAACCGAACGCACTCAGGCTTATTGCCGCAGTGATCCTCGGGATCTTCGTGGGATTCATCCTCTTCTTTGTGGCGGCGCTGTTCATCGGTGCATTCAACGATATGGCGGGTTTGAACATCGCCATATCCACAAACATCGCCGAGAACATTCTTAGCGCCATACTGCTTGTAGTCCTTATTATCCTCTGTACGGCAGGATTCGTCTGGAAAGTATACACAACACCGCCATCGACCGAAGAAACGGAAAAATGATTTCTGCAGAGGATTATCAGGCTTTTCGGACGGTATAAAATGCCGGTTCCCCAATTTTTTCCGGGCATTATTCTTACCGTGCTATTCTTTTTATACTCTTATCTCATTCTTCCACCTGGTCGCGGGGAACCTGGTCTTCCCCGGTGACTTGCATGACAAGAACTGTCGACGACTATATCGAGAGACAACCATCTCCCCAGAAGGAGATCTGCCGCGAACTGCGAAGGATAATAACCGATTCGTTTCCCGGCATCAGGGAAGAGATAAAGATGGGAGTTCCCTGGTACGAAGATCGGTTCTATATCGTCGGATTAAAAGACCATGTCAACCTGGGAGTCTCCCTCAATGGATTATCAAAAGATGATGTACCGCTTCTGCAGGGCGGGGGTAAGACCATGAAACATCTGGCCTTTTCTTCAACAGGCGAGATAAACAGGGATACGATAGCAGACTTGCTGCAGAAGGTAAAGCCAAAGTCCCAACTCAGGTGATATGCCGGCCCTGGAAGATCCGGCGGATACCAACACTTCCTGTCCACTACCGGTAACAGGTACGTTATCTGTAACGTGTCTATTCGGTCTCTTTCTTTTCCTTCGCCGCCTGGACAACCATCAGGTGCGCCTGGGTCGCCGCTTCCCGCACACGCAGTACCGGATCATCGAACTTCACTCTGCCAAGCGTCTCTTTTACTCTCGGATCAGGGTAACATGAAAGTGCATCTGCGGCAGCCGAGCGGACGTACTCATTGTCATCAAAGACTGCAGAGAGCAGCCCTTTGATATCTCCAGCCTGTTTCATCTCATAAATATCAGCGATCTTCATTTCACGTCTCACCTCGTTTCATCGATATTTCTATATATAAATAAAATTATCGTCAATTGAAATATGTTATAAAAAACAGTACATGTTGACAGGTAAAGAATAAAAGTTATAATTCTATCAGGTTTTCTTACAGCCTTAAACGTCCTAATATAGAATGATTCCTGATTCCGGGATGGAAATTATAATTGACAGCGATCATAATCAATGACACGGAGGTACTATTCATCGTCCGAATCTCCAAAATCCCCGGCATCCCTGATAAACTGTAGGAACTGATACATGGATAGGAGCGGATTCATCCACCCATCGAGGATGATTAGGGGAAAAAGGAAATACCCCAGCCTTTTATACTCTCCCATAATACCTTTTTGCCACGATTACGATGAAGACGGTCATCTATTATTTCACGGGGACAGGCAACTCCTATGCAGCCGCTGCCAGGCTCCGCGACTCTCTCGGAGACTGCACCCTCGTGCCGATCGCAAGCCTCCCTGACGATAGAATCATTCCCGATGCCCGACGTATCGGTATCGTCTGCCCCATTTATGATCTGGGACTCCCCGAGATCGTGGATTCCTTTGCAAGAAGGCTGGATACACGTGAAACCGACTACGTGTTTGCCGTACTCACCATGGGGGGGATAGGGGTGTCGGCGCTTCACCAACTCAACAGGATCCTCAAAGAGAGGGGAAGAGGGCTTGAGGGGGCATGGACAGTGGCAATGCCTTGCAACTTCGTCCCTCTCATGCGACCCCCCGAGGGTGCGAAGAAGGAGAAGATCCTGGACCGTGCCAACGGAATAATCGACACCATCGCAGGCCGGATAGAGCGCGGAGAGAAGGTTTCCCCCGCCCCCTCCCCTTTTTCTTCGCTCCTCTGGCACATCTTCTACCCTGGCTATATACAACATATCGAGACACTTGACGAGAAGTTCTGGGTGACGGACGACTGCATCTTTTGTGGGACCTGCGCAAAGGTCTGTCCTGTGGAAAATATCGAGATGGTGGATGGCATGCCTAAATGGCTTCACCGGTGCCAGCTCTGCATGGGATGCATGCATTTCTGCCCGACAGAGGCCATCCAGTGGGGATCGCGGACGGAAAACCGGGGCCGTTATATCCACTCCGAATTCGGGACAAAAAAGATGAAATGGCAGAGACTGGAGGCGACGAATAACAACGATAAAAAAACAGGAGTTTCCGAAGAGGAAACGATTATTAAATAAAATTCTTGGATTTTCAGTCGTGCCGAACCGTGATTGGGCGGGACCAAACACCGCAGAAGGTTGCCATTTTCCTGGTAAAAAATACCATTTCTGATTATATTTTGATATTAAATTATATTATCATTACCTGAATGTTTAAATAAAACTTTAAACATTACCCTGTTTGGTGAAGAAAATGGAGATTAGTGCTAGAAACCTGCATGAAGGAACTATAAAATCGATCAAGCATGGCCAGATCCTGACAGAACTCGTCATCGAAATGACCGGCGGGCTGGAGATAACCTCGCTCATCACGAATACCTCGGCCGAGCGGATGAAACTTGCCGTTGGAAAACCGGTCTCGACGATCATCAAGGCATCGAACGTTATTATTGCATGCGAGTAGGATAACACGGTAAATGGGGGACAATTTAGTCCCTCCATATTTTTCATGGTACTGCATGATTCTTCAATCGAATTTTTTATCATAGGCCACGCCCAATTTTCGTGAAAAAGAGCATTGGCGATCCGTCAACGGGAGTGTGAAGAAGAGTGGACTCATCGTATTTCTATACACAGTTTGCAGCCTACAACACTGACTGGTTCATCGTACAGGTCTTTTTGTGGCTCCTGCTCGTTATCTCGACGGTGGCGGTGCTCCTAAAAACCGATAACGAACGGGCGAGCATGCTGATCAAGGCCGTGCTTGCACTGGTCTTTTTGTGGAACGCACTCGTCTTCTTCTTTTTCTACATGTCAGAGTCTGCAATCGCAGGCGGCATCCCGTTCGCCGTGGCAGGGGTGCTCCTTGCCGCCGATACGACCGGGAAGAAGATACGGATCGCCCTTCCTGCATCCGGCTGGCTTAAATATACCACCATCGCCTGGGCGGCATGGGCACTCGGGCTCTACACGCTTGCCGGATGGCTGACCGGACATCCGTATCCAGGCGGACCGCTTCCCGTCGCCCCCTGCCCTGCCACGATACTCGCCATCGCTCTCCTCTCGACATCAATGGCAACGATCAAGACAAGTAGGTCATATTTTACACTCCTCTTTGCCATGCTCCTGTGGTGGGCATTCTTTGCCGGAATATTTGCCCCGGTGCTATACGGTTTCTGGGTAGACTTCACCTTGTTGGCCGCCGGGATATATGGTCTCCTGATGATAGCCATGCACTGGAAAAAGCCGGTTACCACTGCATGATGAGGATTTGGACAACTTTTATCGGTTAGACTGCACATTTCCGTAATGCGGCTCAGGCACGATATTCCCCTCATAAACAATTATGAAAAAACGATATGCAATCCCAAGGAAAACCCACGGCTTTTACTGATTATGCACCCATCAGTCTGACCGGACTGTGTAGACGCAGGCCTGGAGAGAACTTCTTTTTGGAAAAATTGTTGGATTGAGAATCGCCGTCAGGCTCACATCACAGCATCTATTCCATCAGGCCGGAGTCTCTTGTACACAAGCGATCGTCCCCCTGCCGATACATATGTGGTCACGTCGGCAGGATAGTACCCCTCCTTAAAGAGGGTGATCTCATGGTATCCCGGAAGCACCCCGGATAGTACCTCCGGCGTGTACCCCGCGAACGTCCCGTCGAGGAGAACGCGAGCATTGGATGGCACAGACCGGACATCCAGTGCTCCATAAAGAGCGACGAGACGTGCGCTCACCGAGGCGGGCTGCCCCACACGGACCGTGACATCGGAATCCCATGGTTCGTATCCGTCCTTCTCTATCAGGATGGCATGAACACCGGGTTCGATCCCGGACTCGACCAGGGGTGTGATCCCGAGGAATTGCCTGTCGAGATACACCATGGCCCCCTCGGGGCGGGAGGTGGCAATCAGCGATCCTGTCGTCACCGGGGTGATGAGAGGCGGGCCCGTATGCACGATGAACTTATTTACAGGTTGCGGGCCGTCAAATATGAAATCGATATCAGGGCATAGACTCGCCCGTGTCTGACCGGAGATGAACTTCACGTACACGTTCGAGAAATCCCTCGGATCGTAATATGTGTGTTCCTCTCCCGGGTAGAGGTCCCCTGTCCACCTCACCTGGTCATACCGGCTGATAGAGACCTCTGCATACTCGGCCGAACAGACGGCGGCCGTGCAGCTGTCGCAGTCAGGGTAGGTGGTGGCAGAGACACCATATCCTCCAACTAGGGGGGCAGGCAGATAGTTCAGGTCGCCGAAGAGATCGGTGGCGAGGTACCCGTACATGGGGTCATCGTAGAGCAGGCCGATCCCGTTCCAGGTATAGTTGGGCAAACCCGTCACTTCGACCGTGTCACCAAGACCGATTGTTGCATATACCTCTGCCACCGGAACCGCAGACACCATCTCCTGGGGCGTGATCTCCATCCAGCTGCAAATTACAGAACCCTCCTCATATACGCACCCCCACTTATGGGTTGCCTCGATTGTCATGGTCTCGCCCACCGGATCGAGATCTGTCACCGCTCCGCGGTAGGTAAAAGACGGGATCATTGCCGAGGCCGGGGCAGCGAATACAAGTATAATGAGCAATACAAGGCACAGAATTCGAACAGACTTCATGATTATACACACCTCATTCGGATGTCAGGTTAAAAGATACTATGGTGATGAGATGATATCAATTTCGTTTGTTTGGGAAAACCTGTCTACATGACTTCCAGGGGGGTTTACGCACCCAGGAGCAGCCGTGATTTGCCTTAAGAATTTGAAATTTTAAAAAAAATGGTTCGACGAATGAGAAATTCCTGCCGCTCACATCGCATAATATGATCCTTCCGGACGAAGGACCTTGTATATCATCGACAATCTCCCCGCAGATGTCCGTGTTTTAATATCAGCCGGATAATACCCCTCTCTCGTGAGGGTGACAACGTGTGGTCCCGGGGTCACGTCAATCTTTTCAGGCGTATACCCCGAAGCGATCCCGTCAACCAGGATTTCAGCACCCGGCGGCACGGACCGGACGTCCAGGACACCATAAAGCGGCGACAGGCGGGCTATAATGGAAGCGACCCGACCCCCCCGGACTGTTACCTCGGAATCCCACGAGTCGTATCCTTCTTTTTCAATCAGCAGGGAGTGCACGCCGGGTTCTATCCCCGACTTAACCAGGGGAGTTACCCCGAGGTATTGCTGGTCAAGATAAGCGGAGGCGCCCAGGGGATGCGAGCTAACGATTACAGACCCGGTGGTTGCCGGAGTGATATAAGGCGGATTTACATGGACGACAAACCTGGATTCGATCGGCACCCCTATGATGTAATGCTCCTGGCAGAGAGACGCTGAGGTCTGGCCCGATACGAACTTCACATACACGCTTGAGAGATCGCTCGGATCGTAATAGGTATGTTCATCACCGGGACAGAGATCGCCTGTCCACCTCTCCTGGCCGTATCGACCGATAGTCACCGAGCTGTACTCGGCTGTACAGATGGCGTCGTTGCAGCTGTCACAATCAGGAGAGTTCGTGGCGGAGATGGTGTATCCCTCATCGAAGGGACTGGGCAGATGGCCCAGGTCACCAAATAGATCGGTGACGACGTACCTGTACATGGGGTCGTCACAGATCAGGCCAATCGCGTTCCATTGAGCGTTGGGAAGTCCGACCACTTCGACCGTATCACCGATACCGATCCTTGAATACAGATCCATCACCGGTACTCCGGACACCATCTCCCGGGGGTTGATCTCGCTCCAGTCACAGATAACCTCTCCTGCCTCAAACACGCACCCCCACTCTTGGGTGGCCTCGATGGTAATAGTTTCAGCTGCCGGGTCCAGGCCAGTCACCGTCCCGAGATAGTTATAAGACAGATACTTTGCCGTCGCCGGAACTGAAAAGATCAGGAAAATGATGAACAATACCAGGCAGAGAAAACGAACAGGTCTTATAGTCATACACACACCTCCTGCGATTGGCAGGTTATACCAGAAGAATACGGCGACGAGATGATATCAATTTCGTTTTCCGTTTTTTTTCGGGCCCGAAAATTAACCCATAAAAAGCCGAAAAATACCTGTAATTTTTAGAAATAAAATAACATGAAGGGATTTTTTCTCTTAAAGGATGGAATGAAGGTGATCCAAAAACAACCTTTCTTACATCTAATTCTTCAAATGCTCGCTTTTTTGTGCATTCTCGCCTCCACCGGCGGCATCCCGAAAGACCCTCAGTGAAGGGGCTAGAATCGATGTCCTTCCCATGAGTGCTGCAATGAGGATGGTATCGAGGATCTCGTCCCGTGTCACACCGGCCTTCATCGCGGCAGCGATGTGGACTTTTAAGCAGGCTTCTGACTTGAGGGCAGTTGCGGCAGCGATAGTGACCAGTTCTGCTGTCCGCACGTCCATGCCCTTCGGTCTTCCCGTGTAAAAATCCCCGAGTGTATTGAAGATGAATGCCTCGGGGCGTTCGCTTAATATGGAGAGAATGAACGGCACGGTGCCGAGCATATCCTCTGCCATCGTCTCGATCTCTTCTGTAATCTCGTCTGAATGTGCAAGCAGATCCTGGATTTTTGTCTTTATTTCCGGTCTCATCTCGGGTACCTCTGATTAAGTGTTATTGTTTTTGTGTATAACCCGGTTTCGGGGTAGTGACCCTGAAAAATAGAGATGGGGTGGGAATCCTTGCAGACACGGACTCAATCGTTCACTCTTATGAGGTCAAAAAATTAATTCAAGACCAGACCTTTTCACTGGTTCCCGGCATCGCTTCGTTTACGCAGGATACCCGCCTGGTCCATGGACCGGCGCCAGTCCCTGATCTCATCGGGGGTGATGACATCGATCGCCCCGCCCTGGAGACGTCCGGTCACATCTCCCATCTCCTCCTCGAGATCGCCCTCTATCTCGAGGTAGGCTTCACGGAGGCCGCGAATTGCCTCTTCGTCCGCTTCCCACATACCGCGTTCGTATGCCTCGAGAAGCCTCCTCCCCATCTCCTCGAGTGCCCAGACATTATGCTCGCGGAAGAACTCGCGGTTTTCATCGTCTAAGAAGAAAGTTCGGGCGATATCATCGAAGATCCAGTCGTCGACCTCCCCTGTTGTCGCGTCCCAGCCATAGACACGTCCTGCCCGCCTGGCGATCTCGCTCGCACCGGCGTACCCGTGTGCCTTCAGCCCCTCGATCCACTGGGGATTGAGGAGTTTCGTCCGCACAACCCGGCGGATCTCATCAGCGAGGGTGCGGACCTCGGCTTTGTAATAATTTTATTAAATATTATGCTACTTTTATTACCGGTCTGCCAGGAAAAGCGGCACTTCAAATGTCTCGGTCCATGATTGCCCGCCTTCTGCGACCACCAGGACAAGGCACTCACCCCTGCACCCGACAAGCGATGAAGTGTCCAGCCTCACTCTCATATGAATCCTTTCTGGCAGGGTGAGTGGGACCGGGGGCTTCATCTTCACCAAGAGAAAGTCCCAGCCTCCCTCGTGCCTTTCCTGTGACATCCGGGTAACGCGGAAACCAAGCTGCTCGTACCTGTCCTTCGCAATTTTCTGACCGATCTCCAAGAGCTCCGCATTCAGGCGGGCGTACCCGTCCTCGCGCAATTCCTGCGGTATGCCAAGGGTATTGGCGATAGATTCGAACCATGATGGGATGGGCATGTTTCTATCATGTAGGTTTAGTAATACATAATTAAAAAATATTATGAATATGTGTGATGGATTTCTTATATCAAGCAGACAGATATCTGTGAGTATCCTTTCAGCAATTTAATTTCTGCGTCAATGTTGAAATCAGGCGATCCTTTTCATATTGTGCAACCGAGCTGACACCCTGGGCAGATAACTCGCTGAGCGAGTAATATACCCCCCCCGAATTATCTGCTATATCCCTGCAATATCCTACCTGGTATTTGATGAAAGACTGTTTCACGGACTCAGTATCGATAATAACGGTATGGACACCCTCTTCTTTCAGCTGTCCCGCGATGGATAGAAGTTCCTCCTTTATATTCGTCCCGTATCCGATATTTGCACGCCCATCGGATATGAGGATGAGAAGCGGGACTATCTCCTTCCTTTTCTTCTTCTCGTTCATGAGTACTTCATAACCTTTCATCAATCCGCGGGAAAGAGGAGTCTTGCCGCCGGTCGGCATATCACGAAGCTCCTTGTATGCAAGGTCGACGCTGCTGCAAAGAGGCAGGATAACTTCTGCTCCATTGCCCCGGAATGCAACAAGACTGACGCGGTCACGATTCCGGTAAGCGTCTTCCAAGAGCGAGAGAACCGCTCCCTTTGCGCTCTCCATTCTTTTTTCAGCACCCATCGAACCGCTCACATCCACTACGAATACACAGGTTACAGAGACCTTGCCTGTCCGGGTCTTTTCACGGATATCCCCGTCATGGATAACGATGCTGTTTCCATTCCGCTGCCGGGACGTCTGGTGTGGAGCGGCGGCCCGCATGGTGGCATCGAACGCGATATCCCTCAATTCTTTCGGCATACGGATCCGGGCGTACCTCCCGCGATTTTCCGCCGAAATTGTCTCCACCCGGCGTCCGGAGACGTAAAAGCGCTTCATCCGGTCCTTGCAGCTGTCGTAACTGATGTGCGACGTTTCTATAGGATTCCCGATATTGAAGATTTGCTCGGGTGGTGGGAGGAAATCCGGGGTTTCAGGGGATTCCGGGTCCTTGCTATCAGATTCTTCCGGTGAAAAAGGAGGCAGCGGATTATGGCCTTCTTGTGTGGATGGAGGAGTCTGGGGATCTACCTCTGGCTCTCTATCGTTTTTTTTTGCTCGTCCTGCATCATATCGTTGATTTTTTGTTGGTCAACACGGGGATCTTCGAACGGTTTCTTCCGCATGCGGTGCGGAAGTGCCAGCGCCATTGCTTCGCGTACATCTTCAACATCGACTTCTTCGCGGCCGTTGAACGCAGCGATTGTCTTTGCAGTCCTGACAACGGTAATTTCTGCCCTGTGGGTCATGATACCCATATCCACGCAGGTCTGGGCGATTCTGCGCACGATATCAGCAGCAATGCCGACATTGGGAAGCATTTTTTTTGCATTCACAATCTTCTCGGTAAGACGTTTCTGTTCGGCACTGTATTTCTGCATAAATGCCTGTGGATCTGTCTCAAATTCATCAGCGACCCGGATAATTTCCACGCGATCATCCACATCTGCAATTCCCTCAACAGTCACCTGCAGTCCGAACCGATCAAGCAACTGCGGACGCAGTTCGCCTTCCTCCGGATTCATGGTTCCGATCAGGATAAACTTAGCCGGGTGCGACAGGGAAATCCCTTCACGCTCGACTACATTGACTCCCATCGCCGCCGAGTCCAGCAGCACGTCCACCACATGGTCGTCCAGCAGGTTCACCTCATCAATATACAGGATGCCCCGGTTCACTGCGGCAAGGATGCCGGGTTCGAGTGCTTTTATTCCTTCCTTGATTGCCCGTTCGATGTCGATGGTCCCAATAACCCTGTCTTCGGTCGAGCCGAGCGGGAGAGTGATGACCTGCACCTTTTTCCTGAGCGTTTCAAGCGCTTCGCCGTTTTGAACGCGCTCCATGCAGGTCTCACAGAGCTCCTGCTCATTAGCCGGATTGCAGTTGAAAGGACAGCCCTTCACTATCTTGATCTCGGGGAGGATCTCTGCAAGAGCCCGGACCGCAGTGGACTTGGCGGTACCTTTCTCGCCGCGAACGAGTACGCCTCCGATCCTCTGGTTTATCGCATTGAGAATCAGGGCCTGTTTCATCTGGTCCTGGCCGACAATCGCCGTGAACGGGAGGATGTTTTTCCTGATGTGATGAACCATGTAACAGGACAATAGGAGTTCAAGTAATATTAAATTTTATTTTCGTATCATCAAATCAGATGAATATAATTAAATAGTTGGAAAAAATGTTTGGATATTTTTTGATTTTTGTAAACTTAAGCGTCATGGTCCCTGGATTCATAACACTTCACCTTTTTTGAAGCAATAACCGCTGGCACACACGAGAGCTGTCGAGGAAATAAAAAGGATCAATAAATCAATCCAGATATTAAATGCCGCATATCCAATAAGGATCCCACGGAGAGCGTCAACCCCATATGTCAGGGGATCTAGATAGGAGAAAATCTGTATGGCAGCCGGGAGGTTCCGTACCGGAAACAGCGCTCCCGACAGGAGGAAGATCGGGAATATGATGAAGTTGGTCATGGTGTTGAAACCATGAATATCCTTCATGAACGAGGAGAGGATAAGGCCGATGCAGATGAAGATAACAGAGATAAACATCATGACCACCACCGACGCCGCTATCATGGGAAAGGATGGAAGGGCAAATCCCAGGAAAACCGACAGGAAGAGCATCATTAAGGCCTGGATGATTGATGTCGACGCACCTCCGGCAATCCTCCCAAGTACAATGGATACACGGCTTGCCGGGGTGACCATAACTTCCTTTAAAAAGCCGAACTGGCGGTCCATGAGGACCGACATGCCCGTAAAAGCCCCGGTAAAGAGGAGGGTCATTCCGACGATTCCGGGCACGAGATACTGGAGATATCCAATCTCGGGGGGCAGTCCGGGGAACTCCACCCGTCGGAAACCAAGGCCAAGGAATACAAGCATGAAGACGGGCATCGCGATAGCACCGATCATTCGGGACTTCGCGCGGACGAACTTGAGCATTTCACGAAGCCACAGGACATAGATTGCAGCCGGCTGGATCATCGCATCATCCTCCTTCGCATCCCGGCATGGACGTGGCTGTGGCGTGTTCCCTCCTGCTCACGGATGGAAGATCCAGTTAGATGGATGAAGACATCTTCGAGGCTGGGTTTATTCAGGCTCACCGACGTGATCGCGGTGCCTGATACATGTGCGAGGGCGAAGAGCTCAGGGACGCGCTTTTCCCCGTCCGTTACCGTTATAGTGAGATTTGAATCGTGCAGGTTCATCTCCCGAATCCATAGTTTTTCCTTTAATAACGGCATAAACGATGACAACCCTCCATTGACGCTGAGTGTCAATACATCTCCTTTGAGCAGCGTTTTCAAGCCGGCAGGCGTATCGAGGGCGATGATTTTGCCATGGTCAATGACGGCGATCCGCTCACACAGATAGTCCGCCTCCTCCATGTAATGAGTGGTGAGGATAATTGTCATGGCATGCTTCTTATTAAGGTCCTTGATATGGTCCCAGATCTTTCTCCTGGTCTGGGCATCCAGCCCCAGCGTAGGCTCATCGAGAAACAACACCCGTGGATGATGGATAAGCCCGCGTGCGATCTCAAGACGGCGTTTCATACCACCGGAATAGTTTTCAACCAGCACATCGGCCTTTTCGGTCAGTCCCACGATCGCCAGTACATCGGTAATCCGCTTTTTCCGCTCCGCAGTATCTATGCCGTACATCATGGCATGAAAGTCAAGGTTCTCGCGTCCGGTGAGGCCGATATCGAGCGAAGGGTCCTGGAATATGATCCCTATGCTGCGCCTGACATCTTCCGGGTCCTTTTCGATGTCGTGACCTGTTATGGTGGCGCCACCGGAGGTCGGGACCATGAGGGTTGTGAGCATGTTTATGATTGTTGTCTTACCCGCGCCGTTCGGGCCAAGAAGACCGAAAATCTCGCCGGATTTCACGGAGAGTGTCACATTGTCAACGGCAGCCAACTCTCCAAATGTCTTGGTCAGACCGTTCAGGATTATCGTATCCATGGATCCTTGTTCATCAAATATTCCATTTTTCATGCAAAACCTCGTTTTTTTCCCATAAGGGCCCCATAAGGCGACGCCTGCCCCGGGCCGTATCCCGTTGGATGCCGGAATTCCAACATGGATACGTATACCGGACACTCGTTCCCCTGGCAGATTTCATGATTCCTCCTCTGCTGCACGGACCGGGACGATGACAGGATTTCCAGCCGTATCATAAAGGAACGTGACTTCAACGCCATAGACATCGCGGACCGCCTGCGGGGTAAAGATATCGAGGGGGCTCCCGATTCCGTAGATGGAACCGTTCCGTATCAGGGCAACTGTGTCGGTGTACCGGGCGGCAAGGTTGATATCGTGGATTGCAATCACGACCGAGATGCCGGATCTGTTTACAAGCCTTCGGATAATCTCCATCGTGTCCAGCTGATGCTTCAGGTCGAGACTGCTTGTGGGTTCATCGAGAAGGAGCACCTCGGGCTCCTGGGCCATGGCACGGGCAATGAAGACCTTTTGGCGCTGGCCTCCACTCAGCTCCCAGATATCCTCAAGAGCTAGGTCTTCGATCTTCATATCCTCAAGTACTATGTTGACGACTTCAAGATCCCGTGCGGCTGGTTTCCACCCCATATGCACCCGCCGTCCCATCAGTACGGCATCAAATACGGTCATCGACATCCCCATGGCCTCTGACTGCGGGACGTAACCTATCCGGCGGGCGACATCGCTGATATGCATGGTGTGGATATCCTCTCCATCCATGATGACCCTGCCCTTGGGCCTCAGGATCTGGTTGATACACTTGATGAGTGTTGATTTGCCGGATCCGTTCGGACCGAGCAGGCCGAGAACCTTTCCGCGCCCTACATTGAAGGAGAGGTCCTGGAGCACCGGCGCACTGCGGTATTGGAAGCTTAAACCCTGGATTATTATTTTCACCAATATATTCCCCTCCTCTTTACAAACAGGTAGACGAAGAACGGGACACCGATAAACGAGGTCATGATACCGATGGGGATGACCTGTGGGGCAAAGAGCGTGCGGGCCACGGCGTCGGCGCTTATGAGGATAAGCGCCCCCATGATCGCGGATGCGGGGATGAGGAAACGGTGATCGGGCCCGATTATCATTCGGCACATGTGGGGCCCTACAAGCCCTATAAAGCCGATTGTACCGGTAAAACAGATGATTCCTGCCGTGATGAGTGAGGTGATGACCAGTGTCACTATCCTAACCCTCGTTATATCAACACCCATGCTCTTGGCGGCTTCGTCGCCTGAACCCATCACGTTCAGGTCCATGGCATACCAGAGCAGTATAGGTACAGTTACGAACAGAATGACAGAAACAATCTGGATTGAGAACCAGTTTGCCTTACCGAGACTGCCCATCGTCCAGAACACTACCTGCTGGAGGGCATCCGCCGTCCCGATATACTGGAGGAAGGAAGTCAGGGAGCCGAAGAGGTAGCTGATTGCTATACCAGCCATGATAATCGCACCCGGTGTGAATTTTTTTGCATATGCGAGTGCGTAAATGATGAACGATGAGAGCAGTGTAAACACAAAGGCGTTTATGACAACAAGATACGCCCCGTCTAAAAACCCGGCACCGAGAATGATGGCAAGCGAGGCACCGAATGTCGCCGCGACTGCAATCCCGAGCGTAAACGGGCTGGCAAGAGGGTTTCTGAGCACGGCCTGCAATACCGCCCCGCATATCCCGAGGCCTGCGCCGGCAAGTGCCCCCATCAGGATCCGGGGCAGCCGGACATTCCATACGACAAGATCAGCGGTCGTATCTCCGGGATTGAGAATTCCCTGTGCGATGATCCGGTATACGTCGACAATTGTCATGTCATAGGAGCCGATGGTCACCGATATGCCCATGACAAGGACAAGCGCAATAGAGATGGCTGCAAGGAATAAGATCTTCTTCTGGATAAAGTGGAGATATTTTCCGGTCGCAGTCTCTTGCATCGTCTCTCCCCCTTAATCAGGGTAGCTGAAGACTCCATGTTCCGTCACATCATACGACGATCCAAGGAATTGGGTGAGATATTCCTGGTGGATCGCTGAGGGGTCGATATCTGCGAACAGCCAGGGGTACAGCCATTTGGCGACACGGGCACGGGCCGCCGGGTACGTCAGGCCGTTCGTATACCGGTAACTCAATATGTATATTCGCTTGTTCTTTACCGCCGGCACTTCCTGTAACGCAGGGTGGGACAGCAGTTCATCGTGTTGCGTGCTGAGCTCGCTCATATCATCGGAGTCATAGCTGCCGGTGTATGAGACGCCAAGAATCACGTCCGGGTCCTGCTGTGCGAGCCACTCGATGTCCACAGTCCCCTGCGGGTTCGTCAGATCTTCGGCGACATTTATTCCGCCGCCGTCGGTAGCGTAAATGCCGTAACTGTACCACTGACCCCCTCCGGCGGTTCGCCGTTCGTTGCTCCGGTCGGTGAAACTGGTCGACCAGATATCAACGAAGACCCGCATTTTTTTGTCATCGGGGATGGTTGCAAGCCGCCTGTCAATCTCGTCCATCCAGCGTGTATGCCATTCTTCGTAGGCTGTTGACCGTTCGGTCCGCTCGACGAGGTACCCCAGCTTGTTCATCTCGGTTACAAGCGACCATGGCCGGATACAGTCCAGGCGGATAACCGGGACACCGGCAGGCATGCGATCCTCGAAGAAGTCCTTGCCCGGACCGAGCTCGGTGTAGGTCAGGAGGGCATCAGGTTTGCAGGAGAGGATCAATTCAAAGTCAGGTTCATAGGGCCCGCCGCCGCCGATGTTGACCTTATCATATATAGCCGATACCACGCAGCCGTCCTGCAGGGCGCTGTTGGCCACACCCACAACAAGGTCTTCAGCGTCCAGGGCTCCCATCGCGTGGAAATTATAGGCGACAATCCGTTTGAGCGGTTTTACGATAGTTACGACTGTTCCCGTCGAATCGGTTATCTGCCGTGGGTATTCAGGATAGTAATTAATTGCTTCAGCAAGCTGGTCTGCAGAGAGGTGATTTATATCTTCTTTTAAATAGTTTGCCGAGCAGTACTGCAGGATCTCGCTCCTGAGTATCTCTTGTGATGCTGCGTGTATCTCCTCCGTCGTTTGCGGGATATCCTCGTATGGTGCCGCACACATCGGACAGGCAAGCATGCAGAAGATGATGCAGCAAAGGAATGCCAGTATGGGGACCCTGTATTTCGTGTTCATCTCCTCCACCGCCTCATGATTGCACAGCCTGCAGCAAGACACACGGCGAAGATGGCCGTATACAGGAGGAAACCGGGTGATTGTTTTACACCTGTGCATTTTGAAGTGTCGGCACCGGGTGTGGAGAGGAGTGTTGTTGGAATCGTTCCGCTCGTCTTTTCTCCGAGATTCTCCCAGTTCCCGTTCAGGTATCCACAGCCCGAATCCGGCATCCTTATTGTGTAGTTTATCTCGTCTTCACCTGTCACAGCAAAAATAACCGTCTGCCCGGCCTTTTTTACTGCATCGGAGGGATGAGATGTGCCCTCAAAGATGAAACCTTCGGGTATGATCTCGATTACGCCCCCAAAAAAAGAGGGGGGCATGGTCAGGGTGACGGTTACCAATCCACCGGAGGCCGGTGACTCGGGTGAAACGACCCTCGTGATCTGCTGACCGTCGGCGGTCACGGGACACATGAGTATAATCAGGCAGGTAAAGCAGGAGATCAATGCGAATGTCCGGCGGTAGAAAACCATACAGAAATTTCTACACATATTCTTAAAAATGTGTTTATTTGTAATACGAAATCTTATAAAAAAATATATAATGGCATTTACTATCAGCAATTATTCAAAATCGGTAGATGGCGCCCAGTCTTTACAACTGACAGCTCTAGAGCGCCTCCTCGATATCGCCTTCCATGTCCATGTATGCCTGGCGGAGTTTCTCGAGCTCTTCCTCGTTTGCCTCCCAGTAGCCCCGCTGTTCGGCTTCCATCAGGCGCTCGACAAGTCCGAGGGCTGCGTACTTGTTGTTCTCCATGAGCCGTTTTCGCATCTCCTCGTCAAACACGAACCGGTCGGCAATCGAGGACCAGATCCAGTTGTCGACCGCGTGGGTCGTTGCGGCAAATCCGAGCGTGATGTATACCCGCTCCTCGATCTGCTGCGCCCCGTGATAGTCGTGCTTGAGCATCTCGTCGATCCACTTCGGGTTCAGGAGGCGGGTACGCATTCCCCTCTTTATTACATCCCGGACGTCCTCGGTGTAGACGACCTCCTTTGTGGTGTCCGAGATCATCAGCATCGGCGATTCGCCGGAAACCGTCTCGACCGCCTTGTTCATCCCCCCGAAGAACTCGAAGTAATGGTCGAGGTCTACTATCTCGCGGTCGTGGCGGTCCCGTATCTGCGAGACTACCTGGATCGTCTTCACATTGTTCTCATACAGCGCCCGCTGGCTCTCGCCGTGGATCGTGTCCACGTATACATGGGACATCGACGCCATGTACACCTCGGCAAGGTCAGCTTCGTCCTTCCAGACCGAATCCTCCATCAGGCCCAGTACCCTCGTGCCGTACTCCCCGGCATGGGGGCCGTATATCCGTGCGGTGGAGAGTTTCTTTGCTGTCTTTTCGTCAAGCAGCCCTTCGGCCAGCTGCCCGTTGAGGCTCTCCAGGTTTTCCCGCGAGTGTTTTTTGACGAAATTCATCTCATCGGGCTCGTCAAGAGCGGATACGAGCGCAACCGCCTGGTTAATCATCTGAATGATATTTGGGAACATGTCCCGGAAGAAGCCGCAAATGCTTACGTGGCAGTCAACTCTCGGACGGCCAAGCTCCCCGAGCGGGATTACCTTCAGTTCCGGGAACCACGCTCCTGCCTTCCGGCTGACATGAACTCCCATATATGAGAGGATCTGGCCGATTGTCTCCCCGCCGCTGTTGCTCGTCTCGAACCCCCAGAGCACCATCCCCACGCGATCGGGGTATTCGCCTTTCTCCGCACGGTATTTCTCGATTGTATTCTCTGCGATCTCCTTCCCGCGTTCGAACGCCGTCTGTGTCGGGATCTTTGTCGGGTCGAACTGGAGGAGGTTGCCGCCGGTGGGCAGGACTTCGGGTTTGCGGATTACGTCGCCGCCGACCCGGGGTGCGATGAATTCGGTGTTGAGCCCGCGGATCCCGTTCTTCAGCTCGAGACTGTTGTCGGCATAGTCCCGGGCCAGGGCAAGTCCCATGGCAAGCGTCTCCCTTAATCCCTGCTCCCGATCCTCTCCGACACCTGCAGCCGCGACCGCCGCTTCCATCCCCTCGTCGATCAGGATGTTGACCACCTCGGCGCTCTTCCTGTCAACGCTGTCGAGGACGGTCGCATAGTGACCCTTGTCCCTTATAGCCGTGTCATACGGTATTTTCTGTGACTCGGCGATTATGCGGTTGAGCGACTGTGTCCCCTCACGGTCGTACCTGATGACGAACTCGACAAACCGCTTGTAAGCCTCCGGCTCGTACTGCTCACCAAGCACGTGAAGACCCTGCGGGATGATGGAGCGCTTCATCTCGTATACCTGCTCATGGATTGCGTGGATGCTCACGCAATCGAAGTGCAGCTCTTCCGCAAGCGAAAATATCTTCCCGCGGGTACGGCTTGTGCGTACTTCCTGCCCAAGCCGTTCCGCCTCCTCGTGCTCTGCGATGAGGTCTTCGAGCTCGATGTACTTCTCGTACAGGTCCGAGGTGGAGAACGGCGGAGAGTTATATGACAGCATGGTCCCGAAGAGCCGGCGCTTGGCGATTGTGGCCTCCGATGTATTGGTCACCGAGTAGATGTACAGGTGCGGCATGTTCCCGATCAGGATCTCGGGGAAGCACTTCGCACTCATGCCTATCTCCTTTCCCTTGGTGAACTCGGCAAGGCCGTGGGTGCCGACATGGAATACGAGATCAGCACCCCACACATCCTCCAGCCAGCGATAGAACGCGATATACTGGTGGTGGGGCGGTTTCGTCTTGTCATGGGCTGCCTTTGCCACATCATCCTCGGTGAGCGGGGGACGGGCGGGCTGAATGGCGACGAGGATATTGCCAAACTGCAGCCCGGGAAGGACGAATTTGCCCTTATACGCCATGACTTCTCCGGGAGGCTCGCCCCATGCGCTGTTCACCTCTTCCCTGACATCGGCAGGGAGGGTGGAAAAGAAGGAGAGGTAGGACGACACGTCCCAGGTGAAACTGTTCTCTGCGGTGATCGAGATGTCGCGCCATGTGCTGGAGTTGACGATTGCCTTCTCCTCGAAGATCTCGTGGAGCTTGCCTTCCGGAACCTCGACCGTGTAGCCGTTTTCGTGGAAATTTTCAAGCATCCGCTTCACGCTTACAAAGGTGTCGAGGTAGGACGCTCCTCCCGTGTTTCCATCGCCGGGCGGGTAGCTGTAGATGATGACCGCAACCTTCTTTTCGCTGTTTGGGATCTCCTTGAGCCGGAACCACTTACGCATCCTTGCCGCGACCCTCTCAAGCCGTTCAGGGATGACCTGTATCTCCTTGCACTCCTCCCCGTTGATAGTGACCGGCATCAGTCCGCAGATGGGGATGGGCTCGATGCACCCGTCCAGTTCGGGCCAGATGACCGACATAATAGAGGAGAACGGAGATATGCCGGCAACCGATTCCTCCCACTCCTCGACGTCCTGGCCAAAGAGCGAGACGGGCGCAAAGACGGGCACGTTCAACTTTTCCAGCAGTATCCGGGTCAGTTCGGGATTACCGCCAAGCGGCCCGCCGTTGATGCGGAACCACTTGAGGTTGACGATCCCGTCGACCAGCGGGTGGTCCTTGTCCATGAAGTACTCTTCCATGGAATGCAGGTTGTTTTCCGGGTTGGCATAGATGGGGATGACGTTGCAGTCAGGCATCGCCCTGATGAAACCGCGGACCGCGGGGATGTTCTGGTCGAGATGCATCCCGCCATGGAACATGATTCCGATTGTCGGTCGGTCCGGTGAGTAGCCGATGGCCCGGAAATACTCGTCGCGGTCCATGTAATAGCCCAGGTCAGGGTGGAATATGGCATAATCCGGATGGTGGAGCGGGGGTTCCGGCGCCGGGAGTTCAGAATGACCGAGATAGGTTCGGAGAAGCAGGACGAGGAGTTGATAATAATTCTCGAGCCCTCCATACCTCCAGTAGTCGATGCAACGCATGTAGTTGGCGATATCCTCCCGGCTCAGTGGAGTCGCCGCCGGATGGAGCATCGCCTCCATGGCCCATTCCCGCGTCGCTGGTTCACCTTCCGCCGTCTCGTCGCGCTGTGGGGGACGGGGAACTACCTCCTGTGCTCCAGAAGCACCGATCGCCTTCTTCTTTGCCTTCGCCTTCTCGATAACCTGTTTTCCTGATAGTGCACCGAGCCTGGTCACCTCGAAGAGGTTGCTCCACGGCCCCATCATGTTGAGGCAGATACAGTCACTCGCACGCATCGCACGCATCGCGAGCTCGTTGGCCTTGCCAATGCCCCGGATGTCGAGGAGCACGCAGTCGGAGGCCTGCAGGTGCGAGAGGATCAGCGTCTCGTCCGCGTCCTCGCGCTCGATCTGGTGGGGGTAGTACAGGCGGAAATCGAGGTCGATCCCGTGATCCTTTCTCACCTTGTGCGCAGCTTCGAGTATGGACGGGGACGATACGGTTGAGATGCAGGTAATCTTGACCATGATATAATTTTTTTATTTTTATGTAGCATTTAATGTTATTCTTTTCATTTTATTATTTAATTTAGAAGGGCATTTATGCACAGGAGTATAACTATGTCCCAGCCGGTATCCGGAAGAATCGGATTGGGCGAAAATCCGGGAGGAAAACCCTGTTTCATGAATGAACGATATATTCACTTCGGAAGAACACTGCCTGAAGAAATCGCCGATGCGATGCAGAGGATAGGAAAACTTGGAATCTGTTATCCCGATGGATATTACAATTCTCTCGTTGAAAAATATACACATGAGACGCTGCCATACCCATACATCGTTAAGCATATCGGCGACGCCAGGATAAGAAGACATTTCCTTTACCGGGAACTGCTCGAAAAGCCAGGCGATCTTCTTGATTATGGATGCGGAACGGGAGACGCCATCCGCCAACTCATCCGGGACGGTTATCCTGCGGACAGGATCACGGGGTTTGATGTGAACGATGCCAGCATCAGGCTCGGATATGATCTATATTTTGACAGGCACGATATGGAGAACCGTATCCTGGTAGCAGCGTCATTCCCGGACATTGCAGAGCGGTTCGACATCGTCTATTCCGGAAGCGTCATCCACGTTATCCGGGATGAACAGGAATTCCTCGCATATCTTGCGAATGCCTTCAAAGCTCTGAAACCTGGAGGTATATTTTTTGGCTCGACGCTCGGACTCGACGATACCGCCATGGGGCGAGGGATGCACGGCCCTCCCCGCATGATGCGTCGGTGCGAACTGGCTGAATCATTCGAGAAAACCGGTTTTTGTGATATCCGGATTATCAGCGAGGAACTGCCTGAATTCGGGAGAAGGGGGCTGGATTTCCGTCTCTGGCAGTTCTGTTCCGGGAAAAAATGATTAAAATTTAGATTAAAATTTAGATTAAAATTTTTTCCTGAATTATCTCATCTTTTATTTACATTATATGACATCAACAAGTGAAAATCCTGTTAATGGCAAAATAGAATAACAGCAATTTTTTCCGGTTATTCGGACAGGAAATCTTATTGAAAAGACGATTATTTTTCCCAAAAAGATAAACAAGATAATAAATTTAGAATAAAAAAATTAGGGGGTAATCGGTACTTCCACCCGTGCAATCTTCTTGCCGTCCATTGTTGTGAAGTCAAGGAAGAAGGTGGCCCCGACAGCCTCTGTGGTGTTGATACCATAGTTACCAACAGGAATGTATGATTCGTCTGGATACCACATCAACGAAGGTGTCAGTTTTTCCGTAGCACAGTTTGAGGCGTTGATGATGGCGAGATCTCCCGCGGCGAACCGGGGAACCTCCCGCCCTCCTTTTTCATCGTACCACATGACCGATTGCCCATTGCTGATGAGTTTCTGGTCGATCTCGGTTACATAGGCGTCCGATTCGATACTGTAGAGGTTTTTCGATGGCGTGAGGAATATCTTGAATTCCCCGATGGTGAGTGTATCGCCACCATTGTGATAGATTTTCATCCCATCGAGCTGGCTGTATTCAGCCTGAATGTTTAATTGTGGGGTCATATCCTGTGAATCTGCCATGCCTCCCGCAAATGCGGAAACAACTGCTGCAATAATGATAGTCACGACCAGCATCAGCATAACGCCGACTACTGGGGAAATCGCATTATCTGTATTATCTTGAGACATTTTCATCAGCCCTCCACCGTTACATCCCTGTCATAGATTACCTTGCCCGTGGGGGTGTGGACCAGTTTGACGTTCACCACATCTCCCATGCGGAGGTTGTTCCAGTCATACCCGAGAACGGCCTGCATGCCGTCACAATCCAACCCAATTGTATAGCCATCCTCCCCCGTTTTATCCACATACTCGTATGTCGGGTCAGGTCCCGGACCATATCCACCGTAGACAGCTGGTTGTGAATCCGGCCCCCATGCTCCGGACGGATATGCCCGCATAACCGTGCCTGCGGTAAGGGTATAGTTCCCGAAGTCCTGCTCATCTGTTTTGGTGTTGAACATGCCAAACTCGGTAATCCCAGAGCCATAACCCCATGGGGCTACCAGGCTTGTATCTCCGTAATTCGTGTTCTTGATTCCAGGCAATACAGTGGTGGCGTTTCGTACTCCGTTGCTGGCACTCCATGATGTTACGATCTTAATATCCTGGCTCGCGATTGGTTCACTGACACTAGTCACTACCATGTCGAAATGGCTACCATAATAGTAACCGGTGTTTATAATGGTTGTCTCTGCCGTAATCTGCGGGGCTTCTTGCTCTCCGCTGGTAATCCCTCCGGCAAACGCAGAGACAACCGCAGCGATGATGATGGTCACCACCAGCATCAGCATTACGCCGACGACGGGCGATACGGCTGCTTCTTTTTTCACAAAATCTTTTCTCATTAACTTAATTCCTCCGTGATTTCGAGGGACGGAGTCCGAAAAACGGTGTCATCCGGCCATGCTTCTTGGAGTGTGCATGGCAATAGCACCCAATATCGTGTGCTGTAACTCCCTACTCTAGATCAGTAATACATTAATCCATATTAATCTTACTAAAAATTATTTTTTTAAAAATTAATAACAAATATTGAGATTAATCTATATTATTTACAGACATTTATCCGAAGCTTATATTATCCTGACGTAAAAATTCCAAGAAAGTCTTGTATCCTCAAAAGGCTATTTACATTTTAGAATTATATTTTTATGAAATTTGTTAAACTAATCATTTTAATAACAAAAGGTATGATTTTTATAATAATTTGTATACACAATCATGATGATAGTAATCGTGAGGCGTGACAACCGATGACTTCCGAAACAGAAATTAATGCAGACCCAGGTGCTGCGGAAAATAAAAAAACCTCTCTCAATAAGCCGTATTTTTCAACCACCGATATCATCGTCATCTCGATGTTCGGGGCCCTTGGTATCGTTATCGGCATTCTCGGAAACGTACTCCACGGGGTGTCCGGCCTTCTCTTTATCGGGCCGTTCCTTCTCCACACACTCCTGCCGGGAATTGTCGTGTTCGCCTGCGCAGCGACTGTCAGGAAGGCGGGGACGGCAACCATGTACTCCCTCATAGTCTCACTTATTGCCATGCCTCTCATGGGAGTGCCGCTTTTCATCGTCATGTATGTTGTCCAGGGGCTCCTCATCGACGGGTTCACCCTGGCCATGAAGGACAGGATGTGGAGCAGGTGGGGCATAATCCCGGCAGCAACGGTCTACGGGATTGCCGGAATCCTGATCCTTTACTATGTCGTATTAGGTGCGTCGGGCCTTGTCTTCCCCGAATGGGTCATTATCCCGAGCATCCCCTTAAACCTGGTCTTCGCGATCCCTGCCGCACTCGTCGGCCTGCAGATCGGGCAGCGTGCAATCACAACTCTTGGAGGGTGAGACCCATATTCCAGTTCGTAGACGGCGATACCTCTGTCCACCGTCTCGACCCCCGCACCAAGATTTTATGGCTCGGCATAGTGACGATACTCGCCATACTCATCCAGCGCCCTGACCTCCTGCTCGCACTTTTTTTCCTTACCCTGGTTCCGCTTGTCATATCGAGAGTGCCAATGCACCAGCTGAGGCTGATTCTTTTTTTCTACACCTTCATCTTCATCGGGACCACAATTTCGCAGGGATTCTTTTACCAGCCGCTCACCGGCCCGCCGCCCGATGTGCTGTTCTGGCTTATCCCGCCTGATACACCACTCCTCGGAGCTTTCACCGGCGGTGTATCCTTCACCCTCCAGGGGGCGCTCTATGGGTTCATTCAGGGATTCCGGATACTCTCAATGCTCAATGCCTCGGTAACCCTCGTGATGACCACCCCGGTGAACCGGATCATGGCCGGCCTCCGGGAACTCCGCCTGCCGTTTACATTCATGTTCATGCTGACGACGGCGGTCAGGTTCGTTCCGACAATCATCGAGGAATACCGGACCATTGCCAATGCCCTCAAGGTAAGGGGGGTGGCTAAGAACCCGCTGCGGCTCGTCCAGTACTCCATGTCCCCACTCATCCTGAACTCGGTCAGGAGATGCAGCCAGCTTGCGCTTGCAGCCGAGTCGCGGGCATTCGGCTCCCTTGCAGAGCGGACCTACTATACCTCGGTAAAATTCGGTACAGGAGACCGGGTCTCCTGGACATGTATTGGAATATCCTCGGTGCTCCTTGTCTGGCTGAGCCTTGCAGGATAGGAGATATGTCTTTTGATCACACTGGAAAACCTGGAATTCACCTATTTCGGGGCGGAGGAACCCTCCCTGAAAAACATCAACCTTTCTGTGAAGGAGGGCGAGTTCGTGGTCCTGGCAGGACCCTCGGGATGCGGAAAGTCCACGCTCTGCCTCTGCTTAAACGGCATCATCCCCCATCTCCTGAAAGGCCGGATGGAGGGACGGGTCCTCGTGAACGGGAGGGACACACGGGATCTGACCATCCCCGAACTTTCCCGCGATGTCGGCCTTGTCTTCCAGAACCCTGACAACCAGATATTCGCACTGACGGTCGATGAGGACATTGCCTTCGGTCCCGAGAACCTCGGTCTTCCACGCCCGGCTATGGAGGAGAGGGTGGTAAAGGCTCTTTCCGAGACACGCATGGAACCATTCCGGAAGAAGTTTGTCTACAACCTGTCGGGCGGGCAGAAGCAGAGGACCGCCATTGCCGGGATACTGGCAATGAATCCGGGAGTGCTGGTGTTCGACGAGCCTACTGCCGACCTGGACCCCAGGGGGACAAGCGAGGTACTTGAGACCATACGGAGGCTGAACCGCGACGAGGGCAGGACAGTAGTCATTGTCGAGCACAAGATCCGGCAGGTCCTTCCACTCTGTGACCGGATTCTCTGGATGGAGGGAGGAAGGATCGTATCCGAGCACGAACCCGGCGATCCGCTCCCTCCGCTCCTTGCCAGGGGATATACAAGGGGAGATGGACCGGCAGATCGAAGAGCTGCTGCCGGGCAGACAGCAATCCGGATACAGGATGTGAGTTTCAGTTACCAGGACGGGACAGAGGTATTGAAAGGGGTGGACCTGACAGTCGGCGAGGGTGAGCTCCTTGCAATAATTGGCGAGAACGGGTCAGGGAAGTCCACGCTTGCCATGCATTTAAACGGGCTCTTGAAACCGAAGCGGGGTAATGTCGTCATCTGGGATAAAAATACCCGGGACACAAAGCCAGGACAGATGGCATCGCTTGTGGGATACCTCTTCCAGAATCCCGACCACCAGATATTCTCTGAAAGTGTCTACAACGAAGTTGCCATCGGGCTGAAACACGCTGGTTTAAGCACTAAAAACCGCGATCGTGTGGTACATGAGGCTCTTAAGGCAGTCGATCTCGGCGGATATGCTGACAGGGACCCGAACACCCTCAGCCGCGGGGAACGGCAGCGGCTGGCCGTCGCAACGGTTCTTGCCCTGAACCCTCGCGTCATCGTCTTTGATGAACCGACAACCGGACAGGACGCTGCGCACATCCTGGATATCATGCGTTATATCGAGGACATCAACCGCCAGGGAAGGACAGTTGTCATGATAACCCATGACATGGACTTAGCCTGGAGTTACGCGGACCGCATCGTGGTCATGGCCGGCGGCAGGGTCATCCATGATGCACCGGTTTCTGATACTTCCGTCAGCGTTCCGGAGATATTCCGGTGTCCATCAAAATCACAATCTATTTCGGTTAACGGTGTTTTGGAAGAGGTGGTGCAGTGAGGGACGGGATTGTCACCGCATTTCATTATAATCGTTGCGATTCTGGTGATGACATGGCATTATGGGCCTTCAGGAGAATCTCAAATGGTAAATCGGGAAAGATTTTTCAGGTGAAGTCTGATATGGCGGATTCCACTCTACACATTTTCCTAACAGCATATATTTTGAAATGATGGGTGAAATCAAATGTCCAGAATGCGTTACCGGAATCACCGGAGACCAGGTATTTTCAGGTGCCCCATACAAATACAGGAATGGTTTGATGATTGCACATTCTACATATCTGCCCCGGAAAAGATGATCGACGGGGAAATAATAAACCATGAAACACAATCACCACCCTGAAATGGAATCATCGCTCCACTGCCCGCTCTGCGGGAGCACGTCGGTGACCTACAAGACCGGAGGTTATGGCGGTATGATCTACCGGTGCAAGGAATGCGGATATACGGGAGCATTCGTAGTTGAAGTCGATGATGAGCCCGATAACGTTATCCAGGCTGCAGAATTGAGCGAGGGGAGTTTTCAGGCGCCAGAGGCAGCAGAGGAGAAGTTCCAGGTCCCACTCTGGGTAAAGATACTGGCTGTGCTGTTCGTGGTTGTGGTGATATTGTACGTTTTTTGACTGGGTATAAAAATTGAGAATAGAAAGACTATCTAAAACCAGGCCACCGGTGAAAAAATGAAACGAATTATTTTTTTAGAGTCTTATTACTCCGGAAAGACCAGGGTCCCCCGGGCGAGAATTGTATTGCCTCTCTGCCAGAGGAGTGTCCAGGTGAACTCCTTCTCACGTTTAATTGGGAATGGCGATCCACCGTCAAGAGTGAAATCAGTTTCATCATCGCTTTCATCGTCATATCCCTTGAGCACTATCGTATCACCGGGTTGAACATAGGCGGTCCTAGCCTTATTTATCAGTTCACAATCAGAATCTCGATCAATTGTCCTGTTGGTAATCTTCAGAACATCATCCTCATAATCAAGTATAATCGTCAGGTCGTCGATGTTAAACCCGTCTCCTCCCATGTGGTTGAAGTATATGGTAGTGTTATTCGGTGTTTCGGCTGCGATTGACACCTGCGGTGCCTGATCCTGGTTCGGCGTGAGGCCGCCGGCATATGCGCTGATGACCGAAGCAATGATGATCGTGACGACGAGCATCAGCATCACTCCTACCACTGCCGAGACGGCCGAATCCTTCTCAATAATTCGTGTCATGACTCCTCCTTGTGAATATGAAAGGTGGTTGGTCTCAAACTATACAGTACAGACTGGGACGTGCAACCCGTTTCAATGATTTTCAAGAGACGGGTGGACAGGTCACCGGAACGTGAATTTCGGCTCGTTTCATTCTGGATCATTTTTCTATACCTCTTTTTTCATGCTGGTTTCTTCTCTCATCTTGTTTTGAAGAGTGATTCGTGGTCATCGGACTGATAGGGTCAGGTTGTAGAGTGTGAGGTTGACTTTTTTATTAATCTGATATTTTCCAGGATGAGTATACGAATATCCACTGCCTTTCAGCAGTTTCGATACTGTTTCATTAGTTTTTCCCCATAAGCCGGTGGAAGTATCAATGGTAAGATCTACAGGATTCGTGAGTTCAATTTTTTCACTTAATTCCCCATCCATTTCAATATGGGCAATCCCATTGCCACTTATTGATAATGGATCTGCCACGGTGATATTAATGAGGATAAACCCTATCCCGGTCTCACCGTTGTCCTGAATGCGAACAGTATTGAACCACCTGTCTTCACCTTTATTCTTGGCCTCAGATACATCCACATAAAAGCGTGGGACACTGTTTGTTCCTTTCGTAACGTTGATTATACCGTCCCTCCATTCGTATCCCTGGTTCAGCCAGAAATTTGACGATGGAGTATAGGAGATGTTTTCAATCATAAATGCCTCATACAGCGGTGAAGTAGCATTCTTGACTGTAACTATTGCACTGGGATATTTATGAATTGAGAGAACTCCCCCGGATTTCGCCTGGTGCAGCATGATGTCACCTCCACCGAGCGTGACTGACTCGGTTAGTTCGCCTTCACTCTGGAAAAGCACCATTTTCCTGATGCTCTCGTCGATATTGACAAATGAATTTTCAACCTCCTCCAGGTGCTCCATCTCTGCCTGCTGCTTTAAGTCCGGGAGATATATCGCGTTCCAGATGGAAAGCAGCGTCACCGCCACGACGAGGATCATCATCACCGCCACGACGGGGGCGATGGCATCATCATTCATGGAATTACTCCTGTCCAGATTACCGCCCGGGAAGTCGCCAGCCTGATAGGGATACGGTTTCCTTTTGGAAAACTCGAAATATCAATCGAAATATCCCCCCCTAAATCGAATAGTGTATCAGGATCCGGTGTTTCCTGCGCATTCAGCTTACAAATATCATCCTTTCTGTCTTTTCCGTCGACCGTGACCCTCAGTTCCGACCATGGAATTGCATCCCCACCTTTATGATATAATTCAACGTGGGTCCCAGGAGGTGGCGACAGTATCGTCACGCTCGGTTCCCTCGCAGGCGGAAGTACATCAGACGCCGACGAAGCGAACACCGCCATCATGATCAGAACGATGGTGAGCATCAGCATCTCGCCCACGAGTTCCGTCACCGCATCGTCCCTGTCTCTCTTTCTCTTACAGCACATATACAAACAACACCACCGATACGACAAGGAAGAGTACGCTGTGCTTGAACCCGGCCATGATGTTGGCCGCCGAGAGCTGGCCGGCCATGATCCCGGAGAAGAAACCGAGTATGATTGCGATCCTGAACATGTCGAGCACGTTGCCTGATATGTCAATGGTCGTGTTCAGCTTCTCAAAGGACGTGATGAAGGAGACGTTCAGCACATAGGCCGTATACAGGAAGATTCCGAACGAGAGGTAGATGATCATGATATAAGCAAATGAAGTCGTGAACCGTTCCCGCTTCATCTTCAGGTAGTGCTCCATGTCACCGATAGCGATCATCAGGATGTCCCGGATATAATCTGTCACCTCGCTCGCCCGGACAATCAATGAGATCGCACGCTTGATCATCAGCACCCCAATCCGCTCCTCCATCCTGACCAGTGCACTTGCAACCGGTGATCCCCACCGCACCTCGTCCGAGACCACCCGGAGCTCCGAGCTGAGGAGGCCGAGCTTGGAACCGGAGATGAGGTGGATCGCCCCCTGAAGAGTCATCCCTATGTCTTTCAAGTCGGCAAGCTCTCGCAGGAAATCAGGGATCTGGTCCTCGACCCTGTTCACGTAGCGGCGACGGAGTTCGAATGCGATTGTCACCGGCACGAGGGCGGCAGTGCAGAGCAGGCAGATGAAGACCTCGAAGGGATACTTGGGAACGAGGGATGTGATGGTGCCGTTCCAGAAGAGGATGACGACAGCCACAACAAGCAGCCCACCGATTATTGCACCAAAGCGGTAATCCGCGATGTAGTGGCGCAGCGGGTGGTGAAGTATCTCCTGGAACCGGATCATCGACTTGGTTGACTTGATCCGGCGGGTGAACCGGTCCTCTGCATCGCCTTCCCCGGCCGTGATAGGGACCCCTGTTGCATACTCGGTCTCGGCTACCTCGCGGCGGGTGATCTCAAGCCTCTCTGCGGGCAACACGAGGGAAAGTATCCAGATCATCGCCGCCGCCCCGAGCGGTAGGCCGATGAAGAAGAATACCATCAGTTCCGATAGCTGGCTCTGGCCGGTCATGGTCTCTGCCGCGGTCATGATGATCACCGCGATTGGTGCTGCCACAAAAGCTGCGACATAGACCTCTGCCATGATCTCCATCGTCTTCAACCCCATCTCGAGCTCGTTTCTCGCCACCTCCCGGTAATGGGCGGAACGGGAGGCGAAAAACCCTGTTATATCCCCCCCGCTCTCGAACATCAGGATCAGATCGTCCATCAGCCGTTTCAGGGTCTCCGACGGCGTTGACCTCCCCAGGTTCCTCATCGCCGTGACCAGGTCGTCCCCGAAGAGCTCCACGTCACGGACGATCATAGAAAATTCCTTCGAGACCTCGCCGTACAGGTCGGACTGCTCATACACGCTCCGGAAGACGTTGTACAGCGTCAGGGTCGAGGAGAGGGCCTGCATGTAGGTCACGGCATAGGGAAGGTCGATATCGATCCGTGCCTTCCGGCCCTGCGCAGTGAGCACAGGCTGGACATACACGGCGGCAAAGACCAGGATAGTAGGGACCGCCACGATGAGTACATCCTGCACCCATAATGGGTACGGCTTGAGTATCGTGAACCGTATAGAGAGGTAGTGCGTTAAAACGACCATCGCCACCATGCAGAGCGCCACCATGCCTGTCTGCTGGAGAAGGTAGCGGATATATTCATCGTATGTCTTCGCTATCCGGGATCCGCGAAGTGTCCGCGAGTAATTCTTCCTGTCAAAGAGGCTGTCGGCGACCGAACGCAGCGAATCAGAGACCGGCAACGGCGACCTCCTCCTCGAACTCATCCGACCCTGCCCTTCCCGACTTTCGTATCAGGTTGAAGACCCCGCTGACCTCCGCGGACCGTGTGATCCCCTTCCGGGCCATCAGCTCGAGCAGGTGCTTCCGTATCGCCAGCTGCTCCTCCACTTCGCCCCTCGTCCAGCCACGGGCGTAGCCGATGTCGTCTAACACACGTGAATGATTGTAATTGCGCTGGAAACGGTCGGTCCGCGGCTGCCAGGAATACAGTTCGTGCGGCTGAATCGCGTCATTCCGGTCCACTGATATCTCGTTGAGGGACGCACACCTTCGTATGGCCTTACCTTCCTTGTACTGGAGAAGCTGCACCACCATCAGGTCCAGTGCTCCAAACATCGCCTTCGGGACGTCAATTGGCGGGTTAATCAGGCGGTTGATGGCCTCATCGACGCTCCCGGCATGCAACGTGGAATATGTTGTATGCCCGGTATTCATCGCCTGGAAAAGTGTCTGCGCCTCCGGGCCCCTGACTTCCCCGACAATGATATACTCGGGCCGCTGGCGGAGAGATGCCCTTAATAAGGAGAACAGGTTGATGTCGCCCTTTCCTGACTGGCTGGACGTCTCACGTGTCTTTGTCGGGAGCCAGTTCTTGTGAGGTAGCTGGATCTCGCGGGTATCCTCGAGCGAGACGATCTTTGCTGTCAGCGGGATATAGTAGGAGATGGCGTTCATGGTGGACGTCTTTCCGCTCGCTGTTCCCCCAACGACGATCATGCTTTTGCGGTTCTCCACCGCAAGCCAGATGTATGCCAGGATTTCAGGGCTATAAGTCCCGTACCGCACCAGGTCGACCGGAGTCATGGGTTCTGCCTTGAACCGCCGGATAGTGAACGAGCTCCCTTTCGACGAAACGACATCCGTGTAGGTAATCTGTGCCCGGGAACCGTCCGGGAGGGGTGCGTCAAGTAAGGGAGAGGCGATAGATACCTGTTTATCGGCCTTCTGGGAGAGCTTCAGGACGTATCGGTTTACCTCTTCGGCAGTGAAGTGTAGCGAGGTCGGCATCGACCCGAACTCGTTGTGGTAGATATAAACTGGACTGTCAGCCCCATTGCAGCTGATATCCTCGATGAAGCGGTCGTGCATGAGCGGATCGATGGGTCCATACCCCTGGAGATTCCGTTCCAGGTAATAGAAAAGCACCGATACCCGCTCGTCCGGCATTCCGGGGGAAAACCGGTGCACTGCTGATTTAACCTCCGGATATGCAAGATGCACTTCGTCCTTCCTTTTAAGGGAGTCGAAGATGACGACATCCCTGAGATAATTGTGTACTTCATCGAGGATGACCCGCTCCTGGAAGCTGACAGTCGGTTCCACAATCCGGTAAAAGAGATCGAAGAGTTCGCTCTCGACTATCAACGCATAAGAAAAACCTTTTTTTAGCCAGTAGCGTTCTACCAGTTTCTCCTCGTTGGAAAGAACCGAACCGGCGGGAGGAGACCTCTCATCTGATGATATATCGCCCGGGGCCGACTTGCCGTTATCTCCGCGCCTTTTCCCAAAAAGGCTGGAGAATTTTGAAGATACATCCCCTTCTTCCTTATCCCCGCCATTACCTTTCCCAAATCCTGGAATATGCTTCAACACTTTCATCCCGCATCGCCCCTTCCGGGATACTTCTTCTCATTCCCCGGCGGAGACCCGTGTGAGAGGGAGACGGTCCCCCTCCCGGCGGTTTCGGAATGGCCTGCCGCCAGGGCCGCCTCTGCCGCCTCGACACCCTCCCGGGCCTCGGCATCATCCGGATCGAGGGAAAGGATGCCTTCAAAAGATGCAAGGGCTCTCTGGTACTCGCCGAGAGACAAAAGGGCGTTCCCTTTCGCCTTCTTCATCTCAATCCCGTCGGAGTCCGCCTCAAGAAGAGGCCGGAGGACTTCCTCTCCCTCCTGGCGTCTCCCCGTCCGGCAGAGGAGATCGCCGAACCGCTGGATTACATGCGGGTCTCCGGGACGGAGGGCCAGTGCTTTCCGGAAGTCTGAAACAGCATCCTCCGGTTTTTCGCTCATTGCCAGGGCATCGCCCCTTTTTGCGTAGAAGGACGGATTATCGGACTCGATGGCGATGGCCCGGTCATAGGCAGCGGCTTCATCGCGGTACTTCCCGAGCTCGTGCAGAACCATTGCCATGGATTCCCAAGTCCTGGCATCGTCCGGCCGTATAGTCAGTGCCCGGTCGTAGGCTGTGAGTGCATCCCCAAACCTTCCGAGGGTGTGGAACAACCTTCCCTGCCAGATGTAGAGTGACGGGTTCTCCGGGTTCGCAGCAATTCCCTTCTCGAGCGATGCAAGGGCCTCTTCCTCCCTTCCGAGCTCGGAAAGCGACCTTGCCCGCATAAGCCAGAGGTTAGACGAACGCGGGTCGATCCCGAGAGCCCTATCGTAGGACTGAAGTGCCTCGTGATCACGTGAGAGATCGTGGAGAATGCGCCCCCGGGATGCCCAGACTTCAGCTGAATGGGGATTGAGCGAGAGTGCCCTGTCAAGGGCGTGCAGCGCCTCCCGGTCTCGCCCGAGTTTTCTAAGAGTAAACCCGTACTGCCTCCATGCATCGAAGTTGTCCTTTTCTATCCCGAGTGCCTTTTCACATGAATACAACGAATCCTGATCCTTTCCCAGGCGGGCAAGCACCTGTGCCCGGAGGATCCATATTCCGGCTGCACCGGGATCCTGTGCGAGCTCCCTGTCGAAGTCTTCAAGCGCCTCCCCGTACCGCCCGAGCGAGTATAACGTGATTCCCCTGAACCCTGCAGAAAGATCTGCGTTCTGCTCCAGCATCCGGTCGAATCCCCCGACAAGCCTGCCTTCGTTTCCGGCTGTGCCAACACCGGACCCTTCGTCGAAATGGAAGATTTCTTCCCCGTCCATCAGGAGTGCGGCCCTGGCCTCGTCAGCGTTTTCCTTGAAGTGGTTCTCTGCCTTTTTCTTCCCGAAAGAGAGTAGGGATGGCTTTTTTCTGGTTTTTGGCGTGTCAGATTCGGTCACATGGGGCTGTTTCACTGGAGACCCGGTGATACGTATTGCTGCGTTTTTTGCCTTATTTTTGTAAAACACCCCGAAGAGTCCTGGGGGATCCTCTGCTGTGTCCGACTCGCCTTTTATTGCATTCTCGATATCGAAGAGAGAATCAGTTTCCGCATTTTTACGGCCGGACAGGAAAAAAGGCTTCCTCTTTTCTGAAAATTCAGATGACCCTGATTCCTCCTTTTTGCGGGAACGCTTGATATACACCACCGCAATGAGAACCAGTACGACGCAGGCAATACCGGCAACGATAAGTAAGGTGGTCCAGTCAAGGAACGAATCAGGAAGGTTCGCAAGTTTTACATGGAGATCGGAATTTCCCGGGTCGATCTCAAGGCCTGCAGAATAGGACTCGCGTGCACCCCGCGTATCTCCTGACAACAGGAGCGTGTCGCCTTTCTGCTCCCAGACAGAAACAAGGTTCGGATCGAGTTCGAGGGCCATGTCGTAGGACTCTATTGCCGCAGGGTAGTCCTGCATGGCAACGCAGGCATCCCCGCGGTATATCCATGCGTCAGGGGAGTAGGGCTCCTGGTCGATCGCGATATCAAACGACAGGAGTGCATCATCCGGACGCCCAAGCTCGATCAATGCCAGGCCGCGGTTCACCCGCAGAGGTGTGTACGATGGGTCGAGGGCGATACCCTGGTCGAACACGGCTAAGGCCTGGGCCGGCTGGCCCGCTGCAAGAAGGGCGGATCCTTCCTCGTTCAAGGCCGCGGCGTTTTCAGCCGCACCGGCAGGTGATATGCAGATGAAGAAAAGAGCAATGATTACGAGGACGGCAAGAGTAAGTATTGGGCGTGAAGTAAAGACGGGGAAAAACCCGCCCTGAGTCGGTCCCTTTTCACATTCAGGTCTTTCAAATGTACCGATCATCGCTCTCTCCTAGATGTATCCATGCATTCTCAGCATGTGGTATTCTTCCTCGCTCATCTCTCCTTCAAACAGGGTTGGTGTGGGATTGACCTTCACTCCGTACGGCTCCGCATCTTGTTCGTCGACTCCGCCTCTCAGCTTCACCTGGACCGTCGTCCTCATCCCGTAGATGTTGACATGGAACTGCCCACTGTCCCTGATAGTTATGCGCTTGTAGCAATCCGAGCTATACTGGCCGTTGTAGCCGTCCTCTGCCACGACATCCCCGGTGGCTGCATTACGGACAGAAATGACCGCAAGCGCGTCGTACGGGTTTTTGCTCGATGCGGAGGTCCAGAACTCGATGACGAACGGCGCCCGTTCAACCGTTGCTAGCACGGCCGCATTGTTATACATCAATTTGTAGGTATTTTCGAAGAAGGTGGCCGTGGGCATCTCGTCCCTGAAGTCGGCCCCTGTGGTGTTAGGGGAAGAAGGTATAGACAAAAGCGTAACCGCCTGGGCGGGAGGGATCGGTTCGGCGTTCTCGATGGTTCCCACAGTGCCGGGATTGTGAGACGATGTGGCTGCCGGTCCGGAGGGCGTGAACACAGGCCGCGGGCCCGCAGCCAGGGAGGTAGTGGAGGCGCCCGGAGATGAGAGCCCTGCGTCCTGAACCGGTTCTTCGTCCCCCATCTCAATACATCCAGGGATGATGCACAATAAGAATACGAGAATGGCGAAAACGATACCGGGTACCATCCGGCCGGCACTCTCCCTCATCATTCTATGAATATTCGCCCCTCCCGGTAATATGTATTACTTTTCCTATTTTTTGTAGAATAATGTACTATGAAAAATGATATAAAAGATACATCAATAGCTGTGAATTGAAAAGTGGTATTATTCGAAAGAACCGGAGAGTTATAATCCATCTCATATCCACCTATTCAAAACAATATTATTTGCATTAACTATAATAAATTTGATCAATTTAAATAGTTTTAGATAAAACAAATTTGTGTTGTGCAGCGGACGGGCCCTCCCTGTACAACTCCAGAAAATGGAGGAAAATGAATATGATTAGAGGAAAAGAAGACGCCGTATCACCGGTTGTCGGCGTCATGCTCATGCTGGTGGTGACCATCATCATCGCCGCTGTTGTGAGCGGGTTTGCCGGCGGGCTCGCGGGGGATGCGAAGGCAGCACCATCGGCGTCTATTGATGTGAAGATCGATACCGCTGCAGGTGATGGCATGGGTGGAGTAACGAGTAAAATGACATTCGAGATGCTTTCCGGCGACTCGATCCCAACCAAGGATCTCGAGATTATTACCTATTTCACCAACTCCACGGGATACGTCTATAAGACGAGCCACACAGCATCAAGTGATTTGTTCAGTCCATACGGTGGAAGTGACCTGACGAAGCTCCCGTTCCTGAACGATATGGCTGTTACCGGCGGTTCTACGAACGCTGCCGCGCACTTCGGGAATTTCACCTGGTCGACAGGCGACATCATGACATGTGGCAATAGACGTATGGTTGGCGAATTCCTTGGACTTGATTGGACAGCAGGTGTTTACCCAGCTCCAGATACCATTGATGAAGCAGCCTTCAAGCCGGGTGCGGTGGTCGACGTCAAGATCCTTCACGTCCCGAGTGGCAAGTACGTCTATGACAAGGAGGTCATTGTCCTATGAAGCAGATGAATGAAGAAGCGGTCTCGCCCGTCGTCGGTGTCATGCTCATGCTCGTCGTGACCATCATCATCGCCGCAGTGGTAAGTGGGTTCGCCGGAGGGCTCGCCTCTGACCAGTCGAAAGCGCCGCAGGCGACGCTCGGCGTCAAAGGGATGATCGAGGGTATCGAGGATGAAGATTTAACCAACTATGATCCTGATAATCCACCAACTTTCGAGGCCGATAACGGCCTGCTCTTCGAACACAAGGGCGGAGACGGTTTCGGCCTTTCTGATATTGTAATTCAGTTACAGTGCCAGGACACTAAGACTACGATCGGTCTGGACGATACCATTCCGAGCGGTACTTGCCTGAATACCACTGAAGTTACCGCCTACCTGATGGAAATCGGTGACAGCGACGGGTTCATCACCCCTGGTGACAAGTTCATGCTCTATGCCGACAACTGCCGGATCGAAGATGTATATGACTCAACTTGGACAACAGTTATCGGTGAGGCAAAAGTCCTCTCATGGTATCCCGGGGGGGCAGCTGGCGGCTTCGCCGTATACCTCAACACCAAGTGCGAGTACAAGGTCATCGATAAGGCGAGCGGTAAGGTCATCCAGACCGGCAACTTTGTGCTGAGCTGATACAGGTTGTGCAGCTTTCCACCTTTCTTCCTTTTTTTCAGGAGTGATCAAGATTGCAAACGAAGGAATGTAATGAAAATCCCGCTTATCGCTGCATTTTTATCTTTTCAATATTTGTCCTCATCGTTGCGCTATTCATACTCCCGGCATCCGCAGCCACGCTCACCGATGACATGGGCACAACAATCACCATCGAATCCCCGCCCCAGCGGATTGTCTCCCTCTCCCCGTCGAACACAGAGATCCTCTTCGCCCTCGGCCTGGGAGATCGTGTCGTGGGGGTGACTGAGTACTGCAACTACCCCGCCGGGGCACTGGAGAAACCAACAGTCGGGGGTTACAGCACGGTGAACATCGAGAAGGTCATCGCGGAGAAACCCGATCTTGTCCTGGTCAGCTACGGCAACGGCGAGGAACTCGTCGAGAACCTCCGTTCGCTTGGTTACACGGTCCTCGCCCTGAATCCCGGGACGCTCGGGCGGGTGGTCGACGACATCAGGCTTGTCGGGAAAGCCACGGGTGCTGATGAAAACGCCACCGCGCTTGCAGACCAGCTGCAGGAGCGTATCGATGACGTCGAGGACCGGGTCTCCACCGCAGGGGAACGGCCGACGGTCGCCCACGTTATATGGAACGATCCCATCTTCGTGAGCGGGACCGGGACGATCCAGGACGAGCTCATCCGGACCGCCGGCGGAACAAACGCATTTCCAGGAGTCGAAGGCTGGATGAACATCGGCATAGAGGACTTCATCCAGGCCAACCCCGACGTCCTTATCGTGAATGCCGGGACCGGGATGGGCGGCGGTGAGGACGCAATCGCGCAGTTCTTCATCAACGAGCCGCGTTTCTCGAAAGTATCGGCCATACGCGATAACAGGGTCTACATCATAGATTCGGACGTTGTTGACCGTTCAGGCCCACGAATCGTGGATGCCCTGGAGATCTTCGCACGAGCCGTCCATCCCTCGCTCTTCGGGAACGAGACACCGGTCGCTACGACAGTGCCGGAGGTTCAGGGACCCGGGTTCGGGACACTGGTCGCCATCCTGGCATGTGCGGGTGTGGCATTGGCTGTAATGGGGAGGAACTGATGCAAATCGCGCATTAATCGTTTAAAGAATAATTAATTGGAGGTAAAGAAAATGTCAAAATATTATGGGTACACGCCGAAAGGCACAGTACGGAGTGCCGTTGAATCGTTCGAATCGACCACCCAGGTGCAGGGAGCGGGGGGTATGCTCCTTGGAACCGTCTACGTGGATATACAGGACAATGAATGGGCCGTCGCGATAGCCTACGGGCGGGCCCACCACCCGAAGATCCGGGGGCCGGAGCCGGTCTATGAGGTCAGGTACGCCCACCGCCCAGGTGAAGGTGCCGGAACGGAACGGATGGATACGCGACTGGATGAAACGAGCACAATCGAATCTGAACCCTTCCCATCGGTAGAGGATTTCGTCCTGTGGTCACTTGAAAGGGAGAAAGGAAGTATCACCGGCACAGGGAACTGATAGGGACGGCCCGAACAGGGCAACAGCTTCCTACCGGATGAGGAGACGGCGAAGACTGTAAATGCCGCTTTCCTCTGCATCCCTGCTTTTTTCCGTTGCCATATCCGCGTTGCAGCTGATACATACTACCATACGCGGGGGATCGCATCGACTCTCATTCTGCAGCAAAAAAGGCCTCTGGAGTTACATGGCCCTGTATAGTGGTGCAGAAACGCTGCGATACAGTGCATTGACATACAGGTTCATATGATACGGCCAAACCTGCACGTGTAACTGACAGGCTCTCTTCTACCTGGTTTAGGGAAGATTGATGAACCGGATACAGTGTGGGGGCTTTTCCGCCCCACCACCCCCGTATATCCGCCTCCCGGCAGCACCAAACCGGAACCGGAATGCCAGCCCTGGACGGTTGTCGCCACGCGGAGGTGGCCGTGGGATACCACGCTCCAGCCCGAAAAGATACCGCGTGGCGTTTCGCCCCCGGCCCGGAGAGACCTGCGTTCACCTCCAGGTTCATTGTCAAAATTCGAGCAACCGGGATTGAGTTCTGTGAGGGACGCCCCGGCCACGGTTCGGTGACTGAATTAGCATGCAGGGAACAATTCGAATCGGTCTCCCCACACAAAACAGCGAGGAGGCAATTGAGAAGGATGGAGGTGGACCCGGAGACGAGAGATGGAAAAATACCGGTGATCGCTCTGCCTGAAAAGTTGAAATTTGAGGTCCCAATCAACAAATGTCGGCTTTGTACTCTTTTTCAAGAACCGGTCCTTTGACTTGGAAACAGCCAGAACACCCGCCTGTTTTTTTCGGTTTTCATTCCGGAAACCAAAATTCTGACAGGATGACCAGGGTATTCCGAACAAGATTAGGCTCCGGTTCATACCCACCTAATCCCGAATGAATAACCGGAACGAAATGCATGATGCTGATCGATCTGGACTCCAATGATTGTGTACGTATCGTGGCGGTCGAAGGGGGGCGGAGCATGCGCCAGCAGCTCGCCCTCCGCGGCATTGCCGAAGGCTGCAAGCTGAAGATCATTTCGCGTTCTTGCGGGCCAGTCGTCGTAGAGGTAAACGGAAACACCCTCGCCCTCGGGAGGGGAATGGCCCAAAAAATCAGAGTCATGAGGCTGAATGGATGCTGAAAACATTATCAACACTTGAATTCGGCGAGACAGGCAGGGTAACGGAGATCCGTGAATCCCGGCACGAGCTGAACTGCATGGGACTTCGAACAGGAAAAAAACTGAAAATGATAACGCGACAGCCCATAAAAGGCCCTGTCGTCGTGCTCATCGATGAAGTGGAGATCGCCATGGGACTCGATATTGCGGCACAGGTACTGGTCGATATCGAATAATCGCGGCCACTTCGGAGAAAAACATGAATGAACCATCAGATAACAAAGTCACCGTCCTCATGATGGGAAATCCCAACGTTGGGAAGAGTGCCCTTTTTAATCGGCTCACCGGTGCCGACGCGGTCGTCTCCAATTACCCGGGGACGACTGTCGATTACACTGCCGGGAAGCTGATCGAGGGGCGGACAATCTACGAGATCATCGATATCCCCGGCACCTATTCGCTCGAGCCGCATGACGCTGCCGAGAAAGTTGCCGTACTGCTGCTCGAGGAACACCGGGGCGACGTGGTGATGATCGTCCTCGACGCGACAAAGATTGAGCGTGGGCTCTACCTCGCCTTCGAGATCATGGAACAGGAATACCCCTGCATCATCGCGCTTAATATGACAGATGTCGCCCATGACAAGCAGATCAAGGTGAATGCACCCGAGATCCAGCGCCTGCTTGGCATCCCCGTGGTTGAGACTACGGCGATTAGCGGGGAAGGCGTCAAGCATCTCGCAGGAGCAATTCGTAAGGCGCAGGTGGCAGATATGGACGCCATCGGTCGGCGCCTGGAAGAATCGGAACAAAATCCTGAAGAAACGACCCTGACACCCGGCTGTGGCAACTGCAGGAGGTGTGGATAAATGAACTTCACTGAAGACAAGCGCTGGGATCTCGTCGATTCTGTCACGCGAAGGGTTGTATCATTTGGTGTCTACCGGCAGACGATCGGGGATGTCCTCGGAGAGCTCACGGTTAAACCGGCGACCGGCATCCCGGTTGCACTGGCGGTACTCTACGCCTTCTGGAGCATCTTCGGGTCGTTTGCGGGTGCGCTCGTAACCGACGGGTTCATGGTCAAGCTCTTCGACAACCACTGGCTCCCATGGCTCCAGTCGGTATGGCCCGACCCGGACAGCATCCTGTACTATCTCTTCGTGGGCGACCCGTTGGCCGACAACTGCTTCGAGGCATTCGGCATGCTCACATCCGGCCTTTTCGTCGCAATCGGCGTAGTGCTGCCAGCGGTCCTCATCTTCTACCTTATGATGACCTTTCTCGAGGACTCCGGTTACCTGCCCCGGCTTGCAGTCCTCATGGATTCCGTGCTTCACCGGATAGGACTGCACGGATATGCCATTGTGCCGGCAATTTTGGGGCTCGGTTGCAATGTCCCGGCCGTGACTGCTACCCGCATTCTGGAGACCCGGAAGCAGAGGTTTATAATGATGACCCTGCTCGCCATCTTCATTCCCTGCGGCGCCCAGCTGGGCGTGATGCTCGAGGTCATACCAGAGACCGTGGGCCTGGTCATGATCTACCTCATCATCGGTTTCGGGATCTTCGGACTCGTTCTCGACCGGCTCATTCCCGGCAGCAATCCCGAGATACTCGTCGATGTCCCCCCCTATCACTGGCCGGTGAAGGGTAATGTCGCCAAAAAACTCTGGAACCGGACGAAGGGGTTCTTAAAAGACGCGGTACCCTTCGTTCTCCTGGGCATCCTGGTCGTCAACGTCCTCTACCTGGCAGGAGTCATCGATGCGCTCGCAAACTTCTTCGAACCGCTCTTCGTCACCTGGTTCGGGGTGCCGAAAGAGACGGTGGGACCGCTCATCGCAGCGTTCCTCAGAAAAGACCTTGCTGTTGCACAGCTCTCGACCATCGCGATGACTCCCTACCAGATGATCACCGCCGTCGTGCTCGTCTCCATATACTTCCCCTGCGTTGCCACCTTCGTGGTGATGCTAAAGGAAGGGTGGAAGGAACTTCTCGCGGCGATAGCGGTGCTGATAGCGGTGGTCTTCATCTACGGCGGACTGATTCACGCCATAGGAATCCTCATGGGGGTTGCATAAATGAACAGGAATTGTAGCATATCCACGATATACATCGGCCTGCTTGGCCTGGCCACCGTCGCCTTGGGCCTCGCCGACATCCTTGTCTGGGCAGGAGCAAGCCCCGGCATATCGTTTGGCATTCTCGAGATAGCCGGCGACGACTTCTTCCGCTGTGCCTGGGGAGGGGTCATCATGGTCTTTGGCGGCCTCTTCATGATCAGCGGGATGAAGGATGCGGGCAAGAATCTCCAGCAGTTTGCAAAGGTTGTGCTCGGCGCCATCATGGTATGGATCATCGCCGGGACCGACATATTCGCCCGGTTCTGCGAGAGCATACCCGCGGGCGAGGAGGCTCCGGAGTTCTTCAACTCCCTTGCAGGGTTCATCGGCGGGTTCGCCCCGCCCTACCCGCCAGCGATACTCCTCCTGCCGTTCACGCTGGTGATCGCCTGCTTCATGTTCACCTGGAGGTTTGACGAGGCATAGCCGAGTTCCTTGTAAAATGGTCGTCATTCAGGGATGATCTCCTGTAAAAGCGGTCCTGCTCTGCATCGCAGTCGCAGGTATGATGATGGTGTGAATCAGGCATTGCAGATACAGACCGGTCCATAAAACGGTACACCAAAAAAGCCTCATTTTTTCTGGAAACAGAATGATAACACGTAATCGGGAAATCTCTCAATTAACTGCAGGTCTATTGCAATAGCAATAATAAAAAACACTATTCCTTCGGGCGGGTCTTACAAAAGGCGATAAACTCCTTTACCAGTCTCTCCCGCGACTGTCCGGAACCGATGTAATCCAGGAATAGCCGGATCTGCGTGATGCTCTTCTCGCTCAGTTCGTGCTCCATGGTACAGGCATCCTTGTCTGCGATCTCCTCCGGAACATCGATCAAGAGGAAGAAACTCTTGAGCGTGTCATGCCGGAACTTGATGACCTCGGCGATCTCGCGTCCTCTCGGGGTGAGGACAACCCCCTCGTACCGGCGGTACTCGACGAGGGCGAGAGCATCGAGTTTCTGGAACATCTCCACCACGCTCGACGGGCTGACTTCGAGTTCGCCGGCGACGTCTCTCGTCTTTGCATACCCCTTTTCAAGGGAGACATTTAAAATAGCCTCCAGGTAGTCCTCGGCCTTCTGTGTCAGTGAATACATGCTATCCCTCGTTTTCCCTGTAATCGCGAATATTATTGGCTTTTCACTCTTATCCATTTTCCTGTTCGATGGCTGGCCCGATGCAACACGAAATGAACACAGCCGCCTCCCCCGGAAATGAACAGCCATACACCCAAATCCACAGGATACTGTGGAACTGTCCGGTAATCTCCCAGGCGGCCATAGTCTGCGGGGAAAATATCGCCACAATAACCAGCATGGATCTCTGCCTGTAATGGCGGGATGAAAGAACAGGCCATCCGGCGCCGGTAACGATTCCATGCGGCCTTTTGCATTGAGCGGGAAGCGCAATCTGCGAGAGGCGGCCACATATCCATGGAAAAGTTCGCATGGAAAAGGATACGCGGGCGTGGGATCAGAAAGCTCCATCTGTGGGTCGCAGAGTCAATTGCAATAATTGGCAGAAGAGTTCACCACGATTTCCTCAAAAAAATATCTCGTGAGAGATAGAATGTTAGTACGATCCTTAAAAGCTGTGTGGGATACATGACAATGTTCCAATGGTGTAAGCGGTTTTTCCCTTCACCTCCTTCTCTTTTAAAGGGGAAAGATCCCTGCCTGGATATGGTCCGGCTGGTCAGGCCTCACATTCCCTGCAAAAATCGCACTGCGCCTTGCCTGCCTTTTCCCGGCGAACAGAAACACTATCGATGAGTCTTTTGAGGGTATCCGGAATTTCCGTTTCACTCCCGATCCCCCTGATACATGTGGAAGAACTCATCGGAATGCACCTCCTTGCAGGGAAAAGATTGCCGGTTTTTTCAGGTAGATCATCTCATGGATGCTGCACGTTTCATTGGTTATGGCTGCCGGCATCCTGCAGGTCAGGCTCCCCGGTCTTTTCATTCTTCCATTTTTCTGTTCCATCTGGTGACCCCGGCCTCTTATCTGAGGCCATATCATTCTCTCCTGTTCGGGAGCAATAGCATGTGCCCTAAAAAATGCCCGATTCAATCCTGGTATCGAAAAATATTCGGATTTTCGGATGAATTCCGAAAGACTGCCGCGTCTTTGGACCGCATCGCTGTCATTCGCCGCGGCCTGGAGACAATGAAGAAGACCTGGCCGTACCCGACAAAAAAACCACGTGACCTCCCTTCGGAAAGGCACACAGCATGTTAATGCCGGAGGCATTTTCATTGAAAAAAGAGAATTTTTTCAGGACTCGTAGGCGACCAGTACCGATCCGGTATCCTTTTCAAGGGACTGGATCTTTGAGAGAGAGTCCGCAGAGAGCTTCTTGTACGAAGGAACCCTGTCATACGCGACAAGGACCACCCCAAGTTTCTCCTCGAGGCTCTTTATCTCATCGAGCTGGCTTCCCGATACTTTTGCAGGCTTTGGGCATTCCATTGCAATCACCGATGCGAATATACCATGCCATTTATAATAGACTTTCCCTAAAATAGAATTGTTTTAAGTCAGATTTTTAAGTGTACAGGCGAATCCGCCCCATATCTAACCTTTTTCAAAGACTTTATAAATGTCTTATTTCCAGGCCGGAAAAGTGTCTCTTGATGCCAGTTGTTTCTTCTTGAAGATTTTAGCAAACTATACCGTCGATACCCTGGATTATCACAAATCTTCCATCAGCGTAAGTACCGTCACGACACCGTGGCATTGGCAGGCTGTGCCGATCGCCACGTGTTTCCTTCCCGATACCTTGACAAGGAGATCTGCGATGTCGCTGCCCCGGAGTGCACCCAACCCGGGTGCGAGCTGGACACTCTCAAGGATGAACGCATCCGGGAGGAGCCGCCTGAGTATGTCATGAAGGGGAACTGTCCGGTCCTCGCCGGTGACCGGGCATATATCGGGCGACGGGCAGTCGGGAATACAGGTGGCCTCCCGGTTCAGCGAGAGATAGACCGAACCATCCTTCGTAGAGAGCACTAGTTCAGGAGGGAGAAGGGCAAGGAGATCCTGGATCTCACCTGGCGACTCATGGAATCCCAGCGACTCGCATACGAGGCCTGCCGCCATGTGCACCGGTGCGGTGGGAAAGACCAGCTCCGGGCTGTAATTAAAAAAAGCCCGTAAAGCCACATCAAGCCCGCCATGCATTACGCTACCACTGTGCACCGCTTCCCGTGCCGCCAGGGCTGCCCGGCAGTCCGGATCCGGATCTATGATGATGAATCGCCTCTCCTGCCTGATGAGATAACTCACCGCCCGTTCACCGTATCGTCCTCCGCCAACTACGAGATCCATAAAAATCTAAATAAAACTTATTTTAATTATAACAAATAAAATTTAATAATAATGCAGAAGCGTGAGGCAGTCCTCATCTTACTCCTTCTGGCGGTAACGGCAAGCATACTCGTGTGTACAGTCATCGGACCGGCAGGTATCCCCTTCCTCGGACTGCCGGAGGACGAATCCTCATCAATCATCCTCTTCTCGGTGAGACTGCCCCGGGTGATTGCAGCCATGCTGGTCGGTTTCGGACTGGCCGCCGCCGGAGTCGTGATGCAGGGGCTCTTCCGCAACTCGATGGCGGACCCCTACCTCCTCGGCACCTCGTCAGGAGGTGCGCTCGGGGCGGCGGTAGCAATCGTCTTTCTCGGCGGTGCATTCCACTGGGTGCTCGCATTTGTCGGGTGCATCGCTGCCACCTTCCTCGTCTACGGCATATCCCGCCGTGGCGGACGGATTCCTGTCGAGCAGCTCCTCCTCACCGGAATCGCCGTCTCCATGTTCCTCTCGGCAATACTCTCGTTTATCATGTACTCAGCAGGAAAGAGCCTTCACCAGATCTTCCTCTGGCTCATGGGTGGGTTCTGGAACATCTCCTGGCATGACGTCTGGGTTGGCCTTTTGATCGTCCCTGCATCGCTTGCCCTCCTCCTCTTCTCCCGCGAGCTAAACATCTTCTCCCTCGGCGAGGAGGACGCCCTCCACCTCGGCGTGGACATCGAGTTCCTGAAGAAGGGCCTGCTCCTGGCAAGCTCGTTCATAACCGGTATCGCGGTTGCTATCGCAGGGAGCATAGGATTTATCGGCCTCATCACCCCGCACCTGATGCGGCTCGTGGTCGGACCGGATCACCGCCTCCTCATCCCGGCATCGATGATGGCGGGCGGGATACTGCTGGTACTATCGGACACCCTTGCCCGGACGGCGGGAAACGAGGTGCCGGTAGGGGTGGTTACCGCCTTCTTCGGGGCTCCCTTCTTCATCTTTCTGCTGAAGCGGAGGTACATGGGATGATTGATCTCCGCGATGTAGACCTGGACTATGGTGCACATGTCGTGTTAAAGGACGTCTCATTCCAGAGCGGGAAAGGCGAGTTCCTCGGGATCATCGGACCGAACGGCTCGGGCAAGACCACACTCCTGAAGGCAATCTCCCGCGTCGTCACCCCGTCGAGCGGCACAGTCTTACTGGATCAGCGGAAAATCACGGAATTCAGCCCATTAGAGCTATCCCGGGAGATAGCCGTCGTCCCCCAGGCAGCGGACCCGGGATTCGATTTTTCCGTCCGGGAGGTCGTAAGGATGGGCCGTTACCCGCACATCGGGAGGTTCGGGTCGGAGAAGGAGGAGGACCGGGAGATATGCCGGAGGGCCATGAAAATTACCAAGATATCCCATCTTGCCGAACGGCCCGTCCTTGCCATCAGCGGCGGGGAACTCCAGCGAGTCATCATCGCCCGGGCACTCGCACAGGAACCGAACCTGCTCCTGCTCGACGAACCCACTGCCCACCTTGACCTCGGGCAGCAGATGGGCATCCTCCAGACCATGAAGGATATGTCGAGGGAGATTGCGGTCATCGGGGTCTTCCACAACTTAAACTACGCGGCCCATTACTGTGACAGGCTGATCCTGCTTCACAAACACCGGATTCTTGCCATGGGCAATCCTGCAGGCGTGCTCACACAGGAATTCATCCGGACAGCTTTTGAAATAGACGTAACGGTCCGTGCAAACCCCTTTACCGGGCGGCCCTCCATATCGCCTGTCTACGAACCTGAAGGCATGAAAAGGAACTGTGGGAGGATCCATGTAATCTGCGGGGGAGGAGAGGGAGCCGATCTTTTGCAGGCCCTCCATGCAGACGGCTGCGAAGTGACCGCCGGCGTCCTTGCGGTAAATGACTCCGATTACCGGGCCGCAAAGACACTCGTTATTCCCTGCATATCCGAGCCACCTTTCAGCCCGGTCACCGAACGTTCCCTGGGTGAACTCGCACTCGCCCTCGAAGATGCCCGGACAGTCATCCTGACGAGGGGATTGTGGGGAGCTGGAAACATCGGCAACCTCAGGGTCCTTGAATCTGCAAACATCAAAAAAGTCATAATCCTGGACCGCTGGGCCGGAGAAGAGGAGGAATGGGACTACACCGGAGGTGAAGCGGAAGCGATACTGGAACGGCTGGTAACGGGCGGTGCAATCCGTGTTAAAGATATCCGGTCAGCTGCCGCGGCTGCAAAAGACATTACTGGAGGAAAACAATGCACGGACTAGGATGCTCCACATGGTGCCTGATGGATAAGGGGCTCTTCGAAGCTCTTGAGATCCTTTCGGCGAGAACCGACACCGTCGAGATACTGGCTGATGCCAGGCATGACCTGCTTTACGAGTCAGAGGCTTGCGCCTCGTTCGATCTCACTTATACCGTCCATTCCCCGACCACCGATATCAATATCGCCAGCTGCCGGGAATCGATACGATCCGCATCTATCGATCTCCTTGAAGAGGTCTGCCGGAAGGCAGGAGAGATCGATGCCAGCTGCATCGTCGTCCATCCCGGTTTCTCCCCCTGGCTCGAGATGCATGACAAGTCGTATAATGCACTGCGGCGTTCTCTTCTGGAGCTTGCAGGAGTCCAGGAAGAGCATGGCATCCCTATCGCCGTGGAAAACATGGGAAGCTGGGAAGTATGCCACTTCCGGGATACCTCCATGCTTCCGATCCTTGAAGAGATTGGGCTTTCTTTCTGCCTCGATATCGGCCACGCCCATATCAACGGCGTACTGGAGGAATTCCTTGCCCTGGCAAGCCCCGACCATATCCACCTGCACGATAACAGTGGTACATTCGACGATCACGGCGCTCTTGGTACAGGAACGATGGATTTTGATCGTATTATACCACGCCTCCCGGAAGCCGGCTCCTGGATAATGGAGGTAAAGACTCTCGGTGATTTTGACAGAAGCGTGCGATACCTGGAGGGAAAAGGGTAAAAAACTGTCCTTTCTCATCGTATCCGCAGATTCAAACCAATCTGCTTTATCACCTATCAAAAATTACTTTTGATAATACAACTTCAGTTAATGATTTGTTATTGATGGGAGGACGAATGAGGACAATACGAAGAGCGATAGCTATTAGTCTGCTGTTTCTCGTCATTTTCTGCTGTTCCATCGGAACGGCCGCGACATATGATTTCGGTGCCGCGAACGGTAACGGAGTGTATAGCGGCACTCTTGCGGTAGATAACAATGGCAATGTGGCAGTGGCCATTGCCGCCTCCACGGGTGAATTCCAGGTAATCGACCAGGTCGCCGATGATACCGGCGGGGCTTTTGCAACACAACTGGTCAACGCCACCGGGGAGAATGTCTTTGTCGGAACGGGTGCTTCGAATGCGAACGGGGATACTGCAAGTACTGGCGCTCTCGCCACAGGTAATGCCATGATTGAGACAATCCAGGGAGCGGAAGCCGGTGGAGCCGGCGTGGCGGCCGGCCAGGCCACGTACATGGAGGGGCAGACCGCCGTTGCAGGGAGCCTTGGTGTGTCCGGTGACGGGTATCAGGCATCGACCGACACCCACATCTCCAACGGTGGAGCAATTGATACGACGCAGGAAGCGGCTGCGGGCAGAATCCTGTTTTTGGGCATCAATGCTGTAGGAGCTGTCGCCGGCCAGATCTCGGAGATCTTTGCAGGTAACGGTGGCTGGGCAAGTAGCACGGCAAACGGAAACGGGAATACCGTCACGACCGAAGCATCGGTCGCTGGAGAAGGGGTCATCGATACTATCCAGGTGGCGGGTGCAGGCCAGGTCGAAGGTGGGATCGAATATCCCCTCGAATATGGTGATCTGTCGGATGGCGAGCTGGAAAGCCAGGTCGGAATTCCCGAATTTTTTGCTGATCTCTCTGTAGAAGGCGCTTTTGCAGGCCAGGCATCCTATGTTTGGAGCGATAATGGAGGATACACCAGGAGCAGTGCAGCCAGCGCAGATGGATACCAGGCAAACACCGGGACACGATATTCCGGAACCGGTGTCATTGATACCATCCAGGGTGCGGCCGCCGGGCAGGTCGAAAGTCAAATCGGATATTCGGAACTTTCCGTTGATCTGTCTTTTGGAGGGGCTGTTGCAGGCCAGGCTTCCAGCGTTGAGAGCAATCAGCATGCGACGGCCCAAAGCAGTTCAAATGGGAATGGATACCAGGCAGAGACCTCTGCAGGATTCGAAGATGACGGTAGCATCGATACAATCCAGGGCGCGTTGGCCGGAGAGATCGATATTTTCGGTGCGGCATCGGTTGCAGGAGCTGCCGCCGGTCAGTATACGAATATCACGAGTGATAGTAGTGGTCTTTTGACCCCGGCTCCATACATGCCAGATGTGGGCAGTGGCCGTGGCTATGCCTCGAGTTCAGCAACAACCGGATCAGCCGCTTCGGCTGAGACCTCTGCAGAATACTCTGGAAGCGGCTATATCGATACGATCCAGGGTGCAGCGGCCGGAGAGATCGATATTTTGAGTGCGGCATCAGTTGCAGGAGCTGTCGCCGGACAGTCTTCTTACCTTGGAAGTGATGCCTCTGGTGAAGCCCACACTCTCGCCAGTTTCAATAATGGCTACGATCGAGTCGAACTCACGTCGCAATTCTCAGAAGGCGGATCGATGGATATTGTACAGGGAGGCGCAGCGGGAAGAATTTCCATAACGGATGTATTTAATGCACAAGGGGCTGCCGCTGCTCAATACAATCCAACATTGTATTCACAATACGCTGTACCGATTTCAAGCTATGAAATGACAGCCTCCGCGGACCATGGTGGTGAACATGATGAGACTGATTATTCGGATGGATTCCAGTGGGCAGTTGCTGGGCTGATTGAGTTCGAAGGCGAACCTCATTCTGGTGCTGAAGTGGGGCCGCATCTATGAGGTGATCAAAATGAAAAAAGGAATATTTTATATTGTCGGGTTCCTGGCCCTTGCTTTCATGGCTACGGGTTTCGCATGTGCAGACCCCTCGATCCAGGCAACACCCGAAACCCAGGGGATCACCACCACTACGTCCGCCCAGGTATCGGGATGGTTCTCGATGGAACAGGAGACTTCCTGGCAGATCTCGACAAGCCCGCTCGGCTCATCGCTGACCCGTCCCAGCCCCTCATTCCCGGTAGGGCCATATGTGGTCTACATGCCTGGAAATATCGTCCTTGAAGAGATACTCGGTGACGGGAATGAAGACGGGGGGATTATATACGAGACGGTCTATTCCGAATCGACCTCAGCGACGGCAGGGACCATCGATTATGCAAAACAGTTCTCTGCAGACACAGGGAACAAGATCCCTGGAGAAAACAACATCGAAGCAGAGCGCCTCATCACATTCAACGCTGATTCATCGGGTCGCCTGGCATCGAGCGAGTATCTCATGCTCGACAGTGCTGGAGAGTTCAGCGTTGCAGACGAGGTATTTACCTGTCCCTTCGCTGCACAGGTCTCAGAAATCGTCCCCCAGTTCTGCAACAGGGTGGAGATGGGAAGCGAGCTCGACATATCCACAGGTTCGGTCAGCACAGAAGCAAGCGACCGGTTCGTCCAGGCGACAGGCGATTATCCTGTCGCATCTGATTACAGCATCCGGCTCACCGGGGCCGGTGACGAGTTCGCCCAGGGCTCGGTATCGGCATTTGTCAATGTTTTGGACCAGGAAGGCAACGTCGATGTTGTCAGCCGCATACCATTCGAAGATTCCGAAATGGGAACCTTCTACCTGCTGGAAATGGGCCTTGGATCGGAGCTTAGTTATGAGGAGCAATCAGAAGTGCACGGCCAGATAGCCGTCTTTGACAAAGAGATGCACTATGAATCAGGAGTGCTCCGGTAATTCTTCCTTTTTTTAGTACCAGAATTTATTTCTCCATGAATTTGCAGTTCAATCTCGCATTGCTGGATTAACGGCTCATTGTGTGCATTCCGAAGAATTGCACGATCACATGAGAGAGTCTGGTTCGAATCGTAAGATTCCCTGTAAGGGATCTCTCTTGACCAATCTTTGATTATCAAAAAAGGACAATTCCGCCAGGCCATGCCTACCGGGAAACACAATTATTTGGCAGGTTTTTTCATCAGTGCCGTCCGGGAAAACATCACCCGTGGCCCTTTCTCCACCGAAAAGCCCGCTGAACCGGCTTTAGCAAGCGTCTCTGCGAACTCTTCCCCATCCACGTGGTGGCTCGGCTCAACGACGAGTATCCTGCCTCCCGGGCGGAGTGCCGCATAGGCTTCATCGAAGAACCGATCGATATCCGGCACTTCGTGGACGACATAGAAGGCGAGTATGAAGTCGAACGGACCAAGACCTCCGAGGTCAAGAGTCTCAGGCCGGGTCTTGTGGATGTGGATCCGGGATTCCAGGCCTTCCTTCCCTGCCCGATCCCGGAGCATTGCAAGCATCTCGTCCTGGAGGTCGGCGGAAACCACGCTTCCCGACTTGCCGACCATCCTGGCCATCGGCCGGGAAAAGTAACCCGGCCCGCAGCCGATATCGAGCACCCGGTCGCCAGCCCGGAGATATCTTCCGACAATTCGCCTGGGCGACTGTATAAGATTCCGTATCGGGTGGTCCAGCATACCTGCATGCGATGCAGGGCAGACGTCGTGGCCGGCGGTCATGCGTCTTCTCCCCCCGGTTGGGCACCCTGCCGGCTCCTGCATTCCTCTATCATCTCCTTCGTTACCTCGTCGATAGCTTCGAAGACAGAGAGGAGAAGTGCATAGGCATCTTCATCCAGGTCACCGATCCGCTCGTATATTCGCCGGTGGACCCAGCCGTGCTGTGCTTCATGGCCTTGGAATGCTACGGTTCCCTCACTTGTCAGGCGTAGGCAGACCTCCTTTTCGTTGTCCTGGGTGCGGTACTTCTCGATAAGCCCTTTGTCGGCTAGCCTGCCGACCATCTGGGAGGCGGCCCCCCTGCTCACCCCCATCCTCGCTGCAAGAGTCGTCACGTTCATGCCCGGCCGGAGACCGACGGCCTGGATGGTATGTATCTCGGAGGGATAGAGGATACCGGTCCCGAAATCCATCGGGATGGTCTCGAACTCGTGCATCCTGTTCATGGTCTGCATCCAGAGAGTACACAACCTCTCAAAGGCATCTTCTTTACCGGTAATATTGATCACCAACTATACAATATTGTATAGTAACTAAACAATATAAAGTATTCGTAATCGGGATTTTTTACGATCCCTGGAATCGGCCTGTCTCTGTAAGTATGTATCAATCAAGAAAAAGACTAAAAAGTATCAGTTATCCTGTTAACGGTATCTTTCTACTCTTCTCTTCGTTCCTTCCTCTCTTTCCGGAGCACTGTTTTCACTACAGGATACATCAATCGGGTGGAAAGCCCGTCGAGATCTTTTGAGGCATTCTTTAATTCTTTGGGAATGTCGATGCCCTGCGGGCATGCTTCCATGCATTTGCCGCAATTCCTGCACAGAGAGGCGTTTGCAGGCTTTCCTTCAAACCCGACCACCTGCAGGATGTAGAATCCCCGTGTAACGAGCCTGCTTCCGCCCATGTGGTACCTGTTATAGAAATAGAAGCATTGCGGGATGTTCACCCCGAAAGGACACGGCATGCAATAGCCGCACCCCGTGCAGTTGACCCTGACGAGTTTTTTATAAGAAGCCTTTACCCTGTTCATCGTCGACAGCTCGGAACCGGTCATCGAACCTGGAAACGAGGTCTCGGCTATCCGGATGTTCTCGGCGATATGGTGCTCGTCATTCATTCCCGAAAGAACGACTGTCACCTCAGGGTGGTTCCATACCCACTTAAGCGCCCATTCGGCAGGGGTGCGGGAAATGCCGGAACGGTCGTAAATCGCCCGGACCTCCTTTGGCAGGTCATTTGCAAGCATCCCTCCCCTGAGGGGTTCCATGATCATCACCGCGATATCCTTCGAGGCAGCATATTTCAGGCCGTCGAGTCCTGCCTGGATCTCCTCGTCGAGGAAATTGAACTGGATCTGGCAGAATGTCCAGTCATAGGCGTCGACGATCTCCCGAAAGACCGTCCGTTCGTCATGGAAGGAAAACCCGATATTGCGTATCTTCCCTTCTTCCCGTGCAGACTCGAGAAAATCCATTACACCAAGCGTTTCAAGCCTTTTCCATGAATGTGCATCAAGCGAGTGCAGGAGATAGTAATCGATACAACCTGTCCGGAGCCGGTTTTGCTGGATGGAAAGGATCCTTTCCATATCGTCCCGGGTCTTGATAAGCCATGGCGAGAGCTTGTCTGCAATAAATACCTTCTCGCGGTAACCGTCCTCGAGCGCCCTTCCCACTACCTTTTCGCTCTCCCCGAGATGATACGGATATGCCGTATCGATATAATTGACGCCTCCGTCGATGGCATACCGGATCTGATGTATTGCACGGGCAACATCCACCCTTCCAAACCTTGTCGGGAGTCTCATCGTCCCGAATCCGAGTACAGAGAGTTCATCTCCGTTCCTTGGGACCGTCCTGTACTGCATCTGTCTTCTCACATCAGTATTGGAAGTTATTTGATGGGTTGATGTACTATGATTCGTTCATTCTGATGAATCAACCGGATATAATGTATAATTTCAGACCAGGAGCCACTGGAAGACAATTTTCACTTAGCGTATTCCTCCTTGAAACCCCGTTTCGAATATCAATAATCTGCTCTTGCATCCTCTTGCATTGTGGCATTTTCTATTGAATGAACCACTGGAAGTTTGTGAATACCGCTTCTATGAGAGTATTCAAAAAATAGTTTATTTGTAAACTATTTTTATTTAATAAAGTCTAAAAGTAAAATACTTATACATACCAATACAATATATCCTTTATGAGAAGAGGCATCGTTCCATTCCTTGTTCTTGCCTGTGTCATTGCCTCACTATTGGTAGTAGGATGCACCAACCAGGCGGCAACTGCGGTGAATGCCGGAAAGGATTTTGATAAATCTGAAGATCCGGTTTTGCTGGTATATTGCGGAGCCGGGATGAAAGATCCCATGGAAGAGATTGCCGACCTGTACCGGAAGGAGAGAGGCATCGGGATCGAGTATACCTACGGGAATGCCGCACAGCTCCTCAGCCAGATCGAACTGCTTCAGTCCGGCGACGCATACATGCCGGGTGCACGCTCATATATCCAGACCGCGATCGACAAGGGTTACGTGGACCGATCGGTTGACGTGGTCTACCATGTCCTGATCATCGCTGTCCCGAAAGGAAACCCTGCAAATATTACTACACTTCAGGACCTGGCGAGGCCCGGAGTCAGGGTGGCGCTTGGCGAGCCGGACGGCCCCGCCATCGGAAAGGCGGCAAAGAAGATGCTGCAGAGGGATGGATTGTGGGAAGCGGTCAATGCCAACACGGTGGTAACAGCGGCGACCGTCAATGAGCTGGTAGTTTATCTTGAATTGAACCAGGCCGATGCCACAATCATCTGGGAAGACCTGTTCAACCCCCTCACAATGGACATAGTCGAAATCCCCGAAGAGATGGGTGTTGTAAACATTGTTCCCATCGGATCACTGAATTTCTCCGATAATCACTCCTTGGCAGATGATTTTATGAATTTCGTGGCATCCGATGAAGCAACGGCTATCTTTACGAGACATGGTTTTACCACCTATCCCTCTGCAAAGTATGGAGATGCCCGGGAAAACTCGAACGCACAAGTATACGGAACGACATTGCAGGAATCGTAACAGACGGAAAGGTGAGACATGAAACTATCAGATGAACACGGAAAAAAATGGGATAAAAAGGATATCAAATACACTCCCATCGGGATAATACATTCGGACCACACGGAACATGAGCATACCCCCATCCAGGGGATATTCAACCCTTCGGTCGGTTATGTGGAAGTATTCCCTGAATTTTCAGAGGGACTGCGTGACATCGAATCATTCACGCACATCTATCTCCTCTATCACTTCGATCGGTCCTCCGGCAAGAGCCTCCTCCAGAAACCATTTCTCGACGGGGAGAAAGAACGCGGTATCTTTGCAATAAGGCATTTCAACCGGCCCAACCCGATCGGTATCTCGATCGTCCGCCTCAACCGCGTCTGTGGAAATATTCTCGAAGTGTCGGGCGTTGATGTCCTGAATGGGACGCCGCTCCTTGATATCAAGCCCTATGTGCACCAGTTCGATCACAGGGACGAAGTGAAGAGCGGCTGGGTGGACAACCAGCACATAGACGATATCGGTGCATGGAACAGTACACCAACCGAGCTCCGGAAGCGGGGGAGGACCAACTTTTGAGGCGATCATGGTTTTACTATGCCACGATCGCTGCAAGCGTCATACTTACTGTTTTTCTTGTTCTCGTACTCTCGCTCATCATCCTGCGGCCATCTAGCGATGCGCTGCTGGCATCACTTACCAACAGCGAGATGCAGTTTGCGGTCCTGCTAAGCCTGGCAACGGCATCGGTCTCGACGCTTCTCTGCATACTGATTGGGATCCCGGCATCATATGCCCTCGCACGATACTCGTTTCCGGGAAATAAGATTATCAATGCCGGGCTTGACCTGCCACTGGCACTTCCTCCGCTTGTCGCAGGCCTGGGGCTTTTACTCCTCTTCGGTACCACGAGCCTCGGGAACTGGCTGGCAGACGTGGGCCTGGTCTTCGTATTCACGCCTCTCGGGATCATCATCGCCCAGTTCTTCGTGAATTTCCCGTATATGATACGGATCATGCGATCCACCTTCTCAATGATCAATCCACGGTACGAATACGTGGCAAAGACCCTTGGATGCAGTGATGCTCAGGCCGTATGGCGCGTCACGCTGCCCATGTCAAGGACAGGCATCCTATCCGCATCGACCATCACCTGGGCAAAGGGGATCGGGGAATTCGGTGCCGTCTTACTCCTTGCAGGAGCGATCAAATGGAAGACCGAGACGCTTCCGATCGCGCTGTTCCTGAACATGTCGACGGGAAGGCTGGATATGGCAGTTTCTGCAGCATTGCTCCTGATCCTGATATCTGTTTGCGCACTGTATGTATTCGAAAGATACGGGGGATCTGCCCGGTTCTGAGAGGAGTTGTGATATGAATGCTCCACATTGACAACATCTCAATCGATCTCGGCGAGTTCAGGCTGGATGAGGCGTCACTCGATGCCCAACCAGGAGAATACCTGGTCATCCTCGGTCCCACCGGGGCAGGAAAGACAATCCTGCTTGAAACTATCGGAGGGCTCTATACCCCTCATTCCGGAAGTATCAGCATTGACGGCCGACAGATCACACATTTACCTCCAAAGGAACGAAACATCTGCATGGTCTACCAGGACTTCATGCTCTTCCCGCATCTGACCGTCGAAGAGAACATTATCTTCGGCCTTCGATCACGAAAGATACTGGCGGATGATGCTAAGAAAAAGGCCCTGGAGATGGCCCGTCTTCTTGCCATCGATCATCTTCTGCACAGATATCCCGATACACTCAGTGGAGGAGAACAACAACGGACTGCGATAGCCAGGGCGCTGGTGATGGAACCGAGCCTGTTGCTACTTGACGAGCCGTTGAGTGCCCTCGATGCCCAGACCAGAGAGGGACTTGTAAAGGAGTTAAAGCGGGTCCAGAAGATCACAAAGGTGACCGTGCTGCATGTTACCCATAACTTTGAGGAGGTCTTTGCCCTTGCAGACCGGGTGGCAGTAATGAACAAGGGCAGTATAATCCAGGTCGGCCCTCCCGACGAGGTCTTCCGTAAGCCCAACTCCGAATTCATCGCAAACTTTACAGGAACCGAGAATATCTTCAGGGGTATATGCAGCATAGAGTCCGGGATGTCCACCATACGGATAGGCACAATAGCTATTGCCTCCCGCACATGCATGGAAGGAGGCGAAGTATATGCAACTATCCGGCCCGAGGACATCCTGATCTCCCGCACACCTGTCACCTCGAGCGCCAGAAACTCCCTTGCCGGAACGATCACACGGATTACAAACAGTGGAATGTTCGTAAAACTAACAGTCGATGCAGGAATGCCGATAGTCTCAGTCCTGACAAGGCAGGGTTTCGAAGAGATGGACCTGGCAGTTGGTGACAATGTGTATCTCACGTTCAAGGCAGCAGCAGTTCATGTCTTCTGATGCAGAAAGGGTGTTGATCCGGATATAAAGATGGACAGGTCCATTCAGCCACCTGACTATGTGGGAGCTCGAGGAGAAAAACAAAGAGAGGCTAAAAATTGTGCCCTTAAAGTCTCGTTTGCTATAACTTTTCCTGCTTCCCTCCATTTCAACCTGTGTCGGACCTGCCGATAATTATGGAGCCGCCAACACTTCCCGGGCAATTATCACCTCCTCATCCACAGGCTCTCGATCTTATTTGTTGTGAGAACCTGCGTCATCACATAATCCGGAAAAGAAAGGTGAGGTGATTATTGAAGGACTACTTGAAAATATCGAATATCTGGTCCGAACCGGTTGATGCCAATCGGTTACGTTCCTCTTTCTCTTCAACGAGGGCGAGAACCGGCAGTTCCATATCTACTCCCGGAACGTGGCCAAAAATCTTCTCGAGCTCCGTCTGCTGCGCATGCATAAAGAGTGAATTTGGAATCTCCATCGGGCAGTTCTCCTCGCACTGCCCACAGTTCACACACGAATCGGCGACATGGGAGAACCGTATAAGGTGGAACATGAACGGAACGGGCAGAGTACCTGGTTCGACAAGATACGGCTTCTTGGTGCTGCATTCCACGCAATAGCAGATGGGGCACTGCTCAATGCAGGCATAACACTTGATACAGCGTGATGTCGCCTCTACAATCTTTTTCAACCGATCCCTTCCATCTCCAAGGCCTTCGAAATCACGCTTACGCCACTTGTCAGCAAGCTTGAACATGGCACCTTCGACCTTGCTTCTGATCGCTATTCCCTTGGGACTTGGGGCTTCCGTCTTCAGCACTCCGGCATCAACGGCTGCTTTCAGCAGGTTGGCACCCTTCTCACTGCATACCTCCACGAAGGTTGCCTTGCCGGCCTTCTCCCCTATGACACCCCAGTTCCCGCAGGCGAGGTCGGCCTGGCGTGGGATCTTCATCTTGCAGCGGCGGCAGTTAGGCCGTCGGCCATAACCCTCTTCCTCGAGCTCATCAATGGATATGCCCTTGTGCCCCCCTTCGTACTCGATGATGAACTGGCCCTTGTCGATCTCTTCCTTATGGACGATATCCGGATCGACCTCGAACTTATCTGCAATCATCTTCCGTGCGGTGACCGGGCTGACCGAACCTCCACAGTTCACACCGATCATGAGTATGTTGTCCAGGTTTACCTGCTGGCGCTTGGCTAGCTCGTAAAGCCCCATGACATCGCAGCCCTTAACGGTCATCGCGATCCGGAAATCATTCGCACCACCAAGGTACTTCTTCACGAGCTTGGAGAGGAGCAATGTTCCGCAATGAAGAGACCCGGCCGTCTCGTCGAGATCCTTCGGATCGGTAATGATGACGGGTACCGCATCATAGAGATCGGCCCCTTTCTTTACCGCGAGAACCGCATCGACGAGCTTATTTTCGAGTGCGTACTTGAGGAGGGTGGTGACTGCACCCCCGCATTCCGCTTTCTTCGCGAGATCCGCGTCTGTGGTCCATGCATAGACCATGTCGCCTTTCTTCACCATCTCTAGTTCCCTCCTGCAATCTTTTCAACCGAAACAGCACAATGCTTGAGCTCTGGCATCTTCGACATCGGGTCGAGCACGGTGTTGGTCAGGTTGTTGGCGCCGTTCGGGAAGTGCATCGTCATCATCAGGACACCGGGAGCGACCTCGTCGGTGACCCGGGCAAGTGGTGTGCTCTCGCCCCGCCGGCTCCGCAGCTTTATGTGCTCGCCATTGGCGATGTTCAGTCTCTTGGCATCCTCGGTATTGATCTGGACGTATCCCTCGGGTACCTCATAGTGGAGGATGGCCGAGCGATCGGTCTGAGTCCTCGTATGGTAGTGGAAGATCAGTCTACCGGTCATCAGGGTGAAGGGATACTCGGAATCCGCTACTTCCGCAGGCGGCCGGTACTCGATCCCGAAGAATGAACCGAGGCCGTCGGCGGCAGCGAACTTACCGACATGCAGGATCGGTGTTCCCGGGTGGTCTTCTGCCGGGCAGGGCCAGTGGACCGACTCCGGCTTCTCCATCCGGGCATACGATATCCCTGCCATGGACGGAGTGCACCGACGCACGTCGTTCCAGATATCCTCGGGCGAGTTGAAGTCGAAGCCCTTCAGGTTCCATCTCTTTGCCAGTTCGACAAAGACCTGCCAGTCCTCCCTGGCATCACCGGGCGGCTCGACAGCCTTCCTGATACGGTTTATTCTCCGCTCTCCGGCAGTGAAACAGCCGTCCTTCTCGGCAAAGCAGGCTCCCGGGAGAACCACGTCGGCATACTCGCAGGTCTCTGTCCAGAAGATGTCGTGGACGACACAGAAGTCGAGTTTGCTCAGTGATTCGCGGACATGGTTGGAGTCGGGGTAAGAAACGACCGGGTTTAACGCAAAGATGTACATCGCCTTGACAGGGTCGCCGCACTGGTCGATCTGCTCGGTCAGGCTTGCACCGTACCAGTCGGGAAGGGATCCTGCCTGCATCTCCCAGAGTTCCTCCATCTTCTTCCGGATCTCAGGGACCTCGCACTTCTGGTAGCCCGAGTAGACGTTCGGGTATGCACCCATATCACAGGCGCCCTGGACGTTGTTCTGGCCACGGAGCGGATTGACTCCGACGCCGGGCCGTCCGATGTTTCCGCAGAGCATCGAGAGGTTCCCGAGCGAGCGGACGTTGTCGGTCCCGGTCGAGAGCTCGGTGATGCCGAGACAGTAGATGATGACGCCATTCTTTGCCGCGGCATACTTACGGGCCATCTCCTTGACCTTCTCGGTCGGCACACCGGTGATGTTCTCGACGTCGGCATACTTCTCGACGGTCTTTTTCAGGTCCTCGAAGCCCTTTGTCCGGTTCTTGATGAACTCCTTGTCGTGCAGGTCTTCCTTGATGATCCAGTACATCATCGAGTTTATGAGGGCGATGTGGGTCGATGGGTTGAAACGGACCCAGTCGTCGGCCAGTCTCGCCGTCGGGCTGTACCGCGGGTCGACGACCATGATCGGGATCCCTTTCAGTTTTGCCTGGGCAATACGCCGGCCTGCCAGAGGATGCGCCTCTACCGGGTTTGAACCCCAGATGAGGATAAAGTCAGAGTTTAAGACATCCTCGAACGGGTTCGTGGCCGCTCCGGAACCGAACGAGAGCGAGAGACCTGCTACGGATGGGCCGTGGCAGATGCGGGCGCAGTTGTCGATGTTGTTCGTCTTGAATGCGACTCGTGCCAGCTTTTGCAGGATATAGCACTCCTCGTTCGGTGTCCGGCACGAGACCTGGAAGCCGAGAGATTTCGGGCCGTACTTGTCCGATGTCTCCTTGAACTTGCTCGCAATAAGGTCAAGGGCTTCGTCCCAGCTCGCCTCCACGAACTTCCCGTCCTTCTTGATCATCGGCTTCGTGAGCCGGTCCGGGCTGTGGATGGATTCATGGCAGGTCATGCCCTTTGGGCAGAGTTTGCCCTCGTTGATCGGGCTTCTCCTGTATGGCTGGACACCAGTCACCTTGCCATCCTGTACAACCAGGTTGAGAGTGCATCCTACTCCACAGTAAGGGCAGGTGGTCTGGACATATTCCAGTGATGGAACTGATGGTTTGCTCATTTAGTTCTCTCCTTTCATCTCCCCACAAAGGTTAGACAATTTACGTTAATTTTTGCAATTTGTTTATGTGATAAATTAATTATGATTAACCAATTAATAAAATTAGTTATTCATTTCCAAAATCTGATGAAAAATGGGGGGTTGTTCAACGGGATGAAAAAAAATTAGTTTGTGTAATCAGAGGAACCGAGCTTCGGAGCGAATGCCCTGTCGGACTCCTCCCTGATTGCATGGCCAAATAACGCAAGCGGAATCTCCATCGGGCAGAGTTCCTCACACTGGCCGCAGTTGATACAGCTGTCGGAGATATGTGCGAATCGCCGCAGGTGGAACATGGGATCCGCCGGTATGACACCTCTGCGGATCATGGGCGAGTCCTCCTTGAGCATGTCTGCAACCGGGAAACAGACCGGGCACTGATCGATGCAGCTGTAGCACTTTATGCACCTGCCCGTCTCCTTGGCAATAACATCCCAGAGGTTTCCCGATATTGCTGAGAAGTCCCTCTTTCGCCACTTCTGGCCGAGCTTTATCATGGCGTTCTCTGTCTTGCCCCTTATCTCGACTCCTTTCGGATCCGGAGCACTGGTGGCAATGGCTTTTGCCTTTTCAGCCTTGTCCAGGAGATCTGCTCCCTTGTCACTGCATACCTCCACGAAGGTTGCCTTGCCGGCCTTGTCACCGATGACACCCCAGTTCCCGCAGGCGAGGTCGGCCTGGCGCGGGATCTTATAGAGGCAGCGGCGGCAGTTGCTCCGGCGGCCCCATCCCTCTTCTTCCAGGTCGTCCATCTTGATGCCCTTGTGACCACCCTCGTACTCGATGATGAACTGGCCCTTGTCGATCTCTTCCTTGGTGACCTTGTCAGGATCGACGCCGTACTTCTCGGCAATCATCTTCCTGGCCGTGACGGGGCTGACCGTGCCACCGCAGTTCACACCTATCAGGAGGAGGTTGTCGCGGTTTATCTCACCACGCTTGGCCATCTCCAAAATTCCCATGAGATCGCAGCCTTTGACCGTGATGCCGAGCTTCTTGTCCTTAGCCCCGTTGAAATATTTCGTTATCAACTTGGATTGGAGCAGGCTTCCGCAGTGGAGCGATCCTGCACTCGTGCCGATCTGCTTTGGATCGGTAATGAAAGTCGGGACGGCATCATAGAGATCGGCCCCTTTCTTTACCGCGAGAACCGCATCGACGAGCTTGTTCTCGAGTGCGTACTTCAGGAGACCGGAGACGGCACCCCCGCATTCCGCTTTCTTCGCGAGATCTGCGTCTGTGGTCCATGCATAGACCATGTCGCCTTTCTTCACCATCTCTAGTTCCCTCCTGCAATCTTTTCAACCGAAACAGCACAATGCTTGAGCTCTGGCATCTTCGACATCGGGTCGAGCACGGT